>Ga0137308_101506_pt1 | contig 22080 bp, 18 predicted proteins | sample Inofrocosms_June_FD_97181 | JGI IMG/M metagenome (GOLD analysis project Ga0137308, IMG submission 97181) | Mouse cecal microbial communities from Vienna, Austria - N-Acetylneuraminic and N-Acetylglucosamine D2O microcosms_June | ecosystem: Host-associated > Mammals > Digestive system > Large... | reverse complement strand
CATACAGCGGCCAGTAGCAGCTTTCCACCGCCAGCCGGCAGATCTGCATCAGTTCCGCCGGCTCATAGCCCCATCCCCTCGGGCAGGGGGACATCACGTTCAAAAACGCCGCCCCCGGCGTATAGATCGCTTTCTCCGCCTTTGTATGCAGATCCCTGAAATTTCCCGTAAAGGTGGTCTGCGCCGCATAGGGAATATGGTGCTCCGCCATCACCGCCGTCAGATCCTTCCGCACCTGCACCTTTCCGCTTGATACCTCTCCCGCCGGCGTCGTGGTCGTATCCGCAAACTGCGGCGTCGCAGAGGAGCGCTGAGTACCGGTGTTCATATAAGCGCCGTTATCGTAACAGACATAAACCATGTCATGTCCCCGCTCCATTGCGCCGGAGAGGGATTGAAAACCGATATCATAGGTTCCGCCGTCTCCGCCGAAAGTGATAAACTTATAATTCTCCCTGATCTTCCCCTTTTTTCTGAGCACCCGGTAAGCCGTCTCCACGCCGGACATGGTCGCCCCGGCATTCTCAAAGGCATTGTGGATATAGCTGTCTTCATAGGCGGTGTAGGGGTACATAAAAGTAGATACCTCCAGACATCCCGTCGCGTTGCCGATCACCGCCCTGTCCTCCGGATGCAGCGCTCTGAGCACCGCACGAACCGCCACTGTGCCGCCGCAGCCCGCGCACATCCTGTGTCCCGGTGCAAGACGCTCCGGTCTGCTCATCACTTCTTTATAATTATATGCTGTTTCCATCTCATTTCCTCTCATTTCACCAAACTCTCCCGCGGAATTTATTTTTCCCGCAGTCCGATATAGGCATACATATCCTTCACCACACGGGTCTGCGCCAGCTCTTCCAGTTTAACATAGACCTCTTCAAAATCCTCCACGGTAATATCCCTGCCTCCCAGTCCGTAAAAATAATTCACGACTTCCGCCTGAGATTTCACGCCATAGAGCGCAGAGCGCACCTCTGTCCCCAAAGGGCCGCCTGTGGCGGAAAACATTTCGGAGCGATCCAACACCGCCACCGCCTTTTTATCCTTCAGCGCCTCAGCCAGTTCCTTTTCCGGGAAGGGGCGGAACACCCTGATCTTCAAAAGTCCGGCCTTTTTTCCGCTTACCTCCCTGATCCTGTCCACTGCCGCCCTGCAGGTGCCCGCCGCGGAACCGATAATGACGATCACATATTCCGCATCTTCCATCCGGTACTCCTCGAAAAAGCCGTATTTTCTCCCTGTCATTTTTTCAAATCTCTCCGCCACCTCCAGGATCACCTGACGGGCATTTTCCATCGCTTCCCGCTGTCCCCGCTTGGTCTCCATATAGTAATTGGAAACCGCATAGGGTCCTAATGCCATTGGCTCCTTTTCGTTCAGAAGGTAATGTGCCGGACAATATTCCCCCACAAACTCCTTCACTCTGTCATCCTCTGCCAGCAGGATATTTTCCACACCGTGGCTGGTGATAAAACCGTCCTGACAGATCATCACGGGCAGATGCACCGCTTCATGTTCCGCAATGGGATATGCCTGCAGAAAATTATCGTACACCTCCTGATTGGACTCCGCATAAATCTGTATCCATCCGGTATCCCGTGCCCCCATGCTGTCCGAATGGTCCGCATTGATGTTGATCGGGCCGCTGAGCGCCCGGTTCACCAGTGCCAGCACAATGGGAAGACGGTCGGAAGCCGCCACATATAATTCTTCCCACATCAGCGCCATCCCGCAGGATGAGGTAGCCGTCACCGCTCTTGCCCCTGCCGCGCAGGCACCGATTGCCGCGCTCATGGCGCTGTGCTCGCTTTCCACATGGATAAATTCCGTATCCACTTTTCCGTTTGCTATGTAGTTTGCCACATACTGCGGGATCTCCGTAGACGGCGTGATTGGAAATGCAGGCATCACGTCAGGATTGATCTGTCTGATGGCATAAGCCACGGCTTCATTGCCGGATAAACGTTCTCTGATCGCCATTCACTTTCCCTCCTTCATCTCGATCGCGCCAAAGGGACACACCTTCGCGCAAATACCGCAGCCCTTGCAATGATCATAATCAAATTCCCGCCGTTTCCCTTCTGAAACCGGAATCGAAGAATCCGGACAGACCGGTACGCACAGCAGGCACTGTCTGCATTTTTCTTCTTTGTATACAGGCGTGGATACCCTCCACTCGCCCGTGTGAAACCCTCTGGATGTGGCAGGCTCATAGATCTGATTGCCCTCCGTAATATCCTGCCAGGGGCTTTTTTCATGGATATCTTTACTCTTCATCTGATTGCTGTTCCTTTCCTGTGCGGTGCCTTTAACACACTCTTTATGCCCCGCTGTGCGCATGTCTTTTGCGTGTTTTTTCATGCGCCTTCTTTAACATACTCTCTTTCTATGACACTTCCCGTGCCCGCTTTTATCCGCTCTTTTTACGCGCTCTTCCTGACAGCCTTTGCCCCGTCTTCCGCAAGCTCCGCAAAGGTCGTCTCCAGGGCTTTCATATTGCCCTCGATCACCTCCGGCTTTTTCGCGAACTTGTGGGCGAAGGAATCCCTCATCTCCTTTAAAAATTCCTCCGGTTCCACCACCCCGGATACCGACACAACCGCCGCCAGCATAGGGGAATTCGGGTAATATCTCCCCAGCGTACTGACAGATATCTCCCTCGCATCCACCGTATAGACGCTGCCTTTCCATCCGTGCCTTTTAAGCTGCTCCGCAATTTCCTTTTTGCTGCTTCTTGTATTGACAATCACCGCGCCCTCTTTTTTCAGTCCCTGCGTTACATCGATGCTTTCTAATAATCCGTCGTCCACAACCACAACATAGTCCGGTGAATAGATATTGGAGTGGATCGTAATCGGATCATTGCTGATCCTGTTGTATGCCGTGATCGGCGCCCCCATGCGTTCCGGGCCATATTCCGGAAATCCCTGCACATATTTTCCTGTCTTAAACGCGACATCCGCCAAAAGCAGCGCCGCCGTCTTCGCGCCCTGTCCGCCTCTTCCGTGCCATCTGATCTCAACCGTGTTTTTCATAATATCCGTATCTCCTTCTTTAATAAATTGCGCTGTCATGCAGGGAAACCGCTTCCTTTTCCGCCGCGCATTCCGCAAGCCGCCCTGACGGCATATTTCCTCCGCGAAAGCCTGTCATAACAAAGAATCCTGTTTTCAATTTCCTGTAAAATAAAATACAGCCGGCCTGTGCATCACTCACATAGTCGGCTGCTAAAATCTTTTTTCCCTCTTCTTATCCCATCTGCAACATACCAACATATGCGTCCTCTATTACGGGAGGAACCCGTCGGCATCTACTCACTCTCGCTTTGGTGCCGCAACTCGGGAGGGATATTCCAGCCATTCTACTCGTACCGCTTCTCAGCTTACGCGGCTCTCTGTAACTTTCCAAATGGATGTACTGTCTCCGTCATCGTTTTTGCAGGTTTATTCAACTTAGTTTATTATAGTAGTACGTTGAAGCATTGTCAAGTTTTTTCCCACTTCCAATTTCCAGCAAAAAAACAGTTGACAAACTCGCAGTTTCCTATATGATATACATGATATATTTATTTATACCCAAACTGGAGATCAGCAGATCCCCGTACAATACATAATATAATTTTCTGATGCGCACGCAGCAGGAAATTGTCTTACTTTTCTGTGTACTGTGCGGGCGTCTGCGGAACTGGAATAGGAGGAAAAAAATGAAACGTACTTTCGCACTACTTGCAGCAGGCATTCTGACTTTTGGATGCGCCTGCGCACTTTCAGGCTGCGGCAGCAGCGGTGACGCTTCATCAGAGGATAAAGACGGAAACGGCTACGCTGATGAAATTTATCTTTATAACTGGTCGGAATATATGACACAGGATGTTCTGGATCAATTTGAAGAAGAATACGGAATCAAGGTAGTTGAAACTACCTATGAATCCAACGATGAACTGCTGGCAAAGCTGATTGCCGGAAAAGAAGGCGAATATGATATAGCAGTTCCCACCAACACCTACATTCAGGCATTTAAGGACAATGATCTGCTTGAGCCCTTCGACGAGGGCGCCATCACCAACTTAGGCAATATCGACGATGCTTATCTCGGCCTTGTTTATGACCCTGAAAATGAGTACACTGTCCCTTATTTCGGCACGATCAATGTCGCCCTCGCCAATAAACCGATGATGGATAATCTGGGCATTACGGTAAATACCGCTCAGGATCTGTTGAATCCCGCACTGGAGAACAATCTCCTGATCTTTGACGATGTGGAGAGCAATATCACGCTGGGACTGCAGGGCAGCGGCATCGATCCCCTGACCACGGACCTCGCCGATCTGGATACCGCAAAGGAATATCTGCTGCAGCTTAACTCCAACCTGAAATCCTATTCCCAGATCGCGGACGAGAGAATCTCCATCACAAGAGGGGAAGTTGCGCTGGCCTATATCTACAGCGGCGACGCCATACAGGCCATGCGGGAAAACAGCGATCTGGAAGTTGTCATGAAAGAAAATCCGTTCCCGCTGACGATCGACAACCTTGTCATTTTAAAGGGAACAAGACACAAAAAAGAAGCCCAGCTTTTCATTGATTTCCTGCTCCGTCCGGAAATCTCCGCTGAACTTTTATCCGAGTTTTCCTACGTCTGCTTTAACGAGGCGGCGGCGGAATATCTGCCGGATGATCTTGTAGACATGGAAGTCTGCGTGCTTTCTGACGAGATCAAGAACAACCTTGTGGTCATCAATGAAAAAAACGGTGAAATGCTCGATAAGATGGTATCCGTAATGACAGAAGTAAAATCGGCAAAGTAATACAGATGCCCATGCATCGTTTGCACTGTTTATAACAAGAAGCTCCGACGGTTGCCGGAGCTTCTTTTCTCTTTTCTTTTACGCTGAGATCACTTCTTTGCCTTTGCCCTGACAAGCAGCATCATAGGCCTTTGCATTTCATCCTCCATTCCCGGAATATCCATCATCTCCTTCGGCGGCTCCGCCTCCACTACCGCCTCAAGTTTAAAACCGGCCTTCAGCAGTCCCATCAATATCTGCGTTAACGTATGATGCTGCTTTACTACATCACATTCCCAAAAGCGGGTTTTTCTTTCGCCCGGAAAAAAATAATCATCCACCGGCCAGTATAAAGGGGTTAAGTCTGCTCACTATTCTCCCGATCGCCGCCCGCTGCCACGCCGCTCCATTCCGCCCTCCCCTGCAAGAACAAGTCTCCTTACCCTCTCCGCAGACACCGCCTCATAGCACTGCTCATAGGGCGCGGGCAGATAAGAATAGGAAACACTGCCTCTTATCGTGGTCATATCCTGCCGGTATACCTTGCAGGAAGAATGTATCTGATAAATTCCCGTGTATTCCATCAGTTCCCGGGCGTTTTGATCGTTTACGCCGCTGCCTGCCAGTATCTGGATCTTACTGCCATAGTCCTCCTGCAGCCTTTTCAGAAGTTCCTTTCCCTCCATTGCTTTTCCCCGCTGTCCGGAAGTGAGCACTCTGTCCGCTCCAAGCGCGATCAGAAGTCCCATAGAGGCATCCACATCTCTGCATACGTCAAAGGCCCGGTGAAAAACAGCCTCCTTCCCCTTCCGGTGGATCAGCTCCACCATTTTTTCCGTACTCTCCGCATCAACGCTTCCGTCTTCTTTCAAAAAACCAAACGCGATCCCGTCCGCCCCATACCACAGAAGCAGTTCCGCTTCCTCAAACATCAATTCCTTCTCTTTTTCGCTGTAGCAAAATCCTGCCGCCCTCGGCCGGACCATGCATATCACATCCAGTTCCGTATTCTGCTTTACTTTTTCCAGCACTGCCGCCCCCGGCGTTAGGCCTCCCACGCTCAATGCGGCATTCAGCTCCACCCTGTCCGCCCCGCCCAGCGCTGCGCTGAAACAGTCTTCATAACTTCCGGCACAGATCTCTATGATCGGTTTCATGATATTCCTCCGTTTTACAAAAACTTCCTGAAATACGCGCATTCCTCATCATTGCACCTTTTTCCCGTCTCATCGTGCATATTCAGATGAAACACATGATGCAGCGCTTCCTGCTTTGTTCCATACAGCTTAAACACAAAGGGCACCTGATGCGCCTTTAACGCTTTTTCCAGATAAGCCGCCTGAGGCCTGCAGAAATCCTCTGTCGCCGTCATAAAAAGCACGGGCGGAAAATCCGGTGTGATATGCCTTGTCAGATCGATCAATTCCGCTTCTTCCAAAGTGCCGCCCTCCGGCATAAATTCCTTCGGCAGATCATTTACCTGCTCATGTTCCAGCACCGGCGCCTCCCCCGTCGGAATCGGTGCATAAACCCCGCAGTTCAGCGCCAGCGCCTTCGGCACAAATCCCTCCGGCACCTGAAAGGAATAGGCTGACGCATAAGTCCGGTTTGTACAGATACAGCTGTAGATCCCGGCAAGATGCGCCCCGGCTGAATCCCCCACAAGAAAGACAGACTTAAGATCAAATCCGTACTGTGCCTCATTTTGAAAGATCCATTCCATCACCCGGTTGATATCCTCCAGCTGCGCCGGATATTTGTGCTCCGGCGCCAGCCTGTAGGTAAAATTCACAACCGCAAATCCCCGCTCCGCCAGCGACATACAATAGAACTGATACAGTTCCTTATCCCCGTACACCCAGCCGCCGCCGTGAACGCTGACAATGACGGGCAGCCTCTTTTCCTCCGCCTTCGGCCGGTATACATCCAGTACATTCCATTTCTCATCCGGCCCGTACCGTATATCGTCAAACCGCTCCACACCCTTCGGCGTCGTCAGCCCCTCATCCCTCTTTACATCATTTACCATACAATCCTTTCTAAACTTTTCAACTGCTCTGCTCATTCGATATCCTCCCCCTTATTATCATGAACCTGCAATTCATGACTGCCATCCGCTGCCCGCCGGATGAGTAAACGCATTCTTCCCGTTGACGCTCATTATACCGTACTCACCCGCCGCTCTCCTTCCATTTTACTCCTTTGTCCGTTCCGGTCAAGCCATCTCATCCCGCAGCGCATCGATAATATTTTCTTTCCGTATCTTCCCGGTGGCATATACCATCGTAATAAAGACTATGGCAAACACACTCAGCACACAGATACCCATAGCCTCCCACGGAAACGTAAACGCTATATCCTCCATCTGTTCCATCGATACAATCGCCCTGTGGATCAGGAAGGAAAGCCCCGATGCGATCGGCACGCCAAACACCAGCGTCCACATCCCGTAAAAAAAGCATTCAAACCGCATCATCCTGTTAAATCCTCTATCGGACATGCCCACCGAGCGGAGCATGGCAAGCTCCCGGCGCCGCAGCATGATATTGGTGGAGATCGTATTAAATACATTGGCAACGGCGATCAGCGCTATCATCGCGGTAAACGTATAGGTAAACAGATCCACCATAAAGCCGGTCCTGCGGAATATCTCAAAAGCCTGTGAAAGATTGTACAGTCTGTAATCCGCCATGATCCCCTCCTCCACCAGCATCGTCTGTATTTTTCCTTTAATCTGCGTCGGCAGATCCGTCCAGAAGATCGCTCCGAGATGTACGCACCCATCCATCGTCTCCACACCTTCAAACCGCGGCTTCATAGACAGCGGCGCCGTTACCACAAACACATAAACTGCATCTTTCTCCACTTCATACACGCCGTCCAGCGGATAATTGTCTTCAAAAGTCGCACATATCTCCTTTGTTTTGCCTTCCACAGAAGACACAAGCGAAAAACGCATGGACTCCCCGGCAAAATAGGTCGTATGCTCCTCCGCGTTCATCAGGCATATCAGTACCTTTCCGTCCTGTCCGGTATATTCCGCCACGGGAAGGCCCATCTCTTCCACAAACGCAGTATAAATATCATCTTCGATAAACTGGGTATACAGCGTTACCTGCTGCCCGCCGCCCCCGGAATCATCCCCTTCCGCCGCGCGGTATGCCTCCAGGAAATCCGCCGGCAGATCCTGTGTTACACCGGTATACAAACAGTCCGCCTGCCAGGTGCTTCTGTCAATACCCTCAAGATGTTTCATTTTATCGTAAAATCCGGCAAACTCCTCCTCGCTCATATCCTGTGTCATAAAGCTTACATCGCCGTCTGCCTGCTGCTTCGTATATTCCCCTGTCACTTTTTTCAATGTCGTGCCAAAGGCATTGCCCGCCACCGCCAGAACGACGCTCAGTGTCAGAGACATCACGATACTGCGGTAACGCTTTTTATTTCGTTTGAAATTCTTCAGCGCCAGCGTCCCCTCCAGCCCGTACAGTTTCCAAGCCGATTTTCGGATTCTGACTGATTTCGCCTCCGCCTTTATCTCCCCTGTCTGACGGATACAGTCCATAACCGGCGTGGCGGCCGCTTTTTTGGCAGGGATATATGCCGAGATCAGGATCGTCACCATACTGATGAAGGCGGAGGCAAGAAGCGCCGGAAAAGATACCGACAGAGTAAGCCCCTCACCATAGTCCGCTATCATGGACGCGAATACTTTTGATACCGCGGGCAGAAGCGCCGCAAGCGTGCCGATCCCCGCCACGATCCCGATTGGAATCCCGATACAGCCGATGCAGATTCCCTCAAACAGCACTGCTCCCCGCAGCTGCTTTGCCGTTGCCCCCACTGACATCAAAATACCATACTGGTGCACTCGCTCATTCATCGAGATATGGAAGGAATTATAGATCAGAAAAACCGAACCCGTCATAATGATCAGAACCAGCACGCCGCCCGCCGTAAACAGAAACGTATTGAGTACTTTATTATCGGAAGCCCCCATAAAACGCAGCAGATCTTCATTTATGCCGTAAGATCCGCCCGATCTCCTGCCGTCCGCATAATCCTGCACCCGGCGGGGATTTTTCAGCGCGATATACAGGCTGCTGCCTCCCTTCGTTTCACCGTCTGTTTTTGTGATGAGCGTATAACCCGGAGCGGAATGCAGTTCAAACCCGGGGCGCTCAAATGTTCCCACCACCGTATAAATCTGCTCCTTCGTACCTGTCAGCGTCTCATTCTCCGCATAAGGATCGCACTGCGTCAGTATCCTTCCTTCGCTCTCCCTCTCTCCCACCGCCAGCGTCAGCGTTTCGTTTATGGATATCCGCACCCCCGCCTTTGCGGCAATACTATCGGAAGGAACCAGCACTTCACTGCTGTTTTCCGGTTTTCTTCCGGAGATCAGCCGGACAGGCAGCGCCTCAAATGTCTCGTCGGAAAATCCCGCGATAAAAAGATAAGGCTTTTCGCTTCCCCCTTCTATGTTACCCTGCTCCGCGCCGGGGATCAGCGCATAACCGAGGTCCTCATACTCCGCCGTACTTAAGATTTCCGCATCCTCTTTCCACTCCTGTTTCTGTGAGAAATCCACCCCCGAAAACACAATATGCCAGTTGCCGCCTCTTGCGATCTCACAGCGGATCATAAAAGCGATAAGGGATGTCCCGAAGGCTGCGACCGCCGTAAAAAGAGCCGCGGAGAGCGCAACACCAACTACCGTGACCAGTGTTCTGGTACGGTTTTTCCTGAGCCCCTGCAGGGAGATCTTATAAAAGATATTCATGACCTGCCCACCTGCCTTTCATCCCGCACGACTTTCCCGTCCGCGATGGTGATGATACGGTCCGCCTGCAGGGCGATATTTTCGTCATGGGTCACAAGAAGCAGCGTCTGTCCGTAGAGCCTGTTGCTCTTTTTCAAAAGGTAGATGATCTCTTTTCCGTTCCTGCTGTCAAGACTGCCTGTGGGTTCGTCCGCCAGCATCACCTGCGGGGCGTTCATCAGCGCCCGCCCGATCGCCACCCTCTGCTGCTGTCCGCCGGAAAGCTGGTTCGGCAGATGGTTTTTCCGATCTTTCAGCCCCAGAAGATCCAGCAGATCGTTTAACCGTTCTTTATTGACCTTCCTTCTATCCATCAGGATCGGCAGCGTAATATTCTCCACCACATTCAGCGTGGGGATCAGATTGTGGAACTGATAAATCAGTCCCACCTGACGTCTGCGGAAGATCGCCAGTTTTTCATTGTTCTGGGCATAGATATCCTGCCCGTCCAGATAAATCTTTCCTCTCGTCGGGATATCCACTCCCGCAATGCAGTGGAGCAGAGTGGATTTTCCGGAACCTGATGAGCCGATAATCGCAGTGAATTCCCCCTTTTCGATGGTAAGGGAGACATGGTCTAAAGCCGTCACCTGACTTTCATCCCTGCCGTAAACTTTGCACAGTTTTTTTACTGTTAAGAATTCCATATGATCGTATCTCCTGTTCTGCATCTGCGCGATCCGCCGGAATGATAAAGTTTTGTTGCCGGACTGCCTCAGGGATATTTCTTTATCCCGGCAGATTGCGGACAGATGCCTGTTTGATTTCTTCCATCATACCCTGCACAGCTTACAATATCGTGACTTTTCGGTGACGATTTTGTCACTTTAAAATTTTTTACGATCACTTCGGGAACCGTATCGTAAAGGCCGCCCCTCTCTGCGGATGATTTTTCGCAGCCACCGTTCCGCCCTGCCGGATGATGATCGTCTTGGAGAGCGCCAGTCCTATCCCGTATCCTGCGGCGTTTTCCTTCTTTCCCCGGTAGAACCGGTCAAAAATATGATGCAGTTCTTCCGCCTCGAAACCCGGGCCGCTGTCATGTATCTCGATCTCGGTATACAACAGAGTATCCTTACAGGAAATATGGATCATTCCGCCGTCCCCCGCCTTTTCACAGCAGTTTTTCAGTATATTCCGCAGCGCTTCTGTCATCCAGCCTGCATCGACGGAAATAAAAACGCCGGCAGGCACTTCTTTTTGCAGCGTGATCTCATGCAGTTCCATCGGGATCAACAAAGGACGCAGGGACGATTCCAGCAGTTTTTCCACCTCTGTTTTTTCTTCCTGAAATACAACGATCCCCGCATCCAGTCTGGACAGCTTCAACAAAGAGGTAAGGAGCCAGTCCACCTGTGAGAACAGCTCTTCCGTTTCCCGCAAAAGCGCCTTTCTCCTTCTCTCATCCGGTTCCTGTTCCAGAAGGGACAAGATCAAACCGGCACTGGTCAGCGGCGTCCGGAGCTGATGCGCGATATCCGCAAGGGAATCCGCCAGATGCTCTTTTTCCTGTTTCAGCCTGTCGTTCTGCTCCCGGATGCGCAGTGTCATCTTTGTGATCTCGCTCTGCAGTATGGAAAGCTCCCCCTCCCCCTCCTGACTGATATCGATCCGTTCCCCATAGTGCAGGACACGGTCGATCTCTCCGGAAAGCTTTGCGATCCTCCGATATCTGTTCCCCGTAAAAACAAAAAAGAGAATGCCAAAAACGGCGGCCAAAGCCATAACAAGGCTTCCCGCCGCCGGATGAATCATAAAACCCGCTATTGCGCCCGCCAGAGCCACAACACCAAAACAAAGGGCAAACTGCCGGATCTCCCTATTCCGAAACATACCGCTCTCCTTATGTTACGCTTCCTCTCAAAATTTCACAGACAATCCGCACCTTTATCCTTCCTGCCTGCCCAGTCTGTATCCCATCCCACGGACGGTCAGAATGATCTTCGGCTCGGACGGCTTCTCTTCTATCTTCTCCCGCAGACGTTTTATATAAACCGTCAGCGTATTATCATTCACAAACTCTCCTGCCGCATCCCACAGTTCATCCAGCAGCCTCTCTCTTGTAATGATGGTTTCCGGATGATTGATAAATACAAGCAGAAGGCGGTATTCCAGCGCGGAAAGAAATACTTCCCTGCCGCTTTTTTTCACAATACCGCCTGCCGTATCCACCGACAGGCCGCAAAATTGAAACACGGACGATACCCGCCCGCTTTTCCTGAGCGCCGTCCTGATACGGGCAGCCAGTTCCCGGGGACGGAAAGGTTTTGTAATATAATCGTCCGCACCCATATTCAGCCCTGTCACAACGCTGGCTTCATCGCCTGAGGCCGTCAAAAATATGACCGGAATATCCTGCTGCTCCCTGATCTCCGTACAGACCGCATAACCGTTTCCATCCGGCAGGGAGATATCTACCAGCGCCAGATCAAATTTCTGTTCCGCAAGCTTTTCTGAGGCTTCCGCCTTTGTCTTTGCATGGGTGGTCATAAAACCTTCCGCATGCAGAAGCAGCGATAAATTTTTTGCGATCTCCCGGTCATCCTCCACGAGAAATATCCGTTTCATCATCTTATCTCCACCTTCAGACCGATATGCATCTTCACTTATCTGCACCGGTCAAATGCCGGCTTTTATCTTCGTTTCTCACACCAGCTTAATATATCAAAATACACCACGTCTCTGTCTGTCTCGTTCAGGATCTCATGCCGGTCATTTGCATACAATCTGCAGTACAGATCCCTGATCCCTGCTTTTCTGAGTTGTTTTTCCACTCTCTTTACCCCCTTTCCCAGATCCCCCACCGGGTCATCGGCGCCGGATAACAGGACAATAGGCAAATCCTTTGGAATCTTCTTTGTATATTCTGCCTGATTGTCAAAATAAACGACTTTCATCACATTATAAAAACCGTTCAGTGTAAAATGGAAGGAGCATTTCGGTTCGCCATAATATTTTTTCACCAGATCCAGATCCTTGCTCAGCCAGTTGTTCTCCGGATCTTTCCTGCCCATACTGAATTTCCGGAACGAACCGGAGAAAAATATCCGTTCCATCAGGCGGCTTCTGTAATGCCAGCCCTTAAAACAGGCGATACATTTCGCTATCCGCATTCCTGTTTTTGTCGCGATATCCGGTACGGAACCGGTTCCCATAATGACCGCCCCGGCGAGTCCTCTTCCGTATCGTGTAATATATTTTCTTAACAGATAAGATCCCATACTGTGTCCTAGGATAAAATAGGGCAGCCCGGGATTTTCTTTCTTTGTCATACATCTTACTTTATGGATATCGGCTATCATGTACTGCTCGCCCCGTTCCTCTGAAATGTATCCCCAGTCATCCGGGCTTTCCACAGAATCCCCATGGCCTAAATGATCATGTCCCACCACCAGATAGCCGTGCTTCGCCATATATTCCGCAAACTCCTGATACCGTTCCACATATTCCGTCATACCGTGGACGATCTGCAATACCGCCTGATATGCTCCGGATTCCGGCACCCATTTTACACCGTGGATATTTGTTTTTTGATTGGCTGATAAAAATGTAAAAAATTCTTTCTGCGCCATTTTCCTGTTCCTCCCTGCTTACCATATCTGTTTCTTTCCTGTTAATAACGAAAATCGGCTTCTGGCTCCTTCCCGGAAGTTTTGGCATTTTCAGGCATCAGCACACTGTATTTCATGTTTTTGTTCATGAATTCTCCTTTCGGGATTCCAAAAGGAGGACACCAGCCATCCCCATCACTTCCCCCGCGGAGCGACACTGTATTCCATACCGGTCCTGCTTCTCCTGAAACCCCATACAATTTTAGCTATGTGAATAAAAAGCACAGGCTTCAGTCGAGATAAGACGGGAAATATCCCATAGAATATGGCACTGCCATAAGAAAATCAAAAGAATTTATGCTTTTGAGAATAGTATAGCAAAGCCATATTTATTTGACAAGCAAAATATTCCTTGAATACCTAATTATAGCAACAAAGAAGCCGGAGGCCGAACCGTTACGGATATCTCATTTCTCTTTTACAAACACATAATTCCACTCACCTGACAATTCCTCCCTGAACCGATACCCTGAACCTGTGAACCTTTTGACGCCCTCTATGTCTTCTATCCCGTTTTCCGCCAGAAACCGCACCATTTCTCCTCTTGCCATTTTCGCAAAAGTACCTTTCTGCTTCCGTTTTCCGTCCACGTCCTCTTCAAATGAAACTGTGATAAAACGACACGGAGTCTTCACATACGGTTCCACAGCGCCGGCGTATTCCTTCGATGCCAGATTCAGGATCACACCGTCTTCATTATCCTCCATCAGCCTGCAATAAAGCCGCCTCCCCCAGAAAGCATAGAGGTCTTTCTTTCCCGCCACGGACAGTCCCGCCTGCATTTCCAAGCGATAAGGCACCACGCCGTCAAAAGGCTTCAATACACCATAAAACCCTGACAGGATCCGTAAATGCTCCTGCACATAAGATAGTGCCATATCCGTAAATACTTCAGGCGCCATATGCTGATATTGCAGTCCCTCATATGAAAGGATTGCCGGAGTCAGACACTTCTCCGGATCCATTTCCGCAAACCTCCGGAAATTTAATTCCGCCAGCTTATCATTGCATTTCCACAGCGCCTTTGCCTCGGCAAGAGAAAGCTTTTTGATCTCCTGCATCAATATTTTCGTATCCGCAAGAAAACAGGGCATCCCCGTTACCTCATAGGAATCCCTGCTCATGTTCATTTTCTTTGCCGGTGAAATAATGATCTTCATACCGGTTTTCTCCTCATAATGTCATACACATAACGGTTCAGCCTTCAGCTTTTCCGTCCCTCATCTGATCATACATCACTTTGATGATTCACCAAATCATATTTCCCCGAGCATCTGTTCCGGATTCTTCTCCGCATTCACCTTATCAAAGGCTTTCTCGATCACGCCGTTTTCACCGATCAGATAAGTTGTCCGGACAACGCCCATGCTCTTCTTCCCATAGTTGACTTTTTCCTTCCACACATCGTAAGCCTGTATGCAGGAAAGTTCCGGATCGGAAAGCAGCGTAAAGGGCAGATTATACTTTTCTTCAAATTTCTTGTGGGATGCGACAGAATCCTTGCTGACCCCCAGCACCACCGCCCCTTTCTCCGTAAACTGGGGATACAGCTGCCCGAAATTACACGCCTGCTTCGTACAGCCCGGCGTATTGTCCTTCGGGTAAAAATAAAGGATGACCTTCTTTCCTCTATATTCCTCCAGTGTGTGCACGACTCCGTTTTGATCCGGCAGCTCAAACGCCGGTGCCTTTGTTCCGACTTCTAACATTTCATTTACTCCTTTCCTGTTGCAATATCGTTATGATCAATATCTCTTACAGCTAACAACTTACGATTCCTTCCGCCTCTAAAAAGCAGCCGCTGTGATCTCTATCCTATTATTGTTCCCATCCGTCCGAAAATATACATGACAGTCCTTCTCCCGCAACTTCCGGATTTTCCGTTTTCCGAGGTTCTCCTGCCATACTTATCTTTATTTCCTTTATTATATTGAAAAGCCGCGCAGAAAGCAACACATAACCTGCGTTCTGATACTATACACAGGTAACGGATCGCTGCCTATATACATTTTTTGACCGGATGCCGGATCACCGTTTTCCATTTCTCCGGTGCGACCCTCCGTGCATCCGATAAATAAATCTCATGATGGAGCCTCCCCTCTCCGAAATCATTCTCATAACCATGCTCCGAAAGAAACCGATCCATCTTTGCAACGGTTGCCGGCTCCTCATCGAACGCCCCGATATGCATACATTGCACGCACAGTCCCTCTTTTATGGTCAGAAATTCCGCTTTGGAAAAATCCTGCTTTTTCTTCTTTTCCGCCTCGGAGAGCGCCCAGTCAAAATCCGCCTTTGTCACAAACTCCGGCAGACGGATCACGGATATCCAGTGAAACGCTTCTTTTCGGGTATAATCTATTCCGTGTATCCCCTCCTGCCACCAGAATCCCTCCAGCGGCGGCACCACATAATCAAAATAACCTTCTATCTTATGGCTCCCCTTTTTACTCATCTTAATGGTAAACGCGATTCCGTAAAGCATGCCGATGGCAGCCTTATATGCGCCGCCCTCCTCGTTGGGATCACCCTCTCCCCGGACCGCTATAAAATTCATCTCCGGTATATCTGCGATTTCCGGTTTATTCTTCGGCAGATAGAATTCTTTATATTCTTTTTTATAGTCAAACGCCATTTTTCCCTTCCCCTTTCTTACGCTTTTCTTTCTTAATTAAAGTCGCTGCGCGACAGCACTAAAGAGTAAAGTCACTTTGGCACATATCTATGAGAGAAACTTTCATTCGAAAGGACCCTCATGAAAATTCCTCTCCTGCGCCTTCGCGACTTTACTAAGTCGCTGCGCGACAGCACTAAAGAGTTTTCTTAGCTGGACTTTTTTCACGTTTTTGCTTCTTTTTGGGCTCAGGCAACTCCTCGTAGATCGCCTCAAACAATCCCTTCAGGTATGCCGCGCTGTCCACGTCCTCCACCAGAAGCATGTCCTTTGCCCCCGCATAGGGCGGCTCGAGCGTTCCGTCCGGAATATATTTCTTCGCCGCCTCCACGGGTTTTACGAGCAGCCTGTTGTCACATACATAGGCCGCGATCCTTCCTTTGTAATAAATGATATACTCTCCCATCATAGACCGGCAGGTAATATCTTCCAGACCGGATAACTGATCCAGTATAAAGCTGATATAATCTTTTGTTGTCGCCATAGTCCGTCCTCCTTTTTCTGCCAATAACCTTTATCTGTCTTTCAATTGCCTATCCCCTGATATCTGATCCGGATTTTTCTTCGTACATCCTTGTCACACTTTCCGCGATCCGCAAAAGCTCCCGCCTGATCTCATCCGGTTCCAGCACCTCCACCCGGTCCCGGAACGTTAAAAACCACTGGATCATATGCTCTTCATCCGTATACTCACATTGAAACAGCAGTTTCCCGTCCTCCTGCACCTCAAAGCATGAAGGTCCAAATTCTTCTACCAGACGCCACCGCATCTTCGGTTCAAATACTGCCCTTACCTTTATCTTTCCCGGAAAGATCCGTTCATTTGACAGATCCGGCGCGGGGACCGCACGGGCTTCATACCGCCCGCCCGTTATTTCCGCCCTATCCATCCGGTTCAGCTTAAACAGCCGGAAATCCTCTCTTTCACAGCACCATCCCCACACATACCAGCTTGACCATTTAAAAATCAGGTAGTATGGCTCTATTTTTCTGCGGCTCTCCCCTCTCGGCGAGTAATAGAGAAAGGAAAACAACCTCCTTTCCTCGATCGCCGCCTGTATCATTTCGATCTTCGGCGCCAGAGAATTCTTATACCACGAAGACAGGTCGATCAGGATAGAATCCCTGCCGCTCACAAAACCGGAAGAACCTGTTTTTATCTTCTCCATCAACTGACTGTAATAATGGCTTCCGCTTACGCTGTCAAGGCTCCTGAGTCCTGCCAGGATCACCTGCATATCTTTTGAGGTCAGCAGCGTCCTGTCCATCCGGTAACCGTCCATAATACAGATACCGCCTCCCGCGCCCTGTTCCGTCCGGATCGGAATTCCGGCTTTGCAGAGGTCTTCGATATCTCTGTTGATGGTTCTCCGTGATACCTCAAATTTTTCCGCCAGTTTGGGCGCCGTCACTCTTTCTTCCTGTAATAATACGGAAAGTATTCCGATCAGTCTGTCTATCTTCATTTGTCCTCCCTGTGTTTTCCATCATAACACGCCAAACACGACAACTGTATGTCATGTTTAATTTAGCATATTTTATTTTGCAGCACAAGAAAATTTTCTTTAACAAATTGACAGCGCCCGAAAAAACATCTATATTATATTTATCGTTGCTTATTACAGCCGTAAGAATTACGAAGATTCCCGGCTTGAAATATGAAATTTCCCCGCCTGATCAAGTGCCCGGTCAAACGTCCGGCAGAGCGGAGAACGGGAATCTTTGCAGAATATATGATTTTTATGATTGCTGTATCGAAAAAAGTGAAAGGAATGCGTGATTGAAATGGGAAATTTACCGCAGATTTCCGAAGCCGAATATGAAGTAATGAAGATCGTATGGAAATACGCCCCGATCAGCACCAACGAGATCACGGAAAAACTGTTGAAGACTACCGCATGGAGTCCTAAGACGATACAGACGCTGATCAAGCGTCTTGTAACCAAAGGAGCGCTCGCCTACGAAAAAGAGAGCCGGGTATTTGTGTATACGCCGCTTGTAAAAGAAGGGGAATATATCGGTCAGGAAAGCCGTTCTTTTCTGAAGCGTTTTTATGACGGGGACATCACCGCCATGGTTTCTTCTTATCTGGAACATGACCGGCTCTCCGATGCGGAAATCGCAAAACTGCGTTCCCTGCTCTCCGGCCAGTCCGAAACTGCCGCAGAAGGAGACAGATGATATGCCGGATTTTATGATTCGTTTCCTGATCTGCAATATTTTTATCAGTATAGTTATCGGTATACTTCTGGCTGCCAGAGGGCTCTTTCAAAAATATCTGTCAGCCCGGATGCGGTATCACCTGTGGTTTTTCCTGTCGGGACTTCTCGCCGTTCCGTTCTGTCCTTTTCGATCAGCAGGTCCGGGACGGCTTTTTTCCATGCTGAAAAACCTGAACGGTTTTTCCGTTTCCGGCATGGATGCCGGCATAAACAAAACCGCAGATATTACAGGCACCGGAAATCTGATCTATGATTTTGCCCTTTCCGTAAACCGGAAAACGCCTTCCGCCGCCGGATCTATCCTGTTTTGCATATGGATCGCAGGCATGTTTTTCATGCTTATGTTTCTGACCAGATCGGCGCTGCGCCTGCATCGGCTCAAACGCGCCGCACTCCCTTTGCAGAATGTCCGGGTCCGCAGATTATACCAGTGCTGTCTGAAGGAGGCAGGCATTGTAAAAAATATTCCCGTCTACAGCAGCGCCTTTCTGAAATCTCCTGTTATCACAGGCCTTTGGAAGCCCTCTGTCTATCTGCCGGTTTCTTTTGTTTCAGAGTGTCCTTCCGTAAATCTGCGGTATATGCTGCTGCACGAACTGCAGCATTACAGGCATAAGGATATCCCCGCCGGTTTTCTGATGAATATGATCCATGTTGTTTACTGGTTCAACCCTTTTGTTTTGTATGCTTTGAAAGAAATGCGCACCGACAGGGAGATTGCCTGCGACGCTTCCGTCTTAGGGATTCTTGACGAAACGGAGCGCGCCGGCTATGGTCATACGCTGATCGATCTGGCGGAAAAGATCTCTCTGGCGCCCTTTCCTTTTGCCGCCGGAATCGGCGAAAGCAGAAAGCAGATACACAGGCGTATCCGCAGCATCGCTTCCTATAGAAAGCCTGCCCGCCGGGATATCCGAAAAAGCATTGCCGCCTTTGTGCTGATCTGCGCTGTTCTTTCCTGCTTTGTTCCGATACTGTCCGCCCGCGCGGCAGATACCGGTACCTACCGCTGGAATCCTGCCCGCAGGCAGGTCGTTCTCACGGATCTTTCCGCTTACTTCGGCGATTATGAGGGAAGCTTTGTCCTGTATGATCCGGAAAAAGACATCTGGAATATCTATGATATGGAACATGCCGTAAAGCGGGTATCCCCTGATTCCACCTACAAGATCTATGACGCGCTGTTTGCTCTGGAAGAGGGCGTCATCACCCCGTCCCGCTCGCTGATCTTATGGGACGGGAAAACATATCCGTTTGCATCATGGAATGCGGACCAGACCCTCTCTTCCGCATTGACTTTTTCAGTCAACTGGTATTTTCAAGCTCTGGACGCACAGCTTGGAAGGTCAGCCATCGACCGCTATATCCAGAATACCGGATACGGCAATCAGGATACAAGCGGCGGCCTCTCCTCCTACTGGATGGAATCCTCCCTGAAGATCTCCCCTGTCGAACAGGTCGAACTTCTGACAAAACTGTACACAAACCGCTTCGACTTTGCGCAGGAACATATCGATTCCGTTACGGACGCCATCCGCCTTTCTTCTTCCGGGGCGGGAACGCTTTACGGAAAGACCGGCACCGGAGATGTGAACGGGAAAAACAGAAACGGATGGTTTGTCGGCTATGTGGAAACCGCGGATAATACCTGCTTTTTTGCCGTGAATATCACTGCCGCGGATCATGCCGACGGGACAGCCGCGTCCGAGATCGCCTTGTCCGTTTTATCCGATCTGGGGATTTTTCAGACAGAAGAAATCCTGTACTGATACGCCGGTATATTCCTCTCTCCGCCGTCCAGGATCCGGTTTCCCAGATATCCAAAACTCCCGTCCTGCTCAAACCGCACCGTAAGTTCACAGGTGATCAGCGCATCGTTGCAGATCACCGTATCGCACACCGCGCATACCGTCAGCGTCAGCGTTCCATCCCCATTCTCCTTTATCTCCGCCACCTCCGGCAGAGACGTTTCAAAAAAACTCAGAACATAACTGCCGCCCCTCACCGGAATCCACGGATACACCTGTTTCTCCGGATCAAACGCGGCGTATTTTCTGAGCTGCTCCGCAGACACCGGAAGATACGCCATGATCAGGCTTTCAAACTCCTCCTTCGGTATTCCCTCCCGGTACGCCTCTTCGGGAAACGCCTCCTGATTTTCCATCTCATACAGATATTCATACAACCCGTTATAATCCAGCTTCTCCATATGTTCCGCATCCCAGTCTGAACTCAGCAGGTTATTCCCCCGGTACCCGGGTATCCTGACGCACCTCCCGGAAAGTTCCCGCTGTCTTTTTGTCATGGGCTTTATCCTGACAAGACAGCTCCCGTCAACGATCTCCGTCACCTCCGGATACTCGGGCACGCACATCTTATAGCCAAACCATCCCCTTTTTGTATACTCCCATTCCGTTATCTTCGCGCAGGAAATATTGGAAATCCCCGGCTTATCCTCCCCGCTCCACACACCGCTGGCGGTCAGTATATACATATCTCTTCCGTCAAAAATAAATTTGCTTCTTCCGATCCCGCCGTCATACCGGATTTTATAGATCGCCAGCGAACCGTATTTTCCCTGTTCACATTCTCTTAAAAACCGATCCGCCTCCCTATAATTTTCCATATCGGAATACAGAACTGCCGTGGTCTCGGGAACGCCCGTCTTTTTCAGGTTATCCTGCATCAGAAAAACCATCTCATCGGAAAGAACCACCCCGGAAAGTTCCTCCCTGTCCGCCTGTTTATAAATATCCGAGACAAGTTCCATCATTCTGCAACAGTCATATTCGGCTTCTTTTCTCTCCTCTTCACTGACAGGGATGTCATAATCTTTTCTCATTCCGGCAGTGGGCAGTTCCAGTTCTTTCTCCTCCACCGAATTGGAAAGATACCGGAACGTCCCGTCCCCGAAAGGTTTCAAGACGATCGTATTGACAAAGGCACAGTCGGAATTATAATCGGGCCACACGCCGTCCACTGTCAGCGTGACCGTGCCGTCCGCATTCTCCGTATAACCTGTCACTTCCCCGAAAGGCGGGTACTGCCTGCCCAGTATCATTTCATACCGGTAGGCATTGCTCTCTTTCTCATATCCGCAGCAGCGCCGGAGCTGCTCTGCGGACACCGGGAAATATGTTGTCATGATCTTTTCATACACCTCCGCCGGGATCATACCATTCTCCGGCGTCAGATTTTCCCCGGCTGCCATGCGATAGATATCTTCAAACATACAGGGCATCAGAATATCCTCCACGCTGCCGCCATCCCAGTTTGTCACAAGCATATTGTAGTTCACATAGCTTAATCCTGCGATATACTTTTCTGTCAGTTCCCTGTATACATCCGGGAGCGGTTTTACCCGCCAGTACAGACGCAGGCTCGAATGAGGCATATTGTTCTCATACTGATAAATGAAATATCCCTTTTCTGTCAGGTTGATCTCCGCCAGATCACTCAGGGAAGTATCTCTCACCCCGGGCACACCGCCCTCCTGCCACCCGATCCCGATATAGTAAACCTGCAGCCTGCCCTCCCTGTACAGAAAGTTTTTTACGCTGATCAGCCCGTCCTCATTTACATCAAATACGGTAAACCCGGCATCCAGTTTTTCCTGATATGCCTTATAAAACGCCTCGACCTTCTCCGGATTTTCCATGTTACAGCCTTCCGTTATGCTTGTATAGCCCGCCTGCCCGAGAAGAGACACGGTTTCCGTGCGCATCGCCTGCGTAAATTCTTTGATATTGGAAGCAAAAGAAGGCCCTTCCTCCAGTTCGATATCCCGATATACCTTCCCGGCCTCTTCGGCGGCCTCCAAAGCCATCTCCTCAAGCCGCCTTTTTTCCTCCTCCGTAAACAGGCTCTCATTCGCCTCCGGCAGGACTTTCTGCAGCGGCGCAGAATCCGTTTCCTCCTCTGTTCTGTCTGTTATTTCCCCGGTCTTTTCTTTTGATGTCTCTTCT
>Ga0137308_101324_pt2 | contig 22084 bp, 19 predicted proteins | sample Inofrocosms_June_FD_97181 | JGI IMG/M metagenome (GOLD analysis project Ga0137308, IMG submission 97181) | Mouse cecal microbial communities from Vienna, Austria - N-Acetylneuraminic and N-Acetylglucosamine D2O microcosms_June | ecosystem: Host-associated > Mammals > Digestive system > Large... | reverse complement strand
CTTGTTCCCCGCTGGGAGCGTCCTCCGTCCTCCGGCAGTTCCGCCCCTTCTGGTCTTGTTCCCCGCTGGAGACGTTCTCCGTCTTCCGGCAGCTCTTCCCCTTCCGGTCTTGCTCCACGCTCCGGGCGTTCTCCATCCTCCGGCGGTTCCACTCCTTCCGGTCTCATTCCCCGCTCCGGGCGTTCCCCATCTTCCGGCCATCCCATTCCTCTGTGGCCGCCCATCCCACGGCCGCCAGAGGCAGGTGTTCCACTGGTGGTTCTGATTCCTTCTACGGTTATATCCACGGTATTTTCCCCTGTCGCCACCTGGCAGCTTCTGCCCTCTGTCAGCTCCGGCACAGAAATGATTGCAGCTTCAAAACGTTTTTCTGGGGCATAGCTTCCCAGCTCCTGTCCTTCTGCATCCACCAGGCTGATCCGGGTTCCGGCTTCCTGGCTTTCCTCATAATATACCACCAGATAATTCTGGGTGGAGTCTTCTCCGAAGGTCTGCATCATACCGGCTGTCCCGGCGGCAAAGACTACGCCGCCGGTCAGGGTCCCATCTCCATTATAATCCAGGATCCCGTTTCCTCCTTCTGACGGCCCGGTCAGATAGAGGTTTCCTCCTTCTATGTAAAGATTCCCATTGGAGTCGATCCCGTCTGCCATAGCGTTCAGACAGATCTCACCGCCTGCAATCCGGATATATACGCCTGCCTGATTCTGCATCTTCTCCTGCTCTGTCGCCAAAGACATGGCGGCATTGATCCCGTCATCCTCTGCCTGGGCACGGATCTGGCCATCCAGAATATCCACGGTCTTTCCCGCCAGGGCCTCCTGGGAACGGGTGATCTGGATGACACCTCCATTTACAATCAGGGCTGTCTCTGCCTGGATTCCGTCGTCGTCAGCTGCGATGGTAATGGTACCTCCGTCGATCCAGATATAGCCTGCCTGATCATCCTGGTCCTGGTTGGACTTGATTCCGTCCTTGCCGGACTGGATATCCAGAACACCGTCCCGGATCACCACGGATTCCTTGCCTTTGAGTCCATCATCCACGGACCGGATGCGTATCGTACCAGACGCAACCAGCAGATTCTCCTTGCTGCGGATCCCACACTGGTAATTACCAGCCACCTCCAGCTCTCCCGAGCCATTGATAGTCAGATCTCCCTTAAAGAATAAGGGCGCATCCGGTTCGTCCTGACCAGCCTCCCCATACTGGTAGGCGGTGCCGTCCTCAATCACATTTCTGCTTCCGGCGGCCAGAGTCAGAATTGTCTTGCCTTTTCCGTCCCGATAGATGGGGGCTGTGGTGCTGTTTGCCAGTGTCATTCCGTCCAGAACCAGATGGACGGTATCCTTGTCCGCGTCAATACAGATCTGCCCGTCAGACAGGGAACCGGATACCACATAAGTTCCCGATTTCTGGATAGTCACTACATTCCCATTGACAGCCGCGCCTGATCCCTCCACCTGGATTCCTCCGTCCTCCAGGAGGATCCGGACTGCGGACCCTTCATCCCACTCTCCATCCAGATCCTCTTCCTTATAAGTAATACTGCGCTGGACTCCATTGGCCAGGGTCACGGTGACGGTTCCGGTCTTCGCCTGGGCGGCCGTGCCACCGGCGCCTCCTGCAGCTCCTGCTCCCTGATCCGGGGATTGTCCGTCTGTCTGGTTTCCGTTTCCCGAAATACTCTGTTCTGTCTGGCTTCCGGGCTGGGCAGAAGACGGACTGCTGCCGCAGCCGGTCAAAGCCATCGCGGTAACGCCTGATGCAAGGAGCAGCATTTTCCACTCTTTTATATGTAGTTTCATCATTATCCTCCATTTCATTTTTTATCAGCTATAACTCTTCCCGGTCGCTGGGAATCCTGCCGCAGACCAGGCCCAGGTTGCCATTGCGGCAGCGGACCTGATCGAGAAATTCCTTCTCGGCCCGCACATCCTTCATGGCTATATGATACTGAAGCTCATAAAGACTCCCCATATTGACAGTGCGCACCCGCAGCAGCTCTGCTCCGTCTGTATACCGCTGGAACAGATCATCGAAAATCCCCGAATAGTCAAGATTCTCCGGTATTGTCACCTTCAGCTCCCGCTTTGCCGTAGCGCCTCCATCTGGCATCTGCAATACCGCTATAGTCACGATCCCCACTACCGCAGTCATCATCACAGCCGCACCGATATAACCCATGCCTGCCGCCAGACCCACAGCCATAGCGGCGAAGATACTGCTGATCTCCCTGGCGTTCCCCGGCGCGGAGCGGAAACGTACCAGACTGAAAGCGCCCATAACCGCCACGCCGGTTCCCAGGTTCCCATTTACCATCATGATCACCATCTGGACCACCGCTGGCAAAGATACCAGTGTGATGAGAAAATTCTTCGAAACCCGGTTTCTGTATGCGTGGATCCAGGCCAGAGCCACGCCCAGAATCAGGGATACTGCCATACAGACCAGACATTCCTCTATGGAAACACTGGCTGCGGTACCATTGTTCAAAATACTGTTAAGCACAGATCTTTCCTCCTTGTTCTATCATTCTGTCAGCTATGTATTCCTGATAAAAGGTTCCGTATTTGGAATATGAGACCGGGTAGATGGCAAGCTCTGCCAGGGCCTGACTCATCCAGAGCGGCATGGCTCCCGGAATCTTTACTTCCATCAGAAGCTCCCTTTTCCCCAGAAGGGGGACGCCAAAGGCGCCTTTGTCCAGCTCAAGACTGTAATCCCTGGCCCGGATATTCATATCAAAGGTCACCCGCAGCTCCGGATCCTCCTTCCCGGAAAACGCGATCCGATCGTAGGACAGATACACGGCCGGCCGTGCCTGATAGAAATCAACGGCATAATCGATCTCATCCAGGACCTGACTGTGCTGCCCGGGCCGGATCCCATAATAGAGATATTTCCTGGCCTCAGACAGACTCATGGGAATCCTGCGCTTGTAAACCACACCGTCAAACTTCTTTTTCAGTTCCAAAAAAACCTGATCCTTCTGCCCCGGCTGCCCATAGCCCCGCAGGCGGATCTTCTCCTTATAAACCGGCTTTTCCAGGGATGTGCGGATCATACGGTAATCTCTGGAATCAAAATAAATGTTGCAGATACTATATTTTCCATACTGGTCAGGCTGGAGTCTGGTGATAATCCGGCTGATCAGTTCCTGGTATTGTTCTAATGAAAGTCTGTATTTTTTCTCGTAGCGCTTAAATACTTCCTGGGTCATTCCTTGTACCTCCTGATTTTCCCTTCTGAATTTTCCCCTATTATATGGAATAATTGTGTTTGGGATTTGTTGGTAATGTGATGAAATTGTGAAGTATATTTTTTCGATAATTTTTATTTTTTTACTTGCATTTTTCTCAAAAAGGTGATATTATATAGGAGTTCGCTTCGAGGCGTGGCTCAGTTTGGTAGAGCGCTGCGTTCGGGACGCAGAGGCCGCAAGTTCGAATCTTGTCGCCTCGATTCTGGCCTCGTGGTCAAGCGGCTAAGACGACGCCCTCTCACGGCGTAAACCCGGGTTCGATTCCCGGCGAGGTCATGAAAAGCTGTCACAGATTGTGTGGCAGCTTTTTTATGTTTCAGTGTTTGCAATTAGAGCGTGTTTGAAAATTGCTGGATATTCGTCAATATGCCGAAAGCAGGTAAAAATCACACCTTGATTCACTCTTTTTCCTGCGCTTTAGGGGCAGATAACCGGGGCTTTCCAGGATATTTCCAGCGATTTTGTACCAGATTTTGTGCAGAATTTAATTTTCAGACACGCTCTAGTTTTCGGTATATCGAAAACTAATATTATTTCTCTTGGATTTTTTTGTATAATTTAAATACGGCATTCACAAACCAAAAGCCGATTGTCAAGGTGGGGAGTACATTTTCTTCGTCCAGCATCCAGAAATACTTAAATCAAGAAAAATAATAATGCCGGATACCTTTACACCCTTCCATAGGATAAAGGCATCCGGCATTGTTTTGGAAACCATACCAGTATTGGACACTATTCTGGCTGTATTTATCATGCGGGACGTTCTCTGGGTACTGCTATTTTGAGAGTCTTTCATAAAATCACCTGCCTTATAGGAAAAAACATCCGTTATCTACTTCTATTATACAGTAAAAACATGAAAAAAAAGAAACCTTTTACAATTTAAAATGTAAAAGATTCCTTAAGTTGATGACATTGTGTAAATACAGCGTTTACTGCATTTACAAGGCTTTTAGACTGGGCTAGTTGGATTCGAACCAACGAATGCAGGAGTCAAAGTCCTGTGCCTTACCGCTTGGCGATAGCCCAATAGATGAAACCAAGTGCGGGCGACAGGACTTGAACCTGCACGGTTGCCCGCCAGCTCCTAAGGCTGGTGCGTCTGCCATTCCGCCACGCCCGCTCTTCTTATGAAATTGAAACTCTTCCTGCCTATACAAAATCACCAGAACCGGGATCCTCTAAGTCATCCCGACCGTAAAGAATAAATGTGAGGTATGGTATCCCACGCCTCACATAGATTTCAGGGTGGATAAAGGGATTCGAACCCTTGGCCTCCAGAGCCACAATCTGGCGCGCTAACCAACTGCGCTATACCCACCATATTCATAATCGTCCATATCCCAGATATGGGAACGAGCCTGAAGGGATTCGAACCCCCGACCCACGGCTTAGAAGGCCGTTGCTCTATCCAGCTGAGCTACAGACTCAAAAGCGGGTGATGGGAATCGAACCCACGTGTCCAGCTTGGAAGGCTGGTGTTCTACCATTGAACTACACCCGCAGACAAAACCGCGTCAGACAAGCTCAGTCGGGGTGACAGGATTCGAACCTGCGACTTCCTGGTCCCAAACCAGGCGCTCTAGCCAAACTGAGCCACACCCCGATGGTGAACCTCTCGGTCTTGCCGTAAAGCCTCTCACCGCTTGACGCAAATGCAATTATAAAGCATCCAGTTCGTTTTGTCAACCGAATTTTATAAATTTACCAAAAAATGTGTAACAGTTCGTAACAGTTCAGATAACCCTTGAACTGTTACAGCATACGGTCATTTAAAATCGCTACGCGATGGACCGTATGCCTGCGGCCGCTACGTTTTCGTACGGTCAGCGCGGTGAACGCGCTGACCTATCTGAACTGTTACCGCTGTACTACCTTGGCTCCGCCTCCAGATACCGCTGGTCATAATGGACCGTTCCGTCGGCATCCATGGTCATGATCATATAGGACGGCTTCCTGCCCTCCTGTCTGGGATATGAGAGACTGCCCGGATTTAAGATGGTTACCTTCTTGCGGATATCCAGATACGGGCGATGGGTATGCCCATACATGGCGATATCGCAGCCCCGTTCCACGGCTTCCTCGTAGAGATTTTCCACACTCAGGGACACATTGTAGTAATGCCCATGGGTCAGCAGGATCTTATGGGGACCTACAGTCAGCTCGATCTCCTTGTCCAGACAGGAGAAGAAATCATTGTTCCCCATGACCATCTCCAGCAGACAGCCCTCATTGACCCATTCTGCGATGGCGTACTCGCTCCCTTCCGCATCCCCCAGATGGATCAGCATGTCTAACGGCACCTGCTCCTTAATGACCCGCTCCAGATTGTCATCCTTGCGGTGAGTATCACTCACGATCAGTATCTTCATCGGGGATCCTCCTCCAGAATGTCTTTCAGCTTTTGTTTCATGGCCTCCAGGGCCTTGCCCCGGTGGCTGATGCGGTTCTTCTGCTCCATGGTAAGCTCTGCCGAAGTCACACCGTACTCCGGCAGCAGCAGGATCGGGTCATAACCGAAGCCTCCGCTGCCTGCCGGTTCCTGGGCGATCAGCCCCTCCATGGTGGCCTCGGTATGCACCACACTCCCGTCCGGCAGCACTGCCGCAATATCGCACACGAACCGGGCGGCACGCTCCTGGCCCTGGGCGGCAGCCAGACGTTCGATCAGATTCCGGTTCTTGATCTCATAGGAGGTATCCTCCCCCATGTAGCGGGCAGAATAGATTCCCGGCTCCCCGCCCAGATAGTCGATCACAAGACCGGAATCATCTGCCAGAACGATGTCTCCTGTACAGTCCCAGACAGCCCGGGCCTTGATCTCGGCATTCTCGCCAAAGGTACTTCCGTCCTCCACAATCTCCGGAGCTGCCCCAGCCTCTGCCATAGACAGGATCTCGCAGTCCAGGTCTCCCAGAATCTGGCGGATCTCCCGCATCTTTCCCTGATTGCCGGTGGCAAATATAATCCTGTGTTTCATTGCTCTCCCTCCTGGGCCGGACGCGCCTTTGTGTAAGCCTTGAGACATACATTACAGTTCTGTTTGTTCTCCACATGCACCCAGTCCTTTCCTTCGTAACTAAGATAGCCTTCTCCGTCCTTTGCGTTGACATTGCCCCGGCCGTCTCCGGCGTCAAACTCAATAGCGATGGGATGCAGGGCTCCCGGCGTTTTCAGGCGGATGATCACCGCGAACCGCTCTCCCGGATCCAGGGGAATCTCCCTGTCAAAGGTAATGGTGTAAAAGCCTGCGTACTCCAGATGCCCCCTGGCCACCTGCTCCCGGCTGTAGAAACCGGAGCTTCCTTCCTTTCCATTAAGATGCCGCGCTATGTATACTTCATAGTCTGTATTCTTATCCACAGCATAGAATCCGGCGGCCTTCAGATTCTCGGCGCCGGCAGCCGTATAGACATTGGCTCCCCAGGCTGCCTCCTCCCCGTAGCCCAGCTGTCCGATCCAGCCGCAGAGATCACTCTGGTAGATGAAATCGTAATTGTCCGCGGGCTCCACTTTGGAGTAGACGGCATTGGTCTTGCCGATATTCTTGTCATAGTAGGACACATAGAAAAAGCCCTGGTCACCGAACAAGGTTCCCCAACTGTTCTCGCACAGATAAGCGCCATTGCCCTCTACCTCTGCGGAAAATGCTTCCCTGGGGAAGTTATCATCCCATCCCACAATCACCACATCATGGTTGGGATCCGTCTCGTGGGGATAGCAGTAGGCCTTTGCTTCCAGATTATAAAATTCGGACTCACTGGTCTGGTCCGTCATGGTAGTGTAGAGAGAAGTCTGGACGCCCCCCGTCTCCATGACCGCCCGCTTGATGGCATCCCGGTCACCCTCCGGCAGGACCTTCACCTCCTGCACATGCTTGGATGGCTTAAGTCCCTCCGGGGATACGCCGTCCCCATAGGCATCCTCCGCCTCGGTCACTGGCCCCTGCCAGGCCAGCAGGTAGGCCGCCGCCATCATATAGTCTCCGCCAACCTCCTCCCGGAAGTTGAAGTTGGGATTGTGGAGCATATGGTCTTCGGAGAAATCCCAGGCCTCCTGGGGAAGCAGGGAATTCTCGATGGCCAGCAGAGACGCGAAAGCCCAGCAGCTTCCCCAGGCCCCCTGATCCCTGGCCGGCGACGTGCGGCCTGCTTCCCTGGCATCATACCGCTCCGGCAGCTCCGTAGCCTCCGCCCTGGAGGGCGCCGTGCAGACCGCCAGGACAAGTGCCAGCAAAAGCGTCCCAATGAACCCCTTTCTGCCATACTTTCCCGGGCCGTTTGGCACTTTTCTGTACAGCCCAGCCATCCGGCACATGCCGGTGCCCACAGGTCCTGCCTTATCCTTGATTGGTTTCATTGTAATCTGCATCATGTCTCACCCTCTTCGGCGGCTTCGGCCCCAGAAACTGGTAATAGTAAGTCTTCATCATACCATTATAGATCTTGCGGTTCCTGTCTGCCTTCCGCCCCATATATTTTTCCACATCCTCATAGGCCGTGATAATGTAAGCCGACCAGGAATCCAGTCCGCGGAAACGCTCTCCCAGCTGACTGTATAATCCCGGCAGGCTGCTCTTATCCTCAATCCGCTCCCCATAGGGTGGGTTGGCGATGAGAAAACCGTACTTTTTCGGATGACTCAGCTCACTGACCGGACGCTGCTGGAAATGAATCAGCTCCGCCACCCCTGCGGCCTCCGCATTAGCCCGGGCCGCCTTGATGATACCGGCATCCGCATCATAACCCTGGATATCTACCTCTACGGATTTGTCCACCATACCTGCAGCCTCCTCCCTGACATCCGCCCAGCATTCCTGGGGAATCAGATTCTCCCAGGTCTCGGAGAGGAAAGAACGGTTCAAGCCAGGCGCGATGTTCGCCGCCATCATGGCCGCTTCAATAGGAAATGTGCCGCTGCCGCAGAAGGGATCCACCAGAATCCTTTCCTTATTCCAAGGGGTCAGCATGATCAGCGCCGCTGCCAGAGTCTCGGTAATGGGTGCCTTGCTGGTCAGCTTCCTGTAGCCCCTGCGGTGGAGGGAATCCCCGGAGGTGTCGATACCGATGGTCACCTGGTCCTTGTATAAGGACACACGCAGCGGATAGCTGCTTCCGGTCTCCGGCACCACATCCGTATCATAGGCCTGCTTCATCCGCTCTACCATGGCCTTCTTCATGACCGACTGGATATCTGAAGGGCTGAACAGACGGCTCTTAAGGGAATTGGCCTTCTTGACCCAGAACTTTCCGTCCCGGGGAATGAAGTCCTCCCAGGGTACTGCCCTGGTCCCCTGGAACAGCTCCTCAAAGGTGGTGGCATTAAAGCATGCCGCCTTGATCATGACCCGCTCTGCGGTTCTTAAGAACATATTGGCGTAACAGATAGCCTCCCCATCCCCAATGAAGGTTACCTTCCCATCCTCCACCTGGGATATCTCATATCCCAGATCGATAATCTCTCTCTTTAGCACCGCCTCCATGCCGAAATGGCAGGGGGCGATCAGTTCAAATATCTTATTTGCCATCAGGTGTCCTTTCCTTAATTGCTGGTAAAGTGCCTAACCATATAGGTTCATGGCTGTCTGGATGCTTATGCCAGATCAATCGTTTTTACCACATTGCCGTCAAAATCCCGGATGCTGAATATCGTTCCATCCAGGATCCCGTAGGTAGACGGATTTCCTCCCTTGGGCAGGGATGTAGAGCCGGGATTCAGAATATAGTATCCATCATATGCATCCGCCCGCAGCAGATGGGTATGGCCGTGGATCAGGATATCTCCCGCCTTCATAGGCGGCAGCTGGTCCTGGTGGAACAGGTGGCCGTGGGTCACAAAGAAATTCAGACCATTGAGCACCATGACCGCATAGTCTGCCATTACCGGAAACTCCAGAACCATCTGATCCACCTCTGCCTCACAGTTGCCCCTGACAGCATAGATCTCATTCTTATGGTCGTTAAGCATGGCTGTGACCGCTTTGGGATCGTACTCTCTGGGCAGATCGTTCCTGGGTCCGTGATACAGAAGGTCTCCCAGGAGGATCAGACGGTCTGCCCCTGACTCTTTGTAAATCTTAAACATCTCACGGCAGTAATATGCAGAACCATGGATATCTGACGCAAACATATATTTCATAGCTTTCGTGTCCTCGCTTTCGTCACTGGATCAGGATTGTGCCATGCCGGATTCCTTTCCAGAAATTGCCGCACGGCCAGTTGCTACTATTTTAAAGCCTTACCCATACAGTTGTCAACGAAAGCATTCTTAAAAAAGCATTACAAACTTTCCAGTTTAACCGTTCCTAATATATTACGGGTATTCCATATACTTCCCCCGGTAGCTGTCTATCCCTCCATACACATCAGCCACCGTAAAGCCCTGGTCCGACAGATACCGTGCCATAAGCATACTGCGTGGGCCGTGGTAGCAATAAAGTACGACCAGGACATTGGGAGGCAGCTGGTATAGCTGCGCCGCCATTTCCTCATAAGGGATATTGACTGCTCCCCGTATATGACCTGCCTGGTAGGAAGCACGGTCCCTTAAGTCCACCAGGACCATGGGCCGCCTCTCATCCAGATACTGTTCCAGCTCAGACGGACTGATCAATGACCACATACTGCACCGCCATTTCATTTCTTTACTATCAATATATGCAAAAAACCGCCCCTTGTCCCAGGAGCGGCTTTTCTCTGCGGCGGCAGTTTTGCGCAGACGGACCCCTGCCGGCCCGCAGGCCACGGGTTCCCTGTACTGCCATTCTTTATACAGTCCCAGAGACTTAGTAGTTGTTCTGAGAACTGTTGCGGCTGGTAGAATTCTGACTGCTGTTGCGGCTGGAATTCTGGCTGTTGTTCTGGGAGCTGTTACGGCTCGTGCTGTTCTGGCTGCTGTTGCGGCTGGTAGAATTCTGGCTGGAATTCTGGTTGCTGTTCTGACAGTTCTTGCTGTTATCCATGTCTTTGTAATTGTCCTTCATGGTTCTACCTCCTGAGATATCGTTGGATTTGTTACAGGAGTAGTATGGCTTCTTTTTTCTGAAATATACATTTGCTTTTTCTTATTTTATCCAGTATAATAGAGTTGAAGAAAATTGATTTCCCTTAAAATCATTTTCTTCAGCCTTATTAATTATTTATACTCCCCTCAGAGAAGGCCAGACAGCTCCCCTGTCTGGCCTTTTCATATTCTATGTGTTTTTAAATTGTAACGCCCGCTCTGCAAGATCCGCAAACAGCCGGTTCATCACAGGCGCAGAGTCTACCAGATCCTCGGGGTGCCACTGGACGCCCAGGATCAGGCCCTCCTCATCCTCCAGAGCCTCCACGGTTTTGTCACATGCCCTGGCAGATATCCTCAGGCCTTTTCCCAGCTTCTTCACCGCCTGGTGATGCATGGAGTTGGTCTTCACCTTTCCGGCGCCCAGGATGGCCGCCAGACGGGTACCCTCCTCCACCTCCACGTGGTGGGTCAGATAGGTCCGGTTGTACTTCTGCAGGTGCTGGATCACTTCCCCGTCCTGCAAAGACAGATCCTGGTAAAGGCTTCCGCCCATAAGCACATTTAAGGTCTGATGCCCTTTGCAGATTCCCAGCATGGGGATCCTGGCCTTTAAGGCATACCGGCCGGCCTTCAGCCATGCATCATCGATCTCCGGCCGGAAAGCCCCGATCACCGGCAGGGGTTCCTCATCGTAATACCAGGGCGTCATGTCCTCTCCACCAGGAAACAGAAGGCCATCGCAAAAGCACAGCGCCGCCTCCGGATCTTCCGCCACCGCTGCCGCCGGAACCAGCACCGGCACGCCGCCATTCATCTGGACGGCCCGGACATTGGTGCTTCCCGTAAATACATGTTCCCCACTGACATACAGCCCCGGATCCGTCCTTCTGGTAAGACCAAGAATTCCTATAACAGGTTTTCTCCGGTTTGTCATATCCATCCCTCCAGCACGTCCTGCCTGCGGATGTGCCGCAGGCGCTCCTCATCCAGATTCCGGATCACCTGGGCAGCCAGAGCGGAGGCTGCCTCCAGATCCTTCCTGGAACAGAAATTGTAATGAGTATGGACATAACGGCTGGGTACCCCCAGCACCAGCACCGGAACCGCCTTTCCGGTCAGGCTGATCCGGCCCGCATTGGTGCTTCCGCCCCGCCGCACTGCCTCCTGATAGGGAATCCCGTACTTATCCGCCAGTTCCATGGCATACTCGATGAAAGCCGGATTGGAGATATAGCTCTTATCCATCCGCCGGATCTGCACGCCGCCCTTCATCCGCCCCTGGGTCTGGCTGGCGCTGAAATAGAAATCATCCGAGGGGGAGCCCTCAAATACGATGGCCAGATCCGGCTTCACTATCTGGGCCGTCACGGCGGCCCCCCTCATACCCACTTCCTCCTGGGCCGCGAAGGCGCCTACCACCTGAACCGGAAGCTTCTCCCGCTCCTCATAGAGCTGTTCCATGGTATCCACGATGCAGGCACACCCGGCCCGGTTGTCAAATGCCTTTCCAAGACAGATCCCGTGCTGCTCATCATAGGAAAATGACACATCCGGCATCATGGGATCGCCGATGGAGACCCCAAAGACCTCCTCTGCCTCGCTTCTGCTGGTAGCACCGATATCCACATAGATCCCTTCGATTTCCAGCTCCTGGCTGGCCCTCTCCTTGGCATTCATAAAATGCACCGGCTTGGATGTGATGATCCCCTTGACCAGATCACCTTTTCTGGTGCGAATGACCACTGTATGGGCCGGAATATTGCTGAGCACAAATCCGCCCAGCATCAGGATCCCAAGTACTCCGTTGTCATGGATGGTCTGCACCATAAAGCCGCACTCATCTGTATGGGCATCCAGCTGGACCACCGGCCTGCACTCATCCACATCCGGCATCCTGACATATAAATTGTTCATGGCGTCATTTTCCACCTTGTACCCTTTACAGTACCCGGCAATGGTGCGGATCACGTCCTCCTCAAATCCACTTGGCCCAAACGCATCTGAGATCCGGCCAAACATCTGCATATTCATAATCAACTGTCTCCTTCATTCTGATCTGCAAAAATCTGACTCTTTGTGCAGCAGCCAAGACGTCCTCCAGGCTGTTGCCTCCCCCCCATATCCAGCTGTCCTCCAGCACTCAATACACTACAAAACAATGTGCTGTCACCACATCCATCCATCTGCCGGCCCGCAGGCGGCAGGTAAAGGTATCCACCTGTTCCATGCCGGGATAAAAGGACATCTGGTAAGCCCTCTTCCAGTCCTTAAAGGTCACCTCATAGACAAATTCCTCTGGCAGCCTTGTACAACAGCCGGAAAACTCCTTCCCCAGAGCCCCTTTTACACCTGCGCGGATCCGTTCCAGAACCACCTGCCGGGGCTCACACACCGTGGCCCCTCCCACGCCCCACTTGGTCACAGCTGTCTCGATCCAGGGTGCCTGCTTCCTGGCCAGACCACAGATGGCCTCGTCCCCGGACAAAAACAGCACCGGCACCCCCAGACTCGCCGCCGTGCAGGTATTCAGCATGAATTCACTCATATACTCCCCGTTAAGGCGGATATAGAGACTGTTGCCCGTGGAGGTGTGGCTGATGGAAAACTCCGGGTTTCCCGCCGGCGCGTGATAGCCGATATAAAGGACCCCGTCAAAACTTTCATCGATTCCCCACATCATATTGTAGGGATGGCCGCTTTTGCCCCGGATCAGCTTCACATAATCCGGCATCTGCAGGGGATCAATATTGGACGCGTCCCCATGACCATCCTTGACCACGATCTGTGTGGCTCCCATCTCCCTGGCCGCCTCGCAGGCAGCCAGCACTTCACCGGTCATTTCCCTGGCAAAAGCCTGATATACGGCCTCCTGCCTATGGGCCTCCGCCGGAATGGCCAGACCGGCGCAGCCCTCAATATCTGCACTGATAAACAGCTTCATATCAAACCCATACCTTCCTTTCCTGCCCATATTACCAGACAGGCATATATTCGTTACTATTCACGGTGGGCATCTTCTTGTCCGGCTCCGCCGGACAAGAAGCATCAGGCGTCCGGAAACACCTTACCAGGCGGCAGCAGTCCAGATCCCCAACTGTCGCCACCAGGTGTTCCTGTGATCCCGGACGGTTATTTTCTGTCATCATACAGATGGCAGTACACATAATGATCCTCACTGACCTGGTACCGTTCTGGCGGTTCCTTCTTACAGCACTCCATGACTTTGGGGCATCTGGTGTGGAACTTGCAGCCCCTGGGCGGATTCAGGGGAGAAGGTATACTGCCCTCCAGAATCACCCGCTCCTTCTTTGCCGTGGGATCCGGCACCGGCACCGCGGAAAGCAGGGCCTGGGTATAGGGATGAAGGGGATTGGCATACAGACTTTCCTTATCTCCCACCTCCACAAAATTCCCCAGATACATGACTCCCACCCGGTCACTGATATGCTCTACCACGCTGAGATCATGGGCCACGAAAATATAGGTCAGGTTGAATTCATTTTTCAGCTGGTTCATCAGATTCAGCACCTGAGCCTGGATGGACACATCCAGCGCGGACACCGGCTCATCCGCGATGATCAGGGAAGGCTGCACTGCCAGGGCTCTGGCGATCCCGATCCTCTGCCGCTGGCCGCCAGAAAACTCGTGGGGATAACGCCTTGCATGGTAATCATCCAAGCCCACCTTCCGCAAAAGCTCCAGCACCTTCTCCTCCAGTTCCTGCTTATCCTTTGCCAGCCTGTGTATGATCAGAGGCTCCGCGATAATATCAAATACGGACATTCTGGGATTCAGGGAAGCGTAAGGATCCTGAAACACCATCTGTACCTTTTTGCGGACCGGACGCATCTGCCTGTCATTATAATGGGAGATATCCTCTCCGTCAAGAACCACCGTCCCGCCGGTGGTTTTTTCCAGCTTGCAGATTCCCCTGCCCAGAGTGGACTTTCCACAGCCTGACTCTCCTACAATCCCGAACACCTCGCCCCTTCTCACATCAAAGGAGACGCCGTCCACTGCCTTTACATAATCTACCATACCCAGCCTTTTGCCCGCCACCGTATAGTAGATCTTCACATCCTCCACATGCAATAAACAATCTGTGTTGTTTGCCACCTTTAAGCGCCCCCTTTCTCATACAGCCAGCATCTGCAGGTATGGCCGTCACCGACCTGGTAGAATCCCGGTTCCTCTTTCTGGCACCTGTCAAAGGCCCGGCTGCACCTGGGAGCGAACTTACATCCCACAGGCATATACTTGGGATTGGGAACATTACCGGGAATGGCCTCCAGCTCCTTTACCGACTCTCCCAGCTTTGGGATAGAATTCAAAAGCCCTCTTGTATAAGGATGGGATGGCTTTGCAAAAAGCTCCCTGACATCGCCCTTTTCCACTACCCGTCCGCAGTACATGACTACCACCTCGTCACAGACCTCGGCCACTACGCCCAGATCATGGGTGATGAAGAGAATCGACGTGCCGATATCATTTTTCAAATCCTCCATCAGATCCAGAATCTGGGCCTGGATGGTCACGTCCAGAGCTGTAGTAGGCTCGTCCGCGATCAGGATCTTGGGGCGGCACACCAGAGCCATGGCGATCATCACCCTCTGGCGCTGGCCGCCGGAAAGCTGGAAGGGATACTCCTTCATCATATGCTCCACCCGGGGCACTCCTGTCTTGCGCAGCATATCCTCTGCCTTTTTGTAAGCCTCTTCTTTGGAAATGTTCTGGTGCTGCAGGATACATTCTGTCAGCTGCTTTCCGATCTTCATCACCGGATTCAGGCTGGTCATGGGTTCCTGGAAGATCATGGAGATCTGGCTGCCGCGCATTTTGCGCTTCTCCTCCTCACTGATATGGGCAATGTCTTTGCCCTCCAAAAGGATCTCCCCCTCTGTGATCTTTCCGGTGGTCCCGGTCAGCAGTCCCATAATAGACAAAGAGGTCACACTTTTGCCGCTGCCTGACTCTCCCACAATTCCCAGGGTAGAACCTTCTTTTAACTCAAAATCTACCCCGTCTACGGATTTCACCACTCCGCTGTCTGTAAAAAAATACGTGTGGAGGTTCTTTACCTCCAGTATGTTCTTTCTGTTATCTTCCATCCGTTGCCTTTCTCCTCTCTCTATCACTGCCGCCATGTTCCTTGCAGCCGGCACAGCGTCCACAATCCCTGTCTGTCACTTCTCCGTCCCAGGCAAGGGGCGCCGGGGTAACAGTCCTCGCAATCCGGGCCCTTGCCCGCCGGCAGTCTGTTCTAATCTGTCAGCTTCGGGTCAAGGGCATCCCGGAGACCATCTCCAAGGATATTGAAGCTCAGGACAGTAAGGAAGATCGCCAGTCCCGGGAACACGGTGCAGTGCATACTGGTCATCATATAGTTCCGTCCATTGGCCAGCAGAAGCCCCCATTCCGGTGTCGGCGGCTGGGCGCCCATACCCAGAAAGCTTAGGGAGGACGCCGTCAGGATCGAGGAACCTACGGACATGGTGAACTGTACGATAATCTCCGGCACGGCTCCGGGAAGGATATGGCGGAACAGAATCCGGGCATCGGATGCGCCCAGATTCTTCGCCGCCTGGACAAAGACCGAATTTTTAAGAGCCAGGGTCCGGCTCCGCACCAGACGGGCAAAGGTAGGAGTGGAGAATACGGAGACCGCAATCACCACATTGCCGATGCCGCTTCCAAGGATCGCCACGATGGCGATGGCCAGGATAATCCCCGGAAATGCAAACAGGGTATCACAGATCCGCATGATCACCGCATCCACGATGCCTCTGTAATATCCGCCCAGCAGCCCCAGGACAGTGCCGCAGACAGCGCCTACAGATACAGCCGAAAGGCCCACTGCCAGGGAAATCTTGGTGCCGCTGATGATTCTGGAGAACAGGTCCCTTCCGAACTCATCTGTCCCGAACCAGTGGGCGCCGCTGGGGCCCTGGAGGATGGCGCTGTAGTCATATTCATTGATTTTAAACGGTGCCAGAGACTCGCCGAACAAAGCCAGCAACACCAGAAAGAGGATAAATACCAGGGCAATCACCGAATTCTTCTGTTTTTTGAATTTGCGGATCATTTCCGATATGGGTGTCTTGATATCTGTCTTTTCATTCAGCTGCCCACCGGCGGCTTTTTTCTTACCAATCATGTATACGCCCTCCTATGACAACTTGATTTCCGGATTGAGGACGGCATAAAGGATATCCACAATCAGATTGATGATGATAAACTGCAGAGAAAAGATCAGGATCAGGGACTGGATCGCCGGATAATCCCGGTAATTCACAGATTCCACCAGAAGCTGCCCCAGACCCGGATAGGCAAATACTGCCTCTGTGACTACGGAACCACCCAGAAGGAAACCGAACTGAAGGCCCACAACCGTCACCACGGAGATCATGGAATTGCGGAAGGCATGACCCCAGGTCACGGTCTTCTCCTTTAAGCCCTTGGCCCTGGCCGTCCGGATGTAGTCCTCCTTCATGACCTCCACAATCGAGGAACGGGTAAACCGGGCAATGATGGCCGCGATACTGGTGCCCAGGGCTATGGCCGGAAGCACCAGATTCTTCCAGCTTCCGGTACCTGTAGTGGGGAACCAGCGCAGCTTCACGGCAAATACCATGATCAGCAGGAAGCCGATCCAGAAGTTGGGAAGGGAGATACCGGAAACAGCCAGGGTCATTCCCGTAAAGTCCTGCCATTTTCCGCGGTTCTTTCCTGACCATACTCCAAGGATCACCCCTACAATGGTACTCCACACCAGGCTGGCCACGGTGAGAGCCATGGTATTGCCATACCGGGCTGTCACCTCAGCCAGAACAGGACGTTTGGTACGCAGGGACATGCCTAAGTCGCCTCTGAGCAGTCCGCCTACATATTTCAGATACTGGACATGGATGGGCTGGTCCAGCCCCAGCTGGACTCTCACCGCCTCCACCGCGTCCAGGGTCGCCTGCTCTCCTGCCACCAGACGGGCCGGGTCGCCAGGGATCATCCGGACAAAAAAGAACACGAAGGTTACCACTATGATCAGAGTGGGAAGCACTCCGATAATTCGCTTCAATGTATATCGCAACATACGTTTCTCATCTCCTTACTTTCATTCATGCCTGCGGCCACCAGATTTTCCCAGGGCCAGTGCGGTGAACGCGCAGACCTGCCTGAACTCTTACGCCGTATCTGCCAGACGTGAGTCCAGGCATTCCAGACTGTGGCCCCTGAGGCAGATGTGAGGGTTTAAGGCGGCAAAAGGCGCTGCAAACTGAACCTACAGTCCTGCAGCGCCTGAAGTATTCCATTAACCAGGTGTCATTTTGCACCCGCCGTCAGGGAGTCTCCCCGCCTCGGCGCTTTTCTCTCCGGCTTTTGTCAATTGGCAGCCGTTCAGATAACCGTTGCATCAATTGGCCATTTTTGCATTCTTCATATTGATGGCGCCATCCGGATAGATCTTTACATTCTGTACCTTTACTCCTGTAGCCCAGGTATTGGGTTCCAGGCTCAGATACAGCATCGGGCTCTCCTCAAAAAGCAGATCCTGGGCCTTGGCATAGGCCTCCCCACGGATCGCGTCATCTGCGCTCTCCAGACCCGTCTTAATGTAGCCCTCCAGCTCCTCATTCTCAAAGTAGCAGATATTGTAGCTCATGGGCGGCTCGGACTCAATGGCCACCAGGGGACGGATACCCCAGTCAGCATCACCGGTAGAGGGAGACCATCCGATCAGGTAGCATTCCACCTCTGCCTCAGAACCAGGAACATCCACATCCTGGATTCTCTGGTTCAGCACGGCACTCTCCATACCCTTCAGCTCCAGATTGATCCCGACCTGCTCTAACTGCTGCTTTAAGAACTCTGCACGCTTCTGGTTGGTGGTGGTGTTGGCGTACATAAGGGAAGTGGTGAAGCCGTTGGGATATCCGGCCTCTGCCAGAAGCTCTTTGGCCTTCTCCGGATCATAGGGACGGGCGTCATTGCCCTTGTAGTACTGGACTGCCGGTCCGATAATGGAGGTGGCCACAGAGGACAGGCCATTATCCACAACCTGGATATAGGCTTCCTTGCTGACCGCATAGTCCATAGCCTGACGTACTCTCACGTCATTCAGCGGCTCCTTCTGGGTATTCATCATCAGATAACGGACTACAATACCGTCTGCCCGGTAAGCCGTCACATTGGGATCACTCTCCAGCACGGATACACTCTCCGTGGGAATAGGCCACATGACCTGGGCATCGCCGGCCTGAACCATGGCCACACGGGTCGCGCTCTCGGCCACGGGCTTGAAGGTGATGGTCTTAAAGCCTGCGTCTGCATCGGCAAGAGCCGTACCGCCGCAGATCTCTGCATCATAGCCCCACCAGTCCTTATTCAGCTCCAGGGTCAGATGATCCCCCTCGATCCACTCCACGAACTTGTACTGTCCGGTTCCCACCGGATTTCTGGCGCACTCTTCCACGCCGGCCTCAATGGTCGTCGGGCACATGATCACACAGGCCGGATGGGCCAGATTGCTGATGAAGGCGCCGAAGGGCTCGGTCAGGGTTACCTTGATGGTATAGTCATCTACCTTCTCAAAAGTGTCCAGCACATTGCAAAGGAAGGTGGTTCTCTTAAGACCCAGGGTCTCGTCGTCCCACTTGGCAAAGTTGGCCAGAGCCGCGTCCGCGTCCCAGGGCGTGCCGTCGGTAAAGGTGATACCTTCCCGAAGGGTGATGACGAATTCCGTAGCCGTGTCATTGGCCTCATAGCCGGTTGCCAGCATGGGGATGATCCCCATGTCATCGTCAAATCCAAACAGACTGTCAGAAATCATACGCTGGATACCGCCGGATAAGGTATCGCTGGTGTCCATGGGATCCATGGTGGTGAAATCCACGTTCACGGCTGCCACGATATCCGTCTCCTGGGAAACGGACGCGCCTTCCGGGATCTCCTCCTGAACCGCCTGGGTCCCGCCGTCTGCTGCCGGTGCGCCAGAGGATGGCGCCGTGCCGGAGCCTGAGCTGCCGGAACCGCCTCCGCAGGCTGTCAGAGCTGCCACAGACACTGCCAGAAGCAATGAGTATAACTTCCTACCTGTCTTTTTCATAAAATTCCTCCTTATTCTTCCGATATAAAAAAACAAAGGCGATCCTAATGGGTATCCGGGGATCCAAGTTCTGTACTCCCGGTGTCCAATAGCGCCTCTCTGGAACTACTTGCATATTATTTTAATCACACCTTTTTTCTTTGTCAAAGTAAAGTGTTGAATTTTTTTCAGTTTCCACGATTCTTTTAATTAAATAAACCAATCTGGTTGATTTATTGGGTTTTTTATCCTATAATCATCCTAATAGATGCCAGTTACGGCAAATTCCCATATTCCGTAAAATAGTCCCGGTTACTGTTCACGGGGTGCATCTTCTTGTCCGGCTGCGCCAGACAAGAAGCATCGTGAACCGTAACACAAAATATTCAGGAGGTTTCCCATGTCCCAGACCCAAGACAAATACCGCGTACTGATCCTTTGCATCAATCCTTATATCCGGATCGAATTCCAGGATTATCTCCGTTCCCTTCTGGGGGATTACGTTCTCTTTGATACCATTCCCCCCTCTGAGGTCACGGACACAGACCAGCTTCTCCCCTACCAGTGTATCCTGTTTTCCAGCGCCCATGTCCAGTCCCTTTTTACGGTCCCCATACCGGAATCCACCGGTCAGATCGTGTGTACCCGGACCTTCAACCACGCATTTCTGGACCAGATCATCAGGATCCCGCCTGGAGAGCGGGTCTATGTAGTCAATGATCTCTTCCAGTCTACCTTAAGTATCATCCGGCAATTTGAGGAAGCCGGTGTAACCCAGTACCACTTTGTCCCCTATTCCGAAGATTCCCAGGAGATCGATCTGTCTGTACGCTATGCCATCACTGTGGGAGAGCCCCAGCTGGTCCCCAGCCATGTCCGGAATGTAATCAACATCGGAAACCGGATCATCGATATCTCCACCATCAACGAATTGTGTGCTTTGTTCCATCTTCCTGCCAGACTTGGAAACCAGATCACGCAGAATTATATTTCCCACATTCTGAAGGTGGTGAAGACTGCCGGAAGCTACTACAGCAGCTTTGTCTTCTCCCAGCAGCTTCTTCTGGCCACCGTCGGCAACCTGCCCTTCAGCGTCTGCCTGTTAGACGAGGACGGATCCATTCTGGCCATGAACAAGCTCTTTTCCCGTGACTGGGGACTCTCGGAAAAACAGGAGGCCCGGATGCTGTTTTCCCATTGCCTCCCGGAAGTATATTCCAGGATCTTCCTGAGCCAGACGGCTGACTACCGGATCACCAGCTCCTCCGGGATTCCCATGATCCTCAGCGTCATGGAGCTGGCCTTTCCCAATCACGCCCACGCGTTCCTTTTGACCAGCAAACCAGATACCAGTGAGGAAACAGACGCCCCCCCGTCTGCCCCGGATCTGGCCCAGGGCGCCGGGACCTCCCCCATCGAACGGCAGCGCAGCAGCTTCTCCTCCCTGATCACTGTCTCCCCCCGGCTCCAGGAGATGCTTTCCTATGCCAGACGGATCTCCCTTTACGACTTTCCCATCCTGATCCAGGGCGAGAGCGGAACCCAGAAAAAGGCGCTGGCCAAAGCGATCCATCAGAGTTCCCGGCGTTACAGCCATCCCTTTATCAGCCTGAACCAGTTCCTCTCTCTTTCCGGCCATGACCTGCCAGGGCTTCTGGAGACAGTTAACCACGGCACCCTCCTGGTAGATCACATAGAGCGCCTTGGCCCAGAGCTGCAGGACTTTCTGATCCAGCTTCTGCAGAATACTGCCGACGGTTTCCTGCCTCCCCGGCACGCCCTGGACATCCGGGTCATCGCCACCTCTGCTCCGGATCTGTACTCCCTGGTCCAGAACAATGCCCTGGGAAAGGACCTGTTCTTCCTGCTGGGCACAGCAGTTCTTGACACTGTCCCCCTGCGGGAACGCCGGGAGGATATTCCTCTGCTTCTGGAGCATTTCTTCCAGAATATGTTCCACCACTCCCAGCTGCGGATGGATACGATTCTCTCCAGAAGCCTCCACCAGTTTCTGCTGGACTATGACTATCCCGGCAATGTCCGGGAGCTGGTGAACCTGGCCCAGTACTTCTCTTCCATGTACAGTGCCCATCCCCTGATCATAGCCCAGCTTCCCTCCTATATCCGGGACGGACTTGCCCCGCTCCAGGACAACTCCGGCACCCTGAAACGGGAGGTACTCACAGTCATCCGCAATATGCCCCGAAGCGGCCGCGCCGCCATACAAAAAGCCCTGGCAGATGCCGGCACCAGAATCAGCGAGGGCAAACTGCGGGGGCTTTTGAAAGAAATGGCGGATCAGGGCCTGATCCTGGTTCACCGTACCAAGGGTGGATGTGAGATCACGGAAGCCGGACTGGCTTTTCTGGCCAGCGCCAGATAAAGGTGTGCCAGAATTCCTGTAAGCCGGTCAAAAGCTGTGTGTATGATTACAGAAACTCTCCCAGCCCGTAATAGACCTCCCCGTCTATACCAACGGTTCTTGCGGCACAGGCCATGGAATTGAGGATGGCCTCATGGGCCGCTTCGGCGGCGGCCTGGAAAGCCTGATTGATCAGGGACTCGTGGAGTATGGTCTGGGTCACCGGCTCCTCCGCCGTCCCGGAGGGCACCCGGTTGGCTGTGGTGAAGCCGATCATCACCTCTCCGCTGCCATGGCCGGTATAGGCGCCGGTGCGGGCAATCCCCACCGCGCTGCGGCGCAGAATCCGCTTTAACTGCCGGTCCGACACCGG
>Ga0137308_101502_pt1 | contig 22140 bp, 18 predicted proteins | sample Inofrocosms_June_FD_97181 | JGI IMG/M metagenome (GOLD analysis project Ga0137308, IMG submission 97181) | Mouse cecal microbial communities from Vienna, Austria - N-Acetylneuraminic and N-Acetylglucosamine D2O microcosms_June | ecosystem: Host-associated > Mammals > Digestive system > Large... | reverse complement strand
TACCAGACTCACCAGCAATATACTGGTAATACGCACCACTGTTACCATCAAGTACAATTTTCTGTACAATACCTTCTTTCTGGAACTTATCCAGATGCCTGTATATAGTAGTAGTCCCAACAGACCTCCCTTGTTCCTTTAAATGTTTTGCAATCTGGTTTACTGTTACATACCCGTCTGTACTATTTTCCATATATTCCAAAATAGCCTGTTGCTGTTTTGTATGGTATGAATTTGAATAATTCATTAAAGTCCCTCCTTCAGTTTTGAAAACCTTTTTCATTTTACCAAATAAAAACTTTTTGTGCAAATAAACAAATCTTCCCACTGCAAAAAAGACCAGAAACACCCTTTACAAGTGTCTCCAGCCTTTAACCATCTATATAATCCAATGTTACTTAACCAGTTTCCAAATTGTCCCCTCACGTGTATCCTTAATCTCAATCCCCTTTTGTGCAAGTTCTTCCCTTATAGCATCAGCTTTTGCAAAATCTTTATTCTTCCTTGCTTCATTCCTCTCTGCAATAAGCCTGCCTGCCATTTCTTCAAGTTCACTATCCACTTCCTGTTCCATAGAAGCGTTACCATCAAGAAGCCTGAGAGAAAGAACTTTGTCAAAATCTTCTATTAGAAATCTTTTACTTGCATCATCCAGGCCTGATTTAAGTACGTCATAAAGCACTGTAAGTGCTTGTGAAGTATTAAGGTCATTTCCCATTGCTTCATTAAACTGCTTCTTAAACTTATCTATGCCATCCTGCGAAGCAGGCACTCCATCATTTCCAAGTGCAGCAATCCTGTTTACCAGTTTCTCATACGCTATCTTTACATTATCAAGCACATCAAAACTAAAAAGCAATGGTTTACGGTAATGTGACTGCAGGCAGAACATCCTGTAAACCATAGGATTATAGCCTTTTTCCTCAAGAAGGCTTACTGTCAGGAACTCTCCCTTTGACTTACTCATCTTACCTGTCTGGTCATTAAGATGCTGGACATGAAACCAGTAATTACACCACTTATGCCCAAGGTATGCTTCACTCTGTGCTATTTCATTTGTATGGTGCGGAAAAATATTATCAACACCACCACAGTGGATATCCAGGTATTCCCCAAGATGCTTAATACTTATGCATGAACACTCAATATGCCACCCTGGATATCCCATTCCCCACGGGCTGTCCCACTTAAGTTCCTGTTCATCAAACTTTGACTTTGTAAACCACAATACAAAATCTGTTTTATTCCTTTTATTGGTATCCTCTTCTACATCATCACGTACACCAACCTTAAGTTCCTCTTCATTCTGGTTAGAGAGCACATAATATTCCTTAAGCTTTGATGTATCAAAATACACATTGCCGCCTGCCAAATACGCATAATCTTTCTTTATAAGTTCCTCAATCATATGTATAAAACCAGGTATGCAATTAGTAGCTGGTTCAACTACGCCGGGTGTCTTAATATTTAATTTACTACAGTCACTAAAAAATGCTTCCCTGTAAAATGCCGCAATCTCCATAACTGTCTTATGTTCACGCTTAGCACCTTTAAGCATCTTATCTTCACCACTGTCAGCATCACTTGTCAGATGTCCTACATCTGTTATATTCATTACCCTCTTTACATTATATCCTGCATACATGAGATACTTCTCAAGCACATCCTCCATAATATAGCTGCGCAGGTTGCCTATATGCGCAAAATGGTAAACAGTAGGCCCACATGTATACATCTGGACTTTACCATCTTCATTTGGTTTAAATATTTCTACTTTTTTCGTTAAAGTATTATATAAATTCAATTCTGTCATATTATCCCCCATTTATCAAGACACTGTTATTTCTTTCCAATTATATTACACATCCAGAAGTTTATCAATATATTGTTTAAAGCCAGATAATAATATTACTTTGGCCAGTTCCAAATGTTTTAACAAAAAGCAGTTGTTTGGGGGCTGTTATATACCCACTGCGTATCCGCCCAGGCGCAATACGTGCAAATCCATGTTTGCAATATGGATTCTGGGTGGTAAAATCTTGGAATTGCCAAAGCCATATAATTTGTATAATATTTAATTTCCAAACACCCTCATGTTTTCTTGTTTTCTTTCTTATTCCTTGCTGCAAGTATACCTCCAATCCTGCCACTTTCCCTGGATGTAAGCGACTTCCACCCAGAACTTGTCACTTTATCAAAAAGCCCAAGCTCTGCTGCGATTTCCCACTTTGCCTGTTCTTCTTTTTCAAGTTTTTTAATATCTTCAACGGTTTTTACTTCTATTTTCTTCTTTTTTGTCATAAAGTCCCCTTTTCCATTTTGATTATAGTATTATTTACATTATTTCCAGTTCTATTTTTTTAATACAGGCTTCTTATATAAAATTTTTTCTATAAAAGTATCAAATTTATACTTAATTTCTAATATACATACTTGAAAGATAAGCGTCTAATATGTATAATATCTATATAACGCTTTATTTAATTATCTAAGCTTTGGTAAAATTACATAATATATTTGGAGGTATTCATATGAGCGATATACAAAAGCCAAGTTTTTCTTTACTTAACCAGAAAGAGGTTGATGCTTTAGTTGATTTCCTCAACGACAAAAGAAATTCCATTAACAGCGATGTAATGAACCAGAACAGCATTGATAAGCTTATAACACTTATCACAGGTGACAGCAACCATATAATTTTAGACCTGTTTGACCCATTTGCAAGTGTTGACCCAAGTCTTCTTGCTGCCCTTGATTTCCGTATTGATGAAAAAGATGTATGTGAACTCTGCTGTTCTGTAGATGACTCTTCAGGATTTATTTCACTTTCAGCACGTAACACTATTACGGGCAAAATCCTAAGCATTACCCCTAAGCTTATTAATGAAAATGACACTGACGAATGGGGATATTCAATTTCACCGGTCTTCTTTAACCGCATCGCTAAGATTTTCAACCTGAAGTATACAACAGAAACACATGACACAATTTGCAACATATTTGCTAAACACACATATGGTTCAGAAAACCACAAGATAGCAGAAATATATCTTCCAGCTAACCAGGCACTGCTTGAATGTATGCTGTAATTGCTTATATGTTTATAATTATCATGCACAAAAAGGCAAAACATACGTTTTGCCTTTTTGTTTCTTTATTTAGCAGGATATGATATAATCTTAAACTTGTTTTAAAGCACCACTGTCCAGTTTCTAATCGAAGTCAGTAATACGTTCAAGCATCTTGCGGTAACGCAGCCTTACTATCTCGTTTTTAGCCAGGACATCTTTCTCATTACCTGTATACTGGCAGCGTATACAGTAATATTCATCCTTATCCTTATCATAAAACATATCTATGTCCAGGTCACGCATAAAGCATGAAGGACATCTGAAATTTAATTTGCCTTTTCCAGATTGAGCCATGTTGCAAATACCTCCTTATCACTGATTTTCTTCTGGTAACCAAGTGTAAACATTGGTGAGAATGCATAACCTTCCCTGATATACCCTTCCACATCCTTAGCATCTGTACTTAATGATACTTTTGTCTCAATAGCAGGAACTACAGCAGAAACACTATTTGCGCCAGCCATTAATTCTTCACGGCACTTGTATTCATATTCCAATGATTTTGTTTCACTATCTTTACTAAGTGAAAGTTTAATGCCTGTCATATCCTCTGGATATTCTGTTGTACCATAACATGCAACCATATATTCATTAATTGTCACTTCTGCATCTGGATTGCTTATTTCTAGTATATTTCTTTCAATCTTAATATTGGAAGCACCTTCTTCAAAATAAATCTTTGTCTGCAGCTTTACTGTAAGGTCATAGAACTCAATATCTACAGGGTCAAGTGTAAGAATTCTTGTATTTCCTTCCTGTGAGAAGCTTGCATGTGTACGGCACAGGCATAAGTCAACTTCTTCACCATTATAACATACTTTAGCACTGCGTATTGTCCCCTCACCTGCATAATGTGTAAAGTAACCTGCACGGTATTTTTCCTGTATAAGGAATGGATATGAAGCATCTTGTACATGCTTTGTGCCAATACCTACTTCCCACTTAAGCTTTGCAGCATATGGCCTTAAGTCCACAATAGCACCACCCTGGTCCATATTTACACATGCCCTCATATAAGGGTCTGCATACCAGAAAACCTGCTTGTCTGAACCATAAAGTATATCTTTCCAAAGGGCACACTCTGGCTCTGTATAAGACTTATTCTCCCTGTAATAGTCTGCAAACTCAGCCATTGTCATGTCAACAAGCTTGCCTTCCTTCTTTAACTGTCCATAATAAGCCATTCCGTCTTCATAAGACTTAGCAAGCAGTTCATAAGGTGCTTCCCAGCGTCCCATCTTATTTAACCAGCCTGGTCCTACAAACATCATATTATAGGCATAACCGTTATTGTATTTTTCAAGATGGCGGTACTGGTCAATCAGGTTATACAGATAAGGGTATTCCCATGTCTTGCTGTCATAAATCATTCCACGCAGTACGTTCTGTGGATGTGTTCCAAAGTTTGAACCATTGCCGTCATAACATGCCAGAAGGTCACGTGACAAGTGAGGGATTGCTACAATACCACTGTCTTCCTCTTCATTAGCGGCTGGTGCGTGTGTATTCTGTTTGGAAGGAATCCAAGGGTTCCAAGGACCTCCGTCAAAAAGTGTATACCATGAATTATTACATGTATGGTATGCTTTTGGACCTTCCTCCCAGCAAGTGGCAACTGCACACTTTACCATAGGATATTTTTCTTTAATATAATTAGTCAGCTCTGCATCCATATAATATGAGCCAGTTGACTCTGGATAAAATCCAAAACGGTCATAAAATTTTCCAAATACATCATCTACAATGCTCTTTTTATCTTCTATAGAAAACATCCAGATACAAAAATCCTTTGTCTTATATTTCTCACGGAACTCTTTACAAGGAAGCCCCAGTAAAGAGAGCGCAATTTCATCACCATACTTCTCATGGTGTTCTTTAGCTATTTCTACAGCTTCGTCATTAAACAGGCTGGCATAAGTCATCTGTATTGTTACTTTCAGGTTATTTTTATGTGCTGTATCCTGCTGGAACTTAAAAATATCCAAAGACTCCGTAAGCAGTGCCTTTCTTCCAATATCTTCTGCTTTGCCCTGCCCAGTTACCTTCTCTGCATATTCTGGAACCATCTCTGGACGGTGGATAATATTAACAACAAATGTATTTTCCATTTTTGCATACTCCTTTTATTTTATTATTATGTGCAACCGGTTGCTCAATACTCTATAGATAGTATAATTAAACTGCTCTATTTTGTCAATGCATAGTTTTAAAAATTATAAAATATTTATTGTGATTATGCCTAATACCAGAAGATGAACTGGGTAGAAAGCATAATAAACATATTTAGGCAATATATCCTTACGCTGCTCATTATAGAACCATATACCATAAAATGACAATGGTCCTGTAACATATAACAGGCTGGTTATCATACCTAGTATAGTTTTTAATACATTTTTTGAATAGAAAAGATAAAAAATTGCTGTAAGCAGTACCAGGCAAAGCCCATATGCTGATACAAGCAATGTTACCCATACAACAGCACATAAAACTATAACACCTTTAAGCAGGCTTATTGCAATACCTTTCTTATCCTTAAACAAGCTAAGGAAATATAACATAAGCAGGCATACACACATTGATACAAGTGCATTCTGGCTGCTCCAGTCTACAACTTTCTGGCTGTTTGCCAGGTCATATGGTATTTCACTGGCCAGTGCAAATACCACCATAGACAGCAGATATTTACGGTAATCAGACGTATTCCTGAACCCCTCAACAAGGAGGTAAGCAAAAAGGGGTACAGCAAGCCCTCCAATTAACTGCATTACAGAACCTATGCCCGCCATAACCATTAGATGTGAGTCCTGGGCCATTGCTTCTGATAATTCTGCCTGCGTATACTGGTCAAGATTTATTATCCCCTTTTCTATAATTGTAATACCTATAGACTGTACCAGCATAGTGGCACATGCGAAAATTTTCAGCCCGTCAGCACTGACACTTGGCAGCCTCCAGGCAATGCGCCTTCCCGTCTTCTGCATCTGATATTCTCCTCTCTCTGTAAATAAGCACAAAACCATTATTTTAATCTGTGCATAATAAAGTATATATCTGGTGTATAAACGGACGCAGTTTCCAATATACCTGTATAGACATTTTCCTCCCAGTGGCACGCTCCCGCTACGTTAGCCCACGCAATGGCGCATAACAGTCCTATGTTTCTGCAAAACAAATTGTTTCGCAGAAACATTTAAAACGGGCTCTAAGCGCCAGCGGTGCTAAAGTGCCCCTGTATGGAATAATGTCTATACAGGCATATGGAAATCTGCTGTCTTCTTAAAATTTGCAAGATAAATATATTATTTATACAAATTACTGCAATATTAGTAATACTCAAACATTTAGATTACACAAAGATTATATTACTCTGGCAAATCCCAGATATTTTACCAAAAGGCAGCTGTTACTGATACACTGCACCTTGTTTTGCTTAAATAAATACAACAGTTTCTATTAAGCATGCAAAACTTTATATACCACTAAGCACAATGTCATTTAGTCCACAGAACCTGATAAATATTTCACTTATAGGTTTTTGGAAATTAAATTTGTACAAATACTATATTACTCTGGCAAGTTCCAAATGTTTTACCAAAAGGCAGCTGTTTGGGGGCGCTGGTGCTTAAATCTGGTATTTTCAGATTTTATGCACCACTGCGCATCCCATCCAAGCGCAAGCGGCAAAGCCATGTTTGCAACATGGCTTTTGGGTGGTAAAATTTTGGAATTGCCAGAGCCACATAGCTTATGAAATATTTAATTTTCAAACAACTATAAGCCCGCAGCCTGTAACATCCCTCCAGGCCACGGACCTTATCACTTTCAAGATTTTTAACCTTTTACTGCTCCGCCAGTAATACCTTCTACATAGAACTTCTGCATAATCATAAACAATATTGATATAGGTATGGAAACTAAAACACCACCTGCACAGAACTGGGTAAAATACTCATTAATAAGACTCTTATCCAGCATCTTATACAATCCTATAGCAACTGTATACTTAGAAGATACACCTGCATTAAGAATCATCTTGGCAAATACGAAATCCATCCATGGTGCAAGGAAACTGCTTATAACAGTATATACTACAATAGGACGGCTCATAGGAATTACCATCTGCAAAAAGATACGTGCTTCACTACACCCGTCAATACGGGCTGCTTCACAAAGAGCCCTTGGCACAGTATCAAAGAAACCTTTTGCAATCAGGTATCCAAGTCCTGATGAAGCAGAATATACCATTATCAGTCCTGCATAACTGTTTGTCAGGCTGAATGTTTTTAATACGAAATATACAGCAATCATTGACAACATACCTGGGAACAGGTTCAGTATAACCGCAATATTCATAAGTGGTTTCCTCATAGGGAAACGCATAATTGATGTTGCATATGCAACCATCAATACAAAAAATGTAGAAATAACACAATTCACACATGCAACAATAAATGTATTCAGGAACCACTGTGGAAACTGCGCTACTGTATCAGGATGGAACAGTTTCACATAATTTGCAATGCTCCACTTCTGTGGAAAGAATGTGCTTGTATTTATACCAGTATACTCACTGAAAGATGTACAGACCAGCCAGACAATAGGAACCAGCCAGATAACAGCAAGTACTCCAATCAGCACATTGTGCATTATAATTGTTGATGTACGCTTATCTTTCATTTTCTTTACTTTCATTATTGATATGTCCCCTCCTTATCCCCGCCAATCATATAGTTAAATGCAACTAATGTAAATACTGCACATATGACAAAGACAACAATACCAATTACAGACGCCATCTTATAGTTATAATAATCCTGTGTCAGACGGAACAGCCATGTTACAAGCAAATCCACTTCCTGTGCCTGGGAGTTAGCCAGTGCCTGGTTTGTGGTAGTATAAACATCCTGTGTAAGAAGATAGATAACGTTAAAGTTATTAATATTCTTTACAAAGTCTGTAACAAGTGCTGGTCCTGTTATAAATAACATATAAGGCATAGTAATTTTAGCAAATATCTGGAATGGCTTTGCACCATCCATCTTTGCACTTTCTAACTGGTCTTCTGGAATATTCATCAGTACACCAGTGGCAATTAACATCTGGTAAGGAACACCAACCCATATATTGATTAATATAATCATTACATGTGCCCATCCTGGTGCAGACAGGAACGGGATATGGTTAGTTGATACCAGCCCGATATCTTGTAAAAAGCCAGTCAGATGTATGTTTGAACAAATTGTATTGACAATACCATTGTCTGCAAAGAAATTCCTTACAAGAAGAAGTGATACAAACTGTGGTACGGCAATAGTTATTACAAACAACAGACGCCAGAACTTTGGTATCCTTGTTTTAGCACTGTTTAAGAGCAATGACAGCAATATGCCGCCTATATAAGTAGTAATTGTTGAGAAGAAAGCCCATACCAGTGTCCAGCCCAGTACACGTACAAATGAATAACCAAAAGTTGCTGTAAGCCCACCACCGCCAAAAAGTGTAATAAAGTTGCTAAAGCCTACCCATGTAAAAAGCTCTGATGGTGGCATATGCTGCTGGTCATAGTTAGTAAATGCTACAAACACCAGCAAAAGTATTGGTATAATTGTAAATACAACAATACCAAGTACAGGAAGAGTAAGCAGTGTTATATGGAATTTCTCACCTATATATAACTTTATATCTTCCTTAAATGTATTGATATGTTCCCCGTTTTCCTCCATAAGCTGGAGTTTGTAAACGTTTGCCATATTCCTCATCCATACAATTATTGCAACAAACCAGACAACAAAACTGAAAAGTGAAAATAACAAAATCATAAAAGAATGGTCATAGTCATTAAATTCATTTTTCATTGTGTCAATATTAAAGACCATTTCTGCCTTTACAGTTCCCAATGTACCAAATTTAGGCACATATCTGGATGCAAAGAAAATTGTAAAAAGTATTACTGCTGCTTCTAAAGCTGTCATAATAAGCGCTTTTACAAACTGCTTACGTCTTACATAACCTGCGCCCCACCACAATAGTGATAATTTTACAAAAATATCTCCTTTTACAACTGCTGTCCCAAAACCGGAGAAAAAACCACCAACAGCCTTGAAGAATCCACCTACTGCTTCTACAGCAGTGCTCTTTGTTTCATTCGCCATAAATTTTCTCCTTTCCGGCAAAATAAAAACCAGCATTTTGCTAAAAAAGGCAGGCATACACCCATGCACGCCTGCCTTTTCCAGGTTAGCTGTATATTCTTTAACTTAATGGTGCAGTTACACCTTCTACAAGGTTGTCAAGCGCTTTCTGTATTGCCTTGTCATCCTTTGCTTTAATCTTACCCTTCGCAACCATTTCACCAAATGTCTTTGTTGTATCCCAGTATTTCTGGCCTACTGCCTGGATTACACCAATTTCACCCTCTGATGTTGCTGCAGCAATAGCCTTATCCTGTTTAATAGCATCTGATGCAAGTACATTTAAGTTAGTAGGAGGCTGTTTCTTCATATCAAAGTGAAGTTTCTGTGATTCTTCATTAGATATAAATTCTGCAAGAAGTACAGCCCAGCCTGTGTTCTTTGAATATTTATTTACAGCTTCAAATTTATAACCATATGCTGGAGCCATCTGTATATCTTTTGCACCAAGTTTATATGTTGGCAGCTTAGTTGCAGAATAGCCATCTCCCCAGACTTTCTCAGCATTGCTGCTGTCCCATGCACCAGAGATAACTGCACAGAGGTCACCTGATGCAATAGCATTTGAAATCTGTCCGTCTGGTACAGGCATAAATGCTGGATTAGAAGTAATATCAAGCATTGACTTTACTACATCAACACCCTTTATACCATCTGCACTTGTACCATTCCAGTCCATTGTTGTAGTACCATCCTGGTTAAGGCCTGTTGTAAAACCTGCACCATAGAAGAATGATGCATTATACCATCCAGAGTTTAATGTCATGCCAACTTTCTTCTTACCCTTGTTTGCTGCTGCAAGAAGTGAATCCCATGACTTGGCATCTTCTTCTGAAACAACAGAAGAATCATAGTATAAGAAGTATGTGTTAGCCCCGCCTGTAGGGAAACCATACATCTTGCCATCAAGGGATGCTGCCTCAATAGAGTCTGGTGCATTTGCACTCTTTACATCATCAAGTGTCTTGCCTGCCTTCGTAAGAACTTCACTTACATCATCAAGAGCTGCAAGAGCACCTGCCCTTACAAGGTCTGCAAGCTGGTCACTTGCATATGAATAAACATCTGCTGCTGCTTCAATATCTGTTAATACTGTATCTTTTGCAGTTGATTCTGATTCTACACCAATCTGGATTTCAAATTTCTGGTCAGAATAAGTGCTCTCAAATTTTGCTACAACTTCTTTTAAATAATCCTGGTCTTCTTCTGCGCCCCAGAGAGTCAGCTTTACAGTTTCATCTGAACCTCCCCCTGCATTTGATGAATTCCCTCCTGATGATTCAGATGAACCCTTTGAACCTGATGTATCATCATTATTATTCCCTGATGAATCACCACATCCAGTTGTCATTGTTGCTACCATTGTTGCGCAAAGTAACATACTTAAGAGTTTTTTTCTCATTCCTTTATTTCCTCCTTAAAATAAATTTTAATAACCACAACAGTTGGTTATTCTGTACAATTTGCAGTTACATTTACTGCCTTTGCTGTGCATATTATACCATTATCCATTTAATTGCTGTTTGCATTTCCAACCATATATTGTGCATTTATGCCCATATAATCCGTTTTTTTGCAAGGATAATAGTATCTGCCAGACAATCTGCCACTATAAAATAACTAGCGTATCCGTTTGCGCATAATAAAACCAAAACACTACTATTTTAACCCTACCATCCATTTTCTGGATGAATTTCAAACTTCATTATCTGCTGTTCAAAATTTTCTGGATTTTTTCTCCATTCATAAGGGGTACATCCTGTTACACGTTTAAAATTACGGTTAAATGTAGAAAGTGTAGAAAACCCGCATTTAAATGCAATATCTGCTACCAGGGCATCTGTTTTCCTAAGCAGTTCACAGGCATTTTTAATACGTATAAGGTTAATATACTCTAATGGTCCCATATTTATACAAGAAGAGAAAAGTCTCCGGATATGTGTTTCACTGATATGGCAGTGCCCTGCCAGCGTTTCTATGCGTATCGGCTCCATATAATGGCTGTTTATGTATTCCAGGGCATCCGAAACCAGCATATTAAACCTGCCATAATCCATATATAATGTATCCTGTGGCCCATCCACATTATTTCTTGCAAGTTCTGCCAGAAAAGCTATTAAAATCCCTTTTGCCTCTTCCAGGTAAAATACTTCTTTGTTTCTTATAATATCTAATGCCTGGAGAATTTTACCTGCAGCATCTGGCATATCTGAAACATTAAAAAAAGCACCTCTGGAATTAACATTTTGTATAATCCAGCCATCCTTATTTTCATTGTTACCTGAAGTATACAAATTCTTTAGTATTTCTTCTGCATCAATAAAAATATATTCCCAGCGGCTTAAAGTTCCAGGGTCACTTGTAGTTGTATGTGGACAGTTCTGGGGAATTACAGAAAACTGTTCTCCAGAGAAATGGTAGTCTTTCTCCCCGATAGAAAGAGTGCCTTGTCCATAATAACAATATCCTATCTCCATACAATTATGGAAATGCAGGTAATCTATACCATCCCCGTATGTCTGTATCCACTCATTTCCAAGAAGTGCCAGCACAGGAACTCCCATCGGCAGTTTATAATACCGGAATTCTATTTTAGATTTCTTTCCCTTTCCCATAATGCAGAGTTCTCCTTTCTGCTTATTGTGCGCAATCGGTTGTCCATTTATAATTTACCAGTTTTTCTGATATAAGTCAATATATTTCTTACAAAATATCAAAACAACAATTAATTTTTATTGCGCAATAGTAATAAAACACAATATCCAAACCAGATTACCTGTTTTAAAAATGTACAATTAATTACTTAATCCCATACAGCCCTTCAATTACATTTTTAAATCCAATCATTATTTTTACATTTAGAATATATACTTCCTTAAACTTGCTGTCATAAGCCAGATACCCTGGACATACTAATAAAAGATTATAAGGGGGCAAAGCCTGCGTTTTGCCCCCTTATCCTGGTATTATACATTAGTTTTATGCTTTTCTTTTCCTGTTGCCTTTCTTCCTGCTTCTTTCCGTTCTCTTGCCCTTTTCTATCCTTTTTCCTTTTGCTTTTCTTATACCTTTTCTGCTTTGTTCTGCTCTTCTTTCCTCATATGCCCTCTTCCTGTATACAATTTCTGGCAGCCTGTAATAAATATCTGCAAGATTAAAAAGTTCTTCTATCTCTTTACTATTAAATTCCCCTTCTTTAAGCCTCCATCTCCAGTTTTGCCCTATTGTTGAAGGAAGGTTAATTCTTGCTTTATTATCCTTTAAAAGAATATCCTGCATCTGTATAATTGCTGTATCTGCAACACTGGCATAAGCAAGCTTTATAATGCCTTTAGCAAGCTCTTCTTCTTCATGGCAGCCTGTATATGCCTGCATGTACTTAGCACTTTTGCTACCAAGTGATTGAAAATACCCCATAAGTGTTTCATTGTCATGTGTACCACTATATACTACATAATTCTTATCATAATTATGTGGAAGGTATTCATTGTTACAGTTACCATCAAATGCAAATTCAAGTACTTTCATTCCTGGATATCCAGTTTCTTTTAGAAGCTTCTTTGCCTCAGGCATTGCAACACCAAGGTCTTCAGCTATAATCTGTGCTGTACCGCTTATTGCTTCATCTATTGCATCAGTAAGCTTACGTCCAGGTCCCAGCCTGTATTCACCCTCCGATGGTACCCCGTCTGCAGGAATTGCATAATATTTAGCCATTCCAATAAAGTGGTCAATCCTGATAACATCATACATTCCTGCTGCTGATGCCATTCTCTTTTTCCACCATTTAAAGCCATCCTTTTCCATAATTTCCCAGTTATACAACGGATTACCCCACTTCTGTCCATAATCTGAAAATATATCTGGAGGGCATCCTGCTACATCTACAGGTTTTAAGTTATTATCAAGCTGGTACTGTCCAGGATTGGCCCATACATCTGAACTGTCAAGTGCAACATAAATAGGAATATCCCCAATAATCTTTATTCCCTTGCCATTAACATATTTCTTAAGGCTTCTCCACTGGCTGTAGAATTTAAACTGGATAAATTTCCAGAATTCTATTTTATCTCCCAGCATCTCTGAATAGTGTTTTATTGCCGCTGGTTCTCTTGTTTTTATATCATCATCCCATAAAAGCCATTCTCTCTGGCCAAAATGTTCCTTACATGCCATAAACAATGCATAATCTTCTATCCAGCTGCTATTTTCTTCTACAAATACATTATAATCCTCATTTCCTTTAAAATTTGAAAATGCTTCTCTAAGAATTTCAAACCTGTTTTCATATATCTTGCTATAATCTATATCATCCTCAGACTGCCCCCAGTCTGCTGTATCTGCGCTTTCTTTTTTTAAAATACCTTCTTCAATAAGCATCTCCAGGTCAATAAAATATGGGTTGCCTGCAAATGTTGAAAATGACTGGTATGGGCTGTCCCCATAGCTTGTAGGTCCTATAGGAAGTACCTGCCAGTATGTTTGTCCTGCCTTTTTAAGCTTGTCTGCAAATTCATAAGCAGCTTTTCCAAATGTCCCAATTCCATATGGTGATGGAAGGCTGCTTATAGGCAGTAATATACCCGCTCCTCTTGTTAATCTTTTCTCCATAAAAATTCCCCTTTCTTATTTTATTATTATATGCACTTACATTTATGCTGCCAGAAGCAACACAAACAATCAGTAAAAACAGCCATTTTACATTTTAAATATTTAGAATTAATTTTTTAGATGTATATATATAACACTATTTCAGAGTTTCTTACACATTTTGCCTGTGCAGAAAGAAAGGACAATGTACCCATACTGTATACATTGTCCTTTTAATCAGCTTTTCCTGCTGTAGCAACTTCCCTTTTAACCCCTATAAACATTCCATGCCCTATTGCAAGAAACACCATTCCAATTAATAGTGGTACAAGACAAAATATAACACCTTTCATTGCAAATCCTTTATAAATAAAATATGAAAATACAACCCCTGCATGATATGACAGGAGCACACCTCCAAAAAACTTTGTTTTCTTAAGATGCTCTTTATTTTTATCACATAGATATTCCACATAAGATGTGGTAAACTGCCTTAAATTATTAGTTGAAAAAACGGAAGAACTTACAAATCCTCCTGCACCTGGAAATGAGTTCCATTGTATTGCTGTCATAAAAAATACAGGATACAGTGCTATAATTGTATTCATCTTCTCCGTAAAAAAATACAACACTGCTACCATAAGCATTTCCACAATTATACATAATGTTTTCATATTAATATGTGTATATTTTGGAATTATTACTGGTATTGACAAGCCTGCCATATATATTACAACTGCTATAAGACGCAGGCAAAGCTCTGGAAAGTTTCTTCCAGTTATACACAATACAACATTTATAAGGTTTGCTGTCTGTGCAGACGCAAGAAAATCTGCATGGTTAAGTATTGCATATGCTGCAATAAATCCACCTGCAGCACACATTGAATATTGTACACAATAGTCAAGTTTATTACTCCCTTTCATTACTCCACCTTCTAATCTGTTATTTTATTCCACAGAAGAGAGTATAACCCTGTTTACCCCACTTGTCAAAGCCTTAATTTAAAGATTTACAAAGCAGTTTGTTTCTTCTTTAAATCTTGTAGAAATCTCTTCATTAGTTACCATTTCTTTGTTCACATCACTTATATCAGAAACCAGTGAATCAACACTTTCAGCAGCACTTGTTACACCATCTGCACTTTCTTCAACCGCTTTTGTAATACCATCTACAGAATCAGTTATAGAATTAATTATCTTGGTAAGATCTGCTGAGAAATCTGCAAAATTATTTATTGTAGCGTTAACATGTGTAGCATCTACATTATACTGTTGTCCGCTCATTACAAAATTATCATAGTCTGGAAGTATTGTTTCATCAATAAAGTTTACTATCCTATTAGCCGACTCTATAAGTCCATGTACAGATTCAATAACCATTTCATTAATTCCCTGGATATTATTAGCTGCGTCCTTGCTTGATTCTGCAAGCTGCCTTATCTCATCTGCAACAACTGCAAACCCTTTCCCTGCCTCACCTGCCCTGGCCGCCTCAATAGAAGCATTAAGTGCAAGAAGGTTAGTCTGGCTTGATATACTTAAAATATCAGTTGTGAGCTGTGATATTTTCTCAACATGCCTGCTTTTCTCCATTGAATCTTTTAATTCCTGCACAATTACTGATACTATATTGTTAGCCTCATCTTTACTGCTTTTAGCTGTCTTTTCAAGTGAAACAGCACGTTCATTCATCTGGTTGGTATAATTAAGTATTTCTCCTGCTTCTTCTGCAATATTATGTACTTTGTCATTAGCATTAGCTGTTTCCTCGTCAACACTCCGCATTGTAGCAGCAATCTCTTCCATTGTGGCAGAAAGTTCCTCCATTACTGCAGATATATCATATGCACTGGCATTAGCAGCATCCGCTTTCTTTGCAACATTGCTTACACTGTTGTCAAGGTTTTCAGAAGTAGCAGTTATTATTTTCATTATACTTTCTAGTTTACTTACAAACTCATTAATATTAGATGAAACACGCCCTATTTCATTTGAAGACCTCACAGAAATCCTCTTTGACAAATCACCCTTGTTTAAGTTAATATCATTAACCAGTATATCAAGTTCCCTATTCATTTTCTTTAAAGGCTTTATTACTGATAATAATATTGAAGTAATTACAAAAATAATTACACCAACAATTACAACAATAAAAATAATAGATGTTATTTCTGATTTCTTATAAACAGAATTGAGTTCATTTTTAAGACTGTCTGTAACTTTATTATTTGCTGTAATAATCTCATCAATATCTTTCTGTAGTATATCTGACCACCTTGCCAGGTTATAATTTGCATAAGTCATAGCTTCTACAGAATCTTCATAAGCAAGACCAGCAAGCTTATTTACATCTCCTATAAATGTAGAATAATCAAGCCTGTAATCCATAAATTTATCCTTGGTTTCCTTATCTGTAAACATGCCCTCAAGCTGTTCTAATAAGTTATCAGCCTCACTAATTACTGGTTCTGTCTCTGACCAGACCTGTTCCATAGCAGTCTTATTGCCTGCCAGGCATAATTCAAACATATATTTCTGTATCCGTTCACTTCTTACACTTATCTTGTCAAGAACCGCAATATTTTCAAGCTGTTCATCAGATATCTCCCGGCTCACATTATTAACCCTGCTAAGCCCTCTCAAAGAAATATTCATAGAAATACCACTTATAAGACCAAGAATAATAACAGGTATTATAATATATACAGCTACACTTATATATCTGGCTTTTTTCATATTCCGCCTCCTTAGTTTTATTCTCCGCACCAATTATTATTAATTATATCATAATAATTTTTTATCTACAACAATACAAAAATATATTTTTATTAATACACTTTTATAAATATAGCAACAACATTTTCATAAATAATTAATCAAAAATACTACTTTAGAATTTTTACTTATGCTGGAATTCTGGTTCTGGTTATATAGAAATTTTTAAAACCTGTTTATTTCTTCTGTTTCATCATCACTTTTTCTTATCTCTCTTATCTGTGCAAAATACCCGTTCTTATCATCTATAGCAATATAAACCCTGTCACCTGCTTTATGTTTTAAAAGTGCTTTGCCCATAGGTGACTCAATACTTATCATATTTCTCATTACATCATACCTTACTGTTGTAACAATTTTGTATTCTTCTTCACAATCATCATCCTCGATATATAATAAAACTGTATCATTTAAACCTGCTTCGTTGTCTTTTGAATCATCCTCAATAATTTTTGCTGTTTTAACCATTTTTTCAAGATAACGTATCCTGCTCTCATTCTCATTTTTAAACTTTTTGGCGGCTTTATATTCAAAATTTTCACTTAAGTCACCATGTGCCCTTGCTTCTTTAACATCTTCTATTGCCTGTTTCCGGACAACAAGCTTACGATGCTCTATTTCTTGCTCCATCTTTTCAATATCTTTCCTGGTTAATCTGTCATACATATCTTTCCTCCATAACTTCAAAAGTGGCAAAACAGCCTATGCCAGATAGCATAGTGCATGCCTGCCACAAATGTATCTAAGAACGTCTCAAACATCCTTATAATAGCATGCAGTCCAAATATACTGGTAACAACAGTTCTGCACACCAATGATTTTATCAAAGACCCTGCCTATAGAAACAGTAGTCTTCTTTTATTAGATAAATCTTATACTTCATAATCCATGCACATCCTGGTTTCTGTATATGGACGTACATAAGTATCTGCTGCTTTTACATGTTCAGGATGTACCTGGTATGCCTTTAATGCATCTTCATTTTCAAGCTCACTATCAAGCATTACATCAGTATTAGAAGACGCAAGAGGTGAGGTTATAACTGTTATATTTATAAGCCCAGGTACTTTTCCAGCAAGTGCTTCCAGGTTATCTTTTATTCCACTTAATACCTCCTGCCTGCTTTTATCTCCAAGTTCTTCTTTAAGCTTCCATAAAATTACATGTTTAACCATAATTATTATCCTTTCTATGATATAATGCCATATATAAGCCTGGCCATACCATGAAACTTTCCAGCCTGGCTGGCATTATGTAAATTTTTCTTTATTCTTGTCCGCAAGTCTTTCAAGCCTTTCCCTGCTTTCACGGAAACATCTAAGAAGTTTTGGTGAGAATACACCACACTCACCATTTAAAATCATATTAAAAGCTTCTTCTTTTGAAAACGCCTTTTTATAAACCCTTTCACTTACAAGTGCATCATATACATCTGCAACAGACACAATCTGGGCAGATATAGGAATATCTTCACCTGAAAGTCCGTCCGGATAACCCCTGCCGTCATATCTTTCATGGTGGTGGCGGCAAATCTCATAACTTAGCCTGCTATACTCACCATCCCATATATCTTTAATATTTACAAGAATTTCACATCCTTTAACTGAATGTGATTTCATGCACTCAAACTCTTCATCAGTAAGCCTGCCTGGTTTTAACAATACATTATCAGGTATTGCAATCTTTCCAATATCATGCAGTGCACTTGCAACTGATATCATCTCTACATTTTCTTTTGTAAGTCCATATTCAGGATAAAGTTCCATAAGTTTTTCTGCAAGAATTTTACTAAACCCTTTAACACGTTTAATATGTTCCCCGCTTTCAAGATTTCTGCTTTCAACCACAGTACCTAATACATCTATAATCTCAATATTATTTTGTTTTAGTTTCTCTGTCTGCTCCATTAAAAGAAGGTTTTGTTCTTTCAGTATAATATTCTGCTCAACTACTTTTTCTTCAAGCCGGTTTTTATGCTGGAACAAATCAACAAGATTTCTAATACGTTTCTTTACTACATTGTCATAATATGGTTTAGAGATAAAATCTGAAATTCCATAATCAAAACATTTCTCCTCTGTTTCAGAGTAATTATCACCACTAATTACAAGAACCGGTATCCTATCCTGGAGATTTTTTTTATTCATTTCCCTAAGTACACCAAAACCATCTAATTCAGGCATAACCAGGTCCAGAAGAACCACAGCAATCTCATTGCTTTCATCCTCTATATACTCCAGGGCTTTTACACCATTTTCTGCCTGGATTACATAATACTCATCTTTAAGGATTTCATAAAGCATTTCACGGTTCATCTCTACATCATCTACAATTAAAACCCTTTTTTTCATAATTATCTTTCACTTTCTTTAACATCATATTTTGTATAATGCCATAAAATAATACAGGCAAATACAAAAAGCAGCCAGAAGGCAGTTTATGTAAGACTGTTAATCGCATCAACTGCCTGCTTATAATCTTCTTTTACCTGCTCAAAAAGTGAAGGGACTTCTTCAGAATAACCATCACGGAGTAATTCTGTAAGCTTTGAACTTGACTCTCCAAGTTTAGTAAAATTCAGGTTCATACATACACCTTTCAGTGTATGTGCAGCTCCAAAGGCAGCCTTGTAATCCTCTTCTTCAACTGCTTTGCAAAGCGCATCATAACCACATTGTGCTGGAAATTTCAAAACAAACTTTTTAATAATTGCATCACTGTGCAGACGTACTTTCGCCTGGCTGTAATCTCCTTCTAATGCTTCATAACACTCTTCTATTGTCATCACAAAAAACTCCTTTCAGTAATTTTATCAATAATACTATTTTAACATTTTATTTATAAAAAATAAATATATCTTTTCCCTATATCTCAAATTTTTCAATTAAAGATACCATTGTTTCTACTTGTGCCATTTGTTCCTGGCTTACGGCAGCTGTTTCTTCTGATGTTGCAGAATTATTATCTACTACTGATGAAACCTGTGCAATATTATTGTTTAACTCATGCATATGTTCAACATCTTTATTCAGCATATTGGCTATCTGGTTCATTTTTTGTGTTGCTTCTTTAGCACCTTCCATAACTTCTGCCATATTGCCAGCAGTTTCATTAGCAATAAATATACCTTTATCTACAGCCTCTATTGTAGTCTCAATCAGGTTTGTTGTCCTTCCCGCTGCTTTAGCAGACTCTTCTGCAAGGTTCTTTACTTGTTCTGCAACAACAGCAAAGCCTTTACCTGCTTCACCTGCCCTGGCAGCTTCAATAGCAGCATTTAATGACAATAAGTTTGTCTGTGAAGCAATATCTTCAATATCACTAATAATAGTCCTAATTTGTTCAGAACATGTGCTTATTTCACTAATTGCTTCTTTTAACTCATTCATTTTATCGTTTCCTGTCTGTAATGTTTCACCAGCTCTTGCTGCTATATCTACAGATTTACTTGCAGCTATAGCACTATCTTCCATGCTTTCTGCCATTCCTCTTACAACATTTACCAGTTCTGAAACCTGGACAGCCTGTGCTGTACAGCCTTCTGCCAGATCCTCTGCTGCACATGAAAGCTGCTCTGAGCCTTTATCAATATGGTCTGAAACCTCCCTTATAGTAAGGATGGTTTCTTTCATCTTCTCCTTTATGCTTATAAATGAGTCTTTAATCTCTTTAAATTCACCAACATATTCCTGTTTTATATTAATATTATAACTACCATTGCTCATTTGTTCAAGAATATCTGATATTTCCTTAACCATACTGGTAATATTGTGTTTCATAAAATTAATCGCTGAAACCATAGAACCAACTTCACTGTTATCTTCCTGCATATCAAGTGCTGCCTTGAAATTTCCATTTGCCAGTTCACCCATCTGCGCAGACACTTTCTTAACAGGCTCCAGAAGCTCACCTCTTGCAAAACGTATTATTGCTAGAATTTCATATACTACAAAAATAAATGAACCAATAAATATAATTTGTATACATATTGTTATTAAGCTAAAAATTTTCCTGTTACTATTTTTCCTGTCCTGGATTTTTTTAATAACTTCGTCTGTACGTGCACTAATCTCTGATACTGTATTTTCATATTCCTCACTAAACACATAGGCACATGCCCCTTCTGTATCCCCATTTGATGCACTTTCTATTGCTTTCTTCTCTATAGGGACAATCCCTTCCGACAATGTTGCAATCTCATCCAGACATTTCCATTCATCTGTGGTAATATTAATCTTTTTCAATTCATTTCTTGCTTTTTCCCTGTTTTTGCTCTCGTTTAATTCTTCCATGTAGTCATCATAATAAACCTGGTTACCTGTAACTGCATATGACTGTACTGAATATGTAAGACCTTTTGATGCATTACGGTACTGGTTCAATGCATTATTAGCCCTTAACTGCTCTGTCTGGGCGTTTGATGCAATTAGGTTTACCACCACTGATACCACTAAAAATAAAGCCCCGTTTGCCACTGCCATAAGAGCACTTTTAACTTGTTTTCTCATAGCGGCTTCCTGGCCATATTCCTTAGATAAATCCTTTTGTTTTCTTGCCATACCTTCTCCTTAATCCTTCCTTAACTGTTGTTTTACAGTAACAATAACCCCCTTTTTATAGTATAAAAGTTTTTTTAATGATAATCAACCTTTATTTTTATAATATATTCCATATACAGTTGTAATAATTATATTTGTCTTTGTAGGAATAAAAAAGCGGACACTAAGATACTTAATTTTTACTAGTATCATTTAGAATTACAATAAGTTCTTTAGAAGTATTTTAATGTAAACTTCAGGTATTCTTTATAAAATAATGTTATGCTTTAACTCATATATTCTAAAAAAGAAAAAAGCTGTAAGCCCCCATTTTATAGGGCTTACAGCTTCTTAAATAAAAATGCCGCAGACCGGAATCGAACCGGTACGGGTATCACTACCCACGGGATTTTAAGTCCCGGGCGTCTGCCAGTTCCGCCACTGCGGCATATCAATATATTTCATACAATGGGACCTACAGGGCTCGAACCTGTGACCCTCTGCTTGTAAGGCAGATGCTCTCCCAGCTGAGCTAAGATCCCAAACAATAATACTTACTATACCATAATATTAATCTAATGTCAACAAACATGTCTAACGACCCAGACGGGACTCGAACCCGTGACCTCTGCCGTGACAGGGCAGCGCTCTAACCAACTGAGCCACTGGGCCTGGTAAATGGACCCTCTGGGACTCGAACCCAGGACCGATCGGTTATGAGCCGATTGCTCTGACCAACTGAGCTAAAGGTCCAAATATTAAAAGCCGATGACCGGACTCGAACCGGTAACCTGCTGATTACAAATCAGCTGCTCTGCCAATTGAGCCACATCGGCAACTTCATACTTTAACAAATAAAACTCCCCGAGTTGGGCTCGAACCAACAACCCCACGGTTAACAGCCGTGTGC
>Ga0137308_101501_pt1 | contig 22147 bp, 21 predicted proteins | sample Inofrocosms_June_FD_97181 | JGI IMG/M metagenome (GOLD analysis project Ga0137308, IMG submission 97181) | Mouse cecal microbial communities from Vienna, Austria - N-Acetylneuraminic and N-Acetylglucosamine D2O microcosms_June | ecosystem: Host-associated > Mammals > Digestive system > Large... | reverse complement strand
ACGGGCAGGCGTCAGGCTGCTGAATATTTAAAAGAACATGGATATCAAAAGGGATTTGCTTCCTTTTGGGATGCTGCGTCTGTGATGTATACATCAAAAGGTGTGCTGGAGATTGAACCAGTGATCTGTCATAATATAGTGGAGGTCACAGAGGATACAAGATTGGTTGCCTATCGGTGGATGACAAAGAAAGAGTGGGAACAGCAGAAGGGAAATTTTCTGATTGTTGATCCAGAATCAGATATGCAGTATGCAATTAATGAAAATACGATTTTGCAGACGTTTGGGCAGTATGAGGACAGGAAACAGTTTGGAGATATTACGGTATATTTTTGGAAAGAAAATAAGAGCCTGCCAGGATATTAGAGAGGGAAAACATGGATTGTTAGTCATTGCTCGCTATAGGCTTTACTGAAGCAGGCTTGCTATATAAATGACTGGGGTAATCTATGAGTATGATGATAAAATACAAAAGAATTATATTATACGTTGCATTTGGTGTTGCAACAACTTTTGTAAATATTTTCATGTATTACATATGCATGAATATGATACATTTCAGCAATATTTTATCAAATATAATTGCGTGGTTTTTTGCTGTATTGTTTGCGTATCTGACAAACCGTAAATGGGTTTTTGATAGTAGTGTCGAAGATCATATAGGAATCGTACGAGAGGTGTTTTCTTTTTTCTATTGCCGAGTGTTGACGGGAGCTATAGACTTGATGATTATGAACTTGTTAGTTGATTGTATGCATTTTCCAAATATGGGTGTAAAACTATTGGCGAATTTGATTGTTATTTTGACTAATTATGTTGCGAGCAGGCTTTTTATATTTTAATGGAAAAAGAATAATGCAGTGACAGCAAATGATAAGTAAAAGCTTGCTGGATATCAAATAGGAAGGTTCGGGACAATGATAAATAATATGAAAAAATATGATTTTTATTGCTACTTAAGGGTTGGATTTATCTGTATGTTTTTTATACAGATTTTAGTTTTAATAATATTTAATCTCACGCAAATGCAGTATCATATAGGATATGATGCTTCAAGCTTTTATTTAAAGGCTATGGAGATGGGGAAACAGCACACGCTTTTTGTCGATCATTGGGTGGAGCAGACAAACTTGTTTTATGATAGTCCGGTACCACTTGCAGCAGTTATTTACTTAATAACGGAAAATATATTTATATCCTACGGGATTGCTAACATTATAATTTCTGCTGTTTTTTTATCTATTTTTTATATGATATTATGTACCTTTCATTTATCTGGCCTTTCTAAAATTATTTGTCTAAATATGGCAGCTTGTATTTACATTTCACCTTCTTTTAATAATGCAAATGATCTTGGGTATGTTTCTTCTATGTTTTCGTCGGGAAACTGGTATGTATTGAGGTTTATTATTACTTTGATGCTGTTGAAGATAATGGTAGATCTGGAAGAGCATAAGTTTCATTATATCTGGATGATTGTAACAGAATTATTAATATTTGTTTCCGGTATTTCCGGCGGATGGTATATACTGGTTACGATTATTTTGCCGTTGGTCGTGTATTATATGATCAGAGTGTTTGTAAATAATTCTTATAAGGAAATATGGAATATTCAGGTACGGTTCCTTGGTTTAAGCGGAATTGTAGTTGCGTTTGGAAAATGGGTTGCCGTGCATCATTTAGATTTCATCAGTAAGGACAGCAATATGGTTTTAGTTGGATTGACAGATTTCTGGCGCAACCTTGGGTCAATTATTTTAGGTTTTATGGATCTTATTTCTGCACTGCCACATCATTCGGATCAAAATGCTTTGAAAATAGAAGGCATTATTTATTTAATGGGATTTGTTGTGTTTATTCTATGTGCAACAGGAATTATATTTGCAATAAAGCAGGTATTAAAGAATTTCAATAGCAAATATGGAATGCTGGTTTGTGTGACAGGATTTAATTTATTGATGTTTACAGTCTTATATACAACATATGGAGCTGAAATCTTTGAATCGAGGTATTTGATTCCTGTGTTTTTGCTTTCAGTAATCATGACAGGAGCATTTATAGATACAATAGATCACAGCCTGATTTTTAAAAAATGGGGGTTAGTACTGATCTTTGTAGTATACTGCATTCTGAACATATATGATGACAGTGTATTGTATAAAACTAAAAATAATTATGATATATTGGCTTCTGTAGCAGAAAAAGCTGCTGAATTAGAAGCGCCTGTGGTTTACGTAGTTGGAGACAATTTGAACATTGACAGCAGGAATCTTAGAGTTATTGACAAAGATAGAATTTATAAAAATATCAATGAAAATTCATATAACAGTATGCAGCACTGGGGTGACTATACATATTTGGATGATGCTGCTGATGTTCCAGGAAAAAATGTGATGATTACAACACAAGAGTATTACGGGATGATTCCAGAATATATTAGAAACAAGTATGTTTTACAAGAACAAATAGATCAATATGAAATCTATGCTGCCGATGTAAACAGATTTGATCTTAAATCTGGAATTTCCGGTGAGTACGGATTAGACTATCCTACAAGCACAGGATTTTCTGTTGCAGGCGGAGCCATTGATGATGTAAGTGGAAGCTTTGTCAGCGATGGCACAACAGAGGGATTTGTCATATGGGGGCCGTATGAAACAATAAAGTCTGGAAATTATGAGTTTATCCTCAATTACGAAATATTGGACTGCATGGATCAAACAGCGGAATTTATTGTCTCTATAGATGCTGGAAATGATGTTCTTGGAAGTGTGGTGCTTGACAAAGAAAAGCAGCAGGCAGTTGTACGTGTTGCAATAGATCAGGATTGTGATGGCCTGGAATATAAAGTTTATAATTATACGGGAACAGTTTTAAACGTGCATTCTTTTGAAATTGTAAAAAAATAAATTTGGTTTTTATATATGCAAATAATTGACTTCCATCTGCCCACAGGCTATACTGATAGAAAAAGAACCCTCATTACGAAAGAAGGCAGAAATGTGGCAGCAAAAAATAAAGTAAAACCAGATATTATCCTGAAAGACTTCTGGCGCGATAATGACCGGTTTGCAGATTTATTTAACGGCGCATTATTCGGCGGGGAAAAAGTATTGAAGCCAGAACTGCTACAAGAATCAGATACAGATATTTCCTCAATTATAAAATTAGACAGCTATGCAGAAACACTTGGACGGCTGCTGGATGTTGTAAAAAAGAGTGCGTACGGCGTGGACTTTGTAATCTTTGGATTAGAAAACCAGATGAAAGTACATTATGCAATGCCGCTTCGGAATATGACAGGAGATACATTGATCTATTTAAAAGAATATGCACAAATAGTGAAAGAAAATAAGAAAGCGAAAGCCTGGGACAACAGGGATGAATTTCTCAGCGGCTTTCGGAAAGAGAATCGTCTGCGTCCAGTAGTAACTTTATGTGTATACTATGGAGAAAATGCATGGGACGGGCCACTTACGTTAATAGATATGCTGGATATGCAGGGCATTCCAGAGCAGCTCACAGAGTTTGTCAATAATTATAAAATGCATTTTGTGCAGGTACTAGAAAGTGACAAGTGCAGCTTTCAAAATCAGGATGTATATGATTTTTTTGAGATTTTACGCAGTATTTACCGCAGAGATTATCAAAATATTCAGGAAGTATATGGCAGCCGGGAAATCAGTGCAGAGCTTGGGCTGGTGATCGGGGCAGCGGCAGAATCAGAGAGCCTGATAAATAAGGCGCTGCAAAGGAAAGGCGGTGGAATGAATATGTGTACGGCATTACAGGAATTAGAAAATAAAGGCAGGAATGAAGGCAGAATCGAGGGCAGGAATGAAGGCAGAATCGAGGGCAGGAATGAAGGCAGAATCGAGGGCAAAATAGAAGGAATTGTAAAAACCTGCCTGGATTTTGGCGCACCACAGGCAGTAGCGGAAGAGAAGCTGCAACAGGAATGTGGGTTAAATAGAAAAGATGCCAGGCAGTATGTAATTAAATATTATACAGATCTCTAATCCGTGCAGAAATCCTGAACAATGGCAAAAAATGCAAACTTGTCATAACAACAATTTTATGTTACGATATGGATTGTTATATTCGTACATCGTTCACAGAAAGATCAAAGGGATAAAAAATGCAGCAGATCGGAAAAAGCATATGGGACTGGATTGCCCGGACAGTCTTTGTTGTTTTAACAGTTTTTTATAAGATGCTGGGCAGGGAGCTGACGCAGGAGACAGTTTCCGGGTTTATGCAGTTTGTTAAATTTGGGATCGTTGGTGTGAGCAACACGGTGATTTCCTATGTTTTGTATATGGTGACATTGTTTGGGCTAAAGAAAGCAGGGATGCTGCCACAGGCAGATTATCTGGCGGCGCAGGGTGTTGCGTTTGTGCTTAGCGTGCTGTGGTCGTTTTATTGGAACCAGAAGACGGTGTTTGTGTTAAAAGAAGGGCAGCAGCGCTCGATGTGGAAGGCGCTGTTAAAGACGTATGTGTCCTATTCGTTTACAGGGCTGTTTTTGTGTACGGCGCTGCTTGTGCTGTGGGTGCAGGTGCTGCATATTTCTGAATTTGTGGCGCCTTTGATTAATTTGGTTGTGAGTGTTCCTGTGAATTTTTTGATTAATAAGTTTTGGGCGTTTAAATAGTGCGGCAGTCTGCATGGTGCCTTGCGGCAAGTGCAGGCTGTAATTGCAGTTTGTTTTTGTGTCAAAAATAATGCTTATGGTCAATATTTTTGTGATTTTTCTGGAAAAGATGCAAAAAGATAAAGAGAGGTTGGAAGCTATGAAGAAAACAGCATTGATTATGGCGGGCGGGCGCGGGGAGCGCTTTTGGCCGAAGAGCCGCAAGAGCCTGCCGAAACAGTTTTTATCACTGACCGATGACGGCAGGACGATGATCCAGCTTACAGTAGAGCGAATCCGTCCGTTGATTGATCTGGAGGATATTTATATTTCCACGAACCGGGCGTACCGGGGACTGGTAATGGAGCAGCTTCCGGGGATACCGCCGGAAAATATTTTGTGTGAGCCGGTGGGAAGAAACACAGCGCCTTGTATTGGGCTTGGTGCCGTGCATATAGCGAAAAAGTATGAGGATGCAGTGATGATGGTGCTGCCGTCGGATCATCTGATTAAATATAACCAGATGTTTTTAAACGCACTCAAAGACGGGTGCTCGATTGCGGAAAAAGGAAAGAACCTTGTGACAATCGGGATTACGCCGGATTATCCAGAGACAGGATACGGCTATATTAAATTTTTGCCGCAGCAGGCAGATGGAAATGCGTATGCTGTAGACCGTTTTGTGGAAAAGCCGGATATGGAGACGGCAAAGGAATATCTGGAATCAGAAGAATATTTGTGGAACAGCGGGATGTTTATCTGGAAAGTGTCTACGATTCTGGACAATATGAAGAGTATGCTGCCGGATCTGCACCAAGGGCTTCTCAATATCGCAGAGGCGATCGGGACGGACAAGCAGGAGATGGTGCTGGAAAAGGTGTTTCCTGAGCTGGAGTCAGTATCGATTGATTATGGCGTTATGGAAAAGGCAGAGAATATTTTTATCCTGCCGGGCGTGTTTGGCTGGGATGATGTCGGTTCCTGGCTTGCAGTTGAGCGGATTCAAAAGTCCAATGAAAGCGGCAATGTCGTGACTGGAAATATTATTACGATCAACAGCAAAAATAATATTATCCAGGGTGGAAAAAAACTAATTGCAGCAGTCGGGCTGGAAAATCTGATTATTGTTGATACAGAAGATGCAACACTGATTTGTGATAAAGGCAATACACCGGATATTAAACTGGTGCTGGAAAATCTAAAGATCTGCAACCGGGAAGAGTATTTGTAAAAATGTCTGGAGGTTTCGTTTAGAGCGTGTTTGAAAAATGCTTTCTGTCAGATGTATTTCACAATTTGTGGGAGATTTGCGCCAAATGAAGGGCGCATAGCGGGCTATGTAACCTGAATTTGGCGAAAATATCACGCAAAGTGGGGAATGCAGATGGCAGGAATGATTTTTCAAACACGCTCTAGTACGGGGCAGAAAAAGCCTGCGTACGGACGGAAACCGCGGGCGTATGCCCTGCTATCCCGCACTCATAATCTCAGCGATCGCTTTGATAATCTGCACATAATGCGAGTAAGTGGCAGCATCTTTTGTCTTGACCCCGTTTAAAATATTTAAAAGAATAGGATCAGACGGGCGGATAATATCCCATAGCAGATAGTCGGCACTGATTTCCAGCTCGTTGCACAGTGCAACGAAGGTGTCCATGCTCATAATGCGTGTTCCGCGTTCAATGTGCCCCATAAACGAAAGGCTGATATTGCATTTTTCCGAGAGCCTGTCCTGCGACCACCCTTTTTCCAGACGTGCGGCACGTATTTTTCTGCCGATTTTCTGATAATCCAGTTCTTTCATTTTTATCCTCCTCGTATTTTATTAGCACAGTATTGCAGAAATAACAATGAATACAGCACCCGTTATTTCCGCCATCGCTGTACGAAAGCGAACAATTCAACTATATGTTATCACACAATCCCAGTTGTTTTGACCTAAAACAAACTATAGCGAGCTTGCTACAGCAACACTTTATAGCAACACTTACGAAGAGCAGCCGGGAGAGGGGATACTAATCTTCTCTCCCAGCGTCCCTACCTGTAAAAATTCAACAATGCAACTCAAACTTGCCCATTGTAGTACCAGACCCTGTCATAAAAACTGTTCCAATAGTTGTATACACTACAAGAAGCATTTTCTATATAAATAGATACTAAAATTATATACGATCTGATAGATACTGCAAGCATTATTTGTGGACTGACAGTGTAGATTTTACTTTTTCATAAAATAAAGTACTGCTCTGTTCTTGACAGCAGTAGCGCATGGGGGTAAACTAAAACGAGAAAAGAACAGACAAACCAGCTCCTGGGGGACTGGATATCATATTTTAAGGAAGGTTTGATAAAAATGGAAAAAAAGAACATCGACTGGGAAAACATAGGGTTCAGCTATCGAAAAACAGATAAAAGATATGTGGCAAACTACAAAAACGGGGCATGGGAAGAAGGAAGGCTGATTGAAGATGACCAGATTACAATTAGTGAATGCGCGTGTGTTCTGCAATATGCGCAGACCTGTTTTGAAGGGTTAAAAGCATATACGACAAAGGATGGCAGGATCGTGACATTTCGCCCAGACCTGAATGCCGCGCGTATGGAAGATTCCTGCAAACGGCTGATGATGCCGGTATTTGCGCAGGATCGGTTTGTAGATGCGGTGGCGCAGACGGTAAAGGCAAACGCGGCGTATGTACCTCCGTATGGCTCTGGAGCGACTTTGTATATCCGTCCGTATATGTTTGGCAGCAATGCGGTAATCGGCGTAAAGCCTGCGGACGAATACCAGTTCCGTATTTTTACGACTCCGGTCGGCCCGTATTTCCAGGGCGGTGTAAAGCCGCTGACGATCCGGGTAAGTGATTTTGACCGTGCAGCGCCGCATGGCACCGGAAACATCAAGGCTGGCTTAAATTATGCGATGAGCCTGTATCCGATTGTAACGGCGCATGAAGAAGGATACGATGAAAATATGTATCTGGATGCGGCGACCCGGACGTATGTGGAAGAGACAGGAGGAGCGAATTTCTTATTTGTAACAAAGGACAATACGGTCGTTACGCCGCTGTCTGACAGCATTTTGCCGTCGATTACAAGACGTTCGCTGATGGTAGTTGCGGAAAAATACCTGAATATGAAAGTAGAGCAAAGAAAGGTGGCACTGGAAGAAGTAAAGGATTTTGCAGAATGCGGCTTGTGCGGGACGGCAGCCGTTATTTCTCCGGTTGGAAAGATTGTAGACCACGGAAAAGAAATCTGTCTGCCTAGCGGCATGGAAAAAATGGGACCTGTAACGCAGAAGCTGTATGATACGCTTACCGGCATTCAGATGGGGCATATTGAAGCGCCGCAGGGATGGATACAGGAGATCTGCTGATCGGCAAAATCCATCATAATCTTAGAGGAAGAATCCAGCACTTCGCCGCAGGCGTGTTTTCTATGTGCTGGATTCTGTTGCATAATCTTTGCTTTTATGGCAAATGATTATGTATGGAAGCAGGACAAAACGAAGCGAAGTGATGCAGGGAACGCTATGAATAAGAAGAATCAAACCCAGCCGGGAAAAAAGCAAAAAAGAAAAGCGTCCAGGCGTGCCCGTGAACCGAAGTGGGACAAGCTGGACAATACCGCCCATTTATTTCCGGTGATTGCCGGAGATGATATGACAAATGTATACCGGATTAGTGTCGTATTAAAGGAGCCGGTAATCGGCGATACGCTGCAAAGAGCATTGGATATGGTGCTGCCGAAGTTTGACGGATTTAATGTGCGTCTGCGGCAGGGCTTTTTTTGGTATTATTTTGAGGAAAATGGAAAACCGGCGCCGGAAGTGTTAGAAGAAGATACATATCCGTGCCGTTATATTATACAGCACCGCAACAACAGCTATTTGTTTCGTGTGACGTACTATATGTGCAGGATCAATCTGGAAGTATTCCATGTACTGACGGACGGAATGGGCGGGCTTAATTTTTTAAAGGAGCTTACGTATCAGTATTTGCGGCTGTCACATCCAAAGCTGCGGGAACAGGAGGGAGACCGGCTGAGCATAGAGACGTCCTTAAACAGGGAGGACAGCTTTTTGCAGAATTATAAAAAGAGCCATGCTAGAAATTACCGTTCCAGCCGTGCGTTTATTATGAAGGCGCCAAGGCTTCGTGCGCAGGAGTTTGGTGTCATGCATGGATATTTGCAGATTCCGCAGTTAAAAGAAGTATGCAGGCGGCATGAGATGAGTATTAACGAATATCTTGTAGCGCTTGTCGTATGGAGCATTTATCAGGGCTATCTGCATGGGGCGCAGGCGAAGCGTCCGATACGTGCAGCCGTACCGGTCAACCTGCGTCCGTATTTTGACTCGGTGACGACAAAAAATTTTTTCGTTGTGGTATCGGCGGAGTTTATGCCGGAAAAGGAGAACTATACGTTTGAGGAAGTGCTGCTGATTGTAAAGGAAAGCCTGCGCAGCCAGATCAAAAAGGAAAATCTGGAAGATATTTTTTCTTATAATGTGTCCAATGAAAAAAATCTGGCAATGCGCGCCGTACCGCTTGTAATTAAAAACCTGGCGATCCGTTCTGTCTATACAAAAACAGCGCTGGCAAATACGACGACCGTTACGAATATCGGAAATGTAAAGGTACGGGAAGCCTACGAGCCTTATATCGAGATGTTTCATTCGTTTCTTGCGATGAGCAAAGGCCAGCTATTAAAAGGCACGATCTGCTCTTATCAGGAAACGCTGGCATTTACATTCAGCTCGGTACTGGAAAAGCCGGTTGTGCAGAAGATCTTTTTTCGAACGCTGGCGGCAGAAGGACTGGATGTCACAATAGAAAGCAATGGGGTGTATTATGAATAAATGTCTGCATTGCGGTGTTACGATTACAGATAAGACCGATGTCTGTCCGCTCTGCCGGTGTGTCGTGGAATTAGAAGGCACAGATGCGCAGGCGGAGCGGTATCCGAATATCCGCCTGAAAGGACGCAAGCTGGAACTTGTTTCCAGGATAGCCTTGTTTTTGGCGATTGTGCTTGGCGCTTTGGCGGTGCTTTTAAATTATACGATGGACAGCGACAGGATGTGGAGTGTGATTGTTGTTGGCGTGCTGGCGTATCTGATGCTGTTTTTGTTTTACATTATTGTGAACGAACATGCCGGATACCGCAGCAAGGTCGTGATCGGCGTAGCATGTGGCGCAGCCGACCTGGTCGTGATCGACTATGTGCTCGGATTTAAGCACTGGTCTTTGGATTATGCGATCCCGCTTACGCTGCTTGCGATGGATCTTATGATTATTGTGGTGATGTTTATTAATATCCGCAACTGGCAGAGCTACCTGCTGTTTCAGATCGTTATGATTGTGTGCAGCGGCATCTGTGTCATACTAAGCGTTTGCGGCGTGATCCGTCATCCGCTTATGAGCTATATTGCGCTGGGGTTTTCCAGTGTAATGTTTTTGGCTACGTTTATTATCGGGGGAAGGCGTGCGCGAAATGAATTAAAGCGCAGATTTCATGTAATGTAAGTGTTAGGAAGGAATAAAAAATGTCTTTAGACGTAAAAAAGCAGGGGTTGCAAAAAGAATTGCCGGATGATGCAGTAGCAAAATCGGCAGAGGAGATCAAAGAACGAACAAAGGAAGAGAAGAAAAGCAGTATGTTTGCCGCGTTTGTGCGCGATATGATTGCGCGGATGACAGCAGACCGGCTGATCGGCCCAAAGCTGCAAAACGGGGAAATCCGTAAAAATCTGGTGGAACCGCCGTGGAAGTGCCCGGCATGTTTTCATCTGACGCAGATTGACCTTAAGCAGTGCAAGGCAGAGCTTTTGAGCCTGGCGCAGAACCCGAATATCGACCGGGTCGTGCTCCAGCTTCACGGCGGCGGCTATATCGGGGCGATGCGAAATAAATACCGTTCGTTTGCAGGGCTGTACAATGAGATCGGCGGCGGGATCAACGTATTTACGCCGGACTACCGGGTGGCGCCCGAAAATCCTTATCCTGCGGCGCTTAATGATGCGCTGGATGCCTGGCAGTGGCTGTTGCAGTCAGGATGCCAGCCTGGAAAGATCGTTGTGGCAGGAGACTCCGCGGGCGGCGGCTTGGCGCTGGCACTGTGTCTGTATTTAAAAGACCACGGGATGGAGCTGCCGGAAGGGCTGATTTTGATGTCTCCCTGGACAGACCTGACGGCAAGCGGAGAGTCTTATGAGACGAACTATACACTTGATCCGCTGTTTGGCAATACAAAAGAAAGCATGATCTTTAACCGGGATTATGTCGGGGATGAAGATCCTGCAAATCCGTATATTTCCCCGTTGTTTGGCTCATATGAAGGATTTCCGCCGATGCTGATTCAGGTAGGCTCGATAGAAATGCTGCTGAGCGATTCGACGTCTCTTGCTAAAAAGGCAAAAGAAGCAGGGGGAAAAGTAAGGCTGAGCGTCTACGAAGGCATGTTCCATGTGTTCCAGATGGGAGAACTGATGCTCCAGGAATCCAAAAAGGCATGGGAGGAAGCCGGCAGATTTCTGCGTGTGTTAGACCGGCGCCGCAAAGAGACGCTGAGCGTGCAGGAGGAAGAGGATATGTATGAGGGAGTTATAAATTAATTATTAAATTTTCCTGTATTGGTTGCCAAATGCGAAGGACTTTTTTATAATAGTGTAATCGGGCTTTTGAAAGAACAGGAGCGTCACATGCAAGGACAGGAAAAGCCGGAAGAAAAAATGGATTGGAGTTGGATAGATAATGTCAGAACATGATTTTAGAGAAGTGGATCTTGGGCAATCCAAGGAAGAGAAAAATGATGATTATGAGGAAGTCTGCTATATCTGCCATCGTCCAGAGAGTGTCGCAGGCAAGATGATCAAAATACCGAACAATATCTGTATCTGCCAGGACTGTATGCAGCGTACGTTTGACGGTATGAACCAGTCGGGGTTTCGGCTGGATGATATTTTAGGCCCGATGCAGAATATGGGCGGCAAAATGCCGAATATCAGTATGATTAATCTGTCGGATTTGCAGAATATGATGCCGAATACGCAAAAGATCAAGAAGAAAAAGCCAAAAGAAAAAAAGGCAGAGCCAGTATTTGATATCAGCGCAATTCCGGCGCCGCATAAAATAAAGGCAAAGCTGGATGACTATGTTGTCGGGCAGGAACACGCCAAAAAGGTGATGTCCGTCGCCGTTTATAACCATTATAAGCGGATCAGCAGCGGGCAGCACGATGAGATCGAGATAGAAAAATCCAATATGCTGATGGTGGGCCCGACGGGTTCCGGCAAGACGTATTTAGTCAAGACGCTTGCGAAGCTGTTGGATGTGCCGCTTGCCATTACCGATGCGACTTCCCTGACAGAGGCAGGCTACATCGGGGATGATATTGAAAGCGTGGTATCTAAGCTGCTTGCCGCAGCCGACAACGATGTAGACCGCGCGGAGCATGGAATTATTTTTATAGATGAGATCGATAAAATTGCAAAAAAAAGAAATACGCACCAGCGCGACGTAAGCGGGGAATCCGTACAGCAGGGAATGCTAAAGCTGTTAGAAGGCGCGGAGGTCGAAGTTCCGGTCGGCGCAAGCAGCAAAAACGCAATGGTGCCGATGACGACGGTCAACACCAAGGATATTTTATTTATCTGCGGCGGAGCTTTCCCGGACTTGGATGAAATTATCAAAGAACGGTTAAACAAAGCCGCGTCGATTGGCTTCAAGGCGGATCTAAAAGACAAATACGACAAGGAAGAAAACCTGCTGTCACAGGTTACCGTAGAAGATATCCGCAAATTCGGCATGATCCCGGAATTTATCGGAAGGCTGCCGATCTTATTTTCGCTCGAAGCACTGACAGAGGATATGCTTGTAAAGATTCTTGCAGAGCCGAAAAACGCGATTATCAAGCAGTACCAAAAGCTGCTCGACTTTGACGAGGTGCGTTTGGAATTTGACGAGGAAGCTTTGCACGCCATCGCAAAAAAGGCAAAGGAAAAGAAAGTCGGCGCCAGGGCGCTGCGCGCGATCTTAGAAGAATTTATGCTGGATATTATGTACGAGATCCCAAAGGACGACAATATCGGTATCGTAACGATTACTGGTGATTACGTAGAGGGAAAAGGCGGGCCTTTGATTACAATGCGCGGCACGCACGGACTGCCGGAACATGCCAGAGGCGCAGGCTGATAGAGCAAACGTAAGGATAAAAAAGGAGGAACATATGTCAGAGTCATATGCAGAGGTAATTGTCCGCGATGAAAAGGATGTTCAGGGAAAGAAGCTTGGAGTCTTCCTGATGATTATTACACTGATATTATTAGTATATGGTGCAATGTTTCAGACGCTCTTTTTGATGCTTGGTATTTTTATGATTCCAATCAGCTTTTCGACTTTAAAAAACCGTTATCGGGAATACGAATACCTGCTTGCAGCAGATGAACTGGATATCTCTGTAGTAAAAAACAAAAGCAAGCGGAAAAAGCTGGCAACTTATGCACTGAGTGAAATGCAGTGTATGGCGCCGGTCGGCTCGCACAGGCTGGATTCATTTCATTCCAATCCGCAGTTGCAAGTACGTGATTATTCTTCTGGAAATCAGGAACATACGATTTACAGTATGATTTTTGCAAGCCAGGGGATGCTGCAGGAAGTAAAAGTGGAACCGACAGAAGCGATGCTCAGAGAAGTTCGATTGCATTATGCGAGTTTAGTTTTTTCTGAATAAATCGTGAATGACAGGGAAAACCATTTATACCTATAACAAAAACAGGAAGCTCTAAAAGGGAAACGTAAATGCTGTATAAAAAGCACAGCATTTGGCACGTACCTTTTGGAGCTTTTTTCATATGATGGAATAGAAGGATTCGTTTCAGGAGAAGATTATGACGGATTGCGAAGAAGCCGTTTACTCAAATGATTATTTTGATTTTCTTGCAACAAAAGAATATATGGAAGACATACCTGCCGGAGACTACTGCGTACAGGAGCTGGATGAGGACTATGTGGCGGTTTACGACCATATGCGGGGCAGGGAGATGAAGACGGGGGAGTTTTCTTATGGCGTCATCCCCAAATGCTTTGGACTGCTGAACAATGTAGCATTGGGGCAAAGCGGCATTTTAAAAGTGCGGGATCAGCCGAACCTGGCGCTGACAGGGAGGGGTGTGCTGCTTGGATTTATTGACACTGACTTTGACTATACAAACCCGCTGTTTTGCAACACAGACGGTACGACGCGCGTCGAACGGATCTGGAACCAGGAAGAACGCAGCGGTATGCCGCCGAGAGGATTTTTGTACGGCACGGAATATACGAGAAAACAGATTAATGAAGAGCTTATGGCAAACCACGATTCCATGACAGCAAAAATACCATACGCAGACGGCCACGGAACCTTTCTGGCGGCACTGGCAGCAGGCTCAGAGGATATAAAAAACCAGTTCAGCGGCGCGGCGCCGGAATGCGACATTGCGTTTGTACAGCTAAAGCGAGCAAAGCAATATCTCAAGGACTTTTATTTTATCCCAGACGAAACGCCCGTTTTTCAGGAAAACGACATTATGGCAGGCATCCGCTATCTGAATATGCTTGCAACCGAGCTGCGCAAGCCGCTGTCCATCTGCATCGCCCTTGGAACCAATATGGGCAACCGCGGAGGTGCAAGCCCCCTTGCGCACACCCTGAACGAAGTATCCATGCGCAGGCAGCGCTGCGTAGCAGTTGCGTGCGGAAACGAAGCAGACAAAAGGCATCATTTTCAGGGCGGAATCAGCGGACAGAACGCGCAGGAGCGCGTAGAGATCAGTGTATCAGAAGGCGTAAAGGGGTTTATCGCCGAGATCTGGGCAGAGGCGCCCGAGCTGTATGAGGTAACTGTGATATCTCCTACCGGAGAGCGCTTTCGCGCCCTGCCAACGGCTCCGGGCAGCCATACGGAGTATCGCTTTTTATTCGAAGGAACGCAGGTGACGGTGGACTACCTGCTGACCGGCGCTGCCAACAGAAACGAGCTGATCTATGTCCGTTTTACAATGCCGATCTCAGGCGTCTGGGTGTTGAATGTATCCGTGCGCAATTTCGCGGACGGCATCTACCACGTCTGGCTCCCAATGGAAGATATGCTGTCTGGAGACGTATTCTTTATCCGCTCCAACCCGGACACAACGATCACCGTACCGTCAGATGCCGAAGAACCAATCACCGTCGCCGGCTACAACGGCCTGGACGGAAGCGTCTTTTTCGAATCCGGTCGCGGCTACACAGCGACAAGAGAAATCAAACCAGACATAGCGGCACCAGCCGTAGACGTCTACGGCCCGGTCGGAGAAGGCAAATTTGAAACCCGCAGCGGCACCAGCATCGGCGCCGCCATTACCGCCGGCGCCGGCGCGCTTATGCTTGAATGGACCGGCGTCAGACGCAACGACATCTCAGCGACTACGGCAAATATTAAAAACTATTTTATTCGCGGGGCGGTGAGGGAGGCGTCCAGGGAGTATCCGAATCGGGAATGGGGATGGGGTCAGTTGGATTTGTATAAGACGTTTGAGAACTTTCGGAATGTTTGAGAGATATTAAGAAAACAGCTGCTTGTTAACATAAAAACATTGTTTACAAGTGGCTTTGTTTTCGAGACAAAATTGAGATGAATGCAGTTGGGTATACAGAAATTGCTTTACAAATAAATAAGAAGATAATAGAATGGTTTTAAAAGCGTTTCAATCCTATGGGAGGTGCAGATATGAAGAGGGAAGAATATATTTCAGATGAGATGGTTGTAAAACGTGTAAATGCAGCAGTAAGAATTGAGTTGGAAAAAAGAAAAGCAATGGATGTTCCAACAATTATATATGATAGAGAAACGCAGATTATATATCAGGAAAACAGCGATGGCTCAAGGGTAGAAGTGGGCAGAAGAATGAGAAAGGGGCGTTATAGTGAGCGTACTGCAAAAAAGGCCTGAGGTTGTGGTTTTTGCCGGCCCGAATGGTTCTGGAAAAAGTACAATTACTCAGCTGATAAAGCCGCCAATGGATTATATTAATGCGGATGAGATTAAGAAAAATATGAAATGTTCTGATCTGGAAGCAGCACAGTTAGCAGAAAAGCAGAGGGAAGACTGCATTGAGCGGATGGATGAGTTTTGTTTTGAAACGGTTTTGTCAACAGATAGAAATTTGAAATTATTAGAAAGGGCAAAGAAAAAAGGATACTTTATACGCTGTTATTATGTTCTGACTGCTGACCCCATGATTAATGTCTGGCGCGTGAGGTCAAGAGTGGAATCTGGCGGGCATGATGTACCAGAGGATAAAATAATTAAAAGATATGACAGAGCGCTTGCTCTGGTAAAGTATTTGGTTGAAATCTGTGATGTATGCCATATATATGATAATTCAGGAAACAAGCCATATAGAATATTTAAGAAAAGGAAAGAATTGTTTTATTTTGATGCATGTATTGACTGGTTTTTTGAAGATATCAGTCTGCTGACATCTGTTCATAATATGAGAAAGAAAAATTTGAATTGAACAAAATGCTGTATTATATAAATGGATATTACAGCATTTTACTGTAGATACATGTAATAGAGTTTGTAGTTTGCTAGGTGTTAAGGGTATGAAACGTATTTGTTGCAAGATTTAAGAAAGAAGCTCTGTTATATTTAATCTGGGAGAAGGCGTTAAACAGAATGGCTTATGGTTTATGAATAGAAAAATTTGTCAATATTTGTTGAGTAAAGGATTCTTTAATGATATACTTATGATAAATGATTGTAGGTACATTTGGAGGTTTTAGAGTGGATGATTCCAATTTGAAAGAAAAAGAAGAGCTAATACAATTAATTTCAGAATCATGTAATGAACAAGATATTTTGTCTATGAGTAGAAATTTAGGTATAAATTCTGCTGATTTTTATGTAAGGGAAGCTGCCTTAAGGAAAACTGCAAATGATTTTGTTGAAAGAGTTTATCAACTTGGAAAAGAAAAAGAGTTAAAGGATTGTCTTTCGAATAATTGTCGGGGTATGATTTCTCAGATTAAAACAAATGATAAAGCAGCAGAAAAGTTTTCAATGCTTCTGAATAGTTTTTTAGATAAACTTAGTGATATTGATGAAGAAAATTTTCCAGAAAGTGAATTGTTCGATCCGATGGAATTTGAAGATAAGATGAGAAATAAAGCAAAATTGAGCGAAGATATTATAAAACAGGGAATTTTGTTAAAATCTGATATTATTGTTTTAAGAAGAAAAGCTTATGCTTTTGATTATGGCAAATATAGCAAGTTAATACAGAAATTGTCAAAATTCTATTTATATAAGGTGTGTGAAAAGTTTCCTAGAAATGAATTTGATGCTAATAAAAGATTTGGTGAATTAAGGAAAGCTTTAATTCATATGATACCTGATGAACTATATGATCGGGATGACGATACAGAAGAATATGTTGAAGGTATTATATTTGATACTATTTCAAAATGTCTCATTTTTAATGATTAGGGCAGGATTATGGAGAATAGATTTTTTGACATTGATAACAATGTGTACTTAAATGGATTATACTTAGTATTGCTGATTCGTTCCGAAGATAAAGGCTATAATTGGGATGAGATTAATTTAAAGCTATTTTTGATGAAAAATCCGCATATTGTATTAAATGTATGTAGGAATTTGGGTATAGAAATACCCAGAGATCTGTTTAAAGAATATCAATATTTGAATTTGCAAGCTGATATGTCTAAATATCTATTAAAGGTGCAGGTTAAAGGTTTGATGGATGCAATTAATTTTCTTTATAGCAAGGGGTTGGCAGAGGTAAATTATCAAAAAGGTAATTTACATGCAACTGCAAAATGTATGAAAATGGATTTAGAGATAGTTCCAGAAAAATTAATTAATGTTGCAAACAAAATTAATAGCATATTTCAAGAAGTGACAATGAAGGATTTAAAGAAAGTTCTTTTTGTGAAAGGAGATTATTTGTATGAGTAGCATATTCATAGAAAGGATCTTAGTCAGTCCTGAGCTTGGAAAATGTGATGTAACCTTTAGGAATGGTACAAACATTATATGGGCTGAAAATGTGACGCAAGAGAACAATGGGGCAGATTTCAGGAATAGTGTTGGCAAAACAACATTTATTCATCTTATTGATTATCTTATGGGCAAAAAGGAATATATTAAAAATGCTGTTGGTGCTGATGGAATTTTTATTGAGAGGTATATGTTAGCAGAAGTGCAGTTGGGAGAAGAATATTTTACTATCAGCAGGAGGCTTATAGATGGAGATGAAAATAGAGTATACAGAGGGTTTGTAATTAATAGCCTGCTCAGTGATGAGAGACTTGTAGGTAGGCTGCTGAATAGTGAAGAATATATATTATTTCTGACTGAGCAGATCTATGGACAGAACATAATAATAGGAAATAAGAACTATATTACCCACAGAAATATTATGTCATATTTAATACGAGATCAATTTTATGGCTTTTCTAAGTTTGATTCAGGAATAAAGGAAGAACGAGCTAATAGTCGAAAAAAACGTTTGGAGTTTTTGCTGGGATTGATAACCGAGGATAAGGTGGAATTGGAAGAACAAATAGCAAATCTTAATAATGAAAAGTCAAAATTGCTAAGTGAGAGAAAAACATTAAAAAATTATTTCGATTACATCTCAAAAGAAACATATTCCGAATTAAAAAAAAGAAAGCGGAAATTGGAAAAAGAACTAGAAAAGATTAAGAAGGCATTAGATGCGGCAGCAGAGGTTAGAGATCAGATTGATAAAAGAATTGAAAATAGTAAGAAGGAATCTTTAGAAATTACATCTCAAATACAGGCATATGAAGAAGAATTATATATATTAAGGCATAGAATTAGCGAGTATAAAAAAGCGGTCAATGATATTGACAATGAAGCTGATAAGATTGACATTATGAATGTAGCATATGAAGTGTTTCAAAAAGCCGACTTTGAAAGGTGTCCATTTTATAAAGAAAATTTGAAAAATAATACCAGAACTTGTGACTATTTGCAGAATCAAGGAGAGGCAGATCAATTACCACAAGCTATTAGGGCTAGGAAAAAAATACTGCAAATCGAAAAAAAGGAATTGTTGGATTCTATAAAGAGGGTTGGTTCTTTTATTAAAAGTTTAGAAAAGAAAGTAAAGCAATTAAACAAGTGCCTGACAGATAAACAAAAAGAACAAGAGAAGTTGTATTCCGAACGGCGAGAAAAATATGAAGAAATAGAAGAGGAAAAACAGAGAATAGAGTATAATCTGGAATTGATTGCAAAGGATACAAGAAATTTTGAATATTTGGATGAGTTAAGCGATAAAATTGATAAGAAGAAAGGAAAAATTCAGGAAAAACGAGAAATTTTGGATGGATTGCAGCGCAATAGAGCAATAGAATTAAATAAATATTACTCTAAGGTTGTTGTGTATATTACGAATAATGAGAGAATGGGAGAAATAAATTATCAGACATATGAACCCAGAATATTGTATAAAAATGGTCAGCCAGATAATGGAGCGGGCATGAAAAATGCTGCTGTTTTAGCTTTTGATATAGCAATGCTAGAGCTAGCCATTAATAACCAGGAAGTTTCAAAGTGTCGTCCAATATTTTTGGTGCATGATTCACCAAAACTACATGATTTAGATTTGACTATATATTATAGGCTGATAGATTATATGATTAAAGTAGAGCAGGAATATAAGGAACAAAGATTTCAGTACATAATTACAACGTTAGATATAACAGAAAATGTATCAAAAAATATAGACGAGTTTGTTCGATTAAGATTGAATAATTCAGGAGATGGAGGGAAATTATTTGGGTGTACAATTGACATTGCATAATAAACAAAGAATTATAGATATTTTTTCAGAATATTATTCACAAGAAGATATATTTGCTGTAGGACGGCTGATTGGAATTGATAAAAATAAATATTATGGTTTTGGAATGAATGCTGTACAGTTAGCAGAAGTTTTTGTGAATACTATTGTACAACAAGAAAAAATATCAGACTTATATGAATTGATAGAAAAGAATAAAACATATTATCGGACTGAGTTTGATGAATTTTTACATGTCAAAGATGAAATGGAACTTTCTAAAAGAATGTGTAAAAATTTGCATGCCATTATTATTGGAATCAATGAGTATGATTTAGGAGCCGGAAGTAATAATCTTCGTTTTGCGGCTGAAGATTCCAAAGCAATTTCCTTATTTTTAAAATTGGTTTGGAATATTTCTGAAGCAAATATCTTAGAATTTAGTTCAAAGGCAAATTATGCAGATCTTATGCAAAGTATAAAGGATATGTGTTCAAGATTAAGTGAAAAAGATAATTTGTTATTTTTTTTCTCTGGACATGGAAAAGAAGTGGCAGGGCATAGTTATCTTGCAGTGACGGATACAGGCTTTGATTCCAGTGGTTCTATATATAATGCCATATCTTTGGATGAGTTAAATACTATTATTAGAGGTTGTAAAGCTAACTTGAAATTAAGATTTTTTGATGCATGTCAATGTGGAGAATCATTTAGTAAAGAGTTTACATCGGATCATAAAATGACAGAAACAATGAAAAAGCAGTTTCTAGAATCTGGAAATGGATGGATTACCTTTTGTTCTTGTGATATTAATGAATATTCGAGAGAGTTGCCGAGACTACATCATGGAGCTTTTACATATTGTGTACTAGAAGGATTAAAGGGAGCCGCTAGAAGAGGATCAGAGAAAATGTATATTGAGGATTTAAAAATATATGTTTGTGAGAATGTTCCGAAATTGGTCAATAATCCATTAGAGCCGCAGAATCCACAGTATCAATGTGAGGTGGAAGGTAATATTTTAATTGAATAATTTCAAATTAATAAATAGATTGAAAAAAATACTATTGAGCTGAAATAAAGTTCTTAAAGAAAAGAGGTGCCTATATGCTTTCATTACAAGAGCAGGTAGTTCATAAAGTCAGTAATTTGTCTGAGGATAACCTGCAGTTTTTATTAGAGATTATAGACAGGTTTATGCTGACAGATACAGTTAAGAAAGGGGAAACTGTGGTTTCAAAAAGGATTGGGATTGCAAAAGGGCAGAAATTATATGATGATTTCTATGATTTTGATGAAATGAATCCTGAAATTGCCCGGATGTTTGGGGTGGCAGAATGAAGCTTTTACTAGATACGCATATTATTTTGTGGGCGCTGGATGATAATCCCAGATTACCCCTCGAAGCCAGAAGATTTATCATGGATGAAAAAAATGATATTTATTACAGCACGGCATCGGTTTGGGAGACAGCGATTAAATATATGTCAAGGCCTGATAAGATTTGGATTGGGGGCTCGAAGCTGTCTGAACTATACAGGAAAATGGGATATAGGATGCTGCCGATCGAGGACAGGCATGTAATGGCGCTGGAAACGCTGGTCTGTCATAATCAGGATCATAATGACCCATTTGACAGGATGATGATAGCACAGGCAAAGGCGGATGGATTAAAGTTTGTTACACATGACTATAAAATTTCTTTTTATGAAGAACCCTGCGTTTTGTCTGTATAAATTTCTTCACAATAAATACTTTTGTTTAGAGCATGTATTTGTTGTGAAGATTTATTTTACCTTGTAATTATAATGGATGATGAAACATAGTCTAGATACGAAGATAGGGATGGGAATAGTGCTTTTATAGAACAACTGTTTGTGACATTAATTTACCACCAATTTTTCGCCGATTTAGCATTAATTTACCTCAACCCCAACGAAGTTATGCGGCCTGCAGCGATTTTTCATGAAAAAAAGTTGAAAATTTTTGTGACATTAACTTGACACAATCGGGGTGGGGGCAGTTGGATTTGTATAAGACGTTTGAGAATTTTCGGAATGTGTGATTATTGAAAAAATGCTCTTTTTTCAACAATCTGTAAATGTTAGCAAGGTTGTGAATCAGCGGGATACCTGTAAAAGCAAGGTGTTCTGCTGATTTTATTATTTTACAGAGTATATTTTAGAGTCATTAGACGGTTTTATGTATTGTCTTATAATTGAATTTTCCATATGATATACTGGGTTTTGAAAAAAAGCTATGATGACGGCAGGCATATAGCGGGGCAGGCCTTGCGGGATGTGATATGATCGTCTCATGGAATTTTAAGCATATCGTAAATGTAAAGACAATCCAGGGAGTAAAAGCTGTTATGACATATGAGGGGGATAAAAACCTGATGATCTATCCGCCGTCAGCTTTATTGGAGGAATGATTATGGCAGTTGTGATAGAAGAACCTGAGATCAGTGAACGATTTGATCAGGATGATATCAGGAAGATACGGGAATAAGGTCTGCTCGAAATAATGAGAAAGCGGAAAATGGCAAAGATTTAAAAAGCTAATAAATTATGGAATAGTATTAAAAACGATTAAGGAAAAGACATTTACTGGAAGTGGTGAATGTCTTTTTTCATGCAGAGTATAAATTTTTT
>Ga0137308_101498_pt1 | contig 22202 bp, 17 predicted proteins | sample Inofrocosms_June_FD_97181 | JGI IMG/M metagenome (GOLD analysis project Ga0137308, IMG submission 97181) | Mouse cecal microbial communities from Vienna, Austria - N-Acetylneuraminic and N-Acetylglucosamine D2O microcosms_June | ecosystem: Host-associated > Mammals > Digestive system > Large... | reverse complement strand
CGGTCGGGGCTCCCCGTCAGGCACCCGCAGGGCCTTTGTTTGGTTTTATTCTTTTTCTTATTCTTTATATGGCTGCTGTTTTCCCTGCGGTTTCTACTGCTGTTTTTACTGCGCTTTTCACTGGAGCAGCTTCCCATAATCCCGCCTGGCATAGATTACCCGGGCCACGGTTACCAGCCTGCGCTGCTCGTCTACCCAATAGAACAGGAAAAAATTCTCCACCAGCAGCTTCCGGTATTCCCGCTCCAGGGGCCTGCTGGCCTGGTACACAGGCCAGGCGTAGGGGAACTGCTGCAGCCGCTCCCCGGCCCGCTCCACCTCCTCCGCCAGGCGGAGCGCTGCCTCTGGGCTGCCCAGGTCATGGCTGATATAGCTGACAGCCTCCACCAAGTCCCGGCGGGCAATGGGCAGGTATTCCAGGCTATACATTCTCCCTGTCCTCTCTGCCCTGTATGGCCTCTTTCATGGCCTGGAGCACCTCTTTCGAGGAGTATCTGGTCTGGGTCAGCCGGGCCTCTTTCTCTGCCTCCCGCAGCTGGCAGAATACCTCGCTGTCAAACTGCATGGACTCAAAGGCCTCCATGCTGAGGACGACCATGTCGCCGTACCCGTTTTTGGTCAAAAATACGGGTTGGGCGGTCTCGTGTACAGTCCTGGAAATGTCCGCGAAATGGTTGCGTAAATCAGATACTGGCCGAATGGTTTTCATGCTGCCACCTCCTGAAAATATTTTAGCGTAATTATGCTAATTTGTCAAGATGATACCATATATAGGCTCCACATTTTATTACAATCAATATAAAGTGTGTGTATACACAATTGTGTATGTGTATTGTGTATGTGTATACACAACTTTTCTGGGCTCGCCGTCAGGCCCTGCTCTGTTCTCCAAAGCTGCCCTTGCGAAAAACAGAAAAGCAGCAGAGTTACAGAAAAGTATACTTTTCTGTAAGCTAAAATACTATTTGAAACCCATCCGGAATTCTGGCAGCTTTTGCAGGGGAGGCTTGAAAATACCAGAAACATATGGTATAATTTACCATAAAATATATCCGGCGGCAGCTTTGCAGAAAAGTATACCTTCCTGCAAATTTGCCAACGGGCGACAATGGAGGTTAAATGATGAAAAAGTTACTTGCTGTCCTGCTGGCCCTGTGCCTGACAGCAGCCCTGGTGCCAGGTACCGCCCTGGCCGCTGGGAACCCCTTTCAGGATGTAAAGCCCGGCGCTTGGTATTATGACCAGGTGCAGTATGTGTACAACAAGGATTTGATGGGCGGGACAGGCTCTGGCACCTTTGGGCCCAACACCCCCACCAACCGGGGTATGGTTGCCTTTATCCTGTACAAAATCGAGGGCAGCCCTGCGGTCAGCGGCGGCAGCGGTTTTGTGGACGTGACCACCCAGTACTTTGCCAACGCGGTAAAGTGGGCCTCTCAGAATAAAATCGTGGCTGGCACAGGCAATGGCCGGTTCACCCCCAACAGCCCGGTGACCCGGGAGCAGCTGGCCCTGATGCTGTACAATTACGCCAAGTACAAGGAATTTGATGTCAGCCGCACCAAAGAGCTGATTGGGTACCAGGACTATAGCAAAATCCACACCTGGGGCCGGGAGGCCCTGTCCTGGGCCAATGGGATGGGCTTTATCAACGGCGTGGGCGGCAACCGCATTGACCCCACTGGCAATGCCACCCGGGCCCAGCTGGCAGTGATTCTCTGCTCCTTCTGCCAAAAGTACATTGACAACAGCACCTCTACCCCAACTCCCACCCCGGCCCCCAGCGGCAAGGTCTCTGTGCGCTTTGACTACAACTATGAGGGCGCGCCCGCGGGCCCGGTGCTCACAGTAAAGACAGGTGAGAAGGCGGAGTCCATAAACCCGCCCACCCGGGAGGGATACACCTTCCTGGGCTGGTACACCCAGCCTGCTGGCGGGAGCCTGTTCAGCTTTGACACTGCTGTCAGCGGGGATATGACCCTGTATGCCCAGTGGAGTGGGGCCCAGACCTTCCAGGTGGCCTTTGATTTGAACTATGAGGGCAGCCTGCCCCTGGATTCAGTGAACGTGGTCTCCGGCCAGCTGTGCCCGTTCCCCGAGTTTATCCCCCAGCGGGAGAACTACAACTTTGATGGCTGGTTCACCTCTCCTGACGATAAGGGCGTGAAGTTTGACTTTGCCACAACCCCTGTGACCGCCAGTATGACCCTGTACGCCCACTGGAGCTATAACGGGCCCAACTGGGCAAAGCCATACCAGACAAGCAATGATATCACCTACTATGACGGAACGGACTCCCTGAAATATTTTACCATGATGGGTATCCAGTACAAGCAGGGCCTGGTCTGGAATTCCACACAGAGTGATGATACAGAAGCCCTCTTTAATCTGGGGGGCAAGTATGAGGTCATGACCTTTGACCTGGGCCATATTGACAATGACCGCCGGGCGGAAGAAACCCTGTATTTTTACTTTGACGGCGGGACCACGCCTGCTGCAGAAATGAAACTGACCGGCGCTATGAGCACAGAGCATATTGTGCTCAACGTAAAGAACCGGACCCAGCTGCGCATTGTGCGCAAGGGCCCCTGGGGCTATGCTTACGCCATGGCAAACATGCGCTGGTTTACCACAGCAGAGGCTCAGAGCCAGGAGATTGTGACCCCTGCCAGTATCAGTGTGGAAACCGTAAAAGAGACAAACCTGGCCTCCGGCCCGGTGCTGCCCTATCAAGTCAGCAGCTATGTCACCGCTTATGACGGGGTTGACCCCTTGAAATTCTTCAAGATGATGGGCATTGAGTATAACCAGGGGATTATTTTCCACTCCACACAAAGTGATAATACGGACGCGCTGTTTAATCTGGGCGGCGGGTTCGATATGATTTCCTTTAAGCTGGGTCATATTGACAATGACAGGCGCAGAGAGGAAACCATCTATGTCTGGGCAGATGATGAATTGGTTGACACGATTTCCTTGAATGGCGCCATGTCCACCACCACCTATTTCCTGAATGTGCAGGGGGTGAACAAGCTCCAGCTGATTCGCCAGGGCGATTGGGGATATGCCTATGGTCTGGCTGATATTACGGTGTATACTGCCAGCGACGTACAGGACAAGGGGCTGACTGTCCCTGCCCTGAGCAGCCATGAGGAGGTCATTCAGACGAATCTGGCTGCCGGGCCGGTGATGCCTTACCAAAACAGCGGTGATATCACATTAAACGACGGAAGCGACCCGCTGAACAAGTTTATGATGGCTGGCATTAAATTTACCCAGGGCGTTATTTTCCACTCTACACAGAGCGATGACACGGACATTAACTTTAACCTGGGGAAAGGCTTCACCACCATGACCTTCACTGCCGGTCACATTGATAATGACCGTACTGCCGAAGAGACGCTTTACTTCTACAAGGACGGTGTCCTGGACGAGAGCGCAACTCTCACCTTGACCGGCAACATGCCCAACACGCCCATCACTTTGGATGTGACAGGTGTAAATAATCTGCACATTGTCCGCAAGGGCCCTTGGGGCTATGCCTATGCCCTGGCCAACATCACCGTCAGCTGAGCCGCTGTGATGCCCTAAAAAAATCATAAAAAATATGTAACCCCCTCCCTGCATTTCCCGTTATTTTGTGCAGAGGCCTCTTTCAAAAAAGCTGGCCCAGACAAAATACAATTGCAGGGAGGGTTTTTATTATGAGGAGCAAGGGACGGCAAGCGGTTGCCGCCTGCCTGGCCGGGCTTCTGCTGGCCGGGACAGGCCCGCACAGCCTGGCGGCGGAGAAGTTCGCGGATGTGCCCCAAAACGCCTGGTACGCCTCTGCAGTGGATTATGTGAGCGAGGCGGGCCTGTTCGCCGGGGTGGGCGGGGGAAAGTTCGCGCCCCATGCCCCCATGAGCCGGGCCATGCTGGTGACCGTGCTCTCCCAGCGCAGCGGCGGGGCAGAGGAGTTCCAGAAATACTACAACGTGACTGCCCCGGCCTGGGGGGATATCCCGGACGGCAGCTGGCATGAGATGCCGGTGAAGTGGGCCAAGTACGCTGGGCTTATCTCCGGCAGGGGGCAGGGCCTCTTTGCCCCCGACGATTCCGTGACCCGGCAGGAGGCAGCGGTAATTTTGTACCAGTACGCCAGGGCCACGGGCCATGAGGTGAGCCATTCAGGCAGGGGGCTGGATAGGTTCCCGGACAGGGAGAGCGCGGCCCCCTGGGCCAGGGAGGCCCTGTGCTGGGCAGCGGAAAGCCAGCTCTTGGCCGGACTGCCGGACGGGAGCTTACAGCCCGGGGGGAATCCTCACCTGGGCCCAGGGAGCGGTGGTTCTGCGGCGGCTGGAGGCCGTAGCCCCTGGCAAACAGGTCACCTATCCCATGACCGAAACCGCTGACGCCTTGGGCGTCACGGCGGAGAATTACCCCCAAGTGGCCGGAGGCAGTCTGACCTTGCAGACAGAGCTTTACCGGGCCATGTATGGGGATGTGCTCCCCCCAGAGGGCAGGCTGGGGCCCGCCTCCGCAGCGGGGGCCTGGCAGGCCCTGGCCAATGGGGAGGCGGAGCTGATTCTGGTGCCCCACTCCCCGGAGGACGTAGAAGCCCTGGCTGGGGATATGGATTTGGAGCGGGTGGAGCTGGGCCGGTCGGCCCTGGTGTTCTATACCTGCGGGGAGAACACCGCCTCAGGCCTGACCCTGGAGCAGGCAAAGGACATCTACCAGGGCAGCCTGATTAGCTGGCAGGCCCTGGGCGGGCCGGAAAGGCCCCTTGTGGTGCTGGACAGTGACCGGGCCCAGGATGACAGCCGCCTGCAGCTGGAGAGGCTGATTTTGCAGGGCGGGCCTGTCTCTGCCCCTGCGCAGATGGCAGAGGGCAATATGCTGCGCCTTGCCGCCTGGGCCCAGAACCCTGAGGACGCCTATAACCTGGGGTTTGGGCGTTTCCATGCCAGCCTGGACTTTCCGGACATCCCCGCTGGCTCCCTGAAGCCCCTGGCTTTTGAGGGGGTATCCCCCACTGGGGAGGCCGTAGCGGACGGCAGCTACCCCCTGGGCTACAGCTATTACGCGGTATACCGGGGGGATTTGCCGGAGGGACACCCGGTCAGAGGGTTGGTGAGCTGGCTCCAGTCGCAGGAGGGTAAGGGGATTCTGTTGGCAGATGTGGGGGTTGTGGATGGGTGAAGGATAAGAGAAGGCCCCAGGGGTTACCTGGGGCCTTTTAGTGTTTCCAGTGCGCGGTGGTAGGAGCAGCGCCTGACGGCGAGACAACTGCGCGGTCCAGGGGCGTTAGGCCCCTGGCAGGGTTCGGGACAGAGTCCCGAGGTCTTGCCCTTGACCTGAATCCCTTAGGGCGGCGCGCAAAGGAAAAGGGCGAGGCAGAAGGTAATTCAGCCCCAGACGTCCGAACATGGCACCAACCCGCGCCGCCCGCCATCCCAAGCAGCGTGAATCCGTTGACTTGGGAAACGTCCCGTTTCCCAAGTCACGGAGAGCTGCGGACTGGCCTTCCGACACGCTGGGCCCCGAGCTTCTCCGCAAGATGCCGCTGGCGGGAGCGATGTTTTGAACGGTTAGACCCTTGCCCTTATAGCCTGCGAATGGGATATTATTGACCGCCAGGCCCTTGCCCCAGAGTCAGCAGCAGTGTACTGGAACGCTTAGCCTCCCAGCGTGGGTGCTGGCGTCCGCCTCTCTCCGAAAGTTAGGAAAGCCCCGCTTTCCTAACTTTCGGAATCTTGCTGCTGGCTGCGGCTTGGGGCACTGGGGGCGGCGCGGATGGGTGCCTCTGACGGGCTTGGGAGGTAGGAGCTGGCTTCTGCCTCTCTTTGGGATTTCTGGCGCCGCCCTTTAAGGTCAAGGGCAAGACCTCGGGACTCTGTCCCGAACCCTGCCAGGGGGCAAGCCCCCCTGGACCCCGGTCGGGGTTCAACCTTTGGCGCTGCTTATCCCCTACGCCTCCCCTGGGTACATCTCCCGCAGCTTGGGTATCTGCTCCGCCCGTTCGCTCCCCTCCAGCCGGGCAATATAGCTGGGGAGCATTCCCCGGGCGTGCTCCGGGCCCCCTTCCCTCATCACGGTCCACAGGGGGTCTGTATCAAACTGGGACTTCTTCATCTGCTCATCCACCCAATCCAGAATGATTTTCGCCCCCTGGGCGCACAGCTCCGGCCTCTCCCCAGCCAGGTTATGGAGCTGGTGGGGGTCTTCTTTTACATTGTACAGCTGCTCCTTGGGGAACAGGTGGTATCCCCCGTGGATGGTGCGCAGGTACAGCCAATCCCCGAACCGGGCCGCCCGCTGGCACACATGGGCGCACTGGGTCAGCACCAGCCAGGGCTTGGAGCAGTCCGCGCCGGTGAGGAGGGTCTGGGCGTAGGACTGGCCGTCATAGTCATAGGGGCCTGCCATCTGGGTACCCAGCAGCTCCTGGATGGTGGGGGCCAAATCCACGTTGTCATGGAACCCGGCGTCTGTTGCGCCTTTCCTGCCTCCCGGCCATTTGATAATCATGGGGATATGGCAGGTGGGCTCGTCAGCGGTGCCGTGCTCCGCGTACAGGCCCAGCTCCCCTAAATTCTCCCCGTGGTCTGAGGTGACGATAATGGCCATGTCCTCATACAGGCCCATCTCCTTCACCAACGCCAAAATCTGGGCAATATTGTCATCCGCGAAGCGTACCCCGCAGTCGTAGCTGTCCAAAAAGGCTTTGGCCTCTGAGAGGGTCTTCACGCTGCCTGGGTGCCTGGGGAACTGGGGAAACTGAGTGTCGTCCCACATGTTGATTTCATTGGCCCCATGGGGCCCCACATGCCGCAGGTGTTCTGCGAACACCTCCTCAGTAATCCAGGGGTCAGGCAGGGGCTCCTTCTCAAAGGGGTAGCTCACCGGGCAGCGGTAGGGGGTGTGGGGGTCCCAGTAGTTCACATGGAGGAACCAGTTGTCCTCACTGCCCCTGCGGCGGAGCCAGTCCAGCACCTTGGGGGTAATCTCCTCCCCAGACTCATTGCCGCATTTGCCCATGTTACAGCACTCATGGAACCCGGCGTTGAACCACCAGGAGGAGTGGCGCTCCGCAAAGGAGGAGAAAGAGGCTGTGTGCATTCCGGCCCGGCGGAACTGCATGAACAGGCTGTTGGCGCTGGCCCCGTCCTGGAAATGGCGGCTCTCCCCCTGGAGCCGCATGTCCCCGGCAGTGCCCCCATGGCCCACAACCCCAGTGCGGATGCCATACCGGCCTGTGACCAGAGAGGCCCGGGAGGGCAGGCAGGGGGCGTTTGGGCAGTAGTAATTGTCGAAGCGCACCCCGTCCCGGGCAATGCTGTCAATGGCTGGGGAGGTGTCCCGGCCATAGCCATAGCAGCCCAGATGGTCGGGCCGCAGGGTATCAATATCAAACAGGATAACACGCATAGAAAAGCCTCCTTTCAGGGCAACATTGTGTGTGTATTGTGTATGTGTATACACAATACACATACACAACACAATCTTTTGTGTGTCTTTTTTATAAAATACAATATACATAGTTTGTAGGAGAAGGAACAGGGGGCGCGGCCTGCACCGCGCCCCCTGTGTGCTTACTTGTCCCGGCGCACCAGAAGGGCGTCAAAGGGTTTCAGCTCCCCGGCCACTGGCTGGCTGGTGAGGATGTCCATTTCCCCGGCAAAGCTCTGGGGCGCGGGCTGGGGCTCTCCGGTCAGGTTCAGGATAAACCAGAACTCGGTATTGCCCTTTACCCTGCGGACGATTTCCAGGCTGGTCTGCTCCCCAATCAGGGGCTGGATATCCGCCCCGGCAGTGAGCTGGCCCAGAATCTTATCCAGGCCCTCCCGCTCCGGCTGGGTGCCCACATAGTAGACCGCACCTTTGCCAACGGTGTTTTTGGTCACAGCCGGAGTACCCGCGTAGAAGTCCTTTCCATAGCTGGCCAGGGCCTCTGCCCCCTCCAGGTGGAGGATATCGCACAGCAGGCCGCAGCTGCTCTCTGTGCCGTCCGCAAACTGCAGGGTATTGGACTGCTCTGGGGCCAGGGCGTCAATCTCCTCTGCCCACACCCCGCAGAGCTTCCGCAGGGGGCCGGGATAGCCGCCCAGGTGCACATTGTCGCTCTGGTCCACAATGCCGCTCATGAACCCAGTGATAAGGGTGCCTCCGGCCTCCACAAAGGCCGTTAAGGCCTCCGCGACCCCTTCCTTGACCATATACAGCACTGGGGCCACAATGGCCTTGTAGCGGCTGAAATCCCCGTCCATGGGCACCATGTCCACCGGGATGTGGTGCTCATAGAAATACCGGTAGTACTGGTGGATTTGCTCACAGTATTTCAAATCAACGGTGGGGCCGCTGGTGTACTCCAAGGCCCAGTAATTGTCCCAGTCAAAGAGGATACCCACCTGGGCCGGGCTGGCCGCGCCCAGGGTGCTGTCTCCCAGCGCGGCCAGCTCTGCCCCCAGCTGGGAGCACTCCTTAAAGACCCGGGTCTCCCCGCTGCCGGAGTGGCTGATAACCGCCCCGTGGAACTTCTCACAGGCCCCTTTGGAGCGGCGCAGCTGGAAAAACTGGATGGTGTCGGCCCCGTGGGCAATGGTCTGCCAGGACTGGGCCCGCATCTGCCCTGGCTTTTTCAGGGAGTTATAGGCCTGCCAGTTCTGCTGGCTGGGGGTCTGCTCCATCAGCATAAAGGGCTGGTTTTTCAGGCCCCGCATCAGGTCATGGCGCATGGCGGTCTCGCTCCAGGGGGTGTTGTAGGCCGGGTAATTGTCCCAGCTGACAATGTCCATCTCCTTGGCCCACTTGAAGTAATCCAGGCCCTTGTAGGTGCCCATCAGGTTGGTGGTGATGGGGGTGTCCGCGTTGTATTTGCGGATAATGTCCCGCTCCATCTTGTAGTTTTCCAGCAGGCTGTCTGAGAGGAAACGGTCGTAATCCAGGGAAATCCCCGCAAAAGCGCTCTTCCTCACCCAGCCGGAGCCCATGCCGTCAGACAGGCTGTTGGGGGCCACAATCTCATCCCACTCATAGAAGGTGTGGCCCCAGAACTCGGTGTTCCAGGCCGCGTTCACCGCCTCCAAAGTGCCGTACTTTTTCCGCAGCCACACCCGGAAAGCCTTTTCGCAGTTCTCGCAGTAACAGCCGGTGTTGAACTCGTTGTTAATGTGCCAGCAGGTGATATGGGGGTTGCCGCCGTACCGCTTTGCCAGCTGCTCCACCAGCCGGGCGGCAAAGCGCTGGTAATCCGGGCTGTTGGGGCAGTGGTTGTGGCGCTGGCCGAACTTGTGGCGGCGGCCGTCAAAGTCCACCCGGGCCACTTCGGGGTAATTTTTCACCAGCCAGGCAGGCATTGCCCCGGTGGAGGTGGCCATAACAATATCGTAATTTTCCTGGCTGAGCATGTCCACAATGGCGTCCAGTTCGTCGAAACAGTAGGTCTCCTCATTGGGCTGGAGCTTGGCCCATGAGAACACGTTCACGGTGGCAGAGTTGATGCCAGCCTGCTTGAACAGCTGCATGTCCTGGTCCCAGACGTCCCGGGGCCATTGGTTGGGGTTGTAGTCCCCGCCGTAGAGGATACGGGTAAAAGGTGTTTTCAAGGTTGATTCCCTCCTGGGTTTGATATTGATAGGGTACAATGGTAAAGCAGAACGAAAGGCCGGGCCCCGACCGGGGTCTAGGGGGGCAGAGTTGGCTTTGGCCAACTTTTGGCCCCTGGCAGGGGTTTGGGGGCAGCGCCCCCACGTCAGGTGAAATGGAAAGCCGCCAGCTTCCCGGCAGTTGCCCGGTCAGCTGACGGCCATTCGCTTCTATTGACTTCTCAATCCGGCTTACAGGTTGCCGTCAATAAAGTCCTGGTACCACTGGAGCCATGCAGGATACTGCAAGTCATCCAGGCGCTTTACATAGGCGTCCCAATCCGCGTCGGTAAAGCCATCCATAATGGCCTGAGAGCGGAACTGCTTGATATACGCCTTCAAATCCGTCTCGATAAAGGTGCGGTCGTCAATGGCCTCAGGGCTCACATAGGACTGGGGCAGCTGCCCGTCCTTGGGTACATAGTCCTTGTCAACCTGGGCTACCATCTGGTCCCGCAGCGCCGCGGCAGGAGAGATTTCCCCATCGTTCTTGGGGGTCTCGGCCTTGGTCATCAGCGGGGGGTCGTTTACAGTGCCATAGGTATACTTCTGGTGCTCAAAGGTGAACTCAGGGGTGGTATCCTCAGGAACCACGAAGTAGTACCCGGAGCCGTCCTCGTACTCATCCCACAGCTTGCCCTTCTCGCCCAGAGCCACAGTGAGCTTGCTCTCGGCGTCCCGGGCCAGATAGTCCCACAGCCGCAGGGCGGCCTCGGGATGCTCGCACTGGCTGGAGATGACCCACTTGTTTTTCTGGATGGTGGAGCGGTCCACTTCACCATTGGCCACGGGCTGTACGCCCTCCTTGGCAGCCAGGGTGGGCAGAACAACCCAGTCCTTCTCCTGCTCGCTGGACAGGTACTCCAGGGCGGTCCAGCTGTAGTAGGTGCCTACCTGGTTGTTTTTGATTTTGTTGGAGAACACCTCGGTATTCTGAGAGAAGCCCTCAGCGTCAATCAGGCCCTCAGAGTACAGCTTGTGGTAGAACTCCAGATACTCCCGGTATTCGGGGGTGTTGACAGTGGGGCTAACCTTGCCCTCGCGGATATGGAAGTTGGAGTTGGTGTCCCCGTAGCCGTTGCCAATGCCCCAGATGCCCATATCGTTGGTGATAGAGGCGCACCACATGTCCTCAGAGAAGCAGTAAGGGATTTCATCCGCCTCGCCGTTGCCGTTGGGGTCCTGCTCCTTAAAGGCCTTCAAAACCTCATAGTACTCGTCCAGGGTGGTGGGCACGTCCTTCTTGACCGCGTCCAGCCACTTCTTGTTGATAATCTGGATGCCGTCGCCGGTGTTCTCGTACAGGGACTCATACCGGCCCAGCATGCCATATATATGGTCGTCGGGCGCGGTGGCAATGGTCCGCCAGTCTGTGCCCAGCTCCTCATAGGTCTTCAGGCTGTTGGGCGCGAAGGTCTCCAGCATGTCCTCCAGGGGCGTCAGCTGGCTGGTGTTCTGAAGAATTTGTGCGTCGGACAGCAGGCCCCAGAACACGTCGGGCATATCGCCGCCAGCCAGCATCAGGGGCACCTTCTCTGCGGCGGTACCAGCGGCCAGCTCCACAAACTCCAGGGTCAGGCCGGTCTCCTCGGTGATGTTCTTAAAGCTGGCCTTTTCGTTGTAATTCTTGGTGGTGTCCAGCATGTGCCGTTCTTTGGCGATGGTGAGGGTCACCGGCTCGGTGACAATGGGCAGCTCGTTGCCCGGGTTGGTGCCGTTCACGGCCTCACCGCCCGCCTCAGGGGCGCTGTCCTCTCCGTCTGTGCCGGTCTCGCTGCTCTCGCCGTCCTTGGCCTGAGAGCTGGCGCTGCTGGTGCTGCTGGTGGAGCTGTTGCCGTCCCCGCCGCAGGCCGCGAACACGCTGGCCAGCAGGGCCAGGCAAAGCAGCAGTGCTAACGTTCTTTTCATGGTTTTCCTCCTTGAAAGTGCTTTTCTTGATATTTTTCGGGCAGTTATCCGGTCACCCCCCAGCGGGGGGAAGCTCGGCGGGAAGGGGATCAGCCCTTGATGGAGCCAATCATCACGCCCTGGACAAAGTATTTCTGGATAAAGGGATACACGCAGATGATGGGCACAGTGGAGACCACAATGGCGGAGTATTTGAGCACGCTGCTCATTTTGGCCAGCTGCTGGGCAGCCATGGGGTCTGTGCCGGTGTCCGCGGTGTTCTGGTTGGCCACCAGAAGCAGCTCCCGCAGGAAGTTCTGCAGGGGCAGCTTATCCTTGTCGTTGATAAAAATCATGGGATAGAAGTAGGAGTTCCAGTAGCTGACAGCCACATACAGGGCAATCACCGCCACAATGGCCTTGGACAGGGGGAACACAATCTGGAACATGAACCGGGCGTTGGTGCATCCGTCAATTGACGCGGCCTCGAACAGCTCTTTGGGCATGGAGGAGGCAAAGTAGGAGCGCACCAGGATAATGTTGTATACAGAGATACAGCTGATGATAATCATCAAAAAGCGGGTGTTCTGCAGGTGCAGGTTGGTGATGACAATGTAGAAGGGAATCATGCCGCCCTGGAAGTACATGGTGAACACAAAGGCTTTCATGATAAACCCATGGCCCGGCAAATCGTCCCGGGACAGGGCATAGCCCGCCAGCACGGTGCTGAACGTGCCGATTACCGTGCCGCCCACAGTATACAGGATGGTGTTCCCGTACCCGGTCCAGATGTCCATGTTGGCAAAGGTCCGCTCATAGCCCAGCAGGGTAAAGCCCCGGGGATACAGCAGGATGGTGCCGTTGTTCACGTACTGGGCGTCTGAGAAGGAGGCCATCAGCACAAACCACAGGGGGTACAGGATGACCACCAGCAGCAGAAGCAGCAGGATAAAGGTCACGGTATAAAACACCCGGTCAAATACAGGCTCTTTGATCGCGTTGGGATTTTTTGCCATTTGCTTTTACCCCCTTACCATAGGCCGGAGCCGAAAATCTTGTTGGAGAACTTGTTTGCCAGAACCAGGATGATAAAGTTGATGACATTGTTCATCAGGCCAATGGCGGTGGAGAAGCTGTACTGGGTGTTGATAAGGCCCACCCGGTACACATAGGTAGAGATGATTTCCGACACATTGATGGTCAAATCATTCTGCATCAGGTACACTTTCTCATACCCAATGTTCATGATGTTGCCGCAGCTCATAATCAGCAGGATGACCATGGTGGGCATAATGGTGGGCACGTCGATATGCCAGATGCGCTGCAGGATGTTGGCCCCGTCAATCACCGCGGATTCGTGAAGCTCCGGGCTGACCCCGGACAGGGCCGCGATGTAGATAATAGAGCTGTAGCCCATGCTCTGCCAGATGCCGGACCATACGTACAAGTGCTTAAACAGGGACGGTATGCCCATAAAGTAGATCGCCTCTCCCCCAAAGGCCTTGATGATAGTGTTGATAAATCCGCTGGAGGGGGAGAAAAACAGGGACATCATGCCCACCAGCACCACGGTAGAGATAAAGTAGGGCATATAGGTCACGGTCTGGGCGAACTTCTTGAAATGGATGTTCTTCACGTAGTTGAGTATAATGGCCAGGATAATAGGGAAGGGGAACCCGGCGATAAGGCTGTACAGGCTGATGGTGAGGGTGTTGCCGATGATCTCCCAGCAGCGGGGGCTCTGGAAGAATCGCTCAAACCACTGCAGGCCCACCCAGGGGCTGCCCCAGATGCCGTCTCCGGAGCGGTAGTTCTTAAACGCAATCTGCAGGCCGTACAGGGGGGTATACATAAACAGCACAACAAACACTGCGGCAGGGATAAGGAACAGGTAGAGCTGGTAATTTTGCTTCATCAGCCGCAGGGTAGAGCGGCGCTTTTTCTGCCGCGGGCTCAGTTCTGCGGCGGCAGCCGGGCCGGACGGGTTTTTGACAGCCATAAGCAGAGCCTCCTTTGGAAATCCGCACAACCGGGCAGAAATACTTTCCGGCAATGTGAATAATCTATGTTGAAGCTGATTATAACACATTGCCAGAGCTTTGTCAAACACTTACAAAAAAAAAAAAGCCCAATTTCAAAATTGGGCAAATTGCACTCTTGTTTTTTTAGGGTTTACCGGCTCCCCACGTCCCAGATGGAGAGCTGCTCTGGCCCCAGCTTTTTGTCGATTTCCGCCCGCAGCCGCAGCCGCTCCTGCAGGCTTTTGGCCTTGATGGCAAAGACCACCCCAGTGACCTTGCGGCCCTGCTTCTGCTCCACATAGGACACATCCCTGTCGCTGTACCGGTTCACCTCGCCCACAGCCATATTCAGCACCCGGCGCTTAAAGTCCCGGTACTCCTTGTACTCCTCCCCGTCCAGCAGGGCCTTGAGCTGCTCCACCGTAAACTGGCAGCCCAGCTCCTCCAAATCGTGGTACTGCAAAGAGCGGATTAGCTCATAGAGCCGGATAGAGTACTTGCTGCGGAAACGCAGGGTGTAAATCAGCTCGTACTTTGTAAAATTCTCCCGCAGCTGGAGGAGATAGGGTTTCATGTCCTTATCCAGGCGGATTTCCACTGTGCCCTTGCCCTCGTCAATGTAGGGCTTTTCAATCCAGCGCAGCAGGGTCTGCTTGCCGTTGTCCAGGCGGACCCACAGGCTCTTGTCCGCGATTTCCTTGATGGCAGCCTTGAGCTCCACATAGCCCTTGCCCCCTGGCCGCTCAATGCCGCAGACCCGGCAGAACTCAGAGATGGAGAAGGTGTAGAGCTTAAAATCCTCATCCCAGTAGTTGATTTGGGAAATCAGGAACAGGACGATTTTCTGCTGCTGGGCAGACAGGGAGAACCGGCTTTTCTGGATAAGCTCATTGGCCTTGGTCACGCTGCGCTCCCGCAAATCCATAATCTCGCTGTCCAGCACAAAAGCCCCTCCTTCCCAGTCATTATAGCCCAGCTTACCATACCCGCGGGGAAATAGCAAGGCCAGGGAAGAAATAAAGGTGACAAAGGAAAACTGGCGTCTCAAAACCCGGAGGCCCTCTGCAAAAGGGGGTCTCACCTCAAAAAACGCCCCCCTCCCAGAGCCCTTTTTCCAGGGGGGCTCACCCCTCAAAAATGGAGGCCAGGGGAGGGGCATTTTGGGGGAGGTGAGGAGCCTCCAAAAAACGCGGGGGATTTGTCACATTAGTGCGGGGTTTTTGTCACAAAGCCTCGAAATACCCCTCCAGTTAGTGCGGGGTATTTGTCACGGAAAAATTTTTCCATAAACCTACCTGACGGGGTTTTTGTCACGGAAATGCGGGGGAAATGTCACATAAGGCATACTACTAAATTAAGAAAGTTAAGAAAGTTAAAGACATAAGCGCGCACACGCGCGCGCGCGAGGAACCCGAAAAATGTGGAAAACTTTGTGGAAAACTTTTTTTGTGTCCAACAGCCGGAAAATCAGCCCCTTTTTTGGGCCCCTCAGACCCCTAAAAACCAGCTCTCCAAACCCCCGGCTTACAAGACCTCTTTTCGGAGCGGGAAAGCTCCAGCCGGGTACACGGGCTTCAAAGTCAGCCCCGTGTCCGTTTATCCTCCCTCTTCACCCCCCTCCGGAAGGAGCTGCCCATTCTTCGCCCCTGCCAGTCCCAGGGCCCCTGGTATAACTCTGACCAACCTGAAAACAGGGCACAGGCAAGGGAAGTCTCCCACAAAAAATCCCCCATGGAGACCCAATGGGGGAAAAGTGGCCCTGAGAGGCCGTTTAAGGCCCGTGGATTTTCAGACGCCCTCAGATACCAAAAAGGCGGGACGCAGGCCTTCCTGGGCCTCTGAGAGGAAAAGAGGGCTATTCTGGCAGCATGTTTCCTCAGGGCTTGTCCCCTCTAGGGCAGAATCCGGGGGGAAACAGGGGTTCTGCGGGGGTTCAAACAGACTCCAGGTGCTTCCCCAGAGTTAGCGGCATTGTGTGGGAACGCTTAGCCTCCCGGCGCTGGTACAGGGCGTCCGCCTCTCTCCGCCAAGCAGGGAAAGCCCTGCTTGGCGGAATCTTGCTGTGTGCTGCGGCTTGGGGGCGCTCCTGGGGGCGGCGCGATTGGGTGCCTCTGACGGGCTTGGGAGATGGGAGTTAGGTTCTGCGCCACTTTGGGATTTGATGCGCCGCCCACTAAGGTCAAGGGCAAGGCCGCAGGGGCTCTGCCCCCGCACCCCCGCCAGGGGGCAAGCCCCCCTGGACCCCGGTCGGGGCTCCCCGTCAGGTACTGGGCAGGGGGCAGGCAAAGGGAATTGTTTCACAAAAAATCCCCCATGGAGACCCAATGGGGAAAAAGTGGCCCTGAGAGGCCGTTTAAGGCCCGTGGATTTTCAGACGCCCTCGGATACCAAAAAGGCGGGACACAGGCCTTCCTGGACCTCTGAGAGGAAAAGAGGACTATTCTGGCAGCATGTTTCCTCAGGGCTTGTCCTCTCCGGCGAAGAATTCCCGAATTCTACCCTACAGTCTGTCCAAGAACCTGCTCCAGAAAGCCCCCGGCCTCCTCCCCTGGCCGGAGGGTGAGGATTTGGGCCTGTACCAGCCGGGCCCCTGTGCTGTCCCAGCCCTCCAGCCGGAAGCGGGAGGGCCTGTCCCCAGAGCTTTTGCCGGCAAGAATACAGAGCCCAGCCAGCCGGGCCCCCTCCTCTGCCGGGGAGAGGGACAGCAGGTATTTTTCCACCAGCCCCGGGCCCTGACAGGCCAGCACGTCCCATGGGCGGCTGTACTTGGCGTCCAGCACCAGGAAACGGGGCGGCCCTCCGGGGGGGCATACCTTGAGCACGTAATCCGGCATCCAGAAGGAGCCGCCGCCCCCCGTGCGGTACAGTCCCAGGCCCCGGGGCTCCGGCCTCTTCCCGATTTTCGGCTGATAGTACAGGGCCGCTGTCCCGCCCCCGGGAAGGCCAAAGACAAACAGGTTGTTACACTCCGTGTTGGCGTAAAGCCCCTCCTCGCTGTACCGGAGGCGCTGGATTTGCAGCAGAGGCCCCAGCCGTCCCAGCTGCTCCAGCAGCCGGATTAGCACATACCGCTCGTAGACCACCCAGGAGGTGAGCATGGCGCAAAGGTGCTTTTCCTCCCGGATGTCTGCCTGGGGCAGCCGGAGCCATTTTTCCTCCAGGCTGAATATCTCCCTGTAGTGGGGCAGGCTGAGACAGGCGGCCCCAGGCCTGGGGGGCCTGCTCAGAAGCTCTGGGCCCAGGCCCAGCAAACCCTGATATTTGCGCAGCTGCTCCCAAAGCCCAGCGCCCAAAGCTGGCAGGCGGCTCAGGCTGTGCCGGAAGAGGCGATGGAAAATGGCCTCCAGAGCCTGGTGAGAGCAAACCTCCTCTCCCCTGCCTGGGGCAGTCAGGCTCTGGTCCAGGGCTTCCAGCTCCCGGCGCAGCCGCTCCAGAGATTGGGCCACTGTGTACAAAAAATTCAGGACTGCCCGGTTCTCCTCTGTGTCCCCAGAGCTTTTGGGCACAGGGGCCAGGGCCCGCCTGGGCTGCCAGCTTCTGCCCTTGGCCCGGATGCCCCCAGGGCCAGGGGCGGGCTCCAGCTCCTCTGGGTGGCAGGCAATATAGCGCAGGGTGCCCCTGGACACAGCGGGCAGCCGCTGGAAGGAGCGCAGCTGGGCCTGAGGGGTGACAGTATACACGCCCCTGTCCCGAAAGCGGGGGAAATTCCTGCGGTAGGCCTCCAGAATGCGCCAGGCCAGCTTTACCCGGGCGAGCAGGGAGCTCTCCCCTCCAGGCGCCAGCTCCGGCCCCAGGCCCTGGTACAGGGGGCTGCTCCTGGCGTACACCTGCTCTATCATCTGGGCCAGAGCTGGCCCAGGGCTGGCCTTCTTCCCCACAACTGCCAGCCATTGGCTCTCCCATAGCTCCCCTTCCACCACTGCCCCCAGCCGGACAAGGCCTGCCCCCGCATCCCGGAACAGGGGGACATTCTCTGTGTCTGCCAGGGGCTGGCCGTTGATGAGCAGGGAGAAGCGGCCCAGGGGGGAGCCGTCCTGCCGGAGCAGCTCTGGGGTGTACCTGTCCTCTGCCCGGAATTTTGGGGGGCAGCCCTGCCTTGCCTCCAAAAGCTCCCGGGTGATATCCCCATGGACTGCTGGATGCAGGGGCAGCTCCTGGCAGGCGCTGGGGCCAGCCAGCCGGATAGAGTACCCGCCCATCAGGCAAAGTACCTGTAATATCCGGCGGAGCCGCCCTTTTGCAGCATGTCCTCCAGAATGCCCCTGCACCTGTCCAGCCCGGCATCCCCGCATGCCTGGAGCAAACCCTTTAGGGCGTTCCGCTTATCCTCTGCCACAGCGATTTTGGGCAGAAGCCGCTGGGCTGCCGCGTAGTCCACAGCCAGGGCCACAGGGTCAGGGGCATAGGGGGAGAAGAGCCCTTCCGCCGCGGAGATATACTGGCCCATGGCCTTTTGGACCCTGCGGCTGGGGCCCGCGCCCAGCTCCTCCAGGCAGCGGAAGACCTCCGTATACCCGGCAGCCTTCCGGAACCCCTCCGCCCCGTCCCCCTGGGGGGCAAACACAGCCTGCAAATTCTTCCAGGCCACAGAGCGGAGCCCGTCCATTTGCCCAGGGGCCTTTTCCCCCTCCTCCTCTGGCAGCCGGATGACCCAGGCCCTGTCAAGGATTCTGGGGGAGAGCTCCTCTGTGGTGTAATCGCTGTTGATGGTGGCCAGAAACCGCAGGGCGCCAGTGAGCCGGAGCCGGTGGTTCTCCCACAGGGTCAGCTCCGCGCTCTGGCCGTCCGCCAGCCTGTCGCACAGGCCGATAAAGTCAGACCAGTAGTGCTCTAAGGGGCTCAGGTTTGCCTCGTCCAGCAGCACGGCAAAGGGGGGCTTTTCCCCGGTCATCTCGGCCCGGTGCTCCTGGTCCATGTGGCAGAGCACGTCATAGAGCAGGCTGCCGCTGGACTCGAACCGGCCGCTGAGAGGGTTGAAATAGCCAATCAAATCCCGCTTGGTGCTCCAGCCCTTTTCCACCTGGATTTGGGTATACCGGCACATCTGCCCCTCCCCCAAATCCCCGCCGGAAAAGTCCAGGCCCAGGGCCCGGGCCAAAATGGCGCAGATACTGGTTTTCCCTGTGCCGGGCTGGCCGGAGAACACGGTCAGGGAGCCCTGGCAGAAGCAGAGGAGCATGTTGAGGATATCTGTCTCCCTATAGCCCCTGGCCCTGCGGATAAGCCCTATCAGGTAGGCAGGGAGGTCCCCCCCCTGCCAGGGCTCTAAGTCCATGACCTGGAGGGGCGGCCGGCTGGGCCTTGCGGTGAGTTTTTCCAGCCACAGGCTGTCTATGGACTGGTCCACTGCCCGGCTGATGGCGTCCTGGTGCCCGGCAAGCCTGGCATCCAGGGCCTGGGCCAGGGCCTCCTGCTGGGCCTTCAGCTCCTCCAGCCGCTGCTCCCTGCTGGCCAGCTGGGCGTCCAGCTGCTCCAGCTGGCCCTGCTTTTCCTGGAGCAGGGCCAGAACCCTGGCCATCTGCCCGTCAAACAGGCGGCAGCCCGGGCCCTCCAGCTCCTGGAGGGTGATAATTTTCTTCTCGGCCGTGTGCTCCCTGCCTGTCCGGGTATAGGAGGCCAGGCTGTGCAGGCTCCGGGGCATGGGGAATATCCAAATCTGCCCATCCTGGAATTTCTCCTGGATTTCCGGGCCGAACCATTTCCCCTCCGGGCCGAATATCTGTATCATGCCCCGGTACTCGCTCTGGTGGCTTCCCGGGTAATCCAGGGCCTGGGCGTCCTGCTCTGACCAGGGCTCCTCCCTGTCCGGAAGGCCCCTGGAGTCTACCCGGGCATAGGGTTTGAAATACACCTCGGACGTGCCGCTCAGGTACCCTTCCCGATAGACGATTCTGCCCAGGTACCAGCTTGTTTCCCTTGTATCCGTCAAAAAAATCCCGCCTTTTTGTTTTTTTTGAAACCAGCCCCAAAGGGCCTGGGGGCTGTCCCCAAATATACTATACCCCCAGGGAAAAAGCAAGGGCCGGGCTTTGGCAGGGATTGTCCAAACCACAGAGATAATTATCTGTGTTCCCCCGCCCCGCGGGGGAACACGAAAAACTCTCCGAAACGGACACTCCCGCTTTGGCAGCCGGGAGGATGACTACAATTTATGACTACGCGGGTACCCCGGATTCCCGGGCCCTGGCTGCTGTGCTCATTTGTTTCGACTTATGACTACAGGGCCAGGCATTAAGGAAGTACTGATTAAATCACGCCTGACGGCTTGGCACGCATCTCGCTTGCACTTTTTCCCTCATGTGCACAGCTTTCGTTTGCCAATCGCCAGATTGGCCGCACTCAATCTATGCACCCTGACGAAAAAATTGACTGCACGATATGCGTACCAGATTTAATCAGCACTCCCTTAAAATTCCCCTTGACACGCCGGAAAATATCCTCTACACTAAGGGAAAAGTTGTGTATGTGTATACACATACACAATACACATACACAATTGTGTATACACAACTCTGAAAAGTATGTATATACCGTGATACACACTATATACGGGGGTAATCCATGAAAAGCATTGCAGTGGTGAACCAAAAAGGCGGCGTGGGGAAATCCACCACCGCGGCAGCCCTGGCCGGGGGGCTGTGCCTGTGCGGGCGCCGGGTACTGGCAGTGGATTTAGACGCCCAGGGGAACCTGTCCCACACCATGCGGGCCCAGCCACGGCCAGGCAAAAGTATTTTAGAGGTGCTGCTGGGCACGCTCCCGGCGGCAGAGGCAGTGCAGGCCACAGCCATGGGGGATTTGCTGCCAGCCAGTAAGGGCCTGTCCGGCGCGGATGCCTTCCTGTCAGAGACAGGCAAGGAGTACAGGCTGAGGGAGGCCCTCCAGGGCCTCTCCGGAGCCTATGACTACTGTATCATTGACAGCCCCCCGGCCCTGGGCATTGCCACAGTGAATGCCCTGACCGGGGCGGACATGGCCATTGTCCCGGCCCAGGCAGATATCTACAGCCTGCAGGGGGTGGAGCAGCTGGCGGCCACAGTGGAGACAGTGCGCAGGTACTGCAACCCTGGGCTGAAAGTAGACGGGATTCTGCTGACCCGGTACAGCCCCCGTTCTGTGCTCAGCCGGGAGGTGCGGGAGCTGATGGGCCAGCTGGCCCAGCGGCTGGGGACCCGGGTCTACCAAAGCGCCATCCGGGAGGCCATAGCCGTAAAGGAGGCCCAAATCAGCCGGGAGAACCTGTTCACCTATGCGCCCGGCTCCAATGTGGCCAAAGACTACCAGGCCTTTTTGCAGGAGGCCCTGGGCATATCATGGGAGGGATAGAGCATGGCAAAAAAGAAGAGTTTTGTAACCGGCCCGGCCCTGTATGAGGACCCGGCCCTGTCGTTTATCTCCAGAGGGGAGCTGCAAGACTTGCAGCCGCCCCAGGAGCAGGAGGAGTCAGCCGGGCCATTGGGAGTGCCGGAAGGGTACCGGCCTGCCTATGTGGAGCGCCGGAGCAGGCGGGTTCAGCTGGTTCTTCCGCCCAGCCTGTATGGCCGGGTGAAGCAGGCCAGCCAGGGGGAGGGGCTGTCGCTGAATGAATTCTGCTGCCGGGCGCTGGAGCGGGCGTTGGAGCAGGGCGGGGAGTAGAAAAAGGCACAACCTGACGGCGAGCCCCCGACCGGGGTCTGCCGAAAAGTTGTGTATACACATACACAATTGTGTATACACAACTATATATAGTATAAATAAAACGAGTAAAGCCATATATCTAGCACCACCGATTGGAGGGACTCCCCATGCTGCGAGGCTACATCCGGATAAGCACCCCAAAACAGGCAGGGGGAAGCTCTCTGCAGGAGCAGCGGGAGGCCCTGCTGGCCGCTGGCTGCCAGGCCCTATATGAGGACGTGTGCACCGGGGGAAGCCTGGAGCGCCCGGCCTTTGTCCGGCTGTGTCAGGAGGCAGAGCCAGGAGACACCATTGTGGTCACCAAAATGGACAGGTTCGCCCGGACAGAGACCCAGGCCTATGAGCAGGTGGTGGGCTGGGTCCGGGCCGGTATCCGGGTCCAGGTGCTGAACATGGGGGTGATTGAGGACACGGAAATGGGGCGGCTGATTCTGCATATCATGCTCAGCTTTGCGGAGTTTGAGCGGGACATGATTATCAGCCGCACCCAGGGGGGCAGGGCCTATAAGCGGGCCACAGACCCAGGCTACAGGGAGGGGCGCAGGCCCAAGTTCACCCGGGACCGGCTGGACCATGCCATGGATTTGCTGCGCACCCACTCCTATACTGAAGTGGCCCGTATGACTGGTATGAGCCGTTCCACGGTGACCCGGGAGGCCAGGAAGCGGGGGTTCCGAAAGAGCGGGGAATAAGAAGAGAACACCCAGAGGGGTGTTCTTTTTTTGCTGTATTTTGTGTGAGTGTGATATGTGATGTACATATACAGTGTGTGTATGTGTATACACAACTTTTCGGGGAGCCAAATTCGCGGTCCAGGGGCGCAGAGTTGGCTTTGGCCAACTCTTGGCCCCTTGCGGGGGTTTGGGGCGACTTGGCGAAGCCAACGTCAAGAGTCCCCAAGGTCTTGCCCTTGCCCTTACAGCCTGCGAATGGGATATTATTGACCGCCATGCCCTTGCCCCAGAGCAAGCACCATCTCCCGGGAGCG
>Ga0137308_101497_pt1 | contig 22209 bp, 20 predicted proteins | sample Inofrocosms_June_FD_97181 | JGI IMG/M metagenome (GOLD analysis project Ga0137308, IMG submission 97181) | Mouse cecal microbial communities from Vienna, Austria - N-Acetylneuraminic and N-Acetylglucosamine D2O microcosms_June | ecosystem: Host-associated > Mammals > Digestive system > Large... | reverse complement strand
CTCCCAGCAAAGTCATTTTTTTCCCTGTTATGGTATGCCCAGCGTCCGCCACAGAACGCATATACCCAATGCCGTCGGTAGTGTGGCCCACCAGACGGCCGTCGGTTACCATTACGGTATTGACGGAGCCGGCAAGCCTTGCCGCCGGGGTCAGTTCGTCCAGCAGGGGCAGGATCTGTATTTTTAGGGGCATAGTCAGGTTAAAGCCGCGGATGCCCGCGGCGGTAAGCCCCTTTACGGCAGTTTCCAATTCCTCCGGCTTCACGTCAAAGGCCAGGTAAGCATAGTCAAGCCCAAGGCAGCGGAAGGCTTCGTTGTGCATTTGGGGGGAAATGCTGTGCGCCACCGGGCTGCCTAAAAGCGCTGTAAGCTTAGTTTTTCCTGTAATTTCATAAGTCATATGGTTCACCCGTTTCTGTTTTTTACCTTAAATATCTTAAATGATTCTAAAAAATATGTCAATGGCTTGCAACCTTTGGGTTTTTGGGTTATACTGTTACATTATGGAAGAAAAACTGGAATTGAAATCATATAAAATAGGAACTGGCAAGCCCCTGATCTGCGTCCCGGTTGTGGGAAGGCAGAAGGAAGAAATTTTAGGGGAAGCGAAAGAGATTGTCAGGCAGGGGGCAGCTATTTTGGAGTGGCGGATGGACTGGGACAGCCAGATCAGCGACTGGGGGTGTACACAGGAAGTCCTGCAGGAATTGGCGGCGTTCTGCAAAAATACCATAGTATTGTGCACCTTCCGCACGAAGCAGCAAGGCGGGGAACGGGAGATTTCAGAACAAGAGTATTGTGCGCTGCTTTCCGGCATTGCCAAATGCGGTTGCGCAGATTTGGTGGACGTGGAGCCTGCAGGGCTTTCAGACCCGGAAGGGGTAGTGGCAGGCCTGCATCAGCAGGGCATTGCCGTACTTGCATCCCAGCATTACTTTTCCCATACCCCGAAGGCTGTGGATATTGAAGGGGATTTGTGCCGGATGAAGGAATTAGGGGCGGACATTGGGAAAGTGGCGGTAATGCCCCAGCAAAATACGGATGTGCTGCGCCTGATGGAGGCCACCATGCATGTGAAGGGGCGGTACCCGGATTATCCGGTGGTAACAATGGCAATGGGCAGGATGGGGCTTCTTTCCCGCATCAGCGGGCAGATATTCGGTTCCTGCATTACCTTTGGGACGCTGGGGAAGGCTTCCGCGCCTGGACAGCTCCCTATGGCAGAGGTGGCGGCAATCCTTGACAGGATCGCAGAAAGCTTGGAGTATAAGGATGAAACATAACATATATTTGACAGGGTTTATGGGGACAGGCAAAAGCACGGTTTCCCGTATCCTTGCAGGTGCGTTGGGATTTGAGGAAATTGATACGGATGCAGAGATTGCAAGGCAGCAGGGCAGGAGCATCAAAGAAATTTTTGCAGCGGAAGGGGAGGGCTATTTCCGCAGCCTTGAAACAGGGCTGCTCAGGCAGATGCAGGGACAGGGGCATAAAGTCATATCCTGCGGGGGCGGGATGGTCCTGCGGAAAGAAAATATTTCGCTGATGAAGGAAAATGGGCTGGTGGTCCTACTGACAGCCGAACCGGAAACGGTTTTTGCAAGGGTGAGCCGGAATTCAGGGCGTCCGTTGCTGGAGGGGAAGATGGACGTAGGCCATATCCGGGAGTTATTGGAGCAGAGAAGGCCTTATTATGAGGAGGCAGGGGAGCTTGTTGTGAAGACAGACGGCCGTTCCCCAGAAGAAATTTCAGAGGAAATTAAAAAAAATTGGATTTTTTGAAAAAAACCTTTTGCTTTTTTGAAAAAAGTGTGTTATAATTTCACCGTTGCTAAAAATAGCAGGTTATGCACCCATAGTTTAACGGATAAAATACCAGATTCCGGTTCTGGGGCTGGGGGTTCGATTCCCTCTGGGTGTATTTGGAACTTTTGTACCGCTGTATGCTGGCAGGAAACAGGCCGGGTATGGCTGAACTATATAGATGAATTGAATAAGGAGCAAATATGAATTTTTTTGATAAAGAAGAAAATCGCGAATTAATGTCTGAAAATAGAGTTATTATAGATAAGATTACAGAATTTTTAAAGAGAAATGTGAAATATGTATCAAAAAGTGCAATGATAGTTGCATTGGCATCCGTCCTGATGCTGACAGGATGCAATGAGCCCAAAGAAAATGGCGGGCAGGAGAAAGCCCAGACGGAACAGGGACAAACCCCAGCCCCTACAGAAGAAGCTGGGCAGCCAGAAGTGAAGAATGACGAATATGAAGTGGACGCCCATCCAGAAGTGAAGGAATTGGTTTCCACTTATTATAATTCTTACGCAGCAGGGGATATTGACAAGCTTCTGGCAATTACCCAGTCTCTTTCTGATATGGAAAAAAGCTATGTTAAGATGATGAACGAGTATGTGGAGAGTTACAGTGACGTAACCTGCTATACGAAGGAAGGGTTAGAAGAAGGCTCTTTTATGGTGTCCGCAACTTTTAACATGAATTGCACCGGCGTAGAAGGCGGGCTGCCAGGCATGGACTTTTTCTATATCAGAACGGATAAGGACGGCAAGATTTACATTGATAACCGCTACAGTTCCTTTAACCGCAATATTAAGGAGCAGGAAACTGAGCCGGAAGTAGATGCTTTGATTGAAGAATTTGAAGGCGGGGAAGACGTCCAGAAGCTCCGCAATGAATTTCAGGAAAAATATGACGCGGCGGTGGCAGGAAATGAGAATTTAAAGCAGATGGCCAATACCGTTTCAGAAGCAATCAAGCAGTGGAAGGATTCCTACAAGCCGGAGGAAGAACAGAAAGAAGAACAGAAGGAAGATACCGAAAAGAAAGAGAATAATAAAAAGAAAAATAAAAAGAAGAATAATAAAAAGAAAGAAGAAGATAAGCCTGCAGAGGGAACAGAAGCAAAGGCAGAAGAACCTGCTGAAAACCAGGAACAGGCTTCAAGCGAGGAGCCCAAGGAGGAAACCCCGCAGGAAGATACCACTCCCGAAATTAATTATGTGCCGGAAGGGAAAGTCCTGACTGCCACCAACAGATATAACGTGCGTAAGTCCATGAACGAATCCGCAGATTTGGTTGGGACGACAGAGGAAGGCGACAGCATTACAGTAGTCTTAAGCTACGCGGAAGGCTGGACAAAGGTTGAGTGGAATGGGCAGACAGGTTATATCAGGACTGATTTGCTGCTGAACAATTAAAGGAAGAAACGCGATAGTACAGCTTAGGAGTTATGGAGCATAGAAGGGAGAATTGCTTGGAAAGGCAGTTCTCCTTTTTCCGCATTGGGGCTTTCAGGGCAGGCTTTCGCTTGTATAAGCGTGTAGCCTGCCACCATAAAATACCTGAATAAAAAAAACAGAATATCCCACCCTAATAGGAAACAAACGGTATTAGGAGGGAATTATGCATAATTATCAGGAAATCAATGTGCTGAAGGAAACGAGGAAAAATGCATCCATGGCGATCAATGCCATAGACACGCTGATGGGAAAAATTTACAATCAGGAATTTGCGTATGAACTGACTGCCCAGCGGAACCGCTTCCGGGATTTTGAGCGGAAGGCGGAAGCAGGGCTGTGGGAGCATGGGCTGATGGCAAGGCAGTCCCCTTTGGGGAAGGCTATGCTCTGGGGATCCATTCAGGCCAATACCATGCTGAATATCAGCACGCCGCATGTAGCGGATATGATGATACAGGGCAATACCAGAGGGATTACGGAACTTTTAAAAGTGAAGCATAACAATAAAAATACAGGAAGCTTTGCCAATGAGCTGGCAGAGGAATTAATGGATTTTGAGGAAGAAAATATCGAGCGGTTAAAGCGGTTTTTATGAGGGCTGCAGGAAACGGGGCAGGCAGGTTCCGCAGCTTCGATGGCCGCGTCCGTGAAAGGGATATAGGATAAGCAGTTCAAATATTTTTAGGATAGTGGGGGATTGCAGATGGAAGGACAAATCAGGATTAACAAATATCTCAGCGAAGCTGGAGTCTGCTCCAGAAGGGAGGCAGACCGCCAAATTGAAAAAGGGGCCGTTACCATTAATGGCAGGACAGCGGCCATGGGGGATAAGGTTGCCCCGGGGGATCTTGTAATGTATGGGAACCAGCGGGTTTCCCCGGAAGGCGAGGCAATTTTGCTGGCAGTCAACAAGCCGCCAGGGATTGTATGCACTTCGGAAAAACGGGAATCCGACAATATTGTGGATTTTCTGGGTTATCCAAAACGTGTTTATCCCATCGGCAGGCTGGATAAGACTTCCCATGGGCTGATTTTAATGACAAACCAAGGGGAGATTGCCAACCAGATCATGCGCAGCAGGAATTACCATGAAAAAGAATATATTGTAAAGGTAAATAAGGACATATCAGAAAATTTCTTAAAGAACATGTCAGGCGGCGTATATTTGGAGGAACTGGACGCAACTACCAGGCCTTGTACCGTGGAACGGGTGGGAAGGCGCGCCTTCCGCATTATCCTGACCCAAGGGCTGAACCGGCAGATCCGGCGGATGTGCGAGCAGTTTGAGTACCGCGTTATGGATTTGAAGCGGGTGCGGATTATGAACATCCGCCTGGGGGACTTGAAAGAAGGCGCATACCGGAGGGTGGAAGGGAAAGAACTGGAAGAATTGCTGGCACAATTGCCAAACACGCCCTGAAAGTCAAATACCCCGCAGCAAGCTGGGGCATGACCTGGCTTGTTCTTTCCGCCCCAAGGGGCGGGGTATTTGGCCCTCGCGGCATTCGCCAAATATCCGCGCGAGCGCGGCTGCTTGGCTCATTGCTCGCGGAAATAAAAAGGGATTTGGTGGGACAGCGGTAAATTGCAAGGAAAGGAATTATCAGGCTATGGACAGGAAGCAGGCAGAAGCAAGGATAACAGAACTCCGGGAACTGCTGGAATACCACAGCAACCGTTATTACAATATGGACAGCCCGGAAATCAGCGATTACGAGTATGATACCATGATGCGGGAACTGAAATCCCTGGAAAAGGATTTCCCGGATTCTGTAACGCCGGATTCCCCCACCCAGAAGGTCGGGGGCACGGCAAAACGGGAGGCAGGGGTGCTTGTAAGGCATAATGTCCCTATGCTGAGCCTTCAGGATGTATTTTCCAGGGAAGAAGTGGAAGAATTTGTGGAGGAAATGCAAAAGCAGCTAGAGAACCCTGAGTTTGTGGTGGAATATAAAATTGACGGGCTTTCCATGGCTCTGCGGTATGAGGAAGGGATCTTAAAAACGGCAGTTACCAGAGGGGATGGGGTTACTTTTGGGGAGGATGTGACGGCCAATGCAAAAGTCATTCCCGATGTGAAAAAGAGGCTGAAAGTACCGGTGGAATATCTGGAAGTCCGGGGCGAAGTCTATATGAAAAACAAGGATTTTGCGCGAGTCAACGAGAATCAGGAGTTAAAGGGGAAAAAGCCTTTTGCAAACCCGAGGAACTGTGCGGCGGGCACCCTGCGGCAGTTGGACAGCAAAATCACAAAAGAGCGTGGCCTGTCCATGTTTGTATTTAATATCCAGCAGGTGCAGGGCATGGAAATCCTGACCCACACCCAGGGCTATGAATATTTAAAACAGAACGGGATCCCTGTAATTGACGGTTACCGCGCCTGCAAAACGAAGGAGGAAGTCTGGGATGCCATCTGTGCCATTGGCGAGAACCGGGGAAACCTTGGGTACGACATTGACGGGGCTGTGGTAAAAATCAATTCCCTGAAAGACCGGGAGAAGCTAGGGGCTACCTCCAAAGTCCCCCGGTGGGCGGTCGCGTACAAATACCCCCCGGAGGAAAAAGAGACGATTCTGTTGGACGTGGAGCTGTCCGTAGGGCGGACGGGGAGGATTACCCCTACGGCAATTTTTGAGCCGGTGCGGCTGTGCGGGACCACTGTGTCAAGGGCGACCCTCCATAACCAGGATTTTATTGACGAACTGGACATCCGCATAGGCGACCGGATTCTGGTTTATAAATCTGGGGAAATTATCCCAAAAGTCAGGAAGGTCCTCAAAGAGCAAAGGCCGGAGCATGCCCTCCCTTACCGCCTGCCGGAAACCTGCCCTGTCTGCGGGGCTAAGGCAGAACGGGAAAAGGACACGGCTGACTTAAAGTGCACGTCCCCAGGCTGCCCGGCCCAATTGGAACGGCATATTATGAACTTTGTGGGTAGGGACGCCATGGATATCAAGGGGTTTGGGACGGTGTATGTGGAGGAGCTGGTTCGCCTTGGCTATCTTAAGGACATTGCAGATATTTATGTATTGAAAAGGCACCGGGAAGAACTGATTGCGCAGGGGATTATCGGGAAGGAAAAAAATACGGATAAGCTTTTGGACGCTATTGAAAAATCCAAGGAAAATGACGCTTACCAGCTTCTGACTGGGTTTGGCATCCCGAATGTGGGGAAAGCCGCCGCTAAGGCTATTTTACGGGAATTTGGCAGCATCCATGCCCTGCAGGAAGCGGACGATGAAGCCTTGAAAAATGTCAACGACATTGGGGAAGTCAGCGCAAGGTGCATTCTGGATTTTTTTGCAGAGGAAAGGAACCAGAGCATTGTAGCCAGGATGGAGCAGTATGGCGTCAATATGGAATCCAAGGAGCAGCCCCGGGGCAGCAAGTTTGACGGGATGGCTTTTGTCGTCACGGGGACTTTGCCCACGTTAGGCAGGAAAGAAGCCGCAGCGATGATTGAGCAGCAGGGCGGGAAGGTTTCTGGTTCTGTTTCCAAAAAGACCAGCATGCTCCTTGCCGGGGAACACGCCGGAAGCAAGCTCGCCAAGGCGCAGGAATTGGGCATCCGGGTAATTTCAGAGGAAGAATTCCTTGCCATGCTGGAGGATGCCGATTGATTTATATTCTAAACTTGATGACAGAAAGAAGGGAATAGTTATGCCGATTAAGGTGCAGAGCGATTTGCCGGCAAAGGAAACGCTGGAGCGGGAAAATGTATTTACCATGGACGAGAAGCGGGCAATGCATCAGGATATCCGCCCCATTGAGGTGGGCATCCTGAATTTAATGCCCCTGAAGGAGGAAACGGAGCTGCAAATCCTCCGGGCGCTTTCCAATACCCCCTTGCAGGTGGACGTTACGTTTGTGGTAGCTGGCAGCCATGAGTCCCGCAATACCTCAAACAGCCACTTAAATAAATTTTACAACACCTTTGCCCAGGTCCGGGAGCAGAAGTTTGACGGTTTTATCATAACCGGCGCCCCGGTGGAAAAAATCGGGTATGAGGAGGTGGATTATTGGGAAGAATTTGAACAAATCTGTGAGTGGACAAAGACCAATGTGACTTCCACCATGCACCTTTGCTGGGGAGCCCAGGCAGGCCTGTACTACCATTATGGCATCCAGAAAGAAATGCTGGGGCAGAAAATGTTCGGCTTGTTTGAGCATAAGGTGAGGAACCGGAAAATCCCGTTAGTCCGGGGGTTTGACGATTATTTTATGGCGCCCCATTCCCGGCATACCCAAGTGCGGAAAGAGGATATTGAAAAGGAGCCGGACCTGACTGTCCTGGCAGAGTCAGAGGAGGCTGGCCCATACTTGATTATGGATACCACAGGGAAGAAAATTTTTGTGATGGGGCATCCGGAATACGATAGGGTTACCCTCCATTCGGAATACATACGGGATAAGGGGAAAGGCCTGGATATTCAGGTCCCTAAGAATTATTACGAGGGGGATGACTGTACCATCCGGCCCAACCTGCAGTGGCGCGCCCATGCCAATACGCTGTACACCAATTGGCTGAATTATTATGTGTACCAGGCGACGCCCTATGAGTATACGGCAGTGCCGAAGAAAAGCTGATAACGGGCTTTCATACTTATATTACTCCGGCGGTTAAATATCGATGTTTTTACTTGCCTAAATTTCCATCTGCTACGTTGTCATCTGTTGACGTAGCCCCGCTACGCCGCCTTCTTCCGCCTTGCAGATGAAAAATTATTCTGCGTAAAATTCGTCGACATTTAATCGCCGGAGTAATAGCAATACGTCTTTCCTATAAGGGAACAGAAAACAGGCTCCAAATGGGCCTGTTTTCTGTAAGCAAAAAATGTTTAGCTTTCTTGGCTTTTGTGGGATATGGGATATCCATTCCCCTGGCTGTCAGTGGTGATCTCATTGAGGTGCTGCCTTTTGGAGCGATGCCATTCCTCGTTGATGATCCCGCTTTCCCAGGCCCCTTTTGGGGCGGTACGGATACGTTTGCCTTTATCAGTTGCTTTCATTGCTGCCTCCTGAATTAGTATAGAAGAATGATTGAAACGAACGATATTTTGTATCATTTTGCTTAATGCAATACCCCAATAATCTAGCGTAGTGTATCATTCACATTTCTTCAAATTAACGTGTCTGAATTTCCATCTGCTGTGTTGGATTCAATCGACGATGCCACCGCATCGCCTCATTCAGACGCCCTGCAGTCTGAAAATTCATTCTGCGTTATTTGGCTGAAAGTGAATGATACACTACACTAGTATAACCGGAAGGGCGGAAAATATCAGGAGGCATTTTCTGCAAAAACGGTGCGGCAGTTGGGGAAAAGGCTGATAGTTTGGCTGAGAATGGGAAAGATAAGATAAAACGCAAACGCAGCAGCTAAAACTACGGGACTCAGATGAAGAAAGGCTTTGCAAATTCTAAAAATTCTGCTATAATAGGAAAATGAATAAGTTTAGGAGGCGTGGAAATGGCTGAAGACAGGAAAGCATATATGATAAAGGACGACAATCTTGGGGAAGTGCGCATTGCAGACGAAGTCATTGCAATTATCGCAGGCTTGGCGGCAACGGAAGTGGAAGGCGTCAGCTCCATGGCGGGAAACATCACCAATGAGCTGGTGAGCAAGCTGGGCATGAAGAATCTTTCCAAGGGGATTAAGATTGAGATTAAGGAAAATGTGGTGAAGGTGGACGTGGCCTTGAATATTCGTTTTGGCTATGCCATCCCCAAGGTTTCCACTAAGGTACAGGAACGTGTGAAATCTGCCATTGAGAATATGACAGGGCTGGAAGTAAGCAGCGTCAACGTGCGCATTGCCAGCGTGGAGATGGAAAAGCAGAAGTAGGGAACAGGGCTGGGCATGGCAAACGTGTTTCCAACAGAGAGATGGAAAGCAGAAACAGAAAAATGTGCGGCAGGACAGTACCCGTAGGGCCCGCAGGGCAGGGCGGCAGGTTCCTGCATGAAAACTGAAGGAAGTGCATGGGTTTGGAAGGCTGTCAGTTTGGCAGCCTTTTTCTGTAAATTCTTATGCGGCCCAGCAACATTGGCAGGGAGGGGCTGCCCCAGCGAAGCGAGGGTACTCGTGCGAATAGAAGATGTCACTGTGTGACCGCACTCGGCGCAGCAAAGGTTCTAAGCGCCAGTGGCGCTTGTTCAGAACGGACCGAAACAGAGTGTAGACGCCAAGCCCCTCATGAGTGAGGGGTTAGGGGAGCTGAAGTGGGCTTGCCCACTTTGTTCCAAATACAAAATTTTAACAGAAGCATTGGAAAGGAACCATATGAGCCGGAGAGAAATAAGAGAACAGATATTTAAATTACTGTTCCGGGCAGAATTTTACGAAGAAGGGGAACTGCCGGAACAGCTGCAGCTTTTTTTTGAGGACCTGGACAAAAAAGAAGAAAAGGATACCAACTACATCCAGGAAAAGTTTGGGCAGATCCTGGCCCGCCTGCCGGAAATAGACGGGATGGTAAATGCAGTGGCGCAGGGCTGGAAAACCACCAGGATGGGGAAGGTAGACCTGACGCTGATCCGCCTTGCGGTATATGAAATAAAATTTGAGGAAGGGATTCCCACAGGGGTGGCAATCAACGAGGCGGTAGAGCTTGCAAAAAGCTATGGCACGGACGATTCCGCTTCCTTTGTGAACGGAATCCTTGCAAAGCTGGCATGACAAAAAATGTATACACGGTAGGGCAGGTAAATTCCTACATTAAAAATATGTTTACCCAGGATTTCATGATGAACCGCATTTATGTCAAAGGCGAGGTGTCGAACTGCAAATACCATACATCCGGCCATATTTATTTTACATTAAAGGATGAAACAGGGGCGATTCCTGCGGTGCTGTTTGCCGGAAACCGAAAAGGGCTGGCATTTACCATGAAAAATGGGGATAATGTTATCGTACTGGGTTCCATTTCCGTTTATGAAAGGGATGGGAAATACCAGCTTTATGCCAAAGAAGTTTTGCTGGATGGGGAAGGCCTTTTATACCAGAGGTTCCAGCAGTTAAAGCAGGAACTGGAAGAAATGGGCATGTTTGCCCCGGAGTATAAGCAGCCTGTTCCAAAGTATATCCGCAGGCTTGGGATTGTGACTGCCCCCACAGGGGCCGCTATCCGGGATATCCAGAATGTTGCGGGCCGCAGGAACCCTTATGTGCAGACAATCCTTTACCCTGCCCTGGTGCAGGGGGATGGGGCGGCGGCCAGCATAGCCAATGGGATTTTTGCCTTGGAGCAGCTTGGGGTAGACCTGATTATCGTAGGCCGTGGCGGCGGATCCATGGAGGATTTATGGGCCTTTAATGAGGAAATTGTGGCAAGGGCGATTTTTGACTGCACCGTACCCATTATTTCTGCTGTTGGCCATGAAACGGATACGACCATTGCAGATTATGTGGCAGATTTAAGGGCGCCTACCCCTTCAGCGGCGGCGGAACTTGCAGTGTATGACATCCGGGAACTGGAGTCGGCCCTTTTGTCTTTCCGGCTGGAACTGAACCGGAACATCAGCCAGAAGCTGGAGTGGGCAGAGGAACGCGCCCGCCAGTTTAAGGACAGGCTAAAGCTGTTAAGCCCCCAGGGGCAGCTAAATGAAAAACGTCAGATGGCGGCAGATTTGGAAGAAAAGCTGCATATGCGCATGGAACAGCAGCTTCTCCAGAAAAAGCATGGGATGGAGCTGCTGGCAGAGCGGCTGGAAGCCCTTTCCCCTTTGAAAAAGCTGAGCCAGGGCTACGCCTTTGTGACTGGCCAGTCGGGGCAGGGGATTTGCAGCGCAGCCAGGGTAAAGCCCGGGGACATCCTCAACATCCATATGCTGGACGGGAAGGTGGCTGCAAAAGCAGTGGAAGTAGAATTGGCGCCGAAACGCTGCCGGATAGGGCAGACGGAAACAGAAACCACAGATTGCCAGAAAGAGTAAAGGAACCAGGAGGGCTTATGGGACAGGCAGAACAGGAAAAGGAACAGGAATCCCAATCCCTAGAGGAGCTTTTTAGGGAGCTGGAGGAGCTTATAGAGAACATGCAGCGGCGGGAAGTGACGCTGGAGGAAACATTTGCGTTGTATGAAAAAGGCATCCGGAAACTGAAATCCTGCAATGAAAAAATAGACAGCGTGGAAAAGAAAATGCTGCTTTTGAACGGGCAGGGGGAACTGGAGCCTTTTGAGGAGCGGAAAGGATAAGACGATATGGACATGAAAGCAGAAATTGCAGCCAAGGCCCAGCAGATAGAAGCTGTGATTGCCAGCTACCTGCCAAAAGAGGAAGGGTACCAGAAAACGGTGATAGAGGCAATGAATTACAGCGTGCTGGCAGGCGGGAAACGGCTGCGCCCCATGCTGATGTGGGAAACTTACCGGATGTTCGGGGGAAGGTCTAAGGTGATTGAGCCTTTTATGGCGGCAATTGAAATGGTCCATACGTATTCCCTTGTCCATGATGATTTGCCTGCCATGGACAACGATGAATACCGGAGGGGCAAAAAGACCACCCATGCCCAGTATGGGGAAGCCATGGGGATTCTGGCTGGGGACGGCCTTTTGAACTATGCCTTTGAAACGGCGGTAAAGGCATTTGAAATAGAGCCCGGAAATGCCAATATCGGAAAGGCGCTGCAGGTGCTTGCCAGGAAAGCTGGCATTTACGGCATGTTAGGCGGGCAGTGTGTAGATGTGGAGGCAGAAGGGAAGCCTGTGGCAGAGGAACGGCTGGAATTTATTTACCGGCTGAAAACCGGGGCGCTGTTAGAAAGCGCCATGCTGATTGGGGCTATTTTAGCCGGTGCAACCAAAGGGGAACAGCGGCAGGTAGCACAGGCTGCCGGGGAATTGGGGCTGGCGTTCCAGATCCAGGACGACATCCTGGATGTGACAAGCACTACGGAAATCCTTGGGAAACCGGTAGGCAGCGATGAAAAAAACTGTAAGGCCACATGGGTTACACTGCGGGGGATTGAGGGGGCGAAGCAGGATGCGGAACGCCTGTGCAAACAGAGCGTAAAGCGGATGGACAGCCTTGTGGTCCGGAATGAATTTTTGGCAAACCTGATGCTGGAATTGATGCGGCGGGAAAAATGATAATTGGCGGGCATAACTTCTAAGGCAGCGGCGGAACCCAGAAGAGAAGCGGGTGGCAGCTATCCAGAGGAAAGGCATAAAAGAACAGGAGAAGAAGGGGGTTTACCCATGGTATTGGAACAAATTCAGGGACCCAACGACATTAAGAATATAGAGGAATCCGAACTGCCGGCGCTTGCAGAGGAAATCCGGGATTTTTTAATCCAGAAGGTTGCGGAGCATGGAGGGCATCTGGCTTCCAATTTGGGGGCGGTGGAACTTACCATGGCGCTGCACCTGCATCTGGATTTGCCGGGGGATAAGGTGATCTGGGATGTAGGGCACCAGTCTTATACCCATAAATTATTGACAGGCCGCCGGGAAGGGTTTGGGACGCTGCGGAAATTCCGGGGAATGAGCGGTTTTCCCAAACGGAAGGAAAGCGGCTGCGACAGCTTTGGCACAGGCCATAGCTCCACTTCCATTTCGGCAGGCTTAGGGTATGCATCCGCAAGGGAAATTACCGGGGAGGATTACCAGGTCGTTTCTGTCATAGGGGACGGCGCGCTGACTGGGGGGATGGCGTGGGAAGCGCTGAATAACGCTTCTTTGCTGAAAACAAATTTTACCATTGTGTTAAACGACAATAATATGTCCATTTCAGAAAATATAGGCGGGCTTTCCAGCCATCTGGGCAACCTGCGGACCGCAGACGCATATCAGGGGCTGAAAACAGGCGTCACCAATTCCCTGAATAAAATCCCGGTTTACGGGGAGCGGATGGTAGAACAAATCCGCCGGACCAAAAGCGGCATCAAACAGCTTTTCATCCCGGGGATGCTCTTTGAAAATATGGGGATTACCTACCTTGGGCCTGTGGACGGCCATGATATCGGGGCTATGCTCCGGGTGCTGCGGGAAGCTGCAAAAGTCAACGGGGCAGTCCTTGTCCATGTGATTACCCAGAAAGGGAAGGGATATGTCCCGGCGGAACGCCATCCCGCAAGGTTCCACGGCACGGAGCCTTTTGACATTGGGACTGGCCTTCCCCTGAAACGGCGGACGGTTGCCAATTATACCGATGTTTTTTCTACGGTCATGCGGAAATTAGGGGAGCGGGACAGCAAGGTAACAGCCATTACGGCAGCCATGGAGGATGGCACAGGGCTGAAACGGTTCCACAATATGTTCCCAGAGCGGTTTTTTGACGTGGGGATTGCCGAAGGCCATGCGGTAACCTTTGCCGCAGGCTTGGCAGCCGCAGGGCTAAAGCCTGTACTGGCTGTGTACTCCTCGTTCCTCCAGCGGGCTTACGACCAGCTTCTGCATGACGTGTGCATCCAAGACCTTCCAGTGGCCTTTGCCATTGACAGGGCAGGGCTTGTGGGGAGCGACGGGGAAACCCATCAGGGGATTTTCGATTTGTCTTACCTGTCCTCTATCCCAAATATGAGCATTATGGCTCCGAAAAATAAATGGGAGCTGTCCGACATGGTGAAATTTGCAGTGGATTTTAACCATCCCATTGCCATACGTTATCCCCGGGGGCAAGCTTACGACGGCTTAAAAGGCCACCGTGCCAAAATTTCCTATGGGAAAAGCGAGGTCATTTATGAAGGGAGACAGGTTGCCCTCCTTGCAGTGGGCAGCATGGTAAAAACTGCAGAGGAAACCTTCCGCCTTTTGGAGCAGCGGGGCTGCCGCTGCACATTAATCAACGCCCGTTTTGTCCAGCCTTTGGATATCGGGCTGCTGGAGGAACTCCCAAAGAGCCACCAGCTTCTGGTAACGATGGAAGAAAATGTCCAAAGCGGCGGCTTCGGGGAACATGTGCTGCAGTACTATGCAAAGAACAAAAAGGCCGGCATGGAAACGCACGGCGGAACAGAAGGCCGCCTGCCTGCCCAGGGCACAGCAGGGGAGGGCCGGGAATTTCAGGTTTTAAATATTTCTATCCCAGACGTTTTTGTGGAACATGGGACTGTAGATGTGCTGAAAAAGGAATTAAACATTGACAGTGAATCCGTAGCAGCAAGAATTCTGGAATACCTGGGGCATAGTTAAAATATCTTTCCGTTGTTCCCCACCGTTCCCTTGCAACGCAAAGTATCAGCACCAACAAATTTTTAGAAAAGAAGGGCATACCATGAAAGAACGATTGGACATACTCCTTGTGCAGCGCGGCCTTGCCCCCTCCCGGGAAAAGGCCAAAGCCATGATTATGGAAGGGAACGTATTTGTATCCGGCCAGCGTGAGGACAAAGCCGGAACTGCCTTTGACGAAAAAGCAGAGATAGAAGTCCGCGGCAACACCCTAAAATATGTAAGCCGCGGCGGCCTGAAGCTGGAAAAAGCAATGGAACAGTTTGGCATCTGCCTGTCTGGGAAAACCTGCATGGATATTGGCGCTTCCACCGGGGGATTTACCGACTGTATGCTGCAAAACGGCGCAGGCAAAGTCTATGCCGTAGATGTAGGGTACGGCCAGTTTGCCTGGAAGCTCCGCCAGGATCCCCGGGTGGTCTGTATGGAAAAGACAAATATCCGCTATGTAACGCCAGAGGATATTGGGGAACCGCTGGATTTTGCATCCGTGGACGTTTCCTTTATTTCACTTACCAAAGTGCTGCCGGCGGCAAAAGAGCTGCTTTGCAGGGACGGGGAGCTGGTCTGCCTGATTAAGCCCCAGTTTGAAGCCGGAAGGGAAAAGGTAGGGAAAAAAGGCGTAGTCCGCGACCCTGACGTGCACCGGGAGGTCATAGGGAACATCCTGGCATTTGCAGAGGGCATTGGCTTTACAGCCCGGAACCTGGATTTTTCACCAATCAGGGGCCCGGAAGGGAACATTGAATATTTGATACATATGCAAAAAGGCGAGGAAAGCCAGAAGGGGACAGTGGATGTGGCGGCTGTGGTAGCACAGGCACATGGGACACTGGCATAGGAAGATGAAGCATTTTTATATTATTGCAAATCCCAGGAGGGATGATCAGTTGGGGCTTACCAGGGAAATCCAACGATTTATCATAGAACATGGCGGCGTCTGCGGGTATCAGGCCAGCCGGGAGGAGGAAGGCGTCCTGTTTGGCACGGAGCACGTCCCGGAGGATACGGAATGCATTTTGGTAGTAGGCGGCGACGGCACGCTGCTGGGTGCGGCAAGGAACATGGCGGAGAAAAACATCCCCCTGATTGGGGTAAATACGGGGCATGTGGGCTACCTCTGCGAACTGGAGGCAGACACGGTGCTCCATGGGGTAAAGCGGCTGCTGGCAGGGGAAAGCTATGCCGTGGAGCAGAGGATGCTGCTGTCTGGCTTTTGCATGACACGGGAAGGGAACACAAAAGAACGGACGGCCTTAAATGATATCGTTATCCACCGCCGGGGCAGGCTGCAGGTGGTGGACCTGATTCTTTCCGTCAATGGGGAATATTTAAATACTTACAGTGCGGACGGCATAATTATTGCCACGCCTACCGGGTCTACCGGCTACAGCATGTCTGCCGGAGGCCCGATTGTAGACCCCAAGGCCAGCCTGCTCCTGGTGACTCCAATCAGCCCCCATACCCTCAATGCCAAAAGCATTGTGCTGGGGGCAGAAGACGAAATTGCCATTGAAGTGGCAAAGCGGGACCAGGGGCAGGAGGAGCAGTTGGAAGTCAGCTTTGACGGCGGCCATATGGAGCTTTTGCAGGCAGGGGAAAGAATTATAGTAAAAAAGGCTAAGGTCTGCACAAAAATCTTAAAATTGAGCCGCATGAGCTTTTTGGAACGGCTGCGGAAAAAGCTGCAGGGGTATTCCTGATAATTTCCATGGATGGTAAAGGGGAAGGCGGCGGGGCGAAAGAATGGGAGGGAAAGAAAAAAGAAATGAAGTCAAAGCGCCATGCGAAAATTTTGGAAATTATTTCAAACAATCATATAGAAACACAGGAGGAGCTTTCCGACCGCTTGGAGAAAGAAGGGTTCCATGTGACACAGGCCACGGTTTCCCGGGATATCCGGGAGCTTAAGCTGACGAAAGTGGCAGGGCAGGAAGGACGCCAGAAATATATTTCCCTGAGGGAAAGCCAGATGGATATTGGCGAAAAATATATCCGTGTGTTCCGGGCAGGCTTTGTTTCCATGGATATGGCCCAGAACATTTTGGTGATCCGAACGGTTTCCGGCATGGCTATGGCTGTGGCAGCCGCTTTGGATTCCATGGACTGCCATGAAATCGTAGGGAGCATTGCCGGGGACGATACCATAATGTGCGCCGTGCGTACCGTGGAGGACACGGAAAACCTGATGGAGCGGCTGCGGAACCTGACGGAAAGCTAGAGGGAACTGCATAGGCGGCATGAGGCAGCAGTCAAATACCCCGCAGCAAGCTACGGGGCATGGCCTGGCTTGTTCTTTCCGCCCCAAGGGGCGGGGGATCTGCACCCGCAGGGCACTTACCCTCGCGGCATTCGCCAAATATCCGCGCGAGCGCGGTTGCTTGGCTCATTGCTCGCGGGAATAAATTCAGAGAAAGAGGAGAAACTATGTTAGTAAGTCTGCATGTGAAAAATTTGGCGCTGATGGAGGAAGCGGAAGTGGAATTCGGGGATGGCCTGAATATTCTGTCCGGGGAAACCGGGGCTGGGAAGTCCATTATCATCGGTTCCGTCAACCTTGCATTGGGGGAGAAGGCGCCAAAGGAAATGCTGCGGGAGCAGGCAGAATATGCCCTGGTGGAGCTGGTGTTCCGTGTGGAAAATAAGGAACAGGAAAGGCTGCTGGCGGAAATGGATATTTTCCCGGAGGACGGCGAGATTATTATGTCCCGGAAAATTACCCCGTCCCGCAGCATTGGGAAAATCAATTCAGAAACGGTTTCTGCTTCCTGCATGAAAAAGGCGGCGTCTTATTTAATTGACATCCATGGGCAGCATGAGCACCAGTCCCTGCTCCATAAGAAAAAACATCTGGAAATCCTGGATGCATATGGCAAGGAACAGTTAGAGGAAAAAAAGAAAATCTTAAAGCAGCGTTACCAGGAATACCAAAGCATCCGGGAGGAGCAGCAGCGGGCCATTGCGGAAGGCGAAGGCCGGGAACGGGAGCTTTCTTTTTTGGAATATGAAATCCAGGAAATTGAAGCTGCCAGCCTTGTGCCCGGGGAAGATGAGGAACTGGAAACCGCTTACCGGAAGATGGCGAATAACCAGAAAATCATGGAGGCTGCAGGGGCGGCCTATGAGATGACCGGGGGCAGCGGAAGCGCCACGGAGCAGCTTGGGCGCGCCCTGCGGGAGCTGCAGGCAGCGGCTGGCTTTGACCCTAAGCTGGAAGATATGTGCGGCCAGCTTGGGGAGCTGGACAGCCTGCTCAATGATTTTAACCGGGAACTGTCCGGCTATATTTCGGAGGAGGAGTTTGACGGGGAAGCGTTTTCCCAGACCGAAAGCAGGCTGGATGAAATCAACCATTTGAAGGATAAATTCGGCGGGACTATTGAGGAGGTTTTGCAGGCAAAAGAGGAAAAACAGCAGAAATACAACCGCCTGAAAGATTACGAGGAATACTTGGGGCAGTTGGAAGAACGTCTGAAAAAGGCAGAAGCCGCCCTGAAAAAAGTTTCCGGGGAGGTTTCCAAAATCAGGAAAACGTATGCCAAGGAGCTGGTAAAGCAGGTGCAGGAAGCCTTGGTGGACTTAAATTTCCTGGATGTGGATTTTGCCATGGAATTTGGGGAAACGAAAGGCTATACAGCCAATGGGACGGATGAAGCGGAGTTTTTGATTTCCACCAATCCGGGGGAACCCAAAAAGCCCTTAGGGAAAGTTGCTTCCGGCGGGGAGCTGAGCCGGATTATGCTGGCAATTAAGGCAATCCTTGCAGAAAGTGACAAGATAGAAACCTTGATTTTCGATGAAATAGATACAGGGATCAGCGGCAGGACAGCCCAGATGGTAGCTGAAAAAATGAATGTCATCGGGAAAGGCCACCAGGTTATCTGCATTACCCACCTGCCCCAGATTGCGGCTATGGCAGACTGCCATTTCCTAATACGCAAGGATGTGGTAAATAATGCCACAGTTTCCCATATTTCCCTTCTGGATGAGAAGGAGAGCATTATGGAGCTGGGGCGTATGCTGGGGGGCGTGAAGGTTACGGATAAAGTTATGGAAAGCGCCCGTGAGATGAAGGAGCTGGCTGTGGCAGTTAAGAAGTCCTGGAGGTAAAAAAAGGGAAAGGATGCGCGCCGAGTACGGTCTTTCCTATAGAATAAAAAATTTGATATAACATAAAATCCCAGACTGAAATCCCGGAAATTTTCACATACTAAAGGGGATTACAAATTTGAAGGATGTGAAACAATGAAAGGAAAAAGTCTGTTGAGGTTCCAGAAATGGACCGCCCGGGGAAGCTTATTTGCAGGCCTTTGCTGGATTATCTTTTTTTCTTTTTCGTTTATGGAGGAATCAATCCCCGATAAAATCTGGATCGAAAAAGGGAAGGAGGAGAATTTTAATTTCCGCCTTCCTGTGACTGGGGAGCTGGAGCAGGAGGGGCTGGAGGTATTCGGGAACCAGTCCCCGGCGGTGGAACAGGATAAAATCAAGCTGGATCTGAATGAGAGCTTTTCCCTGAAATCCACGGAGCAGGGAAAATATTCCATTACCTGCAGGCTTTTCGGCCTGTTCCCCATCAAGGAAGTGGCTGTGGAGGTAGTGGAGGAGGCCAAAGTGGTGCCCTGCGGGATCCCGGTTGGGATTTATGTGAAAACGGACGGCATCCTGATTATTGGGACAGGCACGGTAACCGGGAGCGACGGCATGAGCTATGAGCCGGCGGAAAACCTTGTAAAAAGCGGCGACTATGTGAAAACAGTAGACGACCAGGTGATCGGGACGAAGGAAGAACTGATTGAAAAAATCAACCAATGCCAGGGGGAACCCGTTATACTGGGGGTACTGCGGGAGGATGAATATATCCACCTAAAAGTGCAGCCTGTGCAGGTTTCCGAAGAAGAATACAAGCTGGGCATCTGGGTTCGGGACGACTTGGCAGGCGTAGGGACACTGACTTTTTACGATGGGCAGGGAGCTTATGGCGCATTGGGCCATCCTGTCAGCGATTTGGATACAGGGATAAAGGTAAGCTTGGGGGAAGGAACCCTGTATGAAGCAGAAGTAGCCGGGATTACAAAGGGCGAAAAAGGCAATCCCGGGGAAATTGCCGGGGTAATTACTTATCTGGACCAATACCGCTTGGGGACTGTGGAGGAAAATACCAATGTGGGCATTTATGGCCATTTGGGAAAAACGCCCCAGAAAATCGGGGAAGAAACCTACCTTCCCGTTGGGCTTAAGCAGGAAATCAAAGAAGGGGAAGCTACGATTATTTCTACTGTGTCCGGGGAACGCAGGGAGTATTCCATCGTTATTACGGACATGGATTATAATAGTGAGAATAAGGGAATCTTATTTGAGGTGACGGACCCGGAGCTTTTAAGCCTTACCGGCGGGATTGTGCAGGGAATGAGCGGCAGCCCCATCATCCAGAACGGAAAAGTCATCGGGGCAGTTACCCATGTGTTTGTCCAGGATGCTTCCAAGGGTTATGGAATTTTTATTGAAAATATGCTTGGGCATTGATTGCGGACTCTTCGGAGTCCGTTTTTTGCTGCACCACTATAGAGTTCGGATAAAGCCCAATAGATTCCAGCCTAAATTGTATGCATATTTTCCTGCACCATCAACAGGAATTTCTCAGCAGGCTTGGAAAAGACCTGATATTTTTTCCAGATCATATACATCTCAACCTCAATTGTGGGCGTCAGGGGGCGGAAACATAGTTTGCTGTCGCCGGAAGTATTGATGATTCGGTCAAAGCAAATGGCGTATCCCAATCCTTCTTCCACAAGCAGGGAAGCATTGAACAGCAGGTTATATGTCATAGTGATATCCAGCTCCGAGAGGCGGCGCTTCATCCAACGGGAGATTCTTCCGCCCTCTGCTTCCTGCTGTGAAATCAGTAATGGCTGCTCCCACAGATCCTCCGGGGAGACAGATTCTTTTTCTGCCAGAGGGGAGTCCTTTGGCATCAGCACGCCCCAGATATCCTTTGACGGGAGCTTTAATGATTCATATTTGACGGAATCCGGCGTTCCAAATATAATCCCAAAATCAATTAGCCCTTTATCAAGCTGTTCTTTGACAAAGACAGCATTGCCGCTGGAAATATGGTAATGGATTCCAGGATAAAGCTTTTTTAAATTTCCGGCAGCTTTTGCCAGCAGGCGCATCCCATCTGTCTCACCCGCGCCAATATAGACATCCCCGATCACAACATGGTCGGAGCAGGTAATCTCATTCTCTGCTTTCTTTACCAGATCCAGGATTTCTTCCGCACGTTTCCTGAGAATCATTCCTTCTTCCGTCAATGTGACCTTGCGGGAACCCTTTGTGCCGCGGACCAGAAGCTGTTTTCCAAGCTCATCTTCCATTTTTTTAATCTGCGTGGATAGTGTGGGCTGGGAGAGATGAAGATACTCGGCGGCCCGTATAATACTCTGTTCTCTTGCGATGGCAAGAAAATATTGCAGTACCCGTATTTCCATATTTATGCTCCTCCTTATTGTTCTGATTTGTTTACATTGTTGTTTTTAGCTTTAAAGCTATAAATGAGCAAATATAGAAATTTGCACAAAACTACCCTACCAATTTCAAAACAGCTTCAAGTGACGCACCATTTTTTATGAACTGGTGCAGATTACCGATTCGCTCTGTTTTGACTTGATCTTGAAAATACCAGTATCCTTCCTCGAAGGTATTGTATTTCCCGGAATACATACAGCACATGTAATGAACCAATGACATAATCAGCCAGTACCGCTCGATTCCCTGCCGTGAGCGGATCTGATATTTGTCCAGCGCGAGTCTGTTTTTGCTCTGACGGAAAAATAATTCGATTGCCCACCGTTCTGTATATGTGTCAAGGATTTCCTGTGTGGATATTCCGGCATTTGTGGATATAAATACCCTCAGCGCTTTCGGATCTCCAAAAGATTCCCGGGGATAGCTGATAATAACCACCGCGTTTGGAATATCATTGAGTTCTCCTTCGTAGCGGTACACATAGAATTCACGGCCGCCAACGGTCACAAGGCTGACAGCACGGTCTGTTTTTCTCAAATGAAGGGCAAACTCACTGACTTTCTGACGGATCCCGCATGGATAGATGACCCGGTTGGTCTTCAGCGCTCCGGTCGTATAAAACCCTTTCCGGATAAAACTGTCCATTACCTTTACGGAGGTATACCAGCTGTCGCAAAGGAAATAGGAAATCACCGGTGCCACGGGAAGCTCATCTGCAATCTCCTGGACACTCTGTATCTTTGATCTTGATTTGTCATACAGGATATTGGCATAATTCAGTATGAGTCCATTACAGGAAAGCATGACGGAAACAATCTGATGCCCATAATCCTGACAGCCCTTTAAATGGGATTGATGGAAGTACGCTGCTTCAATTGGATGCCCGGCCTGTGACGAAGGCCTGGTATGCGAAGCAATCGTATCATCTACAATACAGAAAACAGGCTGTCCTGAGCGTTGCGCTTCCTGATAAATAACCTGTATGACGGCATTTTTCAAAGTATCCTGGAGAGCGGAATCATTCCACTTGCCGTGGTTCAGGAAATAGGCGGTTGTGGTTCTGTGCTGGTTACTTACTTCGGCGAAATCTACAGTTTTCCCCCTGTAACCACGGAGGAAAACGGAAACAATGATAGTCATCAGATGGTTTAGGTACACATCGGATAAAAATAATCCGAGTTTTAAGGTTTTAAAGTAATTGTAAATACTGTTGGAATGATGTATACTGTTTGCAACGGACACCC
>Ga0137308_101496_pt1 | contig 22211 bp, 26 predicted proteins | sample Inofrocosms_June_FD_97181 | JGI IMG/M metagenome (GOLD analysis project Ga0137308, IMG submission 97181) | Mouse cecal microbial communities from Vienna, Austria - N-Acetylneuraminic and N-Acetylglucosamine D2O microcosms_June | ecosystem: Host-associated > Mammals > Digestive system > Large... | reverse complement strand
AGGATTTATCATAGATGTCTGCTCCGCATATTGTATACGTATGTGGATGTATTTAATTATAGAGACTATGTTTGGAGGATAAATGTAAGCATGGGTAAAATAAAGGTACTTGCAGTATTAGAAGTTGAAGAGGGATTATTCACGGACAAATCTGAAATTTAAAAGCGGACGATGTAGATATTAATATCTCCTTCTTCAATTTTTAAGGGCAGTAGGCAGATGCAGATATCTGTTGGAAGATTAACACGTATCTGTCGGAAATAGACTTTGATGAGCTTCGGGCAATCAATGAGGATATTGTGGCTTGGATACAGATTCCAGGGATTGGGGTGGATTACCCGGTGGTGCAGGGAAAAGACAATGAGCCTTACCTGCATTATACCTTTGACGGGAAAGCGAATAAGGCGGGCAGTATCTTTCTGGATTACCGAAACCGGGCAGACTTTACCGACAGCAAGGTAATTTTATATGGGCATAATATGAAAGACGGGGGTATGTTCAGTAATCTGAAGAAGTATCAAGATGAAGAGTTTCGGAAGGAGCAGGGAAAGGTGTTGCTATATCTGCCGGATAAGGTGTTGGAATGTGAGATTGTGGAGTGCAGGCGTGTGTCGGTACGAGATTCTATTTATGAGGTTGAGCAGGAAGAGGGAAAGAACGTGCTGGAACAGATAATACTGTCTACTTGTAGTTCTGCATCAGATAAGAGATTAGTTTTGAAATGTAGGATTGCCCTTGAACAAAGAAAATTAAAATCTCCATTATAAGATGAAAACTCCTACAGCGTGCATGGTAAAACGGTACACTTTTATCTTGTTTTTAGCAGTCAGTGCGGTATGATGGTAACTGTTTCAAAAGAAAAAGAAGAGGAGCCCCCGCCAAAGTGTCACTCTCTTCTCAAGACCAAATCTGACTCTTTCGACTCAGATTTCAAAATTATACATTGCATTTGCCTGAAAAAAAGACGTATAATAAAGTATCTTCCTGGCGCAGACGAATAAACAGCAAATACATGGGGCGGTGATAAAATGTATAATCTTCAACTGGAAACTTTTTTACGGGCAGCAGATGCAGGCAGTTTTAACAAAGCGGCGGAAGAAACCTATATTACGCCGACAGCAGTAATCAAGCAAATTAACTTATTGGAAAATTCGCTGGGTATAAAACTATTTGAAAGAACACACCGGGGATTAAAGCTGACAAAAGCCGGAAGGTCTTTATATCAGGATGCAAAATATATCATTCAATATTGTAAAGATTCCGTTACGCGGGCAAAAAATGCCATGCAGGAAGATACGAATATCATTCGGATTGGCAGCTCGCCAATGACTCCGGCACAGCTTCTTATGCAGTTGTGGCCGAAAATACAGGCACGGTGTCCCGACCTGAAATTTCAGATTATTCCTTTTGAAAATACGCCGGAAAATGCCAGAGAAATTCTGGCGAACCTTGGAAAAAATATCGATGTGATAGGCGGGATTTTTGATGAAACCATGTTGGGGCTGCGGCGCTGTGCCGGACTTGAATTATCCCGCGAACCATTTTACTGCGCGGTTTCTATTCATCACAGACTTGCCGCAAAAGACAGGCTGACGATAGAGGATCTTTATGGGGAAAATCTCTTGTTGATGAAACGGGACTGGAGCCGGTATGTGGATGATCTGCGGGATGATATCTGGCAGAATCATAGTCAGATACACATTGTTGATTTTGAATTTTACAGCATGGACGTGTTTAACCGCTGCGAAAATGGAAACGATGTATTGCTTGCGATTCCGGGCTGGGCGAACGTACATCCTCTTTTGAAAGTAATCCCCGTGGAGTGGGAATACGGTATTCCTTATGGACTGCTTCATGCGCCGGGACCGTCTGAAACGGTAAAACGGTTTTTGGAGGCCGCGCAGGAAGCAGCAAGATAAATCGCGGAAAAGTTATAACCTTCAGGTATAAACTTATGAACAAAACGAGACTTCTTATGAGGTCTCGCTTTTTTTATAATATAACCATAAAAGGAACAAAAATTTTTTATAGAGGTGGATGGAAATTGAATAATTTTATTTTTGAAAATGCAACGAAGGTTTATTTTGGAAAGGGTTGTGTGAAAGAGTATCTTTCCTGCCTGTCAGGAAAATACGGCGAGAAGGTACTGCTTGCTTATGGCGGCGGTTCCATTAAGAGAAACGGAATTTATGACGAAGTGGTTTCGATCTTAGAGAAAGCAGGAAAAACAATCGTTGAGTTTTCCGGGATTATGGCAAACCCAACTTATAAGAAGGTAATGGAAGGCGCAAAACTGGCAAAAGAGAATCATGTGGATATGATTCTTGGCGTAGGCGGCGGTTCTGTCATAGATTGCTGTAAAGCGGTATCTCTGGCGGCAGTCAGCGGGAAAGATGTCTGGGAGGAATACTGGGCAAATCCGGGAATCATTGATTTTGAACCGCTTCCGCTTGGCGTGATTGTGACAGTAGCAGGAACCGGAAGCGAGTGTAACGGCGGAGCAGTCATTACAAATGAAGCGTTGAAAATAAAAACGGGACGCGACTATCCGAAATGTAATCCAAAGTTTGCGCTGATGGATCCGGAGTATACTTACAGCGTGCCTGCTAAGCAAATGGTTTCTGGTGCATTTGATATTCTGTCGCATACTATGGAGACATACTTCAGCGAACCAAATGAAGACAACGTGTCCGATGATATTTCAGAAGCATTGATGCGCAGTGTAATTAAAAATCTGCGGGATGCAATTAAAAATCCAAAAGATTATACTGCAAGAAGCAATCTTTTCTGGACTTCCACCATGGCGGAGAACCGTATCATCAAACTGGGTAAGAAATGCGATTTTGAATGCCACCAGATGGAGCATCAGCTGGGGGCGTACACAGATTGCAACCATGGCTTCGGACTGGCGGTTCTTCATCCGGTCTATTACAGACATATTTATGAAGAGGGACTTCCCAAATTCGTGCGCTTTGCAGAAAACGTATGGCAGATTAAGAGAGAGGATATGACGGATCAGCAGCTTGCAAAAGCAGGTGTAGAGGCGCTAGCGGATTTCATCAAAGAGATCGGACTTCCAACTACCCTTAGGGAGCTTGGCATGGAGAACCAGGATCGTTTAAAGGAGATTGCAGACTCCTGCAATCTGGCGCAGGGCGGCTATAAGAAGATGACGCACAAAGAGATTCTGGAGATCTTTAAAGAATGTTTCTAGGAGGTCTTTTCGTGAAAACATCAGGAAACGGAAAATGGTACAACCGTGTATTCTGTCTGTGTCTGATTAGCATCGTTCTCCTATATGGTTGTGGAAGGGAAAGCAATTCTGCGGAAACTTACACACCGGATAGTGATAGTGCAGAAATGACAGAAAAAGACGGTTCTGCCGGGGATGAGAATATGAATGTTAAAGACAGCAATGATTATACCTTACAAACAAAAGTAACCGAAGTCATGAAAGATCCGGTATTTGAGGATTATGGAAGGCTGATTTTTCCGGCGGATGTGAATATCAGTGACGGTCTAAGATTACAGGATGTGGAAGATATTCTCATGTGGTACAGCAATGTGAATTCGGAGAAAACGGTAGAAATTACGAATTACCTGAAAGATCAGGCAGAAGCAGGCGGGCAGATTTTTTATGATATCTATACGGACGAAGAAAAAGCAGAGGATCCGGCAAAAGAAAATACAGGACTGTTTTTCTTCCGTGGAAATCCGGGAGAAAAGTTCGCGGTAGTCAATGCCGGAGGCGGTTTCGCTTATGTGGCGGCTATGCATGACAGTTTTCCTCATGCGCTGGAGCTTTCTAAAAAAGGATATAATGCCTTTGCCTTAATTTATCGGCCGGGGGCACAGACTGCCTGCGAAGATTTGGCGAGGGCAATCGCATTTATCCATGAAAATGCAGAGGAATTGCAGGTAGATACGGCCGATTATTCCCTGTGGGGCGGTTCCGCGGGCGCACGTATGGCGGCATGGCTTGGTTCATACGGAACGGAAAGCTTTGGAGAAGAGGAATACCCGGATCCGGGGGCGGTAATCATGCAGTATACAGGGCTGTCGGAGGTTACGGGAAAAGAACCGCCAACCTACGCCTGCGTGGGAACCAGAGACGGGATTGCGTCCTATCGTACCATGGAAAACCGCATCCGGCAGATTCAGTCACAGGGCACAGACGCCCAGATTGAGGTGTTTGAAGGATTGTCACATGGGTTTGGACTGGGAGAAGGCACCGTTGCTGAAGGCTGGATTGACGGGGCAGTCAGCTTCTGGGAAAGAAATATGAAATAAATATAGCGGAAAGGAAAGAAGTATTATGGCAAAGAAACAAACAGCAGGAAGAAATAAATTAGGAGATCTGGCGCCCAAATTTGCAGAGTTAAATGATGACGTTCTTTTTGGAGAAGTATGGGCAAGAGAAGAACAGTTGTCTGCGCGGGACAGAAGTATGATTACTATTGCGGCGCTTTTTTCAGCAGGACTCTATCCACAGCTGAAATCCCATCTTGCACTTGGAAAAGAGAATGGGATTACAAAAGAAGAAGCAGTAGAAATTGTCACACAGCTGGCTTTTTACTGTGGCTGGCCAAAAGCATGGAGTACCTTTGGGCTGATCCGGGAAGTATATGAGCAGAAATAGTAAGAGGATTGTGGGGAGAAATTTATGAGTAAGACCATGCGATTGAAAATTGTAATTGATATCTTAATGACGGCTGCACTACTCCTGCTTATGCCGTATGGGCTTTTGGGAGAAGCATATCATGAATGGATTGGTACGGGAATGCTCCTGCTATTTGTAGCGCATCATGTGTTAAACAGAAAATGGATGGGAAGTCTTAGAAAAGGGAAATACACGCCGTTCCGCATTCTGCAGACAGTAATTGTGCTTGCGGTACTTTTGACTATGTTAGGCTCTATGATAAGCGGCATTCTGCTTTCGCGGCATGCCTTTCCGTTTGTGGATGTTCATGGTGTGGCTATGCCTGCCAGAAATGTTCACATGGTCTGTGCATACTGGAATTTGGTTCTGATGTCCTTGCACTTGGGACTGCACTGGAGCATATTGATCGGGGTAGCAGGCAAGAGGTTTCAAAATCCGTCTGCGGTACGCATGGGGAGCGCACGCATTGCGGGAGCTGCAATAGCCGCTTATGGCGTCTATGCATTCATCAAACGTGCTGTTGGAACCTATATGTTCCTGCGGGTACATTTCGTATTCTTTGATTATGAAGAGCCGCTTTTGCTATTCTTAACGGACTATCTGGCGATAATGGGACTGTTTGTATTTCTGGGACATTATGCAGGGAAATACTTGAAACAGCGTAAATAAAAAGGAAGGAAAATGAGGAAACAGGTTATGAGAAAAAGAGTATTGGGAAAAGATTTAGAAGTCTCTGCAGTAGGTCTTGGCTGTATGGGATTCAGTCACGCTTATGGAGCGCCAAGCGAAAAGAAAGAAGCAGTTTATGCGATTCAGAAAGCAGTGGATCTGGGATATACTTTTTTTGATACTGCGGAAGTTTACGGTACTGCGGATAATCCCCATGAAAATGAGGAGTTGGTTGGTGCTGCATTAAAATCGTGCAGAGACAAAGTTGTCATTGCTACAAAATTTGGAATTCACTTTGATATGGAAAGTTCAGAGGTGAATAAACCGTTGATGCCGGATTCCAGACCGGAGGTCATCCGGGCATCGGTAGAAACTTCCTTAAAAAGATTAGGAACAGATTACATTGATTTATACTATCAGCACCGCCCGGATCCGAACGTATCCATCGAAGAAGTGGCAGGAGTGATGTCTGAGCTGATCCGGGAAGGAAAGATTACCCATTGGGGAATGTCGGAAGCAAACGAGGATATGATTCGCCGGGCGCACAAGGTCTGCCCGGTTACCGCGATTCAGAACCGTTATTCGATGATGGCGAGATGGTATGAAGAATTATTCCCGGTATTGGAAGAGCTGGGAATCGGTTATGTAGCGTTTTCACCTCTTGCTAATGGCCTTTTAAGCGGCCGTTATGATAATCATTCACAGTTTGACCGCACTTACGATTATAGAAGTGTGATGCCGCAGTTTCAGGCAGAGGCTATGGAGAAAAATCAGAACTTACTTACGCTGATTCGTAAGATAGCAGTAGAAAACCACGCGACTCCGGCACAGATTTCTATGGCGTGGATGCTTTGTAAAAAGCCATACATTGTACCGATTCCGGGAACAAGAAAGACAGACAGAATGGAAGAAAATGCAAAAGCGGCGGATCTCCTTCTGACAAAAGAACAGGTACGTGAGTTAGATCAGGCGCTGGACACAGTGGAGATGTCGGATGTGTTTGGCGGCACAAAAATGAAAACAGAGAAAAAATAAGAAAATGGAGGAAAATCAAAATGAATATTTTATTTATCAATGGAAGCCCAAACAAAAATGGAAACACAGCGGCTCTTGCAAAAGAGCTTTTAAAAGGAAAAACATACGAAACCTTGAATCTGACAGATTATAAAATCTACAGTTACGGACAGCAGTTTAAAGAGGATCAGCTTGATGAAGTGATTTCAGCGATGAAAGCAGCGGATGTGGTTGTGATGGGCTCTCCGCTGTACTGGCACAATATCTGCGGCTCTGTGAGAAATGTATTAGACAGATTTTACGGACTTGTAGAAAATGGAGAACTTCGTGGGAGAAAGCTCTACTTCCTGTTCCAGGGGGCTTCGCCGGAAAAATGGATGCTGGAAGCCGGAGAATATACGATGAAACGCTTTGCTGCTCTTTATGGAATGCAGTGGGGCGGTATGGCTGTTAATCAAAATGAAGCAGAGAAGTTAGGAAAGAGTATTTAAAAGAGGACAGGAATCTTATGAAATTTGAGTATCATAACCCGGTAAAATTTAAGTTTGGGACAGATGTGTTTGACCAGATTCCAAAGCTATGCGAAGGAAAGAGAGTCATGTTGGTATATGGCGGCGGTTCCATCAAAACAACAGGAGTATATGGACAGATTACAGATCTTTTGGATAAGGGAAATATTTCATTTGTCGAGTATGGAAACCAGACAACTGCCACCTATCAGGGGATTCTTGATGGGATTGCACTGGCAAAGAAAGAACAGATTGATGCGGTGATTGAGGTTGGCGGCGCAAGCGCTATGGATACCGGAAAAGCAATTGCCTTTGGCGCAGTGCATGAGAATCTGGAAGATTACATAGAAGGCAGGAAGCAGACCGATAACCGTCATTTGTTTAATATCATCATACCGACCTATCCGTCTGCCGGCTCGGAAGCCAACGGAGTCTGTGACATTATGGAATATCGTGGGTATGGCGTAGAAATATTTGGCGCTTGGCCGGATTACTGTCTGATGAATCCGGCAGTAACGATGTCATTGGATAAAAAGAGTACTGCATATTCAGCGATGGTATGCTTTGTGCAGACCAGCGCCTGGTATCTTGGGAATCATCAGAATGAAATTGCGAAAGGATTTGCGGGAACGGTGTTAAAAACATTGTTGAAAAGCCTGCAGATTTTGCAAAAAGATTCCCAGAATGAGAGAGCACGGGAGAATATTATGTGGGCGTCCTGTGTAAATACGATGGGTATTTTCCGTTCCGGTGTGGATTGTTCCTATCCGTGGACCGTATTTTCTGTAGGATATGTTCCGAGAGTGGCCCATGGTATATCCTACAGAGAAGCGCTAGTTCCGGCATACATTCAATGGCTGAAAGGTGTATCCAAATATCATATGGAGGATATCCGGATGTTGTTTACGGAGGTGCTTGGAATCTCAGCGGCGCTTAACGATGAAGGACTGCTGAACAGCGGCTGCGAAATGCTGAAGAGGATAATGGAAGAAAGCGGAGTGCCTTTGTCGTTAGCCGCTTATGGCAGATGTCCTGCAAGGGAATATGTTTTCAGGTCTCTGGCAGAAGAGGATTATGGTGAATTTACACAGGATGAGATGTATCAGATGATTGCAGGATGCTATGGAACAAAATAAGGGAGGGTGAAATCGATGAAACGATTATTAGCGATTGGATTTTCTGTCGTGATGGTTCTTACATTGGCTGCATGTGGAAACAACGAAAGCCATACGACAGAAATCCAGGCAGAAGAAGCGGCGGAAGATAACAGTATTGAGGAAACTAATTCAGAACCTGAAACGGGATCAAATGCGGGAAATACTAAAAGTGGAAATGTCCTGATTGCGTATTTTTCTCATACGGGAAATACAAAGGAAGTTGCGGAACTGATAGCTGGACACACAGGCGGAGATCTGGCTGAAATTAAGCGCACAGAAGAGTATGAGGATCTGAACACAGAAGCGGAAGATGAAATTAATGAAGGAGCCCGACCGGAAATCACAGTGTCTGTAGACAATGTCAGCGCTTATGATACGATTTTTGTGGGTTATCCAATTTGGTTTGATGAAGCGCCGGCGATGATTGCTACTTTCCTTGAAAGCTATGATTTTGACGGGAAAACGATTGTTCCGTTTTGTACCAGTTCTAGTGACACGATTGATAACAGCCTTCATATTTTTAAAGAGCTATGTCCGGATGCCGTCATTGCAGAAGGTTTGACTGCAAACGATACGGAGGATATTGAACCGTGGCTGAATGAACTTGGCTTTGGGCAAAGGTGATTGTCGATTTAGCAGGAGAATAGTCATGAAAAAAATGAAATTATGGAAAAAGATTGAAGGTTGGATGCTGATTGAAACGAAGATCAAAGATGATAGGATGTATGATTGCAATGACACTGGTACTTATGGGATGCAGCAGCAGGGAAAACGCAGATCATACGGAGGTTGAAACCACAGAGCAGGATACGGAGGCAGTACAAGGCGGAAATAACGGCAACGTAACAGCAGGCACAGAGGAATACGAAGGTTTTTTGCTGGACAATGTTCTGCACTCTGAAACAGAAGGGGATATACACTATAATGTTTATATTCCGGACAGCTACGATGGCTCAGAACCTTACGCCCTGTATTTTACGCTTCCGGGATACTAGGGACTCTATTTTCAGGGAGTAGGTATGAATGTGAGGACGGAAGATTTTGGATTTACTGCGAGGGAATACAATCCAAACATGATTATTGTAGCGCCGCAGTTAGACGACTGGCAGGAAACCTCTGCAAGGCAGACCATTGCTCTGGTGGAGTATTTTCTGGGAAATTACAATGTTGATCCGGACAAGGTATATGGAAGCGGATATTCCGGCGGCGGGGAAACCATGTCTCTGGTTATGGGGATGCGTCCGGATTTGTTTACTGCATATCTGCAATGCAGTTCCCAGTGGGACGGCGGTTATGATCTGGTAGTGGAGAACAGAGTCCCGGTATATCTGGCTATCGGTGAATCGGATGAGTATTATGGGCCAGGGCCGACTCAGGAAGCTTATGATCAGCTTTATGAACGATATGAACAGGAAGGACTAAGCCGGGAAGAAATTGCTCAACTGTTGGTTTTAGATATCAAAGACGCCTCTTACTTTGAAAATCAGGGCGTCGATAATCAGCACGGAGGAGGCGGAGCGCTGTTTTCCAGGGATGAAGAAATCATGGGATGGTTATTCGGAAAAACGAAATAGAGTAAATACCTTTAGGTATCAAGTGAATGCCAAATAGAAACTTCTGCGAAACGCCCATGTTGTTTAAAATAGAGTTGCAGAGGAACATTTCATTATGGAAGGAATAGGACAATTATGAAAGTAAAAAAAATTATTTCTATGTTACTGGCCGGTGTAATGGCGTTAGGATTATTGGCAGGATGTGGTTCACAGGAAGAAACGCAGGCAAATGAGGAACAGCAGGAGACGCAGATTGAAGAAGATACCACGAACGATGCAGAGGATGAGAGTCAGAGTGAACCGGCAGAAAGCAGCGCACAGAATTCTGACGGCAATATTTTAATCGCTTATTTTTCTATACCGGAAGATATTGACGTCAGCGGCATTGATGCAGACGCGGGAGCAAGCGTGGTGGTAAAAGATGGAGAAGCCGTAGGAAATATGCAGTTTATGGCGGAAGCCATCCAACAGGCAGTAGGCGGAGAATTATTCCGTATTGAGACAGAAGAAGCCTATCCTCTGGATCATGACCCGTTGGTAGACCAGGCGGCGGACGAGCAGGCAGAGAATGCGAGGCCTGCACTTTCCACAAAGATTGAGAATTTAGAACAGTATGATACGATTTTTGTGGGATTCCCAAACTGGTGGGGTGATATGCCGCAGCCGATGTATACGTTTTTTGAGGAATATGATTTTTCAGGAAAGACGATTATTCCATTTAATTCTCATGGCGGAAGTAGATTTTCAAATACGATTCAGACGATTGCGGATATGCAGCCAGGCGCTGCAGTCGTTGAAGATGGGCTGACCATTTCCAGAAATGACGTAGCGGACAGCAGCGAGGAAGTCATGGCTTGGGCGCATGAAATGGTAAGCGGTGAGTAAGGTGCGGACATCACCAAATGATAAACTTCTCCGGAAAGCACATTTGGGTAAGATCATGGAGTCGGTTGCGATGAGAAAAGAGAATAAAAGAAAACGGCGGCCTTTGATTTTAATCGGAACGGTTGTGACAGGCTGTATTTTACTTTTGACAGCTGCCAGAACGACAATGCAAGGGACTGTGGAGCCGGTAAAAACGGAATTTTTGGGAATGAACACCTATATTACGTTTACCGCATATGGGTCAGACGCCGGGGAAGCATTACAGGCGGCAGAACAGAAAATGGCGGATCTGGAGAGTGCATGGTCTGTTACAGAAGAATCCAGCGAGATTTATCAGGTGAATCATAGCAATGGGGAGCCGGTTACATTGAGCGGGGAGACTGCGGAGGTTGTAGGTTATGCGCTTTCCATGGCGGAGGAAACAGACGGGGCGCTGGAGCCGACGATTTATCCGGCGCTTACAGCATGGGGATTTACCACCGGGGAAAACCGCGTGCCGGATAGGGAAGAGATTCAGGAGATTTTAAAACGCGTCGGATATCGGAAAATAATCTTAAACGGCAATCAGATTCAGCTTTCGGAAGGGATGGAGCTGGATCTGGGCGCAGTGGGAAAAGGTTACGCGGGTGATGTTGTGACTGAACTTCTGAAAAAACAGGGAATTACATCGGCGCTTCTTGATATCGGAGGAAATATTCAGGCCATTGGCGCCAAGCCGGATGGAACGGACTGGCAGTTAGGGATCCGCAGCCCTTTTGGCGAGGGGACTCTTGGCGTACTGTCTGTTGCGGATAAGGCAGTAGTGACTTCCGGGAATTATGAAAGATATTTTGTTGGAAGCGATGGAAAGGAATATGGCCATATCATAAATCCGGAAACCGGATATCCGGTGGAGAATGAACTGGCATCGATTACGATTATTGCAAAGGAGGGCAGGCAGGGAGATGCGTTATCCACCGCCTTGTATGTAAAAGGCTTAGGCGGCGCGATCACCTACTGGAAAGAACATCCGGATTTTGATTTGATTGCAGTGACAGATAATGGGGAAATTTACCTGACAGAAAAGATCGCAGATGCGTTTTCTCTGAACAGTGCGTTTGGAAATATGAAAGTGAATGTAATAGAAAAATAATAATGATGAAAGGCTTTATTTGATCGAAATGATCAGGAATTATAACTTTTGGGTAATAACTGATGAACAAAAAGAGACTTCTGTAAATTTACAGTTTATATATAATAGAACAAGTAAGGAGGAGATTGCAGTGAAAGATTTTATTTATTCATACCCTGTGAAAGTATATTTTGGAGAAAAAGCAGCGGCAAAAGCATTGCCGGCAGAGCTTGCGAAAGCCGGAAAGACGGTTATGGTAGCTTATGGAGGCGGCTCAGTCAAGAAAAGCGGAGTCTATGATGAGATCTGTGGTTATCTGAAAGAGGCAGGTAAAGAGATCGTTGATTTTTCCGGGATCATGCCAAATCCTACCTATAAGAAAGTACAGGAAGGCGCGGCGCTTGCAAGAGAAAAGAATGTAGACTTTATTCTGGCAGTGGGCGGCGGCTCGGTCATCGACTGCTGTAAGATCATAGCATGCCAGGCAGCGCTGGATGAAGACATCTGGGAGATGGAGTTTAAAAATCATATATATCCGACAGAACATCTGCCTATGGGGGCAATCGTTACCGCTTCCGGAACCGGTGCGGAGATGAATAACGGCGCGGTTATCACGAATGAGGATACAAACGAAAAAGCCGGAGTTCTTGGCGCTTATGCAAGCTTTGCAGTATTGGATGTGGATTATACTATGACGCTTCCAAAAAAGCAGGTAATCTCAGGGGCTTTTGATACCTTAAGTCATAGCATGGAGACGTACTTAGGCTCTCCGCGCGATGTGAATCTGTCAGATGAGATTGCGGAGGCTGTTATGCGCAATGTAATCCGTAATATCCGTGCTCTTCTGGTAGATCTGAATGATAAAGAGGCAAGAACAGAGCTGATGTGGGCGTCTGCTATGGCGGAAAACGGCATCCTGAAGATTGGCAAGGTGACAGATTTCCAGGCGCATCAGATCGAACATCAGCTTGGCGCGTATACAGACTGCAACCACGGACAAGGGCTGGCGGTCATTCATCCGGTTCTCTACCGCCATATGTGTAAGGACGGTGTAAAACAGTTCGCCCGCATGGCAGAGAAGGTCTGGGAGATTCCGGCGGAGGACAAGTCGCCGGAACAGCTTGCCGGGGAAGGTGTTCAGGCGCTGAAAGATTTTGTGAAAGAGATTGGAATGCCCTCCACATTTACAGAGATGGGGATTACAGATAAGAGCGTACTTAAGAAAGTAGCCGATACCTGCAATCTTACCGCAGGGTGCTGTAAGAAGCTTTCCAGAGAAGAGATCCTTGAAATTCTTGAGGAGTGCTGGTAAAGGTACAGGAGGAATCATTAGAATGGAGGAAATATCAGAAAAAGAGATATTTGAGACCATGCCTGTATACAAAGCGGTTGCAGCGTTAGCTGTCCCGACGATTATCAGCCAGATTGTCAGTATTATCTATAATCTGGCTGATACTTTCTTTATCGGGCAGATGGGAAATCCTTATATGGTAGCGGCGGCCACTCTGGTATATCCTTGGTTTAGCCTGCTTACGGCTTTGGGGAATCTGTTCGGAATCGGAGGAAGCAGTCTTGTATCCCGCTTGCTTGGCGCAAAGCGCCAGGATGAGATAAAATATGTGTCGTCTTTTTGCTTTTATGGAGGAATTGCAGTTACATGTCTGTTTTCCATAATTTCATTCTGTTTCCGAACATCACTTCTTGAATTTTTAGGAGCCAGTGAAGAAAATATGGTTTATTCCGAAACCTACCTTGTGTGGGTAGTTGTATTAGGGGGAATTCCTACTATGACGGGTATGACGCTGGCGCACTTTTTGCGGGGTGAAGGCCATGCAAGGCTTGCAAGTACAGGGATTATGTTAGGCGGTATCCTGAATCTGTTTTTTGATCCATTGTTTATCTATGGCCTGCATATGGGATTTACGGGCGCAGCGGCTGCTACGGCGCTTTCTAATCTGATTTCCATGCTGTTTTTCCTGTTATGCTTTCAAAGGTTAAAGGGCAGGACGAAGCTGTCTTTGCGATTACAGTATTTTCGGCTTCAATTTGCAGGCGGAGTATTCTCCGTAGGAATTGCATCTGCGCTGACGGCGGGCCTTGCCAATCTATCGAATATGACGATTGTAAAGCTGGCTTCCGGGTATGGGGATATTTCGGTTGCGGCATATGGAATTGTGAAAAAGATAGATATGTTCCCATTAGGAATCAGTATGGGATTGTGCCAGGGGTTTATGCCGCTTGTCGGGTATAATTATGCGTCTGGAGATTACCGGCGGATGAAAGAGGTTTCCGTATTTTCATGGAAAGCAGCCTTGACGATAGCATTATGTTTTGCAGTCTGCTATGTTGGTTTTGCGCCGTGGCTGTTACAGGTATTTATCCGTGACGGACAGACCAGCGCGCTGGGAAGCTCCTTTTTGAGGATTGCCTGTCTCGCTGTGCCGCTGCAATCGGTAAACGCCTTGATCATATATACCCTGCAGGCAATGGGGAAAGGCATTCAGGCGACCATATTGACGCTTTGCAGGCAGGGATTCCTGAATATTCCGCTGCTCATTCTAATGAACAGGATGTTCGGGCTTTACGGCATGATCTGGACGCAGCTGATAATCGAATCACTTATGTTGCCTGCAACGCTGGGAATGTATATGGCAACATGGAGGAAATTAAAAAGAACCGAACATGGAACGAATAAAAAATAATCGGATAAGGAGTATGATCTATATGAAAAACTGGCTGATTACAGGATGCTCCAGCGGACTGGGAAGAAGTCTTGCGAAAGAGGCGCTGGAAAAAGGTTACAATGTTGTGATAACGGCAAGAGACATAGGGAAACTAAAAAAATTTGAGGATGATTTTCCCAAAACAGCATTGCTCCTGCCTTTGGATGTCACAGACAAATTGTCTGTAAGGCAGACTGTTCGGGCATCAAAAGAACGGTTCGGAGGAGTGGATGTGCTGGTAAACAATGCAGGCTACGGTTATCGGGCGGCAGTGGAAGAAGGTGAAGAGGAAGATACCGCACGATTATTTCAGACAAATTTTGGGGGACCGATTGAATTGATCAAAGCTGTATTACCTGATATGAGAGCAAAGAGAAGCGGAGCAATCATTAACATTTCTTCGATTGCGGCGCTTGGAACGGCTCCGGGCTCAGGTTATTATGCCGCTTCAAAGTGTGCGCTGGAAGGACTTTCAGATGGACTTCGTGCTGAGACGGCACCGCTTGGGATCAAGGTAATGGCTGTTGAACCTGGTGCATTCCGCACAGATTTTGCAGGAAGGTCATTGACGCAGTCCGACACAGTCATATCAGATTATGAAGAGACGGCAGGCGCGAGAAGAATCGGGAAGGATAAGTCTCATGGAACGCAGAAGGGAGACCCGGATAAAGGCGCTAGACTGATTATCAAAGCAATCGAGGCAGAGGATACTCCGTTCCGCCTGCTTCTTGGCAGTGACGCAGTCAGATTTGCGGAAGAAACTATGGAAAGGCGACGCAAGGAATATGATAAATGGAGAGAATTCAGCTGCCAGTCAGATTTTCAGGATTAAAATTTTTGAAGTTGTAGAAATGTTGGTTTTATTGGCAGGGAGGTAAGAATATGAAAGTATTACTGGTAAATGGAAGTCCTCATAAAACAGGCTGTACTATACAGCTCTTTGTGAAGTGGCAGAAACTTTAAATCAGGAGCGGTAAATGAATTCCGCCATAAGGTATACGAAGCAGACGGCTTCATTTTTGGAACACCTGTCCATTACGGCGCCGCCAGCGGCAATATAACAGCATTTATGGACCGCTTGTTTTATTCAGAGCTTCACGGAAATGCAAACAAGGCATTCTACATGAAGCCCGTCGCAGCGGTAATCTCTGCAAGAAGAGCCGGGACAACAGCTACATTTGACCAGCTGAATAAGTATTTTACGATTCAGGAAATGCCGGTAGTATCGTCTCGTTACTGGAACATGGTACACGGAACCGTGCCAGAGCAGGTTAAGCAGGATGCAGAGGTTTGATAGCAGAAATGAATGAACGATATATTTGAATAGTAAAGCGCTAAGCTCACAATTTTGAAGGAGGAATTGAGAATGATGACATTTTCACTAAGCAATGGAGTAAAAATGCCGGCGGCAGGTATCGGGACATTTTTAATGACGTCGGCACAGGCAGAGCAGGCAGTTATAGACGCATTAAGCTGCGGATACCGTATGATAGATACCGCACAGGCATATATGAACGAGCGCGCCGTAGGACGCGGTATAAAAAAATCCGGTGTCGCACGTGAAGAAATTTTCCTTTCTACAAAGATCTGGGCCAGCCAGTATCTGACGGAGGGGACAGTAGAAAAGAGTCTGGAGCTTTTGGATACGGAATATATTGATCTGATGTTCATCCATCAGCCGTCGGGCGACTTTATGGCAGGTTACCGCAAGCTTGAAAAGGCCTATAAGGAAGGAAAGATAAGAGCAATCGGAATTTCTAATTTCCATGATGAGAAGCTTGCGAGACTTCTTCTGGAAAGCGAGATCAAGCCTCATGTGATCCAGATGGAAGCGCATCCTTATTATACGGATACAAAAACCATTGACATGCTTAAGGGCTGCGGCTGCCGTGTGATGGCGTGGTATCCCCTCGGACATGGCGATAAAGCGCTTATCAATGAACCGGTATTTACAGCGCTGGCACAGAAATATGGCAAGAGCAACGCCCAGATCATCCTGCGCTGGCATGTGCAGAAAGGAAATCAGGTGATTCCGGGTTCGACCAACCCCGACCATATCAAAGACAATATTGATATCTTTGATTTTGAATTGACAGATGCAGAGATGGAGGATATCGCCGGGCTGAATAAAAATGTCAGATATTACAATTCTACGTCTGAGATGGAAGAAGGATATGCAGGGTATGTAATTGATCTGGACAGTCAGGAGTAAAAGATGAGTAAACGTTGGAAATGGGCGGCGGTTATACTGGTTATTCTTATAGCTGCGGCAGGAATCGGAGGGTTTATCTTTTTACGCAGCATGCAGAGTATGATGGGAGGGAAAGTGGAGCTAAGCGAACCCCATACGCAGCATGAAGGAGAGGATGAAAACGAAGGCAGCACAGTGTATATGACCGAGGAGATTACGCCGGAAGCGCTGATGAAGATCTACGGCGCTTTAGGGACAGAGCTTGAAGGTGACAATATTGCGGTTAAGCTCTCTACCGGAGAACCGCCTGCAAGTAATTATCTCGATCCGAAACTGATAAAAGATCTGGTACAGTCGGTAAATGGTACGATCGTAGAGTGCAATACAGCCTACGGAGGTTCTAGGACTGAGACAGCCATGCACTATCAGGTAGCAAAAGACCATGGATTTAATGATATCGCAGAGGTAGTTATCATGGATGAAGATGGTTCAACTACGATTCCGGTGGAGGGCGGCACACATCTGAAGGAAAATTATGTGGGAGCGCATTTTCCGGAATATGACGGATTTTTGGTGCTGTCACATTTTAAAGGACATGCGATGGCTGGATTTGGCGGGGCTATCAAAAATATTTCCATCGGTATTGGTTCGGCAGAAGGAAAATGTCTTATCCATACGGCAGGCGAAAGCCATGACAGCCCGTGGGGCGGAGAGCAGAATCCGTTCCTTGAGTCGATGGCGGAAGCAGGAAAGTCTGTTGTGGATTCATTGGATGGAAATATTCTGTATATCAGTGTGATGAATCATCTGTCTATTGACTGCGATTGCGACGGAAATCCGGCTGAACCTGACATTCATGATATCGGAATCCTGGCGTCTTCCGATCCGGTGGCGTTAGATCAGGCCTGCGTGGATCTGATCTATCAGGCAGAAGGAAACGAGGCTTTTGTAAACCGGATGGAGGATCGGAACGCGGAGCATGTATTGGAGCATGGGGAGAAAATCGGTCTTGGAAGCCGCAGCTATCATCTGGAGAATATTGACGGGAAATGAGAGAATTCATCTATATCGGGTATTATTTTCAGATTCAGCTTCGCCAGATTGCCCCTTACTGGGCGTTAGGCATGGTCATAGGCTCTTTTGTTTCTGTGTTTGCAAAAGATGCCATTCATAATTGCTTTGAGCAGATTAAAGATAAAAAATGGGGCGTCTGGGGAGTAGTTCCCGCAAGTATTCTGGGGATTGCCTCTCCCCTTTGCATGTACGGAACAATCCCGATTGCGGCTTCATTTTCCCGGCATGGGATGAGGCATGACTGGCTTGCGGCATTTATGATGAGCAGTGTTCTTCTTAATCCCCAGCTTTTGCTGTACAGTACGGCGCTTAAAGCTGCGGCGGTTGCAGTGCGGATTATCTCCTGTACGCTTTGCGGCATAGCGGCCGGATTGATCGTTTGTCTTTTTTATGGAGAAAAACCATTTTTTGATTTTAAAGGGTTTGAACCCCGCGCAAGCCATGATACGCATCCGAATATGGCGGTACGTTTTCTTAAAAATCTGGGCAGAAATATAAAGGCGACCGGAATTTATTTCCTGGCGGGCGTCCTGCTTTCCGCATTATTTCAAAGATATGTTCCGGCGGAAAGGTTTGCACAGCTTTTTGGGAAGAACAATGAGGGCTTTGGCGTATTGATGGCGGCAACCATCGGAGTGCCTCTTTATGCCTGCGGCGGTGGAACGATTCCTCTGCTGCGGCAATGGCTGGCATCGGGCATGAGTATGGGAAGCGCGGCGGCATTTATGATTACCGGACCCGCTACAAAAATTACAAATCTAGGAGCGCTGAAAATTGTTCTTGGCATCCGGCGCTTTATTCTGTATCTGGCTTTTGTGATGGCATTCTCTTATATTACCGGGTTAGCGGTTAATTTTTTTACGGTGTGACGGCTCTAAAAGGCATTCCGCAGTTTATGTGTCTGCAAAACCGGCGGACTTCGTCCGGCAAAAAATCATATTAATAAAGGAGTTGGGTGAGAAGTTGGATAGATTTGTATGGATAAAGCATGATATAAAAAAGTCAGGACGAATATTCTGCCTTATATTATTGCTTGTACTTCTGACGGCCGCGTGTGGGTTGAAAGAAGAAAAAGTCAGCGACGGGCATCTGTCAGCCGACGAAATGAAAAAAACGGATGCAGAAAATGACGTACTGTCGTCTGATAGAGGAACCGAAGATTATGGAGGCGCCGCTATGAAAGAACTGGAATATATCCCGGATGGGTATGAGCTCCCTGCGAAACAGCAGGGAACACTGGAAAAGCTTACATATGACACATGGGAATCCTTTACTTATGAAGAGCATACGCAGCCCCTGACAAAGGAGGCATGGGTCTATGTCCCTTATGGTTATGACAAAGATGAAAGATACAATATCATGTATTTAAGCCATGGGGGATGGAGTGATGAGACGAGCATTATGGGTACAGATAAAAATCCCCGTTCCTTTAAGTATGTGATTGACCATGCGATAGAGGACGGGAAGATCAGGCCGCTGCTTATCGTCCTTCCAACCTATAATAATACAAGCGGGGATGACAGCGGGGATTACAGTCTGGCTCTTCAGCTTACCGACCAGTTTCATAATGAGCTTTTGAATGACCTGATTCCTGCGGCTGAAGATAAATATAGCACCTATGCAAAAGATACGACGCCGGAGGGAATTGCCGCCTCCCGTGATCATCGTGCTTTCGGCGGTTTTTCCATGGGTTCGGTCAACACATGGTGTACGTTCCGTTATTGTCTGGATTATTTCCGGTATTTTATTCCCATGAGCGGAAATTATACAACGGACGGAGAATATATGGCAGAACTGGTTCGTGAATCGGGGCACGACTGGGATGATTTCTTTATCTTTTCCGCTTCCGGTACGAAGGATTTTGCATACAGCTCATTTAAGGCACAGATTCAGGCTATGGGAAATGTAAAAGATAAAACCTTCCGGTTTGCGGATAATGAGAAGGAGGGGAACCTTTTGTTTCTTGAAAGAGAGGGATATTCTCACGATGTGACAGCAAGTGATGAATATACCTATAATGGATTGAGATTTTTCTGGAACAAGTTATAACTTTAAAGTTTGCACTGGAAAAAATTCTGGTAAGGGAGTATTTATTATATGAAGTATAGAAGACAGATTGCAGTGCTTTGCGCGGCGGCAGCATTTGCGTTATCAGCGGCAGCATGCGGCTCCTCGGATGAGGCGCTGCAGTCCGGGAATCAGGGAAGCGCTGCAGGGAATGAAACTGATAGTGGGGAAGGTTCAGGTCAGGCGGCGGGAAATATTGGTATTGAAGACGGTAATATTTTGATTGCTTATTTTACCGCGGCGGATAACAGCGGCGTGGATGCAGAAACTTCGGCAAGTTATTCGATGATAGACGGGGAGGCGAAAGGAAGGCTTCAGGCTATTGCGGAGATGATACAGGAAAATGCAGGAGGAGATTTATTCTCCATACAGACGGATGTAGTTTATCCGGCAGACGGAGGCGAACTGATTGAATACGCAGCCGAAGAACAGGAGGAGGATAAGAGGCCCGCGCTTACTTCGCAGGTGGAGAATTTTGACAGCTATAATACGGTTTTTGTGGGTTATCCAAACTGGTGGGGAGATATGCCGCAGGTTTTGTATAGTTTCTTTGATGAATATGATTTTTCGGGAAAAACAATCGTTCCTTTTAATGTCCATAACGGAAGCCGTTTTTCCGGTACGATTGAGACGATTCAGGAACTTGAGCCGGATGCGCTTGTGATTACAGATGGATTCACCATCAGTGAAAGGGATGTTCCGGATGCAAAACCAGAGGTGAATGAGTGGCTGGAAAGGCTTGGTTATTGATAAATTGAAAATAAAACTCTGTATCCGGTTTTTGTACGCCACTGGTTAAAGCTTCTGAGGATGTGGTGCTTTTCACGGGAAATGGCTCTGAGGAGCTTTTTATCAATCTCCCGGTGGCGGGCATAAATGCCGCCGTAGCGGATCATTTTGAAATGCTTTTCCGGGATATGGCGGATGAGGCGCGTTATGAACTCCATAACAGGAAGGGTTACTTGCACATAGGCGTCATCTTCGTGGCGGTTATAGTGGAAGGTGATAAAGTCACCATCATAGCTGTCAATCCGGGACGTGGCGATAACATGCCGCCCCAGATAGCGTCCAATGTATTTTATGGCGGTTTTGGGATAACATTTTGGATTCCATTTCAAATCCCTGCCAAAGGTGTGGAGAACCATGATGAAACCGGGAGTAAAGTTCATGGACTTATTCAGCTTAAAGAACATACGAGAAACAACGCTGTTTACAGCATGGAAGAGACAATCAAGCAGGGAGAGGTTTAGGAAGAAATCGCGGAGTTGATCATCAATGGTAAAAACACAGGTGGCAGCGGAAGGGAACGAATTTAAGCTTTCCGCAATGAGGGCAGCCGAACATAGCCCCGCCAAAGGCGGGATCTCCACAGTTAATCATTTTTTCCACGTTTTCGATAACAGAGTCACGGGGATGTAGCCCTGATTTCCCCATGAATGGGGGGAGGCCGCTGAAAAAGTTAGTATTAAGGGGCTGTCGGGAAATAGCGATTTTTCCCCTTTTTAGAACAAAAAAGAAGAATCCCTCGGGAATCCAGTGATTTATCACATCTATTTCCCCGAGGGATTCTTCTTATCCTCTTTATTTTATCTCTTCATCATTATTTTTGTGCACACAAAAAAAACATCCGTTTTCTTTTTTACGAACTCTTTTTTATGCTGCTTTCTCATCTATTTTTCCTTCGTATTTTTTCAACTTTCCATGAAGGAATCGATGATATTTGTTTATATTTCGGCCAATTGCATACAGCATGAATTCTTTATACACTTTTTCTTCCTTGCGGTAGTTGAACTTTCGGAACTTTTCGTTTTCTTCTGGTAGACTTCGGATTTATTCATGAAGAGAATGTCGGATATGAAAAAGTGATTATTCATTTCGGCACTTCTGGATATCGGAGGAAATATTCAGGCCATAGGAAGCAGACCGAACGGCAGCGACTGGAGGCTTGGAATCTGCAGTCCATTTGGAGATGGAACATTGGGGGTTCTTTTGACGTCGGACAGAGCAGTTGTAACATCTGGCAGTTATGAGTGGTATTTTGCAGATAAAGATGAAAAGGAGTATGGACATATCATAGATCCGGCTTCGGGTTATCCGGCAGATAACGACTTGGCTGCAGTAATGATTGTTGCAGCAGAAGGTAAGCAGGGGGATGCTCTTTCAACTGCTATGTTTGTAAAAGGGTTAAAGGTGCAGAAAGATATTGGCAGGCTAACAGGGACTTCGATATGATTGCTGTATCAAAAGACGGGAAAATCTACGTGATAGAAGGGATTAGAGACTCCTTTGCCTAAATTTGCATATTCTTTTGCTATGCAATTTGTGCACAGTACATTGCTTTTTTTGAAATATACTTTCAGCGAAGTGAATGGTATGATATATGAAACCCTTTAGCAAAGAAAGGAAAGGTATAATACAATGAAAAAGTTCAGTTATGTGGTGAAGGATGAAGTGGGAATTCACGCAAGGCCGGCGGGATTACTGGTCAAAGAAGCAAAGAAGTATGCAAGTAAGATTATGATCTCGAAGGACGGCAAATCAGCGGAAGCAACAAAGCTTATGGCTGTTATGGGATTAGGCGTAAAATGCGGACAGACG
>Ga0137308_101495_pt1 | contig 22212 bp, 26 predicted proteins | sample Inofrocosms_June_FD_97181 | JGI IMG/M metagenome (GOLD analysis project Ga0137308, IMG submission 97181) | Mouse cecal microbial communities from Vienna, Austria - N-Acetylneuraminic and N-Acetylglucosamine D2O microcosms_June | ecosystem: Host-associated > Mammals > Digestive system > Large... | reverse complement strand
GAAGTAAAGGTAAAAGTAATCTATGACGGCAAAGGAAATGACATCATCAGCCAGTATGTGGCAGCAGTTTTTCATATTTCCTCAAACTGCCTCAAATACGCATAAACACAAGGTTTTCAGCAGATGTATATTTTTAAACTGTCTCATATTTTGATATAGTTTGATGGCAAAGTGTCGTAAAAATGTCGTAAACAAATTAAAGAGCCTGATACTATTTTTTTAGAAGATAACTTCTGATTTTCTTTTTTATTCGTTTCAAGAGCAAGCATATATTCTATACTCCTATCAATCCATATCATCCAATAATCATATCTTAAATAATCTAATGCATAGAATTTATTCACTCAAGGTCAAAATGCCCTTGTATTCCCTCTGACATTCAATCTGTATTGAGATTACTTTAAGTATAGATTGAGAAGAGAAAACTATTAGGTTCACTTTTTTAGACAATATAATAATTCGTGATGATAAAATATCAAATAAGAGCAAATACAGAACAGAGCGCATAATAAAATATGAATTTTAAGCGCGTATATGCCACTAGAATCCATTTTAGTACACAGGCATAAATTATAGGGTAAACGGTGTAAAATGCAAATTTGGGCGTTCTGATGCGATTTAAGCTAAGGAATGGGATATAGATAAATATTGTGTGATGGGTGCAGCAGTCCTAAAGTCGTTATTAGCGTCTTTAAAAGGATATGGTAGCTAATCTAGGTGTTGCAAATTTGCAACTCCCCACATATGGGGAATAAACACAAATTATATTGCGAAGAGAATCTCATAATATAAAACCTTGTGCCAGACAGATATTTTCGGATGTCAATATCTTTGACGTCTTTATTCGTTTTTAATTTTAGATGTGACAATTAGTCATATCTGACCACCGCAGGTGTCAGTATTTAATACTTGTATATATTATTTATACTTGTAAGGAGCGTCAAAATTTGCACGTCCGAGTTGTCACAGCTTTTTACTGGCTTTTGTCATGATATAGAATGTCTGATACTTCACAATCAAGGATAAAGCAGAGGGTATCTAAAGTTTTTGTCGTGATTGATTCACCTTTTTTCATTCTGTATAAAGTGTTAGCTGAAATGCCTTCTTTAAAAATTAGATGGTATTCTGTGATGTTTTTCTTTAAAAGTGTTTCATAAAATGGTTTGTATGAAATCATATTTGTTCACCCAACATAAGATTATCATACTTAAACTATTGACTATACTTAATATTTTGAGTATAATGAAGAAATGTTGCAGTTATATACATAATAATCTTGTATGAGGGAGTGCATGAGTGAAGCCAAACAATAGAGATAAAAGCGATGCTGATGTAAAGTGGAAAGAGATTCTTGTTTTATGGCTGATTGTTATTGCGTGTTTCTGGCTGCTATGGTCATGTGCAGGAAACAAAAATGAAAAGTGTAAAGTATGTGATGGAACAGGATATTATGAGGAGAAAACGTGTGTGTTCTGTGATGGAACAGGGGAATCAGATATAAAGCCATATAAAGAAGTATATGGCGATTAGCAATAATACATTTGAAATGAACGTGTGATGATAAATTGCAAAGTCATTAAAAGAAAAGAATCAGTTAGAATGCAATAAAAGAGCAAGAGAAAAATATGCAAAGGAAAAGAAAACATCTATTGCTATTCGCTTTATGCATAATACAGAAGCGGATTTGTTGGAATATCTTAATTCAATGCCAAATAAAGCAGGATATATAAAGGCTCTGATTCGGGCAGATATGGAAAGGGAATGATTTAAAACAATTAGGAATGAAATAGTGTTTGTTTGAACAAAAGCATTTTACCTATATTATGTTAAGATGTTTTTCTTTATGCGCTTTATGTCAAACAGGGCGGTTTTCAGTTAAATAACAATCTGATTATACTTTTCGGCAATCAACTTTTCGGGAGATTTCAAAAATCCATTGAGGAACAGATGCACCCCACATAAGGCAATCCGAAAAGTGAAATCAAATAAATTATGTAATACGCCCCTCCTATTCTCTTTATTAATGATACTGCCTTTTGTGCTGCTGTCTGTGAACTGCTATAGAATGTAATAATGACATTTGCTATTCAGTCAGCAGTACAAACAAATAATATTCGTTCATACTTAGTGTGTCAAAAACGAACCTTTTTGCATGAAATAAAAAATATTGTTGTTGAGCGTCAAAAGATGTGCTATAATTTCAAAAGAGCAATCGTGTTACAGGGTGTGTTGACCTCATTCTAAAGAGAATGGGGGTGATGCTATGAGAAGTCCAAATGGTTTTGATTTTAAAGATTTAATGACCTTTGGGTTATTCATTTTAGCATTGCTTACATTCGTGTTTACGTTTTGTAAGCAATCATACATAGCAAAAGCCACCCTTGTACTTTGGTCGGTAATAGGGTGGCATTGCTAATCGTTATTAATCGGTCAACCCCTTGTGGGCGGTTGCTTTTTCCTTATGTTTATACTATAGCATATCTTAGATTTGATTGCAAGAGCCTTTTTTGGTGTTCGTATGTTGCGGTAACATATGGATTATCAACAAGACTATCAGAACCAACAAGGGCAATATTATCAACGACACGAAATTAAGAACAGCTTAAAAAATATATCAAGCCTTGACGCAATCACAGATTATGCCATTAGCGCATTAACAGAGAAAGCTTCATCATACTTTCATGAATACGAGAAGGCATTCACAAAAGAAATACGTAATTTCGGGGTTGCGCTCATTCAGGATTGCAAAAATGGAACGCTTTTAAAATTATCAGATGAAGCTATTGAAGAAAACGTAGAAAACAGAATAAGCGATGCTCTTGACGCTTAGCAGCTATAAAGACCGATATAACAAGAATATCAAAGAAATCATAGGGAATATGCTTGTTAGTGACGTAAAGCCTATGCATTGCCAAAATGTATTGAATGTCATGGATAATAATGGATATGTCGGTTCAAGTATGGCACGTACAAAAGCTACGCTGTCTGCAATGTTCTCTGATGCAGCCGAAAATGGCTTGATTGCTATGAATCCAGTAACAAAGTCTGTGAAATGTCCGAAGAAACCAGAGAAAAATACAAAAGTTTTGACACTTGATGAGCAGGAAAGGTTTCTAACTGCTGCAAAAGAAAGTATAAATTTTAATCACTTCCTGTTTATATTGCAGACTGGCGTTAGGTCAAGTGAATTGCGGGGGTTAAAGTGGAATGACATAGATTTTGAGAACCGTATCATACATATCAGACGCAATGTAACAAATGATTCTAATAACAATAGATTCATTACAGGTGAACTAAAGACCAGTTCCGGGCAGAGGGATATTCCAATGACTAAGACAGCTTATGATTTGCTTATGGACATTAAAGGGCAACAGGCAGTAAAGAAAAACAGGGTTATACAGTTTGAATTTGCAGACCATGTATTTTTAAACCGTAGTGGTAAGCTGCTGCCTAATTCAAACTATGGCAGGTATTTAGAAAAGATATGTGATAAAGCTGGCATTGAAAGAATATCCATGCACACACTAAGACATACTTTTGCTACAAGATGCATTGAATCAGGCATGAAGCCTAAAACGCTGCAAAAGATTCTTGGACACGCTAACATTTCTATGACGATGGATTTATATGTTCATGTGACAGAGGATGAGAAAGAGAAGGAAATGCAGCAATTTGAGCAGATGTACAGAATGGCATAATGTATTGTCGCAGGAAATTGAAAATTCAAAGTGGTGTCGTAAAAGTGTCGTAAAAATTTTTGTGAATATGCCTGAAAGCCTGTAAATAAAGGGATTGTAGAAAAAGAACAACATTATCAGCCAGTATGTTGTTTTTACAAAGGTATATAACGAACAGGTAAAACGGTATGGGAGAAGCCGGGAGGCTGTCATGGAAACCATCCGCATCTGCAAAGACAGGAATCTGCTCCGCGAATTTCTGGAGAGCAGGGAAAAGGAGGTTGTGTCTATTATGATGACTTTGTTTGATGAAGAGAGGATTAGGCGTAATTATGCTGCCAGTGAAAGACGTGAGGCAGTAAGGGATGCAGTAGAAAATATGTTAAAGACTGGAAAAATGTCAATAGAGGAAATCGCCGGGTATTTTACGGAGCTTTTGATTTGTATCATTTTTGAAAAATTTCGAGCAAGCTGTTGGCGTAATTCCATGAACATTCTGAAAAGCCCGATGAAAAGAAGTCGGAGAGGAATAGCCATACTTCAAAGCAATTTCTATTACTTTCTCGTCTGTCCGCTGCAATTCAAACGCTGCCTGTGTCATTTTTCGGCGGCGTATGTATTCTGCCAATGACACGCCCGAAACATAAGAAAAAATACGCTGAAAATAATAGGGAGAACAACACGCAATGCGGGCGGCTTCGTCATATGATATTTCCTTGTCCAGATTAGCTTCTATATAATCAATGGCTGCTCCAAGTTTTTTCAACCATTCCATCTTCTTACCTCCTTGCAAACAAGAATATCTTAATCTGCTTTCTATTTCCTCTCTTTTTCTGCTATCTTTTGTAAACTTGCATATAGTGTATCTGAATAAAAAATTCGTTTCAATAACTTCCCGAAAAGAAAAACGACAGAGATTTTACCCTCTGCCGCCATGTTGCCTATGCGTATATGATTTCCTCGTTCACTATCTCCCTCGCACACGCTCTTACATTATTCATTTTTCCTGTCCATTCTAAGGTGTTTTCTTCCTTTAGGCGTTCCGTTATGCCCTGCGCCTGTTTCATGCCCTCTATGAGCCGATAGAAGCGTTCCTGTGCCTGCCTGCCAATGTCGGCAAGATAGGCGTTGAGTTTGCCGCTTGTAAGAAGATTGGTGTATGTAACTTTACGGTGCTGCTTTAGGTAGTCCAGATGCTGCCGCCCGAATAAGCCAATCGGCTGTTCTTTTTCGGGCGGTAAGGCAAGGCAGGGGATAAGGTAATCTCCCTGCCGTTCAAATTCGCTACCGATTTTTTCAAAGATTGTTTTCTCCATTGTATGTACCTCCTCTGTCTCGTTTCTCTCCATATACTCCGTCTCTGTTTGGATGTTCCAAGAGGGGGAAAAATCAATATCTCCAAGATATTTTTCTATTAAATTGCCAAAAACATTTTTCCATTTAACCACACTTCACTGGATTCTTTTGTTTTGGCAGGAATATTTCCCAATCCAAGTAAGGATTTATATCTTTTGAACACAAGTTCTACCTGCCATCATAAACGGTAAAATTCCAGCACTTTTTCTGCACAAACAGATGCGGGAAGTGAAATTATCACAAACATAAATTGATGCGTAAACTTCGTATCTTCACTATAAGCCGTTTGTTTCTTACTTTTGACTAATCGGCAGCGGAAAAGCAAGGAAACGGAGATGAGATTTTGGCTGATATAAAGACGAAGGATTCCATAAAAGGCACAATCCGAACGCTTGACAAAGCCGCCATTGCCGGACAGCGTATGAAACAGGCGTATGTTCAGACAAAGGAAAAAGCAGAACACTCTACTCACGCTCAAGAGAATAGTGCGGAGGAATATGCCGCTGACCGCGTTGAGGGCGGCTGATACATAGAAATCACGAACATACATACTGAAATTTCTATGGTCAGAACATATAGAAACCCCGGTTATTATAATAACTGCACGAGATGAAATAGAAGAGCGGGCATTAGGATTGGATTTAGGTGCAGATGATTATTTGACAAAGCCATTTCAGTTGCTGGAGCTGCGGGCACGAGTGCAGGCTGTTATTCGTAGATTTTATGGGCGTACAAATCCCATTATAGAAGTGGGAGCGTTGACAATTCACCCCGCTTCTCGAAAAGTCATGTGGAACAATAAGGAAATTTTACTTGCATGTATTCGGTATAGTAAGCAATGGCAAAGACGATTTTTGAGGAACTAGGCGGCAAATACGAGCGGCATCTGGACTATCTGAAGCAGTACCGCGAGGTTACATACACCAATCTCCGCACAAGCGGCAGGCTCAACGCCTATCTTGCCGACATCGACAGGCAGGCGCAGGAACGTTTTGAAAGGCTCACAGGGGACATGAAACAGGCACAAGGCAATAGAACATCTAAAGGAAGAAAACGCCTTAGAATGGACAGGACGGCAGGTAACATAAGGGCGTGTGCTAGGGAGATTTGGGAGAAAGAAAACATTTTCGCATAGGCAGACAAAGCGGCAGAGTGTAAAGGCTCTGTCGCTGTTCTTTTCGGGGAATTCTGCTTTAACAATGTGAAACCGCTTAAAACAAGAGATTTAATATCTGTATTTAGGAAATAAAAATATGAAAGTCGCTTTTTTCGGAAATACACTTGACTTTAACGCAACGTAATAGTTTATAATTATAAAAAAATTAGGCAGGAAGGATGATATAATATGAATGTAAATGTAATTCGTTCAGATGGTATTTACGCCAAAATCATGAAAGCTCCGTTTGATAAGAAAGACGATATTTATCGTTATGAGATGATGATGCCTTTTGAAAAAAAATTGGCTTGCTACAGTATACCGCTGAAAGCAACTACACCAAATGGATATGACGTGATAATGGCAAGTGCCATGCTTGGTCATATTGTGCCAACAAAAGTGGATGAAACTCAACGGGATAATATTGCACGTATATCTTCGGATAGTCTTTGGATTGATTGTAAACAGTCAATTCAAAGGTCGTTGAACTGTTTTTCTAAAGCAGGAGTTGAACTGCCTGTTCAAGAGTATTTGTTTACCATTCTGTTGGCTAATGCTGAAAGCCCTTATACCATAATGAATGAGGGTTATTGCGGGGACGGGGGCATCCCAGGATATATTATGGCTTGGCTAATCCCTAACGATTATACAATAGAGCATCTTCCAGTTGCGCTTGCACATGAAACGAATCATAATGTGCGTTTCCAGTTTATTAAATGGAAAAATGATATTACGCTCGGAGAAATGATGGTCAGTGAGGGGCTTGCAGAAAACTTTGCCACATATTTGTATGGAGAAGATAAGGCAGGCCCGTGGGTAAAAAAAACAGATATGAAAATGCTAAATGAATATATCAAACCAATTATTTATGACGGACTGGATGTACAGGGGCTTGAAAATCTCAATGCTTATTTATATGGCGATGAAATGGCGGCTTTACAAAACTATCCCCCTGTTGGGCTGCCTTATTGTGCTGGATATGCCTGCGGCTATTATTTAGTGAAGCATTTCTTGAAAAAAACTGGAAAAAGTATAATTGAAGCGACACTCTTACCCGCAAAAGAAATTTTAGACGCTGCGGAGGATTTTTGGAATGACTAAAAAAACATCTCCGTCCATGAAGTAGCTAAATTGACTGGTATCACCGCCCGCACACTTCATTATTATGATAAAATTGGGATTTTGAAACCGACGAGATTAACCAAAGCGGGCTATCGAATGTATGACGATACAGCACTTAGCCGGTTGCAAAGTATTTTATTATTCCGTGAGTTAGAATTCCCTTTAAAGGAAATTAAAGCAATATAACGCAGTTGAAACAGGGCTGTTTCCGCTGTTAGCTGTCGTTCGCCGCCTATCCCATCTGGATTAATTTAATGGCTGTGCTTGTCGGCAGCATAAAAATGAGCGACAGGAGTATCCGTGAGATGATGGGGCTTTGATTTAAGAAACTATACAGAGGTACTGCGGGACGTTGCGGTTGGAGAGCCTGTATTCCTGACAAAAAACGGCAGGGGCAGATACGCCATTGTCGATATGGAGGAATGCGAAAAAACAAAGGCTGTGATTAAGCTGATGGGCGAGCTTTCCAAAGGAGAACAGTCCGCAAAGGAAAAAGGCTGGATAGACATTGCCGATGTTGAGAAAATGTTAGGTATTGCCAATGGCTGAGATAAAATTTTCACCGGAAGCAATCAAAGACTTACAGCAGACAAAAGCATATATCACAGAGGAACTTTGCAATGAGCAGGCGGCAGTAGGTACGGTTGCTAAGATCACAAAGAGAATTATACAGCGTTTTATCGAATCGAAAATCAGACAGCATATATTGTCCGTGTGCTATACGGACGGAGGAACTTTATGCAAATCCTGTTCGGAGAGCCGGGCGACCACTAAATACTACTTAAAAGAAACGAATCGTCATCTGAAAGGGTGGCGATTTTTTCTACTAAAAGAAAGGCGCATTTAATGGAAGTAAAGATTAACCGTGAAATCAGAAATTACACGGAAGCGATGTTTTGCGGACTGTCTCTCAGACAGTTCATTCTTTCTGTCTGTGCCTGTGCGGTGGCGGTAGGATGATATTTCCATCTCAGCTTGTAAAGGCAATGGGTAGCGAGGTCATACACATTTTCGCCACTTCCGCAAACCATATTAACGTTATGGATATGACAAAGGAATACGCAGACGGCGCAAACCTGGTTATCCTGAAATCTGAGTTTATTATGTCGCTGTGCGAGCAGCTTATTGGCGGCACAAACTTGGGAGCAAAGCAGAAATCCATTATTGACCGTTGTACCGCTTCCGTATACCGCACGCACCTGTCAGCAGAACGACTATTAGGATGAAGTGCCTACCTTGCAGGATTTCAGAAACGAGCTTTTGAAGCAGGACGAGCTGGAAGCAAAAATTGTACTCGGGGACGGTTTTATCATTTGAATCAGAATATAAAAGGGTGTATAATAATTGCACCTATTATATTTTTATGGCAGATGTATGAATGTGGATGTTTACACTGAAATTTATATAAAATGGGATAAAGATAAAAATATATACCCTGTCAGCAATGAAAGGAAGAAGTCTATGTCAGAAACAATGTATTCACTATTAGTCCAATACCTTGCAGAAATACAAAATATGTTTGGTTCTCATCTGAAAAGCGTATTTTTTATGGGTCTTACGCCAGGGGCGAATATACGGAAGATTTGGATATTGATATCATGATTTTGGTAGATTTAATGAATGAAGAATTAAATTCTTATTTAGATTCAGTTTCAGAAATTGGCTTTCAGTATAAGCGAGGTGAATTTATATGTTGCATATAGCAATTTGTGATGATGACGACAGCGCGGCTGCGGCGCATAAAGCGATTGCAGAAGCCTGTCTGAAAGAATCTGGCAGTCTAGGAAAGATTGCGGTGTATACGGCAAGCAGCAACCTGCTTTATGATATTACAGAAGATCGTTTTTTCTTTGACCTTATTTTGCTGGATATTGAGATGCCTGGGAGTACGGGTATGGAGATTGCGGCTAAAATAAAGCCGTATCTGCCGAATGTAAGGATTATTTTTATTACTTCTCATATTGAGTATGCGATTGATGCGTTTGAGCTTTCTGTGTTCCGGTATGTGCCGAAAAATGATATTGACAGGCGGCTGCCTGCTGCGATCCATGATGCGGCAAAGCTGGCGCAGCTAGAAGAGGGAAAGGCGTATACGATTCAGACGAACAGCCGGTTGGAGAAGATTCCCTATCAGGATATCTATCATATTGAACGGGACGGCAAAAATGCAGCGATTTCTGCTGCTGGCGGGGTGTCCAAAGTGCGCAAAAGCTTGCAGCAGGTGTTTGAGGAATTGGATGCGGAAGAATTTATTTATATTGACCGAGGATGTATTGTAAATATGATACATATTATGCAGATTAAGGATGGTGCCGCTATTTTGAAAAATGGAGAGTCGCTTCCTGTCAGCCGCGGCCATTTGCAGGAAGTAAAAGCGCAGATTAACCGATATTGGGGAGCACATATATGACGGGCTGGCTGCTGTTTTTTTCAAGTGCCGGCGCAGGTATTGTGCGAAGCGCTGCGTGCCTGTTTTTGATTTCATGCCTGCTGGGCTGTCAAAAACCGGGATGGAAAAGCCTGCTTGCTGGCGGCGCAGGAAGCGCTGGATGTGTGCTGCTTATTTTGGCAGCAGAGCTGCCGGGCTATTCTGGTATTTTGCTGGAAACGCTTTTGATTGTTGCATGTGCCGTACGGTTTTTAAAGGCGGATCTAAGAATGAGCCTGTTTCTTAGTATATTTTATCAGATTGCGGTTTCGTTCTGGCAGTTTTTAATTGCCGCATGGCTGGGCGTGCTCTTTCATTGCGCTGCGTTTCTGCGCCCTGAGACGGTGAACGGACAAATCGCAGTATGGCTGCTGCATTTGCTGCTGGCGGCGCTCGCAGGATATCTTTGGCGGGATGCGGTTCAGTTTCCAAAATCACAGGCGTTTCGGTTTGCGTCTGTGATTGTACTGGCTGGATTTCTTGCAGTAATCACGTTATCTGAGCAGACAGCGCTGCGCATTGCAGACGATACGCTGGATATGTGGACGCTTTTATCAGTTGTTTTGATGATGTCCATTCTCGTGTTTCATATCAACCGGCAATACGAAGCGGAGAAAGAACTGGCAAAGCTAAAGTCTGACCAGGCAAAGCTGCTGGAACATGACTATATGGCTTTAAACCGCGCTTATGCCGTAAATGCAAAACTGTTTCACGATTTTCACAACCATATCGGCGTGCTGCGGCAGTTATTGTCACATGGGAAAGCAAACGAAGCTGTACAGTATCTGGACGAATTGCAGGCGCCTGTTCAGGAAATGACGGATACGGTATGGACAGGCGAAGAAACCGTAGACTATCTGATTAACAGCAAATCAGCAGCAGCCAGACAATGCGGCATCGCGTATCAGGTGCAGGTCGAATTTCCCCGCCATACGAACCTGCAAAGCGCAGACTTGTGTGCTGTCCTCGGAAATTTACTGGACAACGCCTTGGAAGCGGCAAAACAGGTGCCGGTCCCTAAGCAGCGTTTTGTCCGTCTGACCATACGCCGCATCCATCAAATGTTAGTGATAAAAGTCGAAAACAGCTATGCGGCTGCGCCTGCTGTACAAGACGGAGCGCTCAAAACCTCAAAAGAGCCAAACGGCCTGCACGGCTGGGGACTCAAAAGTGCGCAGACTGCCGCGGAAAAGTATGACGGCATGATACAGACATCGTATTCCTCCGGTACGTTCCAGGCAGTCGCTACGTTATCGTTTCAAAGCGTCGCTGTACCGTGATTTACTTTTTATGGTCAAAAACCCGCTGTTCGCGGACATTTTTGCACAGCCTCCTTTTTTCAGTTATGATTAAGCTACAACAAACAAAGAACATTGCAAGGAGGTCATAACTATGCGTCATGTATGGATTCGTATCATTGGTGGTTTGATTTGGGTAACAGCGGCTGTAATCAGCGGTTTTTCAGGAAAATATGATTTGGCTGGACTATATGTGGTTTTAGGCTGCGTATTCCTCTATTCTGCTTATGCTGCCTGGAAAAAAGAACAGGACGAAAAAGGAGGCAGGTAATATGGGAACGACGCTTCTTCACATCAATCGCTTAAATGCATGGTACAACCGCGAAAAAATGGTATTATCTGACTTTTCGATCACACTTGCCGAACATGAAGTGACGGGGCTGATCGGGCTGAATGGAGCCGGCAAAACAACGTTTTTAAACGTGTTATCAGGGCTGCATCCTGCTTACCGCGCTGCCGGCATCCACTTTCACGGACATCCCGCAAAACCGCGTCATAAGAATTTTAAGCTGTGCCGCTATACGGTATTTGCAGAAGATGCTTCGTTTCAGTATTTTACGTTCAGAGAATATTTGTCCTACGTATTTTCTGCCTATCAAAAAAAAGCAGCGGATGTATCCGAACTGATACAAGGGTTTCATTTTGAACCGTTTGCCGATGTCCTGTTCAAAGACCTGTCAACGGGCAACCGCAAAAAAGCTTATTTAATTACTGCATTTGCACTGAAACCGGAGCTGCTTCTTTTGGATGAGCCAGTAAACGGGCTGGATTTTGAAAGTACAGAATATTTGTATCAGCAGATTGCCGGATATAAGCAATATGGTACTGTGCTTTTTTCTTCGCATATTCTGGAAAGCATCACGCTTACGTCTGACCGCGTATTTGTCCTGGAAAACGGACAGATCCGCCAGACATTCGAAGGCGGGCAGATTCACGCCGCAAAAATCAGGGAGGCGCTGCACTATGAACATGATGTTTAAAGCTTTTTTCAAAAAATTGTTTGGTGCAAAATATGAACGCCTGGCAAGAGCACCATTCCTTTATCTGATTGTGTATTTGGGTTTGGATCTGGCAGATTTTCATATAACGGTCGCACCGTTTATTTTATATCTGATCGTAACGACGTCTACTGCCGCCGTGATGTGGCAGGCACTTTCTTCGCAGGAAAATGCTGCCGCGATCCAAAATATGTGGATGCTTCCTTTTGAGAAAAAGCCATTCCTTGTATCCTATACTGCCGTGCTTGGCATCTATACTTTTCTGACAAAAACAGCAGCGGTTCTTGCCGTCTTGCTGGCAGTAGCGGACTGGAAGATCGCAGAAGTCCTAGGAAGCATTGTCTGTGCCTTACATGCGGTCGCTGTCACTGCTGCTGTATTTGCCTGGAGAAATATCTGGCACGCGGTATGCGTCTGGATGGCTGTCCTGTTTTCCGCCGTTTTCTTTTTCGCAGATCTGCCGTGGTTTTTGCCGATGATCGCAGCAGACAGCGCCTTTGCTGTTTTCCTGCTGCTAAAAGCGGACGGCTATTGTTTTTATCAGCCAAAAAGCAGCCAGAAGAAACTGCGAAAACCGCACAGACATTTTACAATGCTGTTTTACTTTTTCCGGTATCTAAAAACGCATAAAAACTATCTGGCAAATACGCTTATGATGTGGTGTATTGCCTGCGTGCTGCCGCTGTTTTTCAGACAGACGCAGACTCTGTTTGCTGTTTTCGCCGGGTTTGCCGTCCTTTCCCTGAACACGCCTGTCTGTATTTTATTATCCTGCGATCCTGCCCTGGAACAGGCGGTGCGTTTTCTGCCAAACCAGAAAAAATTATTTTTTGCCCCTTACTGCCTCTTTCTTTTTTTAAGCAGCCTTATTGCAGACGCAATTTTCCTTTGCAGCCTGCAAATCCAGTTTGGCGGCGTTCGTATGCCGCTGGCTGCCGCTGCGGTTGGTTTTGCCCTGCAAAGCGCGCTCTGCTCCGCCCTTTTGGAATGCTTTTGCCCGGTCAGGGGCTGGAAGATTGAAAGCGACCTGTGGCATCATCCGAGAAAATATATTGTGCCGGCAGTCATGCTTTTATTCGCAGGGGCTGTTTGCAGCTTCCTTTCGCAGATCCATGTTATTCATTAAAAAAGCTGTCGGCATCAAAGGTTTCCATCTGCTTTGCTTCTCCATCCAATGCTTTCAGATCGGTATCCTGCATAAATTTATTCGCCTGGTACATGACCATAACGTCCGTGATTTCTGTTTGTTCCGCTAGAAGGTCACGGACGTTTTGTTTGCTGTATCTGCAATCAACCATCCATATTTTTTCATAATCCCCGGCAAGAAACGGCACGAAGCAGTTCGCATAGGAATCCTTTACGAGCAGCAGGCTCCTCCCTGTCTTTGCTTTCGTCGTTATCTCAATGCTGGCTGTATTTTTGGACAAAAAGACGTTATAACGGTTAAATCCTTCGACTGCCGCCTTTTTAAAATAAAAGGAATCCGATACGGCATCCCCGTGATCGATGTCAACTTTTACCCCGTCCTGATTTGGATGATAAAACAGCTCTACGCTGTCTGCCGGTACTTTGCTGTGTACTTTATTGTAAGTCGTTCCATAAAAGTCGTCAAACAGCACCGTTCGTTCATAATCGGCAAGCTTTGGCGCTTTCCGCTTTGTCTGCGCCGCCCATGCGGCGTACGCGTAATAGGCGCCAAGCGTCGTCCAGTGATGATCGCTGCGGTAATAAATATATTCGTCCTGGTGGCTTAGAAGCTGCGTTCTTGTATCAAGCAGGATCCCGGGCTTGTGCAGGCTCTGTGCAAGCTGCGCGGCCGCGGACTTTACTTTTTCGATCCCTGTTTTCGCGTATTTTGGAAGCTTGTCCGGCATCGCGTCTGACTTATCCGGCACAAGCAGGCAGGAGACATGCCGGGCGCCATACTGTTTTACGGCATCGTTTAAAAAAGACGACAAAATGCGGATATTTTCTTTGATCTGTGCGTTGTCAAAATCCGACGCACTGTATTTTTCCAGCAGGTAGCCGTCCTTGCCGATATAGACGCCGTTGACTTCCTTTTTGCCCGCCGTACGCTCGATCGCCGCAGCAAGCCCGACCCATCGGTCGCGCAGAAACATCTGGTCATTGAGATACGTCTCATAATGTTCCTGGTATTCCCCGCTCAGCAGATCGGCAGCGTTCCATTCCGGCTTTGTCTCCAGCGAACGGTTTTCGATATCGGAATAGGATTTTTGCGGCAGACAAAAAGAAAGCGCTGCGCACACTAAGAGCATCAGGCAAAATACTGCGATTCCAGTTATTTTAATACTTCTCATAAGACAAACACCTGCTTTTTAAAACCTAAAATATAAAAACGGATTATAAGTAGAATTTACAAGCATAGCAAGACAAGCGGCAAAAACGCCCACGGTAAAAAAGATCCCCGCAAGGTCTCTCGCTCGTTCCGACAGGCTGTGCAGCACCAAACGTTTTGCAAAAGACGTCGCGCCGACAGCGGCGATCAGAAACAAGCCTGCATTAGAAGTGGCAAGAAATGCCGTCTGCTGATCCATCCAGCCTGCTCCTCCGTTTAAAAACAACGCTCGCATATAACCTGCCCCGTCCGCCATATCCTGATATGCGAACAGGCTCATACCGAAAAATGTGCACAAAATCGTATAAATGCGCCCGCACCATGCCGGAATTTTATGTAAGATCCGCAGCAGAAAAAATTTTTCCAGTACGAGCAGTATCCCATAATAGATTCCCCAAAGCACAAAATTCCAGTACGCCCCGTGCCACAATCCGGTAAGGAACCATACAACCGCAATATTGCACATCTGGCGCAGCATCCCTTTTTGATTTCCACCCAGAGGGATATATACATACTCCCGAAACCACTCGCCAAGCGAAATATGCCAGCGGCGCCAAAACTCCGTAATCGTCTTTGCTTCATATGGATAATTGAAATTTTCTGGAAAGGAAAAGCCAAACATGGCGCCAAGCCCGATCGCCATATCGGAATATCCTGAAAAGTCAAAATAAATTTGCAGCGTAAAAGCCACAATGCCCATCCATGCCGTAGCGGATGCAAGATTATCCGTACCGATCATTGCAATCTCATTCCAGACAGCGCCGATCTGGTTTGCAATCAGCACTTTTTTGCCCATCCCAGCCATAAAGCGGATCACGCCATGATAAAACTGGCTGACGTTTTCCTTTCGGCTGTCAAGCTGGCTGGCAACCGACTTGTACCGCACGATCGGCCCTGCGATCAACTGTGGAAACAGCGATACATAAGCGCCGAACGCAATCAGGTTTTTCTGCACCTTTGCGTCTCCCCGGTAAACATCGATCGTATATGACATCGTCTGAAATGTATAAAAAGAAATCCCTATCGGCAGCGCCAGATTGAAAACCGGCATCTCTGCCCCAAATACGGACGGGACTGTTTGCAGAAAAAAATCCGCGTACTTAAAAAAAGCGAGCAGCGCCAGATTTGTAACTGCTGATACAAATACGGCAAGGCGTGCCCGCTTCCTTTGTCCCTGTTCCTGAAAAAAACCAGCCAGCCGCCCCGTTGTATAATCCACCAGTGTGGAAAAAAGGATCAGTACGATGTATACCGGCTCGCCCCATGCATAAAAGATCAGGCTTGCGATAAATAAAACCAGATTCCGAAGCTTCCCCGGCACGCTGTAATACGCAAGCAGTGTCAGGGGAAGAAAGCGGAACAGAAATAATAAACTGCTGAAAACCATGTTTGTCCTCTTAATTAAAATTTCGCTGTTTTATAGCTGCTTCTTTAACGCTGTCTGCCCTTTTTTATTTACAGCCTTGTTCGAAGACATTGCGATATACCATACATATTTTCCTTTTTTGCCGCAAAGCGCATTTTTAAATACTTTTTGTTCCGTGGAAGAATAATCGCTGAGGTAATCGCTGCCGCTGTTATGTTTTTTGTATGCTTTCAGGCTTTTTAACAGTGTGTCTGCATTGGCTGTACTGGATGCCTTTGCCACACACAGGCTGTATACTTCCTTATCATCACACAAATAAATGATAGAAGCTACTTTTTCCGCTTCGGATATCGAAAATCCGCCAAATTCATCTGCTTTTGTTGTCTGATACTTTAACTGGCTGCTGCCGCCGGTTGCTTCCAGCGCCGCCTTGCCAAGTGATTTACAGCTTGCCGCCTCTGCTGTCACCGGAAATTGCAGCATCGCGCCAAATACCAGCACTGCTGCCAGTAAAAAAACGGAAATCCTTTTCCACATGCTTTTTTGATTGCATTCCTTTTTATATAACTTTTTCATATCAACTCTCCTTTTGTTTTTCTACGCTTGCTCAAGCGATCGGTCGTAAGCTTCCAGCCGCCTTGCATATTCGCGGTAAGCCTCTACTTTCCAGTGTATGCCGTCTCCTGCCGCATAGGACGTTTTCAGCCAGCCGCTGGAATCTTTCAGAAAATCTGTGCAGTCAAAATACCGCACGCCCATGCTTTTTGCCAGCGCCTTAAGGCTTTCGTTATAAGCCGGGATCTGCGCAAACCCTTTTTGTGACGCTACTTTCGCACTTGTAACTGGTGTCGCAGCCAGCACCACAATATCTGTATCCGGCGTTCCTGCCTGTATCCGCTTTAAGATCTCCCTGTATCCTGCAACCGTATCTTCCTTGCTGCGGTAATGGATCTCATTATCACCAAGCATCAAATATACCCGGTAAGGCTTTGCCGCAATAATCGCTTCCACGCCTGTTTTTCCTTCAAATACCCGTCTTGTACGAAACGTCGTCGTATTCAGCCCAACTTCGGCTACGATCCCTTTATTGCCTTGAATCGACATTCCGCTTAAAATATTGTATGTCCGCAAGCCTACGGTAATAGAATCTCCTGCAAAAATCGTTGTCCGGTTATATGGCGCGGTTCGTATCTTCACTGCATCTGACAACGCACCGTCCATGCCCGATGCTTTTTTTGCCGCGCACGCTTTTACTTTAAAATAATAGTCGCGATTGACCTGCAAGCCGCTCACACGGTACAATGTATCCCTGGTCGTCCCCGCCAGCTTATAATCTCCCGCCGCATTGTCTGTATAGTACACTTTATAATATTTGGGCTGCTGGTTCTTGCCCGGATTCCAGGATACTTTTACCGACGATGCCGAATCCCTGGCAAGCCGCACACCAGATACCTTTGTATAAGGGCAGGTAAACGCTGCGACATTGCTATAACAGGTCGTGCCGCTTTCCATCTTGACCGCAATCCGGTAAAAATATCGATTTCCCCTTTTTACATCTGTATCCTTATACTTTTCCGCTGCCTTGCCGGAATCCGCAGCATCCACCTGCGCGATATTTTTAAATTTGCCGTCTTTTTCCTGGCTGCGCTGCACCTTATATACTGCGGCGCCCTTTACGCTGTTCCACTGGATTGTCGCGGCTTTTGTATTCTTTTTATCTTTTAATGATGCTTTTATCTGCGGGGCTTGTTCAGGCTGTGCATGATCCTCGTTCTGATTATCTGGATTTGGATTGTCTGTGTTTGCATCGCCTGGGGTGTCAGGTGCTGTGTCCCCTGGTGCCTGACCATCTGCACCTGGGGTGTCGGGTGCTGGGTTCTCTGCAGCGCCTGAGTTTTGATCGTTGGCATCTGCATCATTTGAGCCTGGGGTGTCAGGTGCTTGACCATCCGTACCTGGGGCGTTGGGCGCTGCATTACCTGCGCCGCCTGGGGCTTGATCCTCTGCGCCCGGGGTGGCTGGTGCCGTGCCGTCTTCGTCATCTGGCATTTGATCGTTGACATTGCCTGTGCCTGGGACATCTGACGTTTGATCGCCTGTTGGCAGTTGCTCAGTGGTATCTGCTTCGTCTGCGGACCGCTGCCAAAAATCCGAAACAGCATTATGCTTTCCGCTTTCTGTTTCTTTCGCCAAAACGGATGTGCTGCTGCTTTGCAGTGACAAAGACAACGCGGTAAAAAATATCGTAATAAAAACTGCTTTTTCAGATTTTGTTATCCATTTTTTCATAGTTTTCCGACTTTTCCTCCCCTTTCAGCTTTCACTTTTCCTGTACATTTTCTCACAATCACAAAAGTATGTCAATGTGAAACCGTCAGCTTTCCAGCAGACGGTTCAGCAACTGTTCCCTGTGATTGATGAATATCTCTGTCACCTGATAACTGTCGGTATCTTCATAGGAGCATGGATGAATGCGTCCATCGTCAAATGTAAGAATCTGCGCACCGGGAATGCCTAATAAAATCGGTGAATGTGTGGCGATTAAAAACTGCGACTCTTCTTTTACGCACCTGTCAATCTCCATCAGCAGCGTAAGCTGTCTCTGTACAGACAATGCCGCTTCCGGCTCGTCGAGGATATACAGCCCGTTTTTGCGAAAATGCTTTTGCGCAATCGCCAGAAAGCTTTCTCCATGTGATTTCTTATGCAATTCTTCGGACGGCACCAACGCATCCCTTGCATATTCTTCCTCCTGTGTCGCTACATTATAAAAACTCTCGGCACGCAGAAAGTATCCCCATCCTTCCCGCCGGATTCCGCGGATAATTTTGACCGCACCACACAGCTCGGAGTGAGAATCATAAGTCGAAAAGCTGTAGTTTTTCGTCCCGCCTTCTGGATTAAAGCCTGCCGCAACTGCAATCGCTTCCAGCATGGTAGATTTTCCGCTGCCGTTTTCCCCTACAAAAAATGTGACCGGATGCGAAAACGTAATGCTGCGCACGTTTTTTATCGCGCTGATCTGCCTAAGATAGCTGTATCTGTCTATTTTCTTCCAATCAATCCGAATGCCCTGTATCAACTGCTCATTCATATACCTATCCCCCGATTTCTTATTACAAGCTGTGAATCAGTGAAATCATTGGACGCAGTGCGTTATAATATTGGTTTTTACTCTGCGGTGACTGCCCGATCATCTTATCCAGCGCTATCTTGATCTTCGTCAGATCTCTGTCACCATAGGACTGCACAATCTTATACGCGCTTTCTCCCAGTGCGGTGTCCAGGCTGTTTACCTGCAATACTAATGTTGTCAGGCTGACGCCGCGGCTGTAACGGTCTCCGGTACAATACTGCGAGAGCTGCTCGCGCATTTGCATATCTTCTTTGAACTTTTCATACTGTTTTCTGCCTAACGTCTGTCCAAGCACATTCGTAAGGGCACAATACCAGCCGTTTAAATTAGAGATCGGAACAGATTTTGCAATCGCTGTTATATAGTGAATGGTGTCCGGCTCCACTTGCATATTGCCCAGCAAGCTGTCTGGGCTGATAAATCCATTGATAACTGTTTGGCTATCCTTGCTGTTGTTTCCGGTCATTACGGTTTGAGTGTCTGGGCTGCCGCTCCCATTTGTTACAGTTTGGCTGTCTGGGCTGGTGCTTCCATTATTTTCTAACTGTCCGCCAAGACTATTTTTTCCAATGTTCAACAACTGTCCGCCAAGACCATTTTTTCCATTGTTCAACAACTGTCCGCCAGGACTATTTTTCCCATTGTTCAACGACTGCCTGCCAGGGCTGATATTTCCATTATTCACTGCCTGTCTGACCAGGCTGCTGCTTTCGTTGGCTTTTGACGGTTTGCCTTTCTTTTTTGTCTTCTTTTTTTCTGCTTTTTTTACTTTTTTCTTCTGGTCAGAACCTTTCAGGCTGACATGGATTCCCCTGCTTTCCCAAAACTCTGCGGCTTTGGCGTATCCTTTGTCATTGGAATAGATGCAGTAGGAGGCTTTCGGGTGCTTTACAATTAAATATCCCAGCACTCCCATCAACTGGTAATCCAGTGCATTATTTCCAACCGCACATTCCATCCAGATAATCTGGGAATTATTTACCTGCCTGAGCAGAAATTCACGCAGGCGCTTGGAATGATGCTCGGTATAGAAGGTGACAATCCGGTCTTTTTTTCGAATCTTGTCCAACAATCCGAACCATTTATCACCTACATTTTCGGTATCGACTAAATAGTATTTTCGTTTCAAAATGCATGTCCTTTCATTTTTCCTCTGATTTTTTCGTCTAAATTTTTACTCTGTCTTCACATGATGCCGCATATGGCTCATGTTCACTCATCCATTGTCTCTTTGATTTGCTGCATCTCCTGGTTAATGTCTGTCACAGAATTGGTCAGATGCGCTAACAGCACCCAGCATCCTATCGCCGGAACCAGGACAAACGGCGCCAGCAGCTTGAACCCTCTTGAAAAAAAACACAGAATCACTGTAACACTCCAAATACATGCCCACACGAACACCACGATTTTGATTACAATATACGTAATCCTGATTCTTTTCAGATTCCATAAGGCAAATGCAGCTCTCCTCTTTTTTACATATTCTCCGTCCCGCTCCTGATGCCGCTCACATGCTCCATATTTTTTTCCAAAGCTCAAACTCTTCCTCCACAACCTTTCTTTCGCTGTCTCTACAGACGGGCACTGCCTTTCCAACGAACAAACATGGACAGAAGCATGGCACTTATGCCCAAAACAAGGTAAACGCCTGCATACATCACAAATGCTGGTTCACCCATTGAAAAAAATGCCCCTGTTCCAAGCAAAAACAAACCTGCTGCAACGACAGGCAGGCTCCAAAGCTTTCTGCCATTTTTCCCTGCATATATACCGGCAAAAACCATATAAACCGGATTTACAGCATAAAACAAAAGAAAACAGACTGCCATGCCCGCGTCGCTTCTTACAAAAGTAACCGCTGTCCAAGGCAGCAGAAGCATAATTACTGCCGCAGCAATCAGCCACAAAATCAAGTTACTGTTCTTTTTTATCATACGTCTCCCTCCCTTGTTTCGTTAAGCTCTGCATATCCTTTACAGACATCAACCCATGCTTCATAACCAGAGTACCGCTCCAGCTCAGGAATCGTCAGCTCTATGGCACTGTTTGAGCTGCCGCACGCCGGAAATACTGTAGGAAACCGCTTCAGCGATACATCCAGGTACACTTTTACGCCTTCATTTAACGCAAATGGACAGACCCCGCCGACTGCATGGCCTACAAGCGATTCTGCTTCCCCAGGCGACAGCATCTTTGCTTTTGTCCCAAACTGCGCCTTATAGCCCCGGTTATCGATTTTCGCATCTCCGGCTGCCACAATCAGCACTGCTTTGCCGTCCACTAGAAACGAAAGTGTCTTTGCGATTCTGCGCGGCTCACAATGCAGCGCAGCCGCCGCAAGCTCTACCGTAGCGCTGGACACATCAAACTCCTGTATCTTTTCTTCTATCCCATACTGCCTGAAATATTCCTTTACCCTATCGATTGCCATTTTTTCCTCCTGCATTACTGACGACTTGATACTCTGTGCTTACTTAGATCTGTATATCTAAAGGAAGTATATCACAATTATACTTGTTTGAGCATAAAAAACGATAATTTTTTGAAAAAATCGGTTTTTTTAAATGAATTGTCACCTGCATCATGAATTTTTGCAAAAGAAAAGCATCCGCAAAAGCTGAAGCTTTTGTGATGCTTTTCTTTTGTCTATTTTTTTCTCCTACATCATTGTATCGTCTCTAAGCACCTTTCCTTTGCAATGGCCAATCTCGTGCCGAATAATCTGAGCCGTCCAGCCCGTATACAAGTTAAGAGCAAAACTGCGGGGTGTCCGTCCCAATTATATTATGTTTCTTCTATAATTTTAACACCCCACGCCGGAATTCCAAACTCCTCCTGGCTTTTTATCTCTGCCCCCGACAAAAGCTCTGTACTATCTGAAAATCTGTATGTAACATTCCTGCCTTCCGCCGAATAATTAAAATAGAATCTTACGGTCTTTCCGAAATCATTCTTCCCCTGTCTTACAATCACAGGAAAGTTTTCATCCGGTATCTGCACCGCAGCGGCCCGCAGTATATATTCCAGAATGCGCCACAATATTTTTTTATCGGTCATGCATCCCAGATAAAAAGCTTTTCCGTTTCCATAGCTGTTTTCCGTTACTGCGGCATATTTGTTCCAATTATAGTGGTCGTAAGATGCCAGTACTTCTGCTCCGTTCGGTATCAAAAGCTCCATAAAAACATCCGCTTCTGCTTCTTCTGCGTCTCCGATGATCTTACCAGTCAGGCCGGTATGCTTTGGAAATGCAAACTGCTGGTATTCCACGCCAAAACACTTATGCAGAATATGCGGCTGTACTTCATGGCTGACTTTT
>Ga0137308_101494_pt1 | contig 22223 bp, 15 predicted proteins | sample Inofrocosms_June_FD_97181 | JGI IMG/M metagenome (GOLD analysis project Ga0137308, IMG submission 97181) | Mouse cecal microbial communities from Vienna, Austria - N-Acetylneuraminic and N-Acetylglucosamine D2O microcosms_June | ecosystem: Host-associated > Mammals > Digestive system > Large... | reverse complement strand
GGTTCAAATCCTGTCACATCGGTTGTACAAGGATTAATAAATAGCGGGAAAGCATATATAATCCTTGGCAGGGGCACAAAGGCGTGTCTGGCGGATATATGCCAGATGCGCTTTTCTTTATATTATTCTGGTAAATATTGATGTTTAAAATTATACAAAGAGTATATTGCGCTGGCAAGTTCCAAATGTTTTACCAAAAAGCAGCTGTATGGGGACGCTGGTGCTTAAGCCTTGTTTTTTAAGGCTTTATGCACCATTGCGTATCCCATTCAAGTGCAAACGTGCTGCTGTTGGTAAAACATTTGGAATTGCCAGCGCCAATAATTTATAAAGTATTTTATTTCCAGTTCTCCTGGAGCAGGCAAAAATTTATTGACTAAGCCATGTATTAAAATGTATAATAGAAACGGAGGTATACATGGAGATAAAAATATAAGGAGGGCGGTTATGGATGGAATAGCAAAAAAAGGCGGGGAGAAAAAAGATAAATTAGTTTCTATGAAGTTTAAGCTTCTTAGGGTTATTATTCCAATAGTAATTATAATGGTTGGTGTGCTTGTATTATTTTCATACCAGATATCAAGAAAGCTTCTGGAAGATTCTTCACATGAGATGCTTGAACTGTCTGTAAGTAAACAGGCAACACAAATAGAGGCATGGCTTGATGCAAACCTTGCTTCATTTAATATGGCTAAACAGTCTATTGAAGCAGCAAAACCAGACAGCCAGTCATTACAGGCACTTCTTGACGGGTATTATGGGTTTAATTCAAATTTTGCCAATGGAATATATATTGCCAGCCAGGATGGCAGTGTCTTCAAGGCATCACAGTCAGATATTACAATAAACAATCCAGCAGAGTCGGTATGGTATAAGCAGGGGCTGACAAGGAAAAATATGGCATATACGAGTGCCTATAAGAATGAAGATGGCAATGACGTTGTAAGTGCATCTGGAATATTGTCAGATGGTTCAGGGCAGCTGAAAGTGATAGCAGCTGACTTGTCTATAGATAAAATTTCTATAATTGTAAATTCATTTATTGATATGGAGGGTGCACATGCTTTTCTTGTTGAGAAAGATACAAGAAAGATAATTGCACACAGGAATTCTTCTATTATTTCAACAAGTCTTGCTGATAACAATGAAGATAAATTTTATAGCAGTGTTAATTCTAAGTTTGAAAATGAAGATTTTACATATTCTTCTGTTGAAGACAATATGACAGTTTTTGAGGAAATTGAGGGAACAGACTGGATTTTGGTTTCATATGTCCCTAAATCACTTGTACTTGCAGATGTCAATGCGTTGCGGACCAAACTTGTTATTATAGGTGTTGTATTGATACTGGTATTGTGTGTGATTATTGACCGTACAATAATTATAATGATACGTCCAGTAGGTAAGATTACAGATACAATTACTACTATGTCTTCTGGTGACTTTACTGTGGATGCAGGAGTAAAAGGACGTGATGAAATTGCTTTGATGGGACGGAGCGTAAGACAGTTTACAGCTTCAATGAGGGAAATGTTAAAAGATATCCATAATATTTCCGGACAGTTAAGTGAACAGGCGTGGAACAGTGATACTATATCATCACGGCTGTACAGTTCAGCACAGACACAGGCAAATTCAATGTCGGAACTTAATACAACAGTTGACCAGCTTTCAATATCTGTCAATGAAATTGCAGAAAATGCAACAAAACTTGCAATGGTGGTTACAGATACGCATGAAGACAGCAGCCGCCTTGATGAGAAGATGAAAGATACAGTTGCTGCATCAGACAAAGGACGTGCTGATATGCAAAAAATTGGTGCTGCAATGCAGGATATAAGCAATTCAATTAATGAACTCAATATAGCTGTAGACAAAGTAGGTGAAGCATCAGAAGAAATCACAAAGATAGTTGCATTTATTGGTGAAATTGCGGATGAAACAAACCTTTTGTCATTTAATGCTTCTATTGAAGCAGCAAGGGCAGGAGAAATGGGAAGGGGGTTTGCTGTAGTTGCAGCACAGATAGGGCAGCTTGCACAGAACAGTACAGATTCCGTTGGAAGTATTACAAAACTTATTGATGAAATACGGGTTCTTGTAAATAATGCTGTAACACAGGCAGGAACCAGCTCAAGGAATATTGATGAAAGCAGCAAACTTATATATACAGCGGTAGAAACATTTGATATTATATATAAAAATATAGAAGAAACTAATGAAATGATAGCACATATGATAAGTAAAGTAGGAGAGGTAGATGAGGTAGCAACTACTGTAGCGGCGATTTCAGAAGAACAGGCAGCAAGTTCTGATGAAATACTTGCAACTTCAGAAAATATGGTAGTACAGGCAAATTCAATTTCTGATAACAGCTATAAAGTTGCGGAAGATTCCAAAGTTCTTGCAGAAACAGCAGAGAGACTGTCTAAACAGATAAATACATTTAAAATATAGACAGACAGAAAGGAGGCGGCAGCAGTATGAAGAAAATTTTAAGCTTGTTTGTAGTATTTATGTTATGTGTTAATATGCTTTCAGGATGTAGCAGCAATAGCAGCAAAAACAATGACAATATAAGGATATACCTTACAGTTTCACAGGGTGATACGTTCAGGAATTCTATTATAGATGCAGCAAAAGCGGAGGCTGGAAGAATAGGTGCAGAGCTTGTGGCAGAGGATGCACAAGGTGTTCTTGAAACACAGGCAGCACAAATAAAAAAGGCAGCAGAAGAAGGCTATGACGCAATTTTATGTGGACTAGTAAATACAGATACAGCACTTGAATTTGAAGAGATTGCAGGTGATATACCAATAATATTTTATAACAGCTGCCCTGATGATAAAAGGCTTAAGGCTGACAAGTATGTCTATGTAGGTTCAGATGAAACAGATGCAGGAAGATACCAGGCTGAGTATATATTGGATAACAGCCAGGGGATGGATGAAATAAATGTGGTAATATTTAAGGGCGAACTTGGACATTCTGGTACAAAGGGAAGGACAAGTTCACTTATAAGCACACTTAAAGCTTCTGGCAAAAATGTAAACTTTGTATTTAATGATACTGCAAACTGGGACCAGGAACAGGCAAAAGAATTGTTTAATATATTTTTGTCAACAGGACAGCCTTATGATTTTGTTGCTGCTAATAATGATTCAATGGCACTTGGTGTTCTTGATGCATATGCTGAAAATAATATTAACCCTGCAGATGCACCTGTACTTGGTGTAGATGCCACGGCGGACGGGTGTGCTGCTATTGAAGATGGAAGAATGGTATTTACAGTGTACCAGTCTGCCAAGGGGCAGGGTGAGTATGCTGTAAAGGTGGCAGCAGAACTTGCCAGGGGTGGTTCAATAAGTGGCATAGAAGGTGCAACAAAAGATAATAAATATGTATATGTGCCATTTGAAAAAGTAACAGCTGGAAATGTAAGTGAATATAAGTAGTTGTAAAGAAAAAAGAAATAATATGAAGATATTATGCAGCACAGGAACGTATGGCATTAAGATTGTAAATTATTTCTTTATGGTTAATAAATATGAATAATAGTAATTAATATATGAAAGGTGGTTATAAAATGTTTAAAATTAATGACAATTATCTCAAGTTACCAGGAAGTTACCTGTTTTCTACAATAGCAAAGAAGGTTGCGGCATATAGTGAGGCAAACAAAGACAAGGCAGATAATATTATACGCCTTGGTATAGGTGATGTAACACTTCCGCTTTCACCAGCTGTTATAGAAAGGCTTCACAGTGCAGTAGATGAGATGTCAAAGAAAGAAACATTTAAGGGGTATGCCCCGGATTTAGGATATGAATTCCTGCGTACAGCTATTGTAGAGAATGATTATAAAAGCCGTGGATGTGATATTGCAGCAGATGAAATATTTATAAGTGATGGTGCTAAAAGTGATTCAGGAAATATAGGCGATATTTTTGCACAGGACAATAAAATTGCAGTTTGTGACCCTGTTTACCCTGTATATGTAGACACTAATGCAATGGCAGGACGTACAGGTGTATATGACCCTGCAGCAGAGAAGTGGTCTGGTGTAATATATATGCCTTGTACTAAGGAAAATAATTTCTGTCCTGAAATACCAGATAAAACCCCTGATATAATTTACCTTTGTTTTCCAAATAACCCTACAGGAACTACAATAACAAAAGAGCAGTTACAAGTATGGGTTGATTATGCATTAAAATCGGGTTCAGTTATTATTTATGATGCTGCATATGAAGCATATATTTCAACACCAGGTGTACCACATTCAATTTATGAATGCGAAGGTGCTAAGGCTTGTGCTATTGAGCTTAGGAGTTTTTCTAAAAATGCAGGTTTTACAGGTACACGTCTTGGATTTACTGTTATACCAAAAGAACTTAAGAGTGGTGATGTAACATTACACAGCCTTTGGGCACGCCGTCATGGCACTAAGTTCAATGGTGCGCCTTATATTATACAAGCAGCAGGTGCAGCAGTTTACACAGAAGAAGGAAAGAAGCAGACAGCAGAACAGATTGCTTATTATATGAATAATGCAAAGATTATAAGGGAAGGGCTTGAAGCAGCAGGTTATGAAATATATGGAGGTAAAGATGCCCCTTATATCTGGCTTAAAACACCAGATAACATGACTTCATGGGAATTTTTTGACTATTTGCTGGAGAAGCTTAATATTGTTGGTACACCGGGTTCAGGTTTCGGACCTAGTGGTGAAGGGTATTTCAGGCTTACAGCATTTGGAAGCCTTGAAAATACAAAAAGGGCAATGGAACGAATAAAAGCAGGTGAAGCAAATATATGAGAAAAATAATTAACAGGTTATTATGTACAGTTGTTACAGCATGTATATTAACAGGGATTACAGCGCCGTCTGCAAGGGCAGGCGCTTCCCTGGAGTCTGCTATACAGGTAGCAGACCAGATGCCTGGAGATGATGTTAAAGAAAATACAAAATATGATAAATATATTGCGTTTGGTGCAGATTTAAAACCAGGTGAGAAAACTTCTGTTTTAAATATATTCGGGCTTACAGAAGCAGGGCTTTCAGATTATAAAACAATAGAGATTACTAATAAAGATGAGCATGATTACCTTGATGAATATCTTGACTCATCTGTTATTGGCACAAGGGCGCTTTCATCAGTTATGATTGTAAAGACGGAAACTGGAAGTGGCATTATTGTATCAGTTAATAATATAAATTATTGTACATCAGGGATGTACTGCAATGCATTAATAACAGCAGGCATGAGTGATGCTAGTGTTACTGTGGCAGCACCATTTAATATATCAGGTACTTCTGCACTTGTGGGAGCTATGAAAGCATACTCTGTAATGACAGGGCAGGATATACCAGAATCTACTATGGATATAGCTACAGATGAACTTGTAACAACTGCTGAGGTTGGAGAGAGTATTGGAGACAATGATAAAGTAGTACAGCTTGTAGCAGCTGCAAAGCAGAGGATTTTTGAAGAAGAGCTTTCAACAGAAAGCGATATAAGGGATGCAGTGGAATCATCTGCCGAAGCCCTTAAAATAGATATTGGAAAAGAAGATGTTGAGAAGCTTACAGCAATGCTTAAAAAAGTTTCAGAAGTTGACATAGATGTAAATGCTATAAAGGAACAGGCATCAGAGATTTATAATAAACTTAAAGATGCAGGGATTGATTTTAGCAAAGTTGATACAAAAGGGCTTGCAGAAAAGGTAGGCGATTTTTTCGCCAATATTTTTAACGCAATAAAAGATTTCTTTAGCGGGCTTTTTGGCTAAGGTGTATTACACCTTGCCAGGAATATGGATTACAGGAGGCAGACATGGCAAATATTATTTCAGATGAAACTATTGAGTATGTAGGGATACTTGCAAAGCTTGAACTGGACAGTGAGGAAAAGGAGCAGGCGAAGAAAGATATGGGAAGGATGCTTGATTATATAGACAAGCTTAATGAGCTGGATACAGATGGTATAGAACCTATGTCACATATCTTTCCAGTTGATAATGTGTTCCGTGAAGATGAAGTATGTAATGGTGATGGCAGGGAGATTACGCTTGCCAATGCGCCTGAAAGAAAAGAAGACAGCTTTGTGGTACCTAAGACAATAGTTGGATAATGGGACTACAGGCAGTTTTTTGCTGCCAGTAATAAATGCATTGAATGGAGGAAGAAATGTCTTTAATGAATTTGACAGCCGTGGGGCTTGGAAAGAAAATCCAGAACAAAGAAGTATCTGCACCTGAAGCAGCTAAAGCTGCACTGGATGCTATAAAAGCAAAAGAAGCAGAAATAAACAGCTTTGTTACTGTGGACAGTGAAGGTGCATTAAAACGTGCAGAAGAAGTACAGAAACTTATTGATAAAGGGAAACTGGCTGGTTCTCTTGCAGGTGTGCCAGTGGCAGTAAAGGATAATATGTGTACGAAAGGGCTGCTTACAACATGCAGTTCTAAAATACTTGGCAATTATATACCTATGTTTACAGCAGATGCAGTGCTTAATCTTGAAAAAGCAGGTGCTGTAATTATTGGAAAGACTAATATGGATGAGTTTGCCATGGGAAGTACAACTGAAACTTCAGCATTTGGCCCAACTAAGAACCCATGGGATACAGGGCATGTGCCAGGAGGTTCATCTGGAGGCTCATGTGCTGCTGTAGCAGCGGAAGAGTGCCCATATGCTCTTGGTTCAGACACAGGCGGCTCTATAAGGCAGCCAAGTTCGTTCTGTGGTGTTACAGGAATTAAGCCTACTTATGGAACTGTTTCACGTTACGGGCTTATAGCATATGGTTCATCACTTGACCAGATAGGGCCAGTGGCAAAAGATGTTACAGACTGTGCAACAATCCTTGAAGTAATTTCATCATATGACCAAAAGGATTCAACATCTGTTAAAAGGGACAATTATAACTTTACATCGGCATTAGAAGATAATGTAAAGGGAATGAAAATAGGAATACCAGCGGATTATTTTGGTGAAGGCCTGGACAGGGAAGTAAAAGAAGCAGTCCTTAATGCAGCAAAAGAGCTTGAAAAGAAGGGTGCAGTAATTGAAGAATTTAACTTAAGCCTTGTAGACTATGCAATCCCTGCATATTATATAATTGCGTGTGCAGAAGCAAGTTCAAATCTTGCAAGGTTTGATGGTGTAAAATATGGATACCGTACAGAAGATTACAACGGACTCCACAATATGTATAAAAAGACACGTTCAGAAGGCTTTGGTGCAGAAGTTAAGAGAAGGATTATGCTTGGTTCATTTGTACTTAGTTCAGGATATTATGATGCATATTATATAAAAGCGTTGAAAACAAAGGCATTAATAAAAAAGGCATTTGACAAAGCGTTTAATAAATATGATGTAATACTTGGACCTGCTGCCCCACAGACAGCCCCGGCACTTGGTGAGAGTTTAAGTGACCCACTTAAAATGTACCTTGGTGATATTTATACAATTTCTGCTAACCTTGCAGGGCTTCCAGGAATAACTGTACCTTGCGGAATAAGCAGCAAGCGCCTTCCTATAGGCCTGCAGCTTTTAGGCAACTGTTTTGAAGAGAAAAATATAATACGTGTAGCATACGCATTTGAGCAGACAAGAGAGTATGCACATAGCCCGCTTGCATAGCAGAATGGAGGTTTATTAATGAAACAGTATGAAACAGTTATAGGACTTGAAGTACATGTAGAGCTTGCAACAAAAACTAAAATCTTCTGTTCATGCCCTACAGAATTCGGAGGTGCACCAAATTCACATACATGTCCTGTGTGCACAGGTATGCCAGGTTCACTTCCAGTTTTAAATAAAAAGGTAGTAGAATATGCTGTGGCTGTGGGTCTTGCTACAAACTGCAGTATTACACAGAACTGCAAATTTGACCGTAAAAACTATTTTTATCCTGATAACCCACAGAATTACCAGATATCACAGCTTTATTACCCTATATGCAGGAATGGCGGTATTGAAATCACAACAGAGAATGGCATCACAAAGACTATAGGCATACATGAAATCCATATGGAAGAAGATGCTGGGAAGCTTGTGCATGATGAGTGGGGTGAAAGCTCACTTGTAGATTTTAACCGTTCAGGTGTGCCGCTTATTGAGATTGTTTCAGAGCCTGATATGCGTTCAGCAGAAGAAGTGATTGCTTATCTTGACAAGCTGCGCCTTATTATACAATACCTTGGTGCATCAGACTGTAAATTACAGGAAGGTTCAATGCGTGCAGATGTAAACCTTTCTATAAGGGAAGCAGGTACAGAGGAGTTTGGCACACGTACAGAGATGAAGAACCTTAACTCATTTAAAGCTATCGCAAGGGCTATTGAAGCAGAGAAAGAACGCCAGATTGATATAATTGAATCTGGAGGTAAGGTAGTACAAGAAACAAGGCGCTGGGATGATAATAAAGAGTATTCATATGCAATGCGTTCAAAAGAAGACGCCCAGGATTACCGTTATTTCCCAGAACCAGACCTTGTACCAGTAATTATAAGTGACAGCTGGCTTGAAGAAATAAAGTTATCACAGCCAGAATTCCGTGATGAAAAGTTAAAACGTTATAAAGAGGAATATAAAATCCCTGATTATGACGCACAGATTATTACAGGAAATAAACATCTTGCGGATATTTTTGAAGCAGCAACAGCTATATGTAATAACCCTAAAAAGGTTTCAAACTGGCTTATGGTTGAAACTATGCGCCTTATGAAGGAAAATGACATGGAGCCAGAACAGCTTAAGTTTTCACCAGAAAACCTTGCTAAGCTTGTGAACCTTGCGGAGTCAAGGGTAATTAACAGCCAGACTGCCAAAGAGGTATTTGAAAAGGTATTTAGTGATGATATTGACCCTGAAAAGTATGTTGAAGAAAATGGGCTTAAAACAGTGTCAGATGATGGTGCATTAAGGGAAATAGTCCAAAAGGTTATTGAAGAAAACCCACAGCCTGTAGAAGATTACCATAATGGAAAAAAGAAAGCCATGGGCTTCCTGGTTGGACAGATAATGAAAGAAATGAAAGGCAAGGCCGACCCTGCAATGGCAAATAATATTCTTAAGGAATTATTGTAACCGGAAGTTAATCCAGCACAGAAATGAGGAAAATTATGGAAGAAGAACAGGTTTTTGATATTGAGAACAGAAGAAGCAAAAGGATACCTGTTGGTATGCACCTTGAGGTTTCTTCTGTATTTAAGCAGAATAATGTATATGTAAGCAATATTAATGCACCTATAGAAGTTGTGGATATTTCAAAGTATGGAATAGGATTTGTGTCTGCAAGTGTGCTTCCTATAGGGTTTTACTTTGATTCAAGGCTTAAGTTTGAAGATGAAAGAGACTGTATTAACTGTGTTGTAAGGATTGTGCGCAGGAAGAAACGTGATGATGGCCTTACGTTATATGGATGTGAGTTTGTTGGGATGTCTCCTGTATTTGACTATGTATTTGATGATGCTGAAAAAGACTATATAAGCAAAGCAGATTACAGGGGATGCGAATAAATTATTACCGGGCTGTCTATGGGTGTTTTAAAATTAAATACTTCAAAAGTTATGTGGTTCTGGCAGTTACAAATGTTTACCATCCGAAAGCCATGTGCAACATGGCTTTGCACGCATTCCGCTTGGATGGATACACAGTGGTGCATAAAGCCTTAAAAGACAAGGCTTAAGCACCAGTGTATCCATAACAGCTGCTTTATGGTAAAACATTTGGAACTTGCCAGAGCAATATACTTTTTGTATAATTTTAATTTGACTTTCTGGTTTTCAAAGCATTGGTTCAATGTCCTAAAGGACACCGCCTAGCCTGTTTGCCGGCAGGTTAGGCATTTTTTATTTTCGCTTATTCTTCCTATCTATGTAGGCAAGCAACGATATCAGCAGAGTTCCGGAAGATACCAGCAAAACTAGTATTCCTAGAAAAACCATAATAGTTTCATAATCTGTCATCAGCGTCACCTCCCATCTGGTATAAGTCTGGTTAATCGTAGATTACACCGGCTAAATTTATAGTGACAGCTTGGGAGGCTGCCATCCCGTCGAAGGGCTTTTCCATATAGAAATTTTAACATACATTATACATGTATTTAAGAAAGATTTGCTCAAGATTTTATCTTTTTTGCATATTAACAATATCAAACATAAAAGATTTATGCTGTTTTTCAAAATAATAAAAGTCCAGGCAATACAATATCTGCCTGGTTTTTTCAGACTCAAAGCACTGTTGCGTGTGATAACGCAGCGCAATGTCATGATGTTGGGGTAAAAATGTTATTTCTACTCAAAAGGTGCCTGTATTATGTAGCGAAATATAACTAAACCACTATATATTGTATACGATTTGGTATAAAAAAGCTTTTGACCCCAGCATCATGTCATTTAGTTAAGCAGGCTCTGATAAACAATGGATTTATGGGTGTTTGAAAATCAAATTTATACAAAGATTATATTACTCTGGCAAATTCCAAATGTTTTACCAAAAAGCAGCTGTATGGGGACGCTGGTGCTTAAATCTGGTTTTTTCAGATTTTATGCACCACTGCGTATCCCATCCAAGCGGAATGCGGCAAAGCCATGTTGCAAACATGGCTTTCTGTTGGTAAAATTTTGGAATTGCCAGAGCTACATAACTTTTAAAGTATTTTTATGCCCTTATATCAAATGAGAAGCGTTTCATGTCTGATGTTGCAGATGTGTTTATTTTGGTATCTATAAAGTTGTTTACTGTGCTTGTGCCTGTATCTGCATCAGCCATTGCTACATTTACATGGCATGCATATCCCTGTTGGTTTAATGCATTTGAGAGTACATCGGAATTAGTCTTTATTAAATTTATAGAGGGTTCATCACCCAGTATAAATTTTGTATTTACGTCATTTTTATTTTTATCAATATATATATCTATATCGCCCAGGTGCTCAAGTGTAAGGTGCAAAAGCACATGTGCATTGTCTGGGTTTCTTCTAAGTTTTTCTTTCTGTGTGTACACGTATAAATCTGCATGTGCATCCTGGTTCTGTAGTTTTAGTGGCATCTGCATATATGAAAAAGTTTCACTTAATGTTTTCATAAACTCAATATTGCTTTCCATATCATGTGCAGAACGTCCCATGCTGTCAGAATCCTCACCTGAAAGTGCAGTCTGTATAAGCCCCTGGAAATTTTTAAGTTGTGTGGACATCTTATCATAAAATGAATTAACTTCACCATCTTTTTTTAACTTGTCTGGAGTAAGTGTCCATGATGACTGCAGGAACTTGCCGAGTATATTTTCAAATACCTGTGAATGGAAGAGTTCCTGTACTGCTGCGGGGTCTGCGGATGGTATAGTATTTTTAACCAGGGTTAAGACCTCTTTTGCAGTTGCTTCACCAGAAGCAATTTTAGCTGCAAGCTGCCTGCTTATTGGCAGTGAGCTTAGTTTAGACAGAAGTTCACTACGTTCACCAGATGTAAGGAATGTACCAAGGTAGTCATTTTCCCTGCCTGCTTTACTGTATAGGTCTGCAAGGGTGTCTATAATTGTATGGCTGCTCTGCTGTGCCTGTTTTGTACCCTGGTTTGCCGCCTGCTGCAAGAAATTCAGTGTACTGTTAATAGAATTTTTGGCGGTTTCTGTAATTGTCTGGAATAACTTATTGGCAAAGCCAGACTTACCCTCTTTTACAGCTTCTTGTGCCTGTTGTTCTGGATTGTCCGGAGTTTTTTCATCTTGTTTTCCAGGTTCCATTGTTTCTGCATCAAGCACAGGTATATTTTTAACACTGTTTTCTGTCTGCTGCATTACAGTATGTTCATCAGCTGCTTGTTCAAGTGTCTGGTTAATTAGGAATAATTTGTCTGTTATGTCTGCCTGTGTCATTCCGTCTGGCAGTTTTAAATTTCCAGAAAGCATAGCATCACGTATTATTACAAGGGCATCATGTATTGTAAGTGAACCATCTTTAATCTGTGCTATTACATCTTCAGACAGTGGTGTCCCAGACAGAAGTTCCATAAGTTCCTGGCGCTGGCCAGGTGGAAGTTCTGATATTGTGCCATTATTTCCTTCCAGGGTGTTTGTATTGTCATAGAGTGCTATGGAAAGCAGCTTTTCACCAAATAGTGATAAAGTGCTGGAAGGACCACCACCTGCAAGTGCATTAAGCAGGGCAGGTATACTTTGTGAAAATTCCTGTATCTGTCCTAAAAGCTGGTGTGTCCCATTCATATAGCTGCTGAACTGGCTTACAGTATCACTGTTAATATCCATCATAAGCCTGTTCATTACAGCAAGTGTATTCATATCTGTAGTTTTATAATCGTATGACTGCTGCATAAGGTGCTGTATAGATTCCTTGTTTATAGGGAGCATATTGTCCATAAGCGCCTTTACTGCGTTCTGGTTGTGCTGTGTTGGAGGAAGCCCGGCTTCATCAAGTGCCTTATTAATAAGGGTAAGCTCTGTTTCAGTAAAACTATTTTTTACAGCTTCAAGAAATATATTGCCGCCAGACACAGAACCCAGCCTGAATGCGGCAGTCTGTCCTATGGAAATCATTGGGTTTCCTACGATTTTTGCTTTTAGTATAGTATTATTTTCAAGTGTTATGGTTATATCATTATTGAAGAGGTCCGATACCTCGCCTCTTATAATATCACCTTCTGTAAGCCTTCCAGGGCTGTGTGCAACACCAAAATCAGTCCTTGCAGGACCTCTTGCAGATGCAGCAGAAGTGCTGCGGTTTTCTGATGCCCTCTGCTGCTGCATTGCCTGGTTCTGCTGTGACACAGGTCTGCGGTTTACTGAATTACTGTTTAAAGAATTTATTTTAGGATTATCCATATCATACCTCACATTCTGGTATAGTCTTATTTATATTTATCGTCATATTTTATAATTTTACATATAGTAAAATGTAATGCTATATGTGAATTGCAAAATTTTAGAAAAAATATGAAAAAATATCTTGACAAGGAATATTAAGCGTGATATCTTACTAAATAGATGTTAGCACTCCATTTTAAAGAGTGCTAACAAGAAATAAGGAAGGAGTGGTTCGTTGGAGTTAAGCGAAAGGAAGATAAAAATTCTTCAGACGATAATACGCACGTATCTTGAAACTGGAGAGCCTGTTGGTTCCAGAACCATTTCAAAGGACACAGATTTGAATTTAAGTTCAGCAACTATCCGTAATGAGATGTCAGACCTTGAAGAGATGGGATATATTATACAGCCACATACTTCTGCCGGACGTATACCTACGGATAAGGCATACAGGTTATATGTTGATACAATGCTGGATGATAAGACAAGCGAAGTCCAGAACCTTAAAGAGCAGCTGGAAGAAAAGGCTGTTAAGATTGATGTCCTGTTAAAGCAGGTTGCAAAATATCTTGCCAGTAATACAAATTATGCAACAATGGTGTCAGGACCAAGGTATAAAACAAAGAAAGTTAAATTTATACAGATTACACCTGTTGATGAGAGAAATATCCTTACAGTAATTGTACTTGACAATAATGTTGTAAAAAACCAGATGCTCAAGGTTGAAGAACACATAGACCAGGAACTTATGGTAAAGCTGAACTTCATACTTAATACTACACTGAATGGCCTGGATGTAACAGAGATGAACCTTGCTATTATAAAAAATATAAAAGAACAGGCAGGCAGCCATACAGGAGTTATTGATGCAGTGCTGGAACTTATTGGCAATGCACTTATGGAAGAAGATGACTTTGAGATATATACAAGTGGTGCTACCAATATACTTAAGTATCCAGAACTTTCAAGCAAGTCCGAAACAACAGAACTCCTTAATGCATTTGAGGAGAAAGGGATTATCAATAACTGGCTTGAAACAACGGATACAGGAAGTGGCAGTGAAACACATGATATACAGGTATATATTGGCAATGAAACAAAAGTTGACAGTATGAAGGATTGTTCTATGGTAACTGCCACATACAGGATACATGAAGGTGTATATGGCAAAATTGGTATTGTAGGGCCGAAACGTATGGATTATGACAAAGTAGTAAGCACGCTGCAGTCATTAATGACGCAGCTTGATGATATATTCAAGAATGAATAATATGGCCTGGTTGCCGCAAGATAATAAGAGAGGTGGTAAATGCAGTGGCAGATGAGAAAGATTTAGAAAAGGATGCAGAAAGTACAACAGACGGGGAAGACAACACTGGCAGTAAAGATGTCCAGGATGGCACAGAGGAAACAGGTGGAGTGCCAGAAGGAGATGGAACTTTAGAGGAAGGCCAGACAGAAGAAGCACAGGAAGAAGATGCTGCCCCAGATGATAACAAGACAGCATCCCCTGGAAAAAAGGAAAAACGTTTTGGCAAGAAGAAAGATAAAGCCACCCAGAAGCTTGAAGAGAAAATTGCTGGGCTTGAAGACCAGAGGGTAAGGCAGCTTGCTGAATTTGAGAATTTCAGGAAGCGTTCTGAGAAAGAAAAATCACAGATGTTTGAAACTGGTGCAAAGAGTGTTATTGAAAAGATTCTTCCAGTTATAGATAACTTTGAAAGAGGTCTTGCAGGAGTACCAGCAGAAGAAAAAGAAGCACCTTTTGTACAGGGTGTGGAGCTGGTATATAAACAGCTTGTTACTGCACTTGAAGAGCTTGGTGTAAAACCAATAGAAGCTGTAGGAAAAGAATTTGACCCAGCTATCCACAATGCTGTTATGGCAGTTGATGATGACACACTGGAAAGCGGCACAATAGCAGAAGAAATGCAAAAAGGCTATATGTATAAGGAAAGTGTAGTAAGGCATAGTATGGTAAAGGTAGTTAATTAATTGTTAAAAAAGCAATAAACAGATAAATTTTACTTGGCAGGTTTGCGTCTATGCGCTGTCTGGCAGCAAACTTGCAATGCACAATAAGCAGCGCAGAAAAGAGGTTAATTATGAGCAAAATTATTGGTATTGACTTAGGTACAACAAATTCATGTGTAGCTGTTATGGAAGGTGGAAAGCCTGTAGTAGTAGCTAATACAGAAGGTGCAAGAACAACTCCTTCGGTTGTTGCATTTACAAAGACAGGCGAGAGGTTAGTAGGTGAGCCTGCAAAGCGCCAGGCAGTAACCAATGCAGATAAAACAATTTCTTCCATAAAGAGGCATATGGGTACAGATTACCGTGTAGCTATTGATGATAAAAAGTATTCACCACAGGAAATTTCAGCTATGATACTCCAGAAATTAAAAGCTGATGCAGAAAGTTACCTTGGTGAAAAAGTTACAGAAGCAGTTATTACAGTACCAGCTTACTTTAATGATGCGCAGCGCCAGGCTACAAAGGATGCAGGAAAGATTGCAGGTCTTGATGTTAAACGTATTATCAATGAGCCTACAGCAGCAGCCCTTGCATATGGGCTTGATAATGAAAAAGAACAGAAAATCATGGTATATGACCTTGGTGGTGGTACATTTGATGTATCTATTATTGAAATCGGTGATGGTGTAATAGAAGTTCTTTCAACATCAGGTGATAACCATCTTGGTGGTGATGATTTTGACAAGAAGATTACAGATTACATGATACAGGAATTTAAGAATATAGAAGGTGTTGACCTTTCTAAGGATAAAATGGCACTCCAGAGGCTTAATGAAGCAGCAGAGAAGGCTAAGAAAGAGCTTTCATCAGCTACAACAACAAATATTAACCTGCCATTTATTACAGCTACTCCTGAAGGTCCAAGGCATTTTGACATGAACCTTACACGTGCTAAGTTTGATGAGCTTACACATGACCTTGTAGAGAGGACTGCTACCCCTGTAACCAATGCATTAAGTGATGCAGGACTTACAGCTTCAGAACTTGGCAAGGTGCTTCTTGTAGGTGGTTCAACACGTATACCTGCAGTACAGGATAAGGTAAAACAGCTTACAGGCCATGAACCTAATAAGTCACTTAACCCAGATGAATGTGTAGCACTTGGTGCTTCTGTACAGGGTGGAAAGCTTGCTGGTGATGCTGGTGCAGGCGATATCCTTCTTCTTGATGTAACACCACTTTCACTTTCAATTGAAACAATGGGTGGTGTAGCTACAAAGCTTATTGAGAGGAATACAACAATCCCTACTAAGAAGAGCCAGATATTCTCTACAGCTGCAGATAACCAGAGTGCAGTTGATATCAATGTATTACAGGGTGAGCGCCAGTTTGCAAAGGACAATAAGTCACTTGGACAGTTCAGGCTTGATGGTATTCCTCCAGCAAGACGTGGTGTTCCACAGATTGAGGTTACATTTGATATAGATGCCAATGGTATTGTAAATGTTTCTGCTAAAGACCTTGGTACAGGCAAAGAACAGAATATTACAATTACAGCAGGTTCAAATATGTCTGATGAAGAAATTGATAAAGCTGTAAGGGAAGCAGCGCAGTTTGAGGCAGAGGATAAGAAGCGTAAAGAAGGAATTGATGCACGCAATGACGCTGACAGCCTGGTATTCCAGACACAGAAAGCACTTGATGAGGTTGGTGACAAGATTGATGCTTCTGAGAAGGAAAGAGTACAGTCAGAAATTGATGCACTTAAGGCAGTTGTAGAGAGGACTAATCCTGAAAGCATGTCAGACAGCGATATTGATGATTTAAAGGCTGGCAGAGAGAAACTTATGGAAAGTGCACAGAACGTATTCCAGAAGATGTATGAAGGTGCACAGGCAGCAGGCGCAGGCCCTGATATGGGTGGTGCAGGTCCAGACATGGGTGCATCACAGGGAAGTACAGATGCAGCTGATGATGTAGTTGACGGGGATTACCGTGAAGTATAAAGTGTGAGAAGAAACAAAGAGTTTCTACGGCAGCAGTGCTGCCTTTCCAGCACCAGGAAAATGCATAAGCAGCATTTTCTGTAAACAGAAGTCTTTTAAGTTGTTTTGTGCTGCATAGCTGGCTGCTGCCGTCTGGCAGCAGCCTTTAAACATATGTTTATAGAAAAACCAGGGGAGCAATTTTATGGCAGAGAAGAGAGATTATTATGAAGTCCTTGGCGTAAGCCGCCAGGCTTCTGATTCGGAGATTAAATCAGCATACCGTAAGCTGGCTAAAAAGTACCACCCTGATATTAACCCAGGTGACAAAGAAGCAGAAGTAAAGTTTAAAGAGGCTTCTGAGGCTTATGCCGTGCTTAGTGATGCTGATAAGAAACGCCAGTATGACCAGTTCGGGCACGCTGCTTTTGAAGGCGGTGCAGGCGGTGGCGGATTTGATTTCAGTGGAATGGACATGGGTGATATCTTTGGGGATATCTTTGGAGACTTTTTCGGAGGCGGCCGTTCAAGGGCACAAAGTAACGGACCGATGAAAGGACAGAATGTACGTACAACAGTCAGGATTACATTTGAAGAGGCATGCTTTGGTATTGACAAAGAGATTGACATTACATTAAAAGAGGAATGTTCTAACTGTCATGGAACTGGGGCAAAACCTGGCACATCGCCTGAAACATGTTCAAAGTGCGGCGGCAAAGGCCAGGTAGTATTTACACAACAGTCATTGTTTGGTGTGGTAAGGAATGTACAGTCATGTCCTGACTGCCGGGGAACAGGTAAAATTATCAAGAGTAAATGTACAGACTGCAGTGGTACAGGGTATGTAAGCAAACGCAAGAAGATTTCAGTATCAATTCCTGCTGGAATAGACAATGGCCAGTGTGTAAGGATACGTGATAAAGGTGAGCCAGGTGTAAATGGTGGCAGCAGGGGGGATTTGCTTGTGGAAGTGCTTGTAAGCAGGCATCCGCTGTTCCAGCGCCAGGACAGGGACATATATTCTACAGCGCCTGTTACATTTGTACAGGCAGCACTTGGTGGCGATGTGCATATTAAGACAATAGATGGTGAAGTTATTTACAATGTTAAGCCAGGCACACAGACTGATACAAGGGTACGTTTAAGGAATAAGGGTGTTCCTTCACTCCGTAATAAGCAGGTACGTGGTGACCACTATGTAACCCTTGTGGTACAGGTACCAACCCAGCTTACACAGGAACAGAAAGACATATTGTTACAATTTGACAAGGCTGTAAATGGTGAAAGCCAGGCAGATGAAACAGAAGATGAAAAGCCAAAAGGAAAATCTAAGAGAAAACCATGGAAAAAATAAGTGTTAAAAAACTTGTATTATAAAATACAATAAAAGAGATAACATTTAAAAAAGGGACAGCATAAATGGTAGCTACTCATAAAACAGTATCAACCAACAAACTGAAATAGGGTAGCTGTCATACGGGGTGCAGAAAAAGGCGGGTGAGAAACAAAGCGTTTCTTGCCCGCTTTTTTCATGCCCCTTGTTACGCAGTAGGGGCTGAAAAAGCATTGATACAGGCGGCTTTGTGGGCGCATTTCCCATGCGGCAAGGGATTTATACCTTTTCCCTCAAAAACGCCTTTCTACTGCGTAACAAAACCGCGGTAATTATCCGGCGGAGCATAGACCGCCTATCTCGGATTGCCCTATGTTGGAAAAGCCTACGTTGGAAAATCCAACGCAATTAAATAAAGATATAAATAACTAAAGAAAAACCAAATACGGATTTAATCAAATACCGATTCCATTCCTATCCTTTCCTTTCCCTTAATCCCTTTCCAAAAGAAACGGCAGAGCCGCCGGAAAGGAATGGAATGGAAATAGCAACACAAAGAAATATCGTTTGCTATGTTACGCAATAGAACGCCATTTTTAAGGGTGGGAGTATAAAACATTGTGCCTGCCCCTATCGCCGCTGTAATGCCGCTTAAATTAAGCGAGAAAAGCACTCTATCGCGTAACACATTCCATAATGGATTGAGAGCGTAAGCGGTTTATCCGCTTACGCTCTCTTAGCCGCCTAACAGCAAAGACAGGGAAAGCCGTCAAGGATGCGCAAGCGTGCATTTTATCCTTGACAGCTTTTTCTGGCTTTGCTACTGCCTACCTGTCAAAACGGAATTGCAGGATAGCTTTGATAAGCTGTGCTTTCAGACTGTCTTGAATATCGTCATTGATATGTCCCCGATAGGTAGACAGGTATTTGATATGTCCGGCATAGTGCCGCAATACCGCATCTATGGCTTCCGGTTCTCCAGCGACAGCTTTTTCAATGACTTCAAAGGGTATCAGCTTCTTGCTCCTCATGTTCTGATTTCAACCATTCCTTTCTCAACTGCTTTAATGCCGCGTGTTTCCAGTAATTCGCTGTGCTTCTGCTCCGCCCGTACTCGTTCCCGGCTTCTGTATCAGTGTAACCGAGGAAGAAATACATCAGCAGGACAGCGCGCCGCTGTTCTGGCAATCTGGCTAATGCGTCCGCTAACCGTTTGCTTGCCACAACAATTTTCTGCCCTTTCACAACAAAAACAGTTGGAATGTCGTATTGCTCAAAGTAATTGTCTGTCGTGAACGGCTCAAAGTGCGTTTCGGACATCAGATAGTCAAGCGATACTTCCCGCTTCTGCTTCCGTCCAAAATCGCAGTATGCGCTGATTGCCGCGTTACGGAGAACAGTTCTGCAAAAGGCGGCAAAGGCATATTCGATATGCTCCATGAATTGTTCAGAATACCTCATTTTTTCATCACCCCCTTTCTTCCCAGTAGGGGGCTATTACAACAAACGCCCATGCGACATAAAGCTACATGAGTGTTTGGGTAATACATGATTATCAGGTTCCTGAAGCCGTTCCAATAATATGAATTATTAAGACATACTAAATGAATAGATAATTCATATTGACGGGCAGACGGATACAATGCCTTGTATTGGATTTTTTTAACAAATTATACTTAAAAAATAAAAAGGACATGGCGACACCTCCTCGATACCGTCATATCCTTAGAAAAGTTATTGATAGATTAATTTCGTTGTTTTACATAGCCCGATAGCAAGTATAAGAGTCAAGATTTCTGCCACAAATGGAGCAATCCAAATAGCGTCGCTTCCAAAGAGTATAGGAATACAGAAAATGGCAAGTGCTTTCAGCACAATACCTCTGCTAATTGCTATGGCATTTGCCGATCCTGTTCTTTTTGTCGAAAACAGAAATGCTGTGTAAATAAGGTTCAGTGCCATAGGGATAAAGGACAGGCTAAATAATGGCAAAGCTGCCGAAGCTGTTTGTACAAGGTCGGGGTTCTGATTAAATATGCAAATTACGGGCTTATCAAAAATAAATAATGCTCCGTATATTAAAATTGACAAAATGCTGTTAATGATAATTCCGCAACGGAAATACCAGTTTATTTCCGCTGTATCTTGCTTGCCGTAACAATGCCCCCAAAGAGGCTGTAAACCTTGCGCTACACCAGAAAGGATAGCGTTTGCAAGAGAGTAAATAAAACTCAAAACGCTAAAGGTAGATACGCCAATATCCCCTATTAGGCTTGCTAACATAAGATTATAGCAAAGTGCGGTAACAGGTGTTGTGAGTTGCGTAACGGCTTCTGGCACACCACGCTTGCATATTTTTTTCATCAGTGAAAAATCAATTTTGAATGGCTTAATCCGCAGTTCGCCCTTTTTTCGCACGAAATGGGAAAGCAGGACAAGGACGGAAAGAACCTGCCCCAAACCGGACGCAACTGCCGCGCCAATCACACCCATATCTAACGGGAAGATAAACAGCCAATCCAAAAAGATATTTGCTGCTGCACCTACGCACATTCCTGCAAAGGAAAGAGCAGGTGAACCGTCATTTCTGACAAAAACAGAAAGACAGGTACTCATGAGCATAGGAATGGAAAAAGCAGAATAATAAAACAAATAATCTGCTGATATTTTCCGCATTTCTTCACTTAGTTTTCCTGCACCGCTTAAATCAACAATCTGCTGAGAAAATGCCATACCCACAACCATAAGCAATATGGAAAGCAGAACAGTTAAAGAAAATGCCGTCATAAAAGCATGATTTGCACCGTCTTTATCTCCCCGCCCCATTCTGATAGCAACAACGGTTGCGCCGCCCATAGGGAACATGGCTGCGATAGCAACAACAAAAGTGATAAACGGAACACCAATATTGACAGCCCCCAACGCAGCCGAGCCGACGCCTTGCCCGACAAAGATTCCGTCCATAACGTTGTAAAGATAAGTTACAAATAATCCACCCAATGCAGGGAAGATGTAAGCAAATAAAGATTTTGTTTTTGTGTTCATCAAGATACCTCCCATAAAGGAAGCGGGATAAAGCCCTTTCAGCTTTATCCCGCTACATAAAACAAGAAGTGGGATAAAGCCCCAAATGGTCTTATCCCACTTCAACAATCTTATTCGATTGCAAGTCCTCTGACAAGCAAAAATATTGTAACATGGAAGCTATTCAAAGTCAACAGAATTGATGATAGCAGATTTCTCAAAGATAGTTGCGGAAAACTTTCGAAAATGAAGCAAATTGCTTTTTATGCCATTTGGGGAGAGATAGAAATAAAAAAGCTAAATTTTTTCTTAAATCTTTGGCAAAATCGCCATGCGCGGTGTAGTAGGTAATGAAAGAAAAATTGAGAGGGGTTGGGATACTTCCCAACAAGCAAAATGCAACGCATTTTCGGAAAAGGGTACTCTTTTCCTATGCTTGCTGCGAAACTTATCACATTACAAAACAAGGAAAGGACGGGAAAGGAATGGAACGGAAACGAAAAATCAAGGATGGGCATATTGTAGTGGAAAATCCGCTGTTTCAAGAATTACCAACGCATGAAGTAACAATAAAATCCGGTAGGACGCTCTATCGCTTTACGGGCAGCTATGACGGGGAAAGGAGCCTGCCCCACAAGGTTTTACGCCTTATGGAGCAGGAACGGGGCAAAAAAGATGTTGATTAAAAATGCCGGAGCCGATAAAATAGGGGTAAGCAATCCTGTATTGGCAGACTTCCCGCCGATGAAAGGAGCAGAAACTATGTTAAGGCAGTCTGGCAAAATTACCGCCCTCTATTGCCGCTTATCGTGCGACGATGAATTGCAGGGCGACAGCAACAGCATTGTTAATCAAAAGGCGATTTTAAGTAAATACGCAAAAGAAAACCAATTCTCAAACACCACGTTTTTCGTGGACGACGGGTATTCTGGAACAAACTTCAACCGTCCGGGTTGGAGCGAACTTCTGGAACGAATTGAAAACGGAGAAGTGGCAACGCTGATTGTCAAGGATATGTCGCGGCTTGGTCGTGATTATCTGAAAGTAGGATTTTATACCGAAGTCCTGTTTG
>Ga0137308_101493_pt1 | contig 22285 bp, 22 predicted proteins | sample Inofrocosms_June_FD_97181 | JGI IMG/M metagenome (GOLD analysis project Ga0137308, IMG submission 97181) | Mouse cecal microbial communities from Vienna, Austria - N-Acetylneuraminic and N-Acetylglucosamine D2O microcosms_June | ecosystem: Host-associated > Mammals > Digestive system > Large... | reverse complement strand
CATTTGTCTCCTAATGTCTCAAGTGAATGTGCTTGAAAATTCTATTTTCAATCTTTACTTTCCCTGAGCAAACCGTTAAATAAGACTTTCATTATTCTAACCGGAAGAATATACAGAATAATTTCTCCACAAGACATAAGCGTATAATCAACCAACGAACAGCCTTTCCTGTTAAAATGCTGTTTATATGCATAAAGCGTATACTTTAAATTCTCTTTGCTTTTTCTGCGCGCATAACTCGTTTCATTCACCCTGTACAGATACAGGCTCTCATTCAGATTCAATACATAAAAACCTTTCTGAATCATCCTTGAAAAGAGATCAAAATCCTGTCTCCTTCTTAAATTTGAATACCCACCGCATTCCATCACCTTCGACTTCTTATACATCACTGTCGGATGATTAAAAGCCTGCCTTCTCCTCATAAATTTTTTTATCTCTTCATATGTAGACGGCACAATCCGCGAAGTCCTCACATTATCAGGCGTTTCATAAAACTCATCAATATTGCATCCACAGATAACAAGTTCCGGGTTTGCGGCAAAATATTCCAGTTCCTTCTCACATCTCTTTGGCAGCGATATGTCATCCGCATCCATCCTTGCCACCAGTTCATTTCTGCATACTGCAAGTCCATGATTCAAAGCATTCGCAAGCCCGCTGTTTTGCCCCAATTCCAAAACCGTAAACAACTTTTTATTTTTTCTGTATGTATCAATTACGCTCCCTACTTCTTCCGGTACCGGACCGTCTACGACGATAACGTACTGTTCCGCCGGAATCGTCTGGTTCAGCATACTTTCTATCGCTTCCTCTAAATATGCCGGATTATCGTTTTTATATACAGACATCAAAACACTGTATTTTTTATTCATCAAAAACCTCCCAGCACAGGATTCCATCGCCATTTTACTTTTCTCCTTCCTCCTCCCCAAACCCTTCCGCCCTCTCCGGAATAAACATCGTCTTCACCGTCAGAAACAGTATCTTCATATCCATCCGGATCGACATGTTTTCAATGTACATCAGGTCCATCTTCAGCTTATCTTCCGCCGTCGTATTATACTTCCCAAACACCTGTGCATACCCGGTCAGACCGCCTCTCACCTGCAGCCTCGCCGAAAATTCCGGCAGAGTCTTCGTATATTTCTCCACATGTTCCACCCGCTCGGGCCTCGGTCCCACAAGAGACATATCGCCCTTTAAAACATTCAAAAGCTGAGGCAGCTCATCCAGCCTTGTAGGCCGAATAAGATGCCCGACTCTTGTGATACGGCGGTCTCCTATCCTGCAGGGTATGACTTCCCCCGCTCTCTCAGCATCAACGATCATGCTGCGGAATTTGAGAATCTCAAATTCCCTGCCATGAAGGGTGAGACGTTTCTGCCGGAAAAAGACCGGGCCGCCGTCCTCAACTTTTACGGCGATCGCCGTAATAATAAATATAGGTGAAAAGATAACTAACATTATAAGGGAGATCAGGACATCCCAGAACCGCTTGCTCAGATAGCCTTCCCGCCTTCCCTGCGCCGATATCCCGTACCGCATCAGCGGCGTATCCAGCACATGGCTGTTCTCAAAACCGAACAAAAAGATATCGTCCAGCCTGGGTGTCACATAGATGATCTTCTGTTTTTCCACACAGCGGGCAAATATCCTGCTGCGCAGATTCGCCGGCACCTCATAGAGCAGTACCGCTTCATAGGGGGCGATCTTCTCAATCGGAAACTTTTTTATATCCGTCTTGCAGTAATAAGTTTCCTGAATGTCAAACAGGTAATAGAGCTTTGACTCCAGCCTGCTCCTGAAATGCTTCGCCTCAGAAAGCCGAAGCTCCCTGCTGATCAGGATGGTTCTGTAGGGCTTTACCCTGTTTAACAGATAATTTTTCCCATACAGCGCAAATATCACTGAAAACAGTGCCTGAAACGCAAACACCAAAAGCCCCGGCAGAATATCCACAGCCCCCACATGAATCAGACAGCACTCCAGATACAGTATCCCGTCGGCGATTCCGAAGGAGAGCATCTGGGAAAACACCAGCTCCCCGATCTGGCAGGTCTCCAGATTAAACGCTTCATACACTCTGGCAAGCATCAGATAGACTACTATGTACAGCGCTGCCGACGCCAGTGCACCGGGCAGCCAGTTCTCCTGAAACGCGAAATCATTGTAATAGAGAAGCCAAACATAACAAAACGATACAATCACACTGCAGGCACATACAAATTTCATCCATTTCAGGGCCGTTTTATATTCTTTCCACATATCAATTCGCCCGCATTCTGGCTATTTCCGTTTTCAGCCCTGAAACTGCCCAGATAAGGATCACGAAAAGAGCCGCCGCACCACCGCAGAGCAGCATCCTCTTTATCATTTCTCCGAGGCCTCCCACCGGTGTGTACTGAGCCGGGATCGATATCCGGTAGGCATCCGCGTACAGCCGCACCTCATAATATTCCTCCGCTGTCTTCTGCACCAATCCTGCCCATCCCTGTATCGTGTCGAGCAGTCCTGTCAACAAGGTATCTGCGTATGCGTAATCTTCCTCCTTCCCGGCCTCCCCGCTGTTTAGCGAGGCAATCATATTATAGGTTTCGTTCAGATCCGTGTTACGCTCGCTGATCTGCTTATTCAATTCCAGCTTCTGTTCCAGCAATTGATCGTAATACTCACTGGTCTGGGTCGTCTCTGTGACAGATTCCTGATTGCTCATCACGATCACGGGGTCCTTTTCGTATTCCGTGATCATCCTCTCCACGTTGGACAATTGGTTCTGCAGTTCCTGTATCTCAAAATTGTACTGTTTTACCTGATAGTTAAAATAATCTACCTGTGTTCCCGCATCCTTTGTCAGATTGTTGGACTGAACAAAGGAGATATAATTGTTCAGATCGAGACGTCTGACCGCCTCTATGGCGCCGGAGAGATCGCTGAAGGAAAGCCCGGTAGAATTTGCCCTGAAATCTGGTGCCTGCTCCATCTTCGCATCCACATATTCCTGCATCGTGTCTATCTGGTTTGCCAGAATCTCGGATGCCTGCATATAATCGTAGCTCTGCACATCCAGCACATCCGTCACCACGCCCAGTGCGGATGTATCTGCATAACTGTCCATAAAGTATTCCCGGTACGACGCCAAAATGGCATCGAGCAGTTCTCTGGTCTCATCCCCTGACATACCTTTGCACCGGTACAGCGTCACCGTATACCGGGAGGGAAAATAATTGAGTTCCTCAATATTGGCATAATATTCCGGTGAGGACTGCGCCACCGTGTTGATCACGGCAATCTGCTGCTTCACGGAATCCGGTATCACGCCCTCCAGCTTCAGATTTGCCCGGACACTCTCGACATTCACACCGGACCATCCCAGCTCCTCAAGCGCTGCATTGACCACCGCGGTTGACTTGATTTTGTTTACATTGAAAAGCCCGCCATTCGGGTCTAATCCTTCATCGATTCCGTCAAAATTAAAGGTGATTACCGCAGATGCATAACTTCCCGTTCCGAAAAGCCCCTTCACCCCCACGCTACAGACGGCGGCAAAAAAGCCGATACAGACAGCAAATACAAGAAGCCACGCAAATACCTTCCAGCTTTTCCCCATATTTTCCGCTACATTGATGATATCTAACGCGCCCTCCCTGCTGTTATCGTCCACCTGCAAAATAATCTTCCGGAGAGAGGCATCATCGTCAGGCGCCGCCGTCTTTTCTTCTCCTATATCATCGGATTCCCCCTCTTCTATGGGTTCTAAATCCATCTCGTCCCATTCCAGGTCAAACCCATCCAGTTCCTTCTCATCAGAGCTGTTGCTTTTTTGCGCTTTCATTTTTCCTCAATTTTCCTTTTTTCTTTTTATGTTTTCTCTTTCTGCGTACTGCTTTCTTATCTCCGGCAGCCCCTCGATGATCCTGACGGCTGCCGCCCGCGTTTTCCCTTATACCCATTTCCCATCTTAATATTTTATAACTGACTAATGCAGTCAATACACTTCCCACTGCCGCTGCCGCGAAAAACAGCACTGTGATATTTATTTTTGCCGAATTTTCCGTAGCATTCCCGCCGGCTGGCCTGCTGTCTGAATCGTCGCCCCGGGCCTCCCCCGCGCCTTTGCTCTTCAGGCTGTTTTCGCCGCCCGCGTAAGTTTTCTCCCTCGCGTTCGTTTTCCGGTAATCGACTGCCGGATTCCCTGAAATTCCGTCAGCCGCTCCCGACTGCTCCACAGTCTCTCCGGCTCCTTCGCCCGTCTCTTCCACCTGTCGGCCGTCTCCTCCGGCTGCATTTCTTTCCGCCGCCGTCCCCGCTCCGGTTTCCGCGTCATTCCCCTCTGCCTCACCGGTCTGTGCAGCATTTTCTTTCGCTGCGACTCCCTCTCCTCCTGCCGCCGCATCGGTCCCGTCCTGCTCCATATCGCCGTTTCCTTCTCCATTTTCTCCTGCCGTACCCGTTCCCGCACCGGTCTGTGCCGCAGTATCCCCTGCAGTTGCCGCCTGTCCTCTCTCTATCTCCGCGTCTCCTCTGATGTATCCCTCCACGCCGAAAGCCGATACGCGGTACCAACTGCTGCCGTCCTCCGCTGTCGCGCTTCCCAACAGCTCAAAACTGCTTCCCCGTACCAGATTTCCCACCACATCTCCGGCCTCATCCATTCCGCTGTAAATAACCGCCGATTCCGACTGTAAAGATGCAGGCTCCGCATTCGCCGTCATCTTCCCTGTCCCGAACCAGATACAGACCCAGATAACCGCAAATATACATACTTTTTTGGTGAAGCGCCCTTCCGTATTCTGAACCATTCCTCTTTCACATATCATAAATACTACTCTTCTCCTGTCACTACCTCTTTATAGAATACTTCCAGCATAATTTCTTTTATGCTTTCTTCATCCAGATAGTAATCATCATAAAAGGGTTCTGCCTCTGCCACCCGGTTCATTTCTTCCTCAGGTATTTTCACCACTCTGTCTTCTCCCTGCAATAAATAGAAGGAACTGTCCCCAAATCCGTAATCCACAGACTCCGCCGCAAGATAAACGACTTCCTCCAGCGTAACGTCTGTATTCATATAGGAAGAAACCGCACCGTACATATCCTTTACCAGCATAGGATTTTCCTTTACCTTCCCTCTCACTTTATTGATCAGTGCAACAAGATACTGTTTCTGTCTCTGCAGTCTCAGCGTAGGACTGCCAACCTGTCCAAAATTACGTCCCTTCACATAGGAAAGCGCCATTTTTCCATCCAGATGCAATGTTTCACCCTCCACAAATTTCTGTCTGCCTTCCTCAAATGTTTCCAGAACTTCCACATCTACGCCGCCCGCCATATCATTGACAATGCTTACCGCATCATATCCCACGCCAAATGCTCCATGAACAGGAAGCCCGTACAGCAGTGTCTCCACAGATTCTTCCACTTTATCCAGTCCGGGCTGCCCACCGCCCGCAAAAGCGTATTGCAGGCAGATCTGATCAAACACTGTATCGATCTTGTGGTTTTCCTCATCATATATATCCACATTCACCATCGAATTTCTGGGTATTCCTATGATGTTCACGCTTTTTTTCGAAGGATTCAGTGAAACTATAAAAATAGCGTCAGTCTGTCCTGATTCCCAATTCTCAAAATCTGTCCCTTCCTCGATATTTCCGGGTTTATCTATTCCCAGAAACAGCAGGTTGACACATTCCTCATCATACTCATATATTTTATCTCCGATAACGACCCAGTTATCTTCCCACTGCAGCGCCGTAAGCTCCGCCTTTTCTCTGGCGATCTGCTCCTTCTCCATATCAGTAAGAAGACGCCCTTCCGGCACCTTTCCCTCAGCAGACTGTTTCAGCTTTGCCTGCCCCGATTTATACACCAGAATAAAGACAAGTCCCAGAAGTGTAACAAATATCACAATTCCTGAAAAAATCCCAAACGTAATATGTAAGCCTTTCCGCCCCTTTTTTTTCTTTGCTTTCTCTTTTTCTTTGTACTTTTTATCCATGCGACTCTGCTTTTCCATATTTTTCAAATCCTGTACTTAAGTCAGTTTAAGTCCGACAGGGAAATTTCTCTCCCTTTCAGACTTAAACCGGGGAATCTTTGGGGACAAGACTCCCTGATTTAATAAAATCGTAAATTCTATTTTGCTACAATGACAGAAACCGTGACTGTTACAGGTGTTCCGTTAAATTCGCCCATCACATTCAAAGTCGCCGGATCAACAACGCCTTCTACAATCTCCACACTGCCGTCTGCATTTACAGCGGTCAGAATAACAAATGCATACTGCGTAACACCTTTTACAGTTCCAACGGAAGCTATCGTTTTTCCGTTCAGGCCGGGAGCTGTAGATTTAACGCTGAAACCGCCCGTATACACCATTCTGATATTTCCGCCCAAAGCATTGATCGTCGCTACGAATCGTTCGCTTGCGGGTGTTGTAAGCACGGAAGAAACTGCCTGCCCCGGATTTCCGGTTCCTGCATAGTTTGCCGCCACCGATGCTACGGTATTATTTACCTGTGCGGAATAATTTGTCAGATTCACTCTGGATACTGTGCCATCGGCCGCCGCAACCGCCACATTCACCGAATCCGTATTGACATCACCTTTTGTCGCCTCATTTGCAGAACTTCCGGATGATGATTTAGATGACGAACTGTGTGAAGAACTGCTGCCGGAGCTTCCCGATGTGCTGGAGCTTGCCGCCAGTACCGTTGCACTTGCTGTGATACACAATGCAGCTGCCAGAATTACTGCCAGAATTCTTTTTTTCATTCTCTGTATCCTCCTTCTTAATAAGCCTCACATTCCTTTCATAAATTAAGACAGCTCCCCAAACTCTGTCTCAATCAAGCTTATTATAATTTATTCTTCTTCAAAATACAAGTATAACTTGTTTCAAATTCTGATTTTTCCATTTTATTTAAATAAAACGTTGAAATTCACAATTAAAATGAATAAAAACAAGTTAATCTTATTATTCTTATAACCACAACTTCTTTGCTGTATAAATTTAACTTTTACAATATAGTTATCAAACAAATAATTCACAGGAGAATTCAGATGGGTAATCGAATACGGGAACTACGGGAAGAAAAGCAGATGACGCAATTACGCCTCTCCATAGAACTGGAAGTTTCTCAGGAAGCAGTCAGCGCTTATGAAAACGGAAAGCACTATCCAAGCGTTTCAACTTTGCTCAAACTATCCGCTATCTTCCATGCCAGTTGCGACTATATTCTCGGTCTTTCCGACATCAGGTTTATTTCCAATACAGGACAGACTTCTGAAGATGAATTGATTCTTTTGGATAAATGGAGATCATTAGATGAAAAAAGAAAGGCCGTACTGCTCGCCTATGCCGACGGGCTGTTAGCCTTTCAGAAATGAGTTACCATCAGATTATTCTTTTGCCCAGGGTATCCGCCCCATCAGATCGAACAGCTCGCTTCCCTCTTCCGGGGCTTCCCCTGCATCCGCACATACCCCGCGCTCATCTACAGTAAGCAGTCTGTTCTTCTGCTTCCCGGGTCCCTTCTGTATCAGATAATATATCCCTTCGTCTGTCTGCGGGTTGTAGCAGCAGAACCCGCAAAGGCAGGTTCCCTTCACAGTTTCTCCCTCGGCAAGCCCGATCCGCGCCATATGCAGCGTATCGCTGATGTTTAAAATAATGACACCGAAATCTTCCTGCCCGTACGGGAAAGGCGCTTTACCCCCCGTTTCCTTTTGATATGCCTCCCGGTAGCAGGCAAGTACATAACTCTCCTTTTCCTTTCCGATATTTTCCATAAAGCCCCGTTTGTCTTTATAGAAATCTCCCGAAAGTCCATCCCGGGCGATCTTATCCTCCACAGGAATCTGTCCTCCCTTTTTATTCAGCATCTCAAGCGCCGCCTTATGGAGCACCAGATTATCGGTAAACGGATTCAGCACGACACCGGTCAGCTTCAGTTCCTCCCTCGCTGCCATCTGGGAACATGCCTTAAAAGGGAGAAACATCATTGCAGGGTATTTCTGGTCAGCCGGCATCTGTGACTGACTTGTAAATACCGCAAAAAACTGATCCCCCTTATCATTTTTCAGGATGATCGGCCGGGGCTGCGTCTGTCCTGTCAGTTTCACAGGCACTTTTCCGCCCTGGCTCTTTTCGATCAGGCTCTGCACCTTCTGCATATCCGCTTCCTTCGGAAGCATCGCCGGCTGCATCACAGTCGCCCTCTCAAGCTGCATCATGATCTTCGCCAGATTTTCATTGCTCTGATCTCCTTTAAATACTTTTATCGCTTCTTCCAGCGCCTCGTTATGAAGCACCGGTTCTTTTCCCTGATCTGCCATATTGACTTTTCCGCCTTTCTTTTATCTTATCCCTGTCCGCCCGCTGAAACGGGCGCCCACATCAGGATCGCACAATATTAATTTCACGCTTATCGAGCAGAGACGATATTTTATGCGCCACCAGATCCAGCGCCACATCATTCATCCCGCTGTTGATAACCATATCCGCATACATTTTAGTCGGCTCCACATAAAGATAATGCATCGGTTTTACCGTAGTCAGATACTGATCAATGATATTCTCAATATCCCTGCCCCTCTCCTTTACGTCCCGCAGCACTCTGCGCAGGATGCGTTCATCCGCGTCCGCATCCACAAAGATCTTGATATCCGTCATCTTCCTGAGCCGCTCGTCTGCAAGCACTAAAATACCCTCAAGCAAAATAATATTACTGGGGGCAACTTCCACCACTTCGCCGGAACGGTTGTGCTGTGTATAGTCGTAAACAGGACACTGTATGGCTTTTCCCTCTTTCAGCATACTCAGATGCTCCAGAAGGAGTTCCGTCTCAAAAGCTTCCGGATGGTCATAATTGATCTTTTTTCGTTCCTCAAACGGAATATCGTCATGGGCACGGTAATAATTATCATAATACAATACCGTCACATGATCGCCAAACAGCTTTTTCAGCCGGTTGGTAAATGTGGATTTTCCCGATCCGGTTCCCCCCGCAACACCTATGATAATAGGAAATCTGTTATCAAATCCTGCCTCTGCCATACCTGTTTCCTCCTTTGTATACCCCTTTTTCAATTTTTTTATTTTTTCCTGTTGCTTTTCTTTCTTATTTATGATATATTATTTTCGTTGCAAAAACAATATCTAACTAAATAATTTGCAGATCGGGGTGTGGCTCAGTTTGGCTAGAGCGCTACCTTAGGGAGGTAGAGGCCGCAAGTTCGAATCTTGTCACTCCGATAAAAAACACCGCAGAGATGCGGTGTTTTTGAGTTACAGGAATTCTCCATTTTTTGCTTTTCGCCCAATGTTTTCATTTGTGTGAGACCAAACTTGACATTTCGTTCAGCAAATACTACCGGATTCTCTGTTACGGCTTCACCCGGTCCATACTCCCGGAGCGGAACCCCTCCAGGTCAACTGTCACCCTGTTAAATCCCAGTTTCTTTATCTTCTCAATCAATTCTTTCCGGACATCTAAAAGTTTTGGCAGATCTTCCCGGTCAACCTCAATACGGGCAAGCCATTCTGTCCCTTCGTTTGTTCCATTTTCCAAAACCTGTGCACTGCAGGGCATATTTTCCACAGCCGCCCCGCCTTCAGCTTCCGCCTCCGTATTGACTACAGAAGTCAAGCCATGCACCCGCAGCCGTACATTATAAAATCCCAGATCACGCAGATAACGTTCCCCTTCGTCAATCCTCTCCAGCAATTCATAACTGATCCTCGTCCCGTAAGGAAGCCTTGTGGCAAGGCAGGGGGATGAGGGACGATTTGCCGCGGATATCCCCAGATATCCCGCCAGCTCCCGGATCTCCGCCTTCGTCAGCCCGCACTCACACAAAGGACTGATGATCTGAAGTTCCCGCAGCGCCCTGATCCCGGGCCGGTACTGATGCAGGTCATCCGCATTGGTTCCTTCCAATACACAGCCTGCCCCCAGTTCTCCGGCAAATTTTTTTATTTTCCGGAAAATTTCCCGTTTACAAAGATAGCAGCGGTTCAAAGGATTATCCTCTATACCGCTTTCTATCAGTTCATCGATCTGCAGCACTTTGTGTACCGCCCCTGCTTCCGCCGCACAGCGCCCTGCCGACTCCAGATCCCCTGCCGGATGAAGCTTTGTCTGCATTGTGACGGCATATACCTTTTTCCCCTTCCCCGCCGCCGTGCTGCATGCCAGCTTTAACAGGAGCGCCGAATCCACGCCGCCGGAAAAAGCCACAACGATTCCTGCCGGAAGATAACCTTCCATTTTTTTCTGCAGCTTTTCATATTTTTCTGCCAGCTCTTTCTCCATCCCGTCTCACTTTCTACTTCTGTGCTTTTCCGAAAAAGCGATGTACTTTCGCGTTCCTCTTTTCCGTTCTTTTTATCCCGCAGTTTTTCCCCGTTTTACACTGCTCCAGTACCAGATGATATACTTCCTGATAAGATTTCCCGCTTATCCTGCACAGCTTCACTATACTGTCATATTCCGGATAGTATCTTACTCCCGCATCTTTCGGCAGGCGGCATTCCTTGACCACCGCTCCTCCCAAATCCGTCATAATCTCCACGCTGCGGCGCGGCAATACGGAACGTTCCATTCTCTGCCTTCGGATACCTATTGTTGTGGTCTCCGCAAAAATAATGTTTTCCAGTTCCGGGATCTGCTCCTTCCTGCAGATCACATTAAGCTGATAAGCCGGACGGTTCTTTTTCATATAGACCGGCATATAATGCACATCCCTCGCCCCTGCCTCCAAAAGTCTGTCCATCACATACCCCAATGCCTCACCGGAACAGTCATCAATATTGCTTTCCAGCTTGTAAATGACATCTTTGCCGTCTGAATCTTCTCCGCTGTATTCTCTGTTCTTATCCGCCTTTTCCGCCTTATCATCCACCTTCTGACCGGCTGATTCATCCAGATCCTCTATCAGCATCGCTCTCAGAATGCTCGGTCTTTCATAGGCGCGTTTTCCGCCCCCCATACCTGTCTTTATAATGCGAAAACTCTCCGGAAGATCATCCGCCGTTTTTACAGCCGCCACGATCGCGGCGCCGGTAGGCGTCACAAGTTCCCCTCTGATATCGGTCACGGAAAGTTTCAGCTGATGCGCCTGTACAATATTTACCACAGCCGGCACCGGCACGTTCATAATACCGTGCTGACAGCGTATGGTTCCCGTTCCCTCACAGAGTCCCGGCACGACGCACCGTGTTATTCCCAGATTATCCAGACATACCGCAGCGGAAATGATATCCACGATGGAATCCACCGCACCTACTTCGTGAAAATGCACTTCATTTTCAGGCAGTCCGTGTGCTTTCGCCTCCGCACCCGCCAGAATCCTGAAAATACGTACCGCAATTTCTCTGGCGCCTTCTGTCATATGCGTATGCCTGATAATATGCAGAATTTCAGGCAGGCCCCTGTGCTCATGATGATAGGTATGAGCATGGTCGTGATCATGATGATGGGTATGGTCGTGATCATGACCGTGGCTGGCATTGCCGTGGTCGTGATCATGGTCATGTTCATGACCGGCATGGCCATGATGAACATATTCGTATTCATGATCGTGATGGTTATGCCTGTGCTCATGGCGCCGTTCTTCTCCTGCAGGGATATGTGCTTCTGTGCTGTAAGTATGCAGCCCTGCTGATTCACACTTTTCACTATGATTTTGCTCACCGGCATACGCATGCCTCACTCCATGCCCATGCTCCTCCGTATACCCATGCCTTTCACTATGAGCCTTCTCACCGGCATACGCATGCCTCACTCCATGCCCATGCTCCTCCGCATGCATGTGTCTCTCTCCGAATAAATACGCCATATCATGATCGTGATTTTCATGGGCCTCATCCAGAATAACATGAAAATCACAGACATCCAGCCCCGCTTTTTTCACTCTGCTGATCTTTATCCGAAATCCATGGATCGGAATACTCTTCAGCGCTTTTTTCAGTACTTCCTTATCCGCGCCCAGATCCAGCAAAGCTGCCACCGCCATATCCCCGCTGATCCCGCTGTTACATTCCAGATATAATGTGTTTTTCTGTTGTTCCATCTCATTTCCCCCGATCACTTTCAAATTTATTCACATGTTCAAATACTGCTTCTGACCGCCGCATATCGTTATTGCCTCATTTCCGCGTATCCCCGCACCGCCAGCCGGTTGATCTGGGACGCCATGTATCCTGCGCCGTAGCCGTTATCGATATTCACCACCGCGATCCCGTTCGCACAGGAATTGATCATCGTGAGAAGCGCCGATATCCCGCCCATATTCGCCCCGTATCCCACGGATGTCGGAACGGCGATCACCGGCCTCTCCACCAGACCGCCGATCACACTGGCAAGGGCGCCCTCCATACCTGCCACCGCCACCACACAGTTTGCCGCACGGATCACATCGACTCTTGCCAGCAGGCGGTGTATGCCGCTGACACCCACGTCATAAATCCGTTCCACCTTATTCCCGAAATATTCCGCCGTCTGGGCCGCCTCTTCCGCCACCGGTATATCCGCCGTGCCCGCCGTACAGACCGCTATATTGCCGGTATGCTCCTTCTGTGCCTTTTCCGTTTTCAGAATGCGGGACACCGCATCATAACAAATATCGGGAATGCTCTTTTTCACCAGTTCATACTGTTCTTTAGATGCCCTTGTCCCCAGCACTTCCCCGTTTTCCCGATACAATGTCTCAAAAATCTTCAGCAGATGCTGATCCGCCTTTCCGCTGCAGTAAACCACCTCGGGATAACCGGAACGGATCTCCCGATAAGTGTCCAGTTTGGCATACCCCATATCCTCGAAGGATTTCCGCGCAAAATATTTCTCCGCTTCCTCTACGGATACCTCGCCCGCCTTTACTTTTTCAAGCATATCCCGTAATTCCATTGTTCCCTGCCTTTATTCCCTTCATTCTAAATATTCCCGCAAACCGCCGCTATGTATCACACCGCAGACAAATTCCGCATTTCAGCCGTTCCTGCCCGCATATCCGAAACATTTCCTTTTATCCCTCTTATGCGCAGATCTTCCCATCCGCCGTACAGCCGCGCCTGCTTGTCACAACAATAGCCCTTCAGGATCATATATTCCCCGGAAAACGGAAAGACAGCGGAAGCCGCAGCCCGTTCTCCTCCAAAAGCGTTTTATCCCGCAGCAGTCTTTTTGTATCTCCGTCATAGACAACCTCTCCCCCCGAGAGCAGTATCGTTCTCTCACAGGTGTCGTAGATAAAGTCCAGATCATGGGATGCCAGAAGTTTTGCGGCCTTCAGTCCCCGTATTACCTCTATCAGATTTTCCCGGTTTGCAGGATCTAAGGAGACCGATGGTTCATCCATCAGGATAACACCGTCATCCTGCTGCAGCGCCAGTATCCCCGCTATTGCCGCCAGCTTCTTCTCCCCGCCGGAAAGCCTGTAAATATGCCGCCCCGCCAGTCCCTCCATATGCGTCTTTCTGAGCGCCTCTTTCACAGACCTATCCGCCTCTTCCCTTGAAAACCCGTAATTCAGCGGCCCGAACGCCACATCCTCCTCCACGGTATTCATAAAAAGCTGGCTGTCCGAATCCTGAAATACATATCCCAGCCTCCGCCGGATCTCCCCGTAATTTTTCTTTTCCAGCAAATGATCCGCGATCCGGATACTCCCCTCATATTCCGGCAAAAGCCCCGCCAGAATCTTTAAAAACGTGGACTTTCCCACACCGTTCGCGCCGATCACGCCAACCGACTCCCCCGGCGTCACGGCAAGGCTGATGCCATCCAGAACATACCTGTCCGCATGATAACAAAACCGCAAATCTTCTATCTCTATGATCGAATCCATATCCCTTCCTGCCTCATTAAAGTTATGATCGAAAACATGAGGGCCGCACGTTACCGTATAAAAATCCGTCCGACCAGTTCAAACACCGGCACCAGACGAAATACCGCCAGCACCAGACACCAGACGACCCCGTAGAAAACGCTCTGCCGCAGCGGAATAAAACTCCCCCGCAGAAAAAACTCTCCCCGAAACCCTCTCATCGTCATACTCTCATACACTCTCTGCGCCCTGTCCATACTGCGCAGTAGCATCTGCCCCGCCAAAGGCCCCCAGGCGCTCTTTTTCACTCCTTTTTCACCGGGCGCGCGCAGCATATAAGCCTGTGTGATCCGGTCCGCCTCTTTCAGCATCAGCACCAGATAGCGGTATATCAGCAGCAGCACCGTCACCAGTATCTGCGGCATATGGAGTCTGCGCAGGGCATAACAGATCTGCTCCATCGTTGTTGTGGCAATCAGAACATAGGATGCAAAAACCGCAAACCCTGTCTTACAAAACAATGTCAACATGGAAAGCATCCCTGCCGTGACGGTAATCCCTCCCGCTTCCAGAACAGGCGTCCTGTCAAAAAACGGATTCGCCGCCCCGATCAGAAACACCATAAGCAGCACCGGTTTCAGACGCCGCACTGCCTGTCCTATGGAAATATCCCCTGATATCATCAGGATCAGCGGATAAAGGCACATCCCGAAAAGTCCGGTCACATCATACTTTCCGAAACTCATCACCAGGATCAGATACCAGATCGTCACAAGCACCTTTGCCGTCGGATGTATCCTGTTAAAAAACGTATTCCGCTCTGCCAGATTCTCCAGACTATGTATTTCACGGATCGCTCTCCCAAGCTTCGCCATTATCCGTTTTTCCCTTTTCTGAAAAATTTCATGCCATAACATGCCGCTATACAAAGCGCGATCACCAGCACACCTCCGACAAGCCCCGAAACGGTCGTTCCCGCTGCGGAATCACTGAAAGAAAACGCATAATCCGGCAAAATCGCCGTTGTGCCCTGAATACTCTCCGCCAGTTCATAGGCACCGCCGGATGCCGCCAGTTCCGACGTACCGGCTGTCCGTTCCATTGACCACTCCAGTCCATCCGGCAGAGCGGACGCAAACAGGGATACCACGCCCCCGATAAACGCGGCTGCCGCCGCCAATATAACAAGCGTCCTGCGGAAACTGAACCTTCCTTCCTCTTTCGCAGCAGTCTCCGCCCACAGCATCCCGGGCCTCGCTTCATAAACAAACAAAAGCACTGCCGCCGTGATCAGCCCTTCCACCAGTCCGATCGCCAGATGGATCGGCTGCATGGCGCCGATAAAAACAGAGAACGGCAGCTCCGTGATCCCGGAAGCTAGGGTTTCCAACGTCACGGAAAATGCCCCCATCTGCAGCGTTATCACACAGGCTGCAACGGAAACCGCCGTGATCCGTCTTTTTGTCATATTCCGTTTCATAAAGGGTTTCCAGATCAGAAGCCCGCCGACAAAACAGCCGTAAAATGCCATATTCCAGATATTGCACCCCAGCGCCAAAAGGCCGCCGTCCGCAAAGACCAGACACTGGATCAGCAATATTCCCGTCATTGTCAGAAAGCCCGCAAAGGGCCCCAGCATGGCTGTCAGCAGCATACCGCCGCACAAATGCCCCGACGAGCCTGTTCCCGGAATCGTAAAGTTGATCATCTGCGCCGCAAATACAAAAGCACCCATGACTCCCATCGCCGGAATTTTTTTCGGTTCATTCTCCAGCCGTACCTTCCTGATCGAATAAGCTGCCGCCGCCGTGGAAGCAGCATACATAGTGCCCGCCACAGCAGGCACTACCAACGCATCCGCCATATGCATAACTATTATCCCTCTTTCTTGTCTTTTTTAAAAACTCCCCCTGCACGCTTTTCGTGCCGGGGGAGCATCGCTCTGTCTTATACCGCCATAGCGCAAAAACCTCTCAGGCAGTATCTTTCCGCAGGATTACAATGTCTTATACGATCACAACGCCTTTTCTCAAAATGATATTCGCGTAGATCGCCGTCTCCGTGGACATGATAACACAGGTGGATTTCTCCTGCGTCTGTTTGTAGAAATCCCATTTATTGATTTCCTGAAAACAGTCGGCGCCTCTGTCGTCATATTTTTTTACGATATCTTTATACTCATCCCAGATCGGTGTTTTCGCGTCATCCCCCGGCTCCACTGCCATCAGCGTACAGGGCGGATCAACTTCGCCCTTTGCGTTCGGATAGGTATCAAGCGGCATTAACTGCAAAATAGCATCCAGAATCTCCGGTACGCCGTGTCCGTCCAGACGGATCACCTTTTTTCCGTAGGTATGTCCCGGAAAATTGCCGTCTGCGATGGTGATCTCATCCGTATGACCCATCTCGTCCAGAATTTTCAGTAACTCCGGCGATATAATAGTAGGAATTCCTTTTAACATGTTGTAACCTCCTTCGTGGTGTACCGGCGGCAGTCATTCAGCTCACCGGCAGTTTTTGCTGTTCCGGACCTGCCAGCCCCCTGTCAGATCCGCCCTGAATACTATCTTACCAGAAGTTTCCTTATCTCACAAGGGGATTTTTATCGCTGATAAGCCGCGCCGCATGACCGGGAAAATATCCTGTAAAAACTATGGAAAAACACCGGCACTTAATCTTTCAAAAATATCAGGCTATTTCTCCGCAAGCACCCTGCACACATACTCAAATACCCGTTTAGCGGAAGAAATACTCAATTTCTCCTCCGTCGTATGGATATCCTTCATGTCAGGCCCCAGAGAGATGCAGTCCAGATCGGGGCGTTTTTCCAGAAGGATACCGCACTCCACGCCGGCATGGATCGCATGGATCTCAGGTTTCTTTCCGTACATCTCCTCATAGACCCTGACGCACAGATCACGGAACGGAGACTCTTTTCTGTAAGTCCAGCCCGGATAATCGCCTGTCACCTCCACACTGCCGCCCAAAAGACCAGTCAGGGCGGAGATTTTTGTGATCAGCGCCTCCTTTTCACTGGCAACGGAACTTCTGACGGAAGTTACGATTGTCAGATCCTGTTTTTCCAGTTTCATAATTCCGTTGTTCAGGGAAGTCTGCACAAGGCCGGGCATATCCGCACTCATCGCCTGCACACCGTTCGGCATCAACAGCAATAAATTTTTCACTTTATCGCAGGACGCCCGGTCCAGACAGGAAACTTCCTCCGTTTTTTCCTTTGTCAATACTATTTTTACGCCCGGATCTTTTGTCGAAAATTCCGACTGTAATACCCCTTCCAGACATTTGACTGTTTCAGTCAATTCTACTTCCTTTCCGGAAACAACAAATCGAAGCATTGTCTCTCTCGGGATCGCGTTGTCCGCCAGACCTCCCTCTATCCCGCAGATACCGATATCCGTTACGGCAGACATTTCCGCAAGAAGCCTGCCGGCAAGGCTGTTGGAATTCCCCCGCTCTTTATGGATCTCCCCGCCGGAGTGCCCTCCCGCAAGCCCGCAGATCTTACAGGTATAGAGCGTTCCGGTTCTTTTCTCCCATACCACCGGCAGAAAATGCTTTACACTGGCTCCCCCCGCGCAGCCTGTCAGAAAATATCCTTCATCCTCCGAATCCAGATTCAGCAGCCTTGTTCCTTTTATCTCCGACAGATCAAGGGCTTTGGCGCCGTCCATTCCCACTTCTTCATCCACCGTGATGATCACCTCCAGACGGGGATGGGGGATGCTGTCATCGTCCAGGATCGCCAGCACATAGGCAACTGCGATACCGTCGTCTCCGCCGAGACTGGTATGTTCCGCGTAAATATAGTCGCCATCCACCGCCGGCTTTAATCCTTCCGTCCTCATATCGATATCACAGTCCGGCTTTTTCACCGCCACCATATCCATATGCCCCTGCAGGATGATACCTTCCTGCTCCTCATAGCCCGGTGCCGCATCTTTGGATATGATGACATTTTTCATCCCGTCCTGCCTGCAGGCGAGCCCTCTTTCTTTTGCAAATGCAACCAGATAATCGCTCAGTCTGTCCACATTCCCGGAACCGTGAGGAATCGCGCAGATCTCCTCAAAAAACCGAAATACCGCCTTGGGCTCCAATTCACCTAATACTCCCATACAAATAATCCCTTCCTTTCCATCAAATTTAAAATCCGGCAACATTCCCGTATTGCCCTGCGGTCCGCGCACCGCTTTAGCGCACATTCCTCTGCACGGACCCGCACATAAAGCGAAAATCGAGTGGCTGCCCACCCGATTTTCCTCTATTCTTATCTTATGATAGAACTTTTCCCGCCTGTCTGTACCACCTGAAAAGCAACAGACAGTTTTATCCGCCCTCCGGCAGCCCCGCCTTACAGTTTGCTCTTTGCAAGTTCTGCAAGGGAAGCAAAGCCTTCCGCATCATTTACCGCAAGCTCTGCAAGCATCTTTCTGTTGATATCCACCTCAGCCAGTTTCAGGCCATGCATAAATCTGCTGTAGGATAAACCATTCATTCTTGCCGCCGCATTGATACGGGCGATCCACAGCTGTCTGAACTGACGTTTTCTTTCTTTTCTTCCTGCGTAGGAACTTGCCAGTGCCCGCATAACGGACTGCTTGGCAATTCTGTACTGTTTTGATCTTGCGCCTCTGTAACCTTTCGCAAGTTTTAATACTCTGTTATGTTTTCTTCTGGCGCTCATGCCGCCTTTTATTCTTGCCATCCTTTTATCCTCCTAACCGATATTACTTACTGTTCTGCCAGTTTCCCGAAAAATACACCCTGTATTCCATTTCACAGGGCTTGTCTTTTTACAGATAAGGCAGAATTTTCTTCATATTCTTTACATTTGTTGCATCTGTCATTGCAGCTTTTCTTAAATTTCTCTTATTCTTTGTGCTCTTTTTGGTTAAGATATGGCGCTTATAAGCTTTATTTCTTTTCAGTTTCCCTGTTCCGGTTACTTTGAAACGCTTTGCAGCCGCTCTGCTTGTTTTCATTTTTGGCATAATTCATTCCTCCTGTACTTTCATTATTTTCCATAGATGGAAGCTACCTTTTCTGTGTCAAGAACATGGTCATGCTTCGTCCTTCCACTTTAGGCGCTTTGTCAACTACCGCGATATCCGCAAGCGCCCGGGCAAAATCGTCCAGAATATGCTTGCTGCTGTTCATATGCGCCATCTCACGTCCCCTGAAACGAAGGGTGATCTTCACCTTGTCCCCTTTGCTCAGGAACTTCCTTGCCGCATTGACTTTGGTATTCAAGTCATTTGTATCAATATTGGGAGACAGCCGCAGTTCCTTTACTTCCGTAGTCTTCTGCTTCTTCTTAGCATCCTTTTCTTTTCTGGTCTGCTCATATCTGAACTTTCCATAATCAACAATCCTGCAGACCGGAGGCTTTGCCGTAGGTGCAATCTTTACCAGATCCACACCGGCTTCTTCCGCCAGTTTCATAGCATCTCTGGATGACATAACGCCAAGCTGCTGGCCGTCTTCACCTATGACACGCACTTCTCTGTCTCTAATCTGTTCGTTAATGAAATAATCGCTAATGGTCTTTCCCTCCCCCTTGATCTGAAGCCGGCTTCGCCCGCCCCAGCGACTTTTCTTTTCTCTATACGCAAAAAGTGGACAGCAGCGCTATCCACCAGATCAAGCTTCTCAATAAATCCGGCATTCCTTACGCCGGACCCGGAAAATCAAAAGTCTGAACACCTGCCAGCAAAGCCGCAGGGTGAGAGTGGATACTCTGCTTGTTTTTATACGACATCCATATAAACATTGTTATATGGCTCACATCGCACTTTGATATCTTAACACCGCTTCTGCTAAATGTCAATGCTTTACGGGAATATTTTTTTAACATGCATGCAGTCCGGCATCCTTTTTCCGCTTACTCCTCCGCTTCCTTTTTTCCGAAACATGAAGCGTTTTGTCAAGTGTTTTTTTGAGTTATTGACGTAAAACACTCCATTCTGTTCTTTGGGAGAGGTCGGGGGCGCAGGGGCAGAGCCAGAGCCACCGCAAAACCTACCGGCAGCCGCTGCAATAGTCGGAACGGACTTAGGGCGGAGATTGCTTTTCATAATTGAGCATGCTATAATTTTTCTCGGTGCAAACCGATAAATCAAAACTTATAGGTATAAAAGTAACAGCAAATAAAGCAAACAAATAAATTATATCAAAAAAATTTTTGTTAAAACTCCTCCTGTCTGCCATAGATCGGAAAACTATCGTTTTACTGACTGGCTTTATACTGCTATTAACTTGTACCATAACAGGATGTGGAAGCAACAGCCAGCAACAGTCAACACTTCCTGTTACAGAACCGATTCCAATAGAAAATCCGGCACAGGAAGAATCAACACAGCAACATGATAAAACCGGCTCCAGGGTTTCCCCCGGCGCCGGTTTTATCATGTTGCTGTGTTATAAATGATATATGTTTTTATGCTTCTTCCTCATCCGCATATTTCTTATTGGAGAGCGCTACCATAACCGTCTGCACAATTGCGATGATCAGCATAACGATCGTATACTTATCAACAAATGCTGTCGGCAGGGTGATATCCTCTGTCAGAATGAATACGATAAGAGAGATGATCGCTACCGGAAGGCTGATAATTCGGAATATGCCTTTCTTTTTCAGTTTTCTCTTCTCCTCTTCTTCATCATTCTTTGTCTTTACAAAGTAACCGATCAGAAGCATTACCGATTCAAAGATTGCCAGATTCATCAATGCGAAGTTGATGAGTGCCCAGGCTGCTCCTTTGCCGCCTGCTAACGGTGTCTCTTCTTCATCCACCATTTTCATTTCCGGCTGTTTTTCTTCTTCCGCCGCAAGCGGTACCGCTTCATCCGCCAGCTCCACCGCTTCCGGTGTCGGACTTACCAACGCCGCAGTCGGTGTCGGTGCTGCCGGTGTAGCTGCTACAGGTGTTACTGTCGGAACGACCGGCGTAGGTCCCGCTGTGGGAACAGGTCCCGGTATGATCGGTGTGATCTCCGGTGTGGGAGGTGCGGGTGTCGGATCCGGTGTTCCACCACCTCCTCCGCCTCCACCGCCTCCTCCGGAAGGTGTAGTCGGGGTGGTCGGGTTCTCCGGTATCAAAGTCCACTGTGCGGTATAAGTTGCGTTACCTGTCACAATCTCCGCTACCGTCGGTGTCCAGCCTGCAAAAGTATAACCGCTTCGGCCGGGTGTTCCGCTAAATACAGGAGTCGTAACTCCCTCTTTCAAGCCCGTTGTCACTTGATCCGTAAACGCTGTGCCGTTCACACCGTCCGTATAGGTCACGGTGTACGTGATAGTCTTCACCGGAACAATGATAGTCTTGTTTGTGTCAGCGGTGCCGGATACAGGATCGCCCGTAGGCTCGCCGTTTTTCTCGTAGCCATCAGGAATCTTCTCGGTCTCCTCCTCCACATCGTACTCACTGCCCTTCTTTACATTTTCCATCGTCACGCTTTTAACCATGTTGCCTTCCTCATCCACAAACCTGACAGTGATAGTCACCATATTGTCCTGCTCGTAGTTGTTGCTCAGACCGATGGATTTGTGACCGTCAGCGATGAACTGCGGATGACTGAAGCCGCTCATATTGGCATTGGGTATATCTGTCAGCGTTTCATCGATATTGTACCATGTCCAGCCATCAATCTCTTTGCCTGTCTCTGCAAAGGAAATCTCACCGGCACCGGAGTCCTTAGTAGAGCCATTGTTCATTTCGAACTCAACCGTCCATTTCATCACGGCTTCGCAGCCCAAAAAGAGTTCTTCACCCTCCACAAATTCAGCGTCCCTGCCATTCAGGGTGCCGGTCGTGGTCTTACCATTCAGCTTGTAGGTATAGGTGATGCTGAAGTTATCCTTAATCCTTTCAACTTCGTCCTTGCCAGGACCATAGAACGCTTTGAAAATATCAACGTTCTTCTTCACGGTGTCTTCCTCGAGCCACACTTCAGCAACTTCTTTATCCGCCGTCCAGGCGCCGTCCTCATAAGTGAATGTTATCAGAATTTCTTTTCCGCCGGTCTTCACTGCGTCAAAAATGTGCCCAATCCCTTCGTTTTTCTTGATATTGGTAAGGGTCTGACCGTTGATACGCAAATTCGCCCACGGCTCAGCATAGAGGGTTACAATGCACTGGTAAGTGTCGTCAACCTTTGTAACCTCGCCGATGGTGCGCCACTTATCATTCCAGGGGTGCAAATTACCATCTTTGAATTCACCGCCCAGCTGCCACCATCCGGTTCCACTGTCGTGTTCGGAGTTGTCGGAACATTTAACCATAACTCCTACCTGCTGGAGATCTTCTGTGGTTGGCTTTTTGGGTACAGCTTCCTTAAGAACCCATTCACCCTTAATAATCACCGAATGATCGGGCATAACATATTGCCCTTTATAGTCGCCCTCTTTCTCCTCTGTGCTAACATCATCAGGTAC
>Ga0137308_101492_pt1 | contig 22323 bp, 18 predicted proteins | sample Inofrocosms_June_FD_97181 | JGI IMG/M metagenome (GOLD analysis project Ga0137308, IMG submission 97181) | Mouse cecal microbial communities from Vienna, Austria - N-Acetylneuraminic and N-Acetylglucosamine D2O microcosms_June | ecosystem: Host-associated > Mammals > Digestive system > Large... | reverse complement strand
GCAGAGTATGCAAACAGAGCTGGTGGACGATAACGATGTTGTATCTGCCGCCGCTGCGGTTGATGTGGGTGCGGACAATCTGATTGAAAAGCCCCTGCCCACGGAAAACGGCATCCAAGTGTCCGTTGGTCTGGATAATTTGGCCCAGCTTTATCTGATTGGTCTTGCTATTATCATCGTGGCTGTCAGCGCATCGTCCATCACGGTTATGCGGCTGAACCCCCATGAAATCTTGTCGAAAATGAGCTGAAGGAGGGACGATCATGACTACATTAGAATTGAAAAATGTTTCTTACGCCTACGAAAAGGGCAAAGCGGTTTTGCAGAATGTCAGCGGATTGCTGGAAACAGGGAAGATGTACGCCATCCTCGGCCCGTCCGGGTCTGGCAAGACCACGCTGCTGTCCCTGCTGGGTGGACTGGATATGCCAACACAGGGCAGTGTCCTATTTGGCAACGAAGATATTGCGGCAAAGGGCCTGGAACACCACCGCAGGAACCATATCTCGCTGATTTTCCAAAGCTATAACCTGATTGACTATATGACGCCAGTTGAAAATGTGCGGCTTACCGCCAAGATGGACGCCGCTCCCATTCTGGAACGGCTAGGGCTGGAGCAAGACGAGATCACCCGGAATGTACTGAAACTGTCGGGCGGACAGCAGCAGCGGGTGGCGATTGCGCGGGCGCTGGCCTCCGATGCCCCAATCATTCTGGCGGACGAGCCAACCGGGAACCTGGATGCCGACACCGCCGAGGAGATCACGGCGATTTTGAAAGAAAGCGCCCATGCGTTCGGGAAGTGTGTGGTAGTTGTGACACACTCTGGCGAGGTGGCAAAGCAGGCGGATGTGATACTGGAAATCAAGCAGGGACATTTGAGAGAAAGGAAAAAAGCCCTGGTATCTCCCCACATTTTTACCTCCCTGAACCTACACGATTAACGTATATAAAACAGAATAATCAATCCGAAAGATATTTTTGTGCCAGATGGTCATTACGACTGTCTGGCATTTTTCTTTGTCGGATTTTGCCGGATTTCGCGGATTATCCACGGTGTCGCGGCCCGCCAGTCTCCATTTTGGTTACTCATTCACTTTCAACCAAAATGGAAAAGTTTTTGAAAAAATCTTTTTAAGGGTGTTGTATTTTCCGTATGAAATCTCACAGTTATTAGAAGGACACGCTTTTCCCGTGACCTCATGGCCTCTGAAAACTGAATATACCATATTACAGGCACGAAACCTGCGTGAGTAGCGGCATAAGGCCCGACGCGATGATGGCAGCTTGCCACAGACTTGAGGTGGAACCCTGCGGCATACGAGTAAAACGGTGCTGCGGAGTTATGACAGCCCTGCTAGAACGTGTAATATCCCTAATGTGGCTCCAATCATACCAGTGTGGCCGTTTTTAGTAAGTAGAAAAATATAATATCGTACAAACCTATTTGCATACATTCCTTTAGGGAGGTATTGCCTATGAAAAACGAGAAATATGTTCTTGAGACTACGGAACAGCCGGATATTGACAAACTGGATTGTAAGGATTTTAAAATCAATTTTCAGCGGGCAATCTTGCTTTCTCTTTTGGAGAGCCGCAAATTGACACAGACTCAATTTGAGGCTTGTATGGATAAAGTAGTTCAAAAATATAGGAGTTGATTTTATGTTGAAGGTAGGTGCTTACTGCCGCGTTTCCACAGACAAGGACGATCAGGCAAACTCATTTGAAAGCCAGCAAAAATATTTCCGTGAATATATTAACCGGAATCCTGAGTGGGAACTGGTACAGATCTTTGCGGATGAAGGTATATCAGGAACCAGTACAAAAAAGCGGAAAGAATTTCACCGCATGATCCGGCTGGCCAAAGCTGGCGAAATGGATCTGATCATCACAAAAGAGGTGAGCCGGTTTGCCCGCAATACGGTGGACACGCTGCAATATACCCGTGATCTGAAAAAGATCGGTGTCTATGTTCTTTTTATGAATGACAATATCAATACAAAAGACCCCGATGCAGAATTACGTCTGACGATCATGGCCTCCATTGCACAGGAGGAAAGCCGCAAGACTTCCGAACGTGTGAAATGGGGACAGAAACGCCGGATGGAACAAGGAGTTGTGTTTGGCCGTGATATGCTGGGATATGACGTTCGCGGCGGAAAGCTCTATATCAACGAGGATGGCGCGGAAACGGTGCGGCTGATCTATCATAAGTTTTTAGAAGAAGGAAAAGGTACATATACAATCGCCCGTGAGCTGCGGGAGGCCGGTATCGAGACTTCTACTCATATGAAAGAATGGTCAAATGTTGTTATCCTGCGAGTTCTTAGAAATGAAAAGTATTGTGGTGATCTGATCCAGAAAAAGACGTATACGCCTGATTACTTGAGCCATGAAAAGAAATATAACCGTGGCCAGGAAGAATATGTTGTCCTGCGGGATCACCATGAACCAATCATTAGCAGAGAAATTTTTGAGAGGACACAAAAGGAATTGGAGCGCCGTTCTCCATCTCCAGAGCAAAAAGCAAAACATAGTAACCGGTATTGTTTATCAGGTAAAATTCAATGTGGGTGTTGCGGTTCCCGGTTTGTTTCAAGAACGAAGAAGCGACAGGACGGAAGCCAATACAAGGCATGGCGCTGTTTTGAAGTAACCCAGCATGGACTTCCGAAAACGGATAAGGCAGGCAATCAGATTGGTTGTGCAGTCAACCAGCAGATCCGTGACGAGGACTTTATGCTGATGCTTCAAATGGTTATCAAGCATTTACGACACAATAAAAAACGGCTCATTTCTGATCTGGTTGAAATCGTCAGGCTGGTTCTGTCAGCTTCGGAAGGCGAGGAAATGGACGTTAGCAAACTAGAGCAAAAACTCGAAACGATTGCGGAGAAAAAGGAGCGGCTCCTTGATCTATATCTGGGGCAGGATATTTCCAAAGACGAATACCGCCGGATGTCGGAGCGTTATGATACGGACATGGAGAATCTGAAACAGCAGATCAAAGAGGCTAAAAAACAGAAAGAGATTACTGCCAATCAGGAAGAAATGATGGCAGACATCGCCGCTACGATCCGCGCCCTGGCCTTGGGAGAAAAGCAGGACGATACCTTTTACCGGAACATTGTGGAGAAGATTGTTGTCCACAGCAGAAAGCATATCGAGATATACTTAAATTTACTCCCTTACAAGTGGTCTTATATGCTGGCAGAATTACCGGGAAACCCCGGTAAAAAAACGTCGGCAGCGAGGAGCATTTTACTACCTCACTACCTATGTCTGTCAGGACAGCCTTCCCCTTCTCATAAGGCATAGCATACCGCTGGGACAGATACCGCATGGCAGCGGCAGATTCTCCATCAGGCCCGCCATACTGACTGATAATAAACTGCGCAAGCTTCGGATTGGTAAAAGAAATCTTCACCGGATACTGTAAGCGTTTTTCATACCTCCACATTAACCCATTCCTCCTTCCCACGGCCATGGATCACGGATCCAGTTCCAGTTCTGGGCATTGACCTGAGTGACCATCAGGGGACCATATGCCTGCTCATATCTGGCAACCGCCTGCCGGTTCGCTGCCAGGGCCCGACGGTAATAGGCCATGCCCGCCTGACAGTCCGGATGGGTATCCAGATACAACAAAATATCATCCAGCTGGAATCCTGTCATATACACCTGCTGCAACAAATAGTTCTGATTGGCATCCATAATCTATCTGCACCTCCCCATCATAAACGGAAAATCAAGCTCCGGGAAAATGGTGCCCTGCTGGAGAGCCTGCTCCGGCGAATAGACCTGCCCCCACTGCTGCATGGGCACATATCCCATACCTGGCGGTGTATATTCCGGAAAACGGCCTCCCTGCCCGCCCTGGGGAAAAAATCCAGGCATCCCTGGTGGCGGTGGAACCGGCCTTCCTGGCATCCCAGGAGGCGGTGGAACCGGCCTTCCCGGCATCCCAGCAGGAGGCGGCGGAACCGGCCTTCCCGGCATCCCAGGGGGCGGCGGAACCGGTCTTCCGGGCCGGGGTGGTTCCGGTCTGCAGTTACAATCACAATTGGTATTCATGCAAGGAGGAACCGGCATCTGCGGACGCTGACAGCAGGCAGGACCTCTCTGGTTCTGGTTGCAACTCATAAAGAATTCTCCCTTCCTATCGGAAATTCTAATATCATAATATGATGTTGCCCGCCAGCTGTGCGTTCCACTTTGTGTCCCTTTGCAGGAGCCCTTTTACTGCTTCCCATACGCCATCAGCATCAGAAGAAATGCCATCACGATAGCCAGCCGCTGGATCAGCGTCTGATAGCGGCCCGCATTCCAGGACTTTCCCTGGGCGGCCCGTCTGGCTGCCTCCTCATTGACCCCTTCCCACTTCCTGGCATACTCAAAGACGAATGCAGATTCATCCCTCTCATCCTCTGCCGCCTGAAAGCATTCCCCGTTGAAAAAGCTGATCCTCCGGATCCTCTTCCCCCCGGTTCTGCTTCCCAGGGTTCTGCTCCCTAAGGTTCTGCTCCCCCGCCCTGATGCGCTCCCGGCACCGGCCCTGCGCCCCCACGGACTGGCACAAGCCCTCCTCTGATCCTTCCCTTCCAGACACCAGTCTCCCACACATTTTAAGTCCCTCCAGTAATAAAAGGCCGCCGGACGCTGGGAATCCACCAGAAAATTCCTGGTTATGGTATAAGACGAATTCTTCCACACCGGTTCCTCTACAAAATACTCCCGGCAGAACTGCTCCCTAAGCTGGCGCGGATCCCCCCAGCGCCGGAACTGGTCTAAGGACTTCATCACCGGCATCAGACTGAAAAGGATCGTGAAAGCCCCGCACAAATACAGAAAGACCATGATGGTAACCATCTCCTCTGTCCATCCCTCACGGCAGAGGGCCATGGTCAGGGGGATCAGGATTCCCAGCTCGAACGCCGCAATATTTCTCAGGATGGCATTCTGGAAAAATACATAGTAACAAAACAGGAAAACAGACGGACTGATCCCCTCCCGCCACCGGAATATTGTCAGCCGTATGGAATAAAGCTGTACTACCAGATATAGGGCAAACAGCAGAACCTTACAGCACAAAAAATAAACCGCATACAAATAGAGCCACAATACCCATTCCGGCACGCTCCAAAAGAGACTTGCCCCGGCTGCTGCGCGGTATATAAAGCTGATACTGATCATCAGGACAAAGCAGGCATCCGGACCACAGGAAAGCATCCAGCGGGTCACGTCCTTTTTCTTCCGTCTTCTCTGCAGGGAAAAGCAAACTGCCCAGAGCAGCACATAGACTACAGCGATCAGAAACAGACTGGTACACAGACCCATACTGTCAAGTGCCGCAAAAAACTCTTCCAGATCCCCCAGTTCCGGCACATGTACGAACATGGCCGCCAGCGCGGCTCCCATCACAGAAACCGTACCCGGTATCGCCAGCATGGCGGCTGTCTCCGCTTTGGATTTGCGCCGGACCAGATTATAAAAATCAATCAGGTAAAAGATGGTATTGCCATAGAGAAGAAGCAGCATGAGCCATAAAGAACTCCCGAGCCAGTACTCCTCCTGCAGGTATAGTGAAAAAAATGAGATCAGTTCCTTCATCGTGGTATCGTTCCTCTTTCTCCGGGTTCTTTGTGTGTGACAGAATAAGTTCGATTTTCCACATTATACCTGATTCTGCTTTTCTTTTCAACAATAAATGCCGGATGGAGAAGTAGAACATGTTTGAAAATGTTACTGTTCACGGGGGCATCTTCTTGTCCGGCTACGCCAGACAAGAAGCATCGGGCGTCCGCCCGATGTGGAAAACTGGACAAAAACAGTCTTACAAGCGAGCTTGACACCTGTTTTTGTCCAGTTTTCCCCGCCCCGTGAACTGTAACTTGAAATTCATTCCCGGATTCCGGCTATTACGTAATCCCCCTATATATTCGTAAACCTCCGTGGAATCTGAATCGTAGCCGTCAAAACACACTCCCCATCCATGGCATACGAGTAGTCTGCCTCGTGGTTATACGCTATTTCCAGACGGTTTTTGATGCTGCTGATCCCGTAATTATTGCAGGGAACATCCGGAACCTGGTTGAGGATATCCTGGATACGCAGGAAGCTCTCCCTGGTTGCCGGATTGCAGATCTGGAACCGGAGCGCGTCCCCCAGGTTCTGGGCCCGCACGGTTAAGACCGGATTCTTCCGGGAGATATCGGAATGCTGAAACCCGTGAAGGATTGCATTTTCAATCAGAGGCTGCAAAAGCATTTTCAGGACAATATCCTCCAGAATATCCTCATCGATTTCCTCCTGCACAGTGAACAGATCCCCGAACCGCACCTTCTGGATATTCATATAGCTTCTGGCATGAGTAAGCTCCTGGGCCACGGTCATCTTGTTTTTCCCATGATTTAAGGAGGTACGCAGCAGGGTGGACAGATTCGTGACCAGGTAAGAGATATCCGGGGCATCGTGGTCCTTGGCCATCCAGTTGATGGTATCCAGGGTGTTGTAGAGAAAATGGGTGTTGATCTGGCTCTCCAGTGCATTGAGCTCGCTCTGCTTCTGGTTCAGCCTGGTCACATAATTTTCCTGGATCAGCTCATTGATCATCTGGATCATATAATTAAAGCTGCAGTACAGCTCCCCGATCTCCCCCTTCTCCCTTGTCTCTACGGTAATGTCCAGATCGCCATATTCCACTTCCTTCATGGTCTGGGAAAGCTCCACCACCGGCTCCATGATCTTATGGCTCAGGACAGCCGTCAGAAACAGTCCCAGAATCAGCGTACCCCCGGCTCCTGCCATCAGCATCAGGCAGGTCTTCAGGTAGGTGCTTCTGACCAGATCCAGGGATTTGAGTCCTACCAGATAGTAATCTGTGTTGTTCAGCTGAAAAGAAAAGAAACAGTCCTTTCCGTTGTGAATCAGAACCGGATTCTTGTCGATATAGTCATACAACTCCTCCTCGGACACCCGGATAGTATGGTAACCGATGATCTGCCGGTTCTGCCTGTCCACAATGGCAGTTTCAATGCCATACTGCTGACGCAGGGGATTCAGGACATTCTGGGCAATGTGCACATAGCTTAGGTCCAGGGAAATGATGCCGATTATGTTGGAATAATCATTCATGTCGTAAACGACCTTGGACAGGCGGATGTATTCATTGCTGCCGTTTTTGTAGATGGTCCACAGGAACTTTCCTGACCGCTGCTCCAGGGCGCGGATCCATTCCTCGGAAGGCTGATCCTCCCCGTCCTCCGGGGTATTGCTCCGGCTGGATGAGTAGACAGGCAGATAGCGGCCATCCGGTGTACGGCAGCAGACTTCCACAAGAAACGGAACATTCTGCATGGTGACGTCATTGGCATACATGACCTCCTTGAGAATCCCGCTCTGCTCCATGAGGGTTCTGACCTGCTCCAGCTCCCGCTCGTCCGATTCCAGATCGCAGACATTTTCCGTCAGCTTTCTCAGGGCATCCTGGATATTCTTGTTGGTGGAAATATTCAGGATATAGGTCCTTCCAAAATTCATCACCGAGGAAAGCTCCATGCACCACCGGTTCATGGTCTGGCCGGAGGTTTCAATCAGATTATTCCTGACCATTTTGTAGATAACCGGAAGAACAAAAATATAAGTAAAAAGCGAAAAAAGAACTAACATGGATATATAGGATGCGATCAGTTTACGCTTCATGAACCCTCCTGTCAAATCCGGCAATTCCCCTTTTATTCAGACACACGGCGTGCTTTTACTAGAGCGTGTCTGAAAATTCATTCCTGGCATCTGCACGCCCCACTTTGCGGTATATTTGGGCCAAATTCAGGTTACATAGCCCACTATGCGCCCTTCATTTGGCCCAAATCTCCCACAAACTGTGACGCACATCTGTCAGAAAGCAATTTTCAGACACGCTCTAAAGTATACCCTGAAATTCCGCCTGTATTTTCTCCAGAAGCTCCTTTTCCCTGGCAATCCGCACTCCCATAAGGGCCAGGGTCTCTGCTGCCAGCAGCATTCCCTTGTGTGCAAAAGAGCAGGTCCCCTGGGCGGTAGCTGCCCAGGAATGAAGGGGCGTCTGTTTCAGGAAGCAGGCCACATACAGATTGTTGGTGGGAACCACCTGACTGACATCGGACAGGTCCGTGGAACCATTATCCTTTTCCACTGGCTGGTCTGCCTCCATAATGATCTGGTCAAATTCCCCCACACAGCCCTCCACTCCAACCTGGGCCGCAAGTCTGGAAGCATAGTCCAGTTCCTCCTGGGTATAGGACGGCATGCCAATCTGCCTCATACATTCCTCCCCAAGCCCTGCCAGGGTGAAATTGACTTTGTTGTCATGGGTATCTCCCAGGAGCTGGAATTCCACACGGGTGTCGGTCATCATGCAGGCCCCCTGGGCAATCCGCTTCACCCTGGCTTCCACTTCCTTCATCTGGCTGTAGGTGGCTGCCCGCACCATATACCACAGTTTTGCAAAATCCGGAACAATGTTTGGCCTTTCCCCTCCATTTACATAACAGTAATGGAGGTAGCTGTCCCGGTCAATATGCTCCCGCAGGTAATTGCAACCGATATTGGTCAGCTCCGCCGCGTCCAGGGCGCTTCTTCCATTTTCGGGACAGTTGCATGCATGGGCCGCCCTTCCATAGAAGGCCATGGTGAAGGCGCCGGCGGCTTTATGGCGGATGATGCCGGGATTGTTGTGGCTGTGGGGATGCCATCCCAGCACCACATCCACATCCTTAAAATACCCGTTTTTCACCATGATCGTCTTCCCTTCCAGTGTTTCCTCCGCCGGAGTCCCATATACCACAATGGTGGCAGGCAGGCCCTCCTCCACAAAGGATTTGAGCAGAATCCCGGCTCCCGCGCTGCCGGCTCCCAGAAGATGATGTCCGCATCCGTGCCCGAAGCCTCCGTTTCCCTTCTGATAAGGAACCTGCTCCTGGTGCAGTCCGGCCAGGGCATCGTATTCACACATGAGACCGATCCGCACCGGCCCATTGCCGTAGACTGCCCGAAAGGCGGTAGGCAGATCCTGAAGACCCCGTTCCACCACAAAGCCCTGATCCTCTAAAAGCTGCTCCAGGGCCGCCGCCGACCGGACTTCCTGGCCGCTGGCCTCTGCATAGTGAAAGACCTCATTGGCACATGCAACAATCAAATCCTTTGTCTCCTCCATGTATCCATGGAGCTTTCGGATATCCTCATTCATTCCTTTCTCATCCTCCCAGGTAAGCTTTCCGGATACTGTCGTCACTTTGCAGCTCTTTTCCGGTTCCGTGTTTCACAATGGCTCCATTTTCCAGCAGATAGGCCCGGTCCGAAATCTGCAGGGCCATGTTGGCATTCTGCTCGATCAGAAGAACCGTCTTCCCTTGTTTCTGGATCCTGCAGATCAGTTCGAAAATCTCCTCCACAATAATGGGGGCCAGCCCCAGGGAAGGCTCATCCAGCATGATCAGCTCAGGGTCATACATCAGTCCCCTGGCAATGGCCAGCATCTGCTGTTCTCCGCCGGAAAGGGTTCCTGCCGCCTGATCCATCCGCTCTCTCAGACGTGGGAACAGTGTATACATTTCCTCCATCCGCTGCTGGATATAGGCCTTTTTTACCCGTTTCTTTGCCATGGTTCCCAGTATCAGATTTTCCTTTACCGTCATTTTGGGGAATACATGGCGCCCTTCGGGCACATGACTGATTCCCATCTGCACGATCTGGGCCGGATGCATGCCGGTGATATCCTGGTTCTCAAACAGGATACGGCCGGATTCCTTTTTAACAATATTGCTGATGGCGCCCAGGGTGGAGGTCTTTCCCGCCCCGTTGGAACCGATGAGACATACAATTTCATTGCGGTCAACATGCAGACTGATATCACGGATTGCATGGACATGTCCGTAATCCACAACCAGATGTTCAATAGTAAGCATGGTATCTGCCATCACGCGCCCTCCTGATTCAGTTCATTTGATTTCTGGATGATTCCCCTGCCGAAATAGGCCTCCTGCACATTCTTGTCATTCTTCACCATGTCCGGCGTGCCTTCGCATATTTTTTCTCCAAAGCTCAGCACCATAATATAGTCACAGAGATTCATCACAAACTTCATGTCATGTTCAATCACCACGATCGTATGCCCCTTGTCCCTGATCTTCTGGATGAATTCCAGAAGACTCCAGGTCTCCGCCGGGTTCATGCCGGCTGCCGGCTCATCCAGCAAAAGCACCTTGGGTTCCGCTGCCAGGGCCCTGGCGATCTCCACCTTCCGCTGGTAGCCATAGGGCAGGTTTCCGGCCTTCCAGTCCTTATATTCGGTCAGTCCCACTTCCTCCAGGACCCTGTTGGCCTTCTCTGTGGCATACTCCTCATCCTGATGGTAGGTCTTTGTATGGAATATGGCGTCAAATACCGAGGTCCTGGTGTTGATGTGACACCCCACCTTCACATTTTCCAGAACAGACAGATACTGGAACAGCTTGATGTTCTGGAAGGTGCGGATCAGGCCTTTCTTCGCCACCTCCTCCGGGGGAAGATTGGTGATATCCTGCCCGCCAAAGAGAATCTGTCCGGATGTTACTTTATAGGTTCCGGAGCAGAGATTAAAAAAGGTGGTCTTTCCGGCCCCGTTTGGCCCGATGATGCCGAAGATACTTCCCTCCTTCACCTGCATATCCACCTTTTCCACTGCCTTCAGGCCGCCGAAATGTTTACTTACGCCCTTAGCCTCCAATATGATTGACATCCCCATCCTCCTTTTTCTTGTTTTTCTTTGCAAAAAAGTTCCAGAATGACATCTGACCGGCGATGACACTGTCCTTTGCCCCAAAGAGTCCCTGGGGTCTTACCCACATCATGGTAATGATCAGAACCGCGTACATGACCATCCGCCATTCGGAGGCAAAACGGAAGCCCTCTGTCAGAAGATTGATTACAAATGCGCCGGCAATAGGACCGAACAGCGTGCCGGAACCGCCTACCACGCACATGGAAAGGACATTGAATCCTTCATCCAGGCTGAACATATCCGGGCTCACATACCGGTAATAATAAGCGATAAATACCCCCATGGTGCCGCAGATTATAGCCCCGGTCATAAAATTGACGCATCGGTAGTGGGACACCTTCACCCCAAGGGAACGGGCCGCGTCCTGGTCTTCACGGATGGCGATCCAGGCCCGCCCAACTCTTGATTTAAGCAGCCGGTTCAGGATAAATACCACCAGCAGAAGGGCAACAAGTGCCAGATAATAAAAGGGGGCGCCTGATTTTACCTTCCAGCCAAACAGCTCCACATTGGGAATGCCTTTGATTCCCAGGGGGCCGTTGGTCAGCTTCTGCCAGTTCAGAGCTGTCAGCCGCATCATCTCCGAAAATCCAAGGGTGATAATGGATAAAAACATTCCATTCAGTTTCAGGGTAGGCAGGGAGACGACGAAACCGGCAGCCGCGCACAAAAGCAGGGTGATGAGAAGGCTTGCCAGGAACGGAAGGCCCAGCTCTGTTGTAAGAATGGCTCCCGAATAGGCCCCGATGCAGGTAAAGCCTACGATTCCCAGGCAGCTCTGCCCGGAATACCCGTTGATGATATTCAGTCCGCTTGCCAGAGTCGCATAGACGATGATCCTGGCCAGTACTCCCCGTATGTAATTGCTCCTGGTAAGCTGGGGCAGGATAATCAGAATCCCGATCCCGATCAGCACGGCCAGCTTCCTGTGCTTTTCAAAAAAATGTTTTGCCTGACTCATGCCTTTTTTCCTCCCTTCCCTTTCCGGCCAAACTGAAATACGAACAGTCCCTCCGGTCTGAATGTCAGTGCTATAAATACAAATATAAACGCAAATATGTCACGGTAACTGGAAGTAAAGAGCGCGATTCCGAAATTCTCCAGGATCCCGATGAGAACCGCCCCCAGGGCCGCCCCCGGAATATTGGTCATTCCGCCCAGAACACAGGCAGAGATTGCCTTGAGTCCCACCACGGTTCCGAACACCGTAGAAACATTGGTCAGGTAGGTTCCGTAAAGCAGTCCGGCCACACCGCCCAGTCCGGTTCCCACGATGTTTCCGATCAGGGTTACCTTCTTCACATTAATAGCCACCAGGCTGGAAGCCATCTTGTCCTGGCTTACGGCCCGCAGCATCAGCCCCACCCGCGTCTTGTGCAGAAAGAGACTCAGCCCCACCGAAAGGATCAGTACAATGGCAATCACCGCCAGATGGATGGTAGTGATATAAAGGTCTGTGCCAAACAGATAGAAGGGTTTTGTTTCAAATGCCATGGGCATGGCATTTCCCTGGGAGCCGAAGGCGATCTGAGCCACATTTTTAATCAGGATGGAACAGCCCACAGTACAGAGAAGGGATATATGCTTGGGCGCCTCCAGAAACCGCTCATAGGCCACCTTGTGAATAAAAATACCGGCAATTCCCGACGAGGCAAAGGCAACCAGGATTCCCAGAAAAAAGTTCGGGCAGACAAAGGTGTAAAACAAATACGCAGACATGGCTCCGATCATGACCATTTCACCGTAGGCAAAGGTGATCAGTCCCACCACACCTACAATGAGTGTATATCCAATGGCCATGAGGGCATAGATACTGCCCTGGGAGAGGCCATTGATCAGCTGCTGGATTATATACATTCCGTTACCTCCATATTGATGTTTTCGGGCAACAGTTCTGACGGGCGGCAAATCATATTAGAAAACAAGAAGATAGCCCGTCTGAACTGTCACATTTTCAGAACAATGACAGACGCCAGAATCCCCTTCTCCCCATATGGGCGGAGAAGGGGATTCATGACAGTTCAGATACCCCCTTGGCTGTTACGGGGATTCTTCATTCTCACTCAAATTTGCTGCATTTTGTGTATTCACTTACACGGGTCCATTTTCCATCCTGGATCTTCACCAGACAGTAAGCACGGATGATATCTCCGTCCTCCGTGAAGCTGTAGGGGCCTGCCAGAAGACCATTTACATCTGCGTCCGTGGTTTCCATCAGGGCGTCCCGGACTGCCTGACGGTCTGTGGTTCCTGCCTTCTCGATAGCGGCGCACAGAAGCAGTGCGGCATCATAGGAGAGGGGGCCATGGATGGTGGGATAAAAGCCTGCACCCTCGGAAAACTTAGTTGCATAATCCCAGGCAACCGGATCATCCTCGGACAGGAAGAATGCGGCGGAAGCCACCAGATTCTCGGAAGCGTCTCCGGCCAGCAGAATCACCTGATCCGAATACATGGCTCCGGCGCCGATTATAGGAATCTCCCATCCCATGGATTTCACCTGGTTTAAGATCAGGGCGCCGTCCGCCGCCTGGGTAATCAGAAGCAGATACTCCGGGTTGGTCTGTCGGATCTTGGTGAGTATCGCCGTAAAATCTTTTTCGCCGCTGACGAAGCTTTCATTGTCCGTGATCTCAATCCCGTACTGGCTGCAGCCTTCTTCCGTGGACTGGTAGGCGGAAGAGCCCCAGTCATCATTGACCCAGATTACAGCAATGGATTTGGCATCCAGATACTCATGGATTCCTCTCTCCACCAGATACGGCATCTCCGCATCCATCTTTCCGGCCAGGGTAAAGGCATATTCGCTCATAGGAGCATACTGGTTGTTGGAGGCGCAGGGAGAAAGCTCCACCATGTTGTATTCCTCAAAGACCGGCGCGCAGGCGATGGCTTCCGAGCTGGCCATGGGGCCTAATACCGCACAGATATCTTCGTTATCTCCCATCTTTTTGGTCAGCTCCACGGCCTCCTTGGGATCTGCCTTGGAATCCTCCAGCACCAGCTCCACCGGCCTGCCCATGATTCCGCCCTCTGCATTTACCTTGTCAATGGCCAGCTGCCAGGAGCGCCAGAAGCTCTCGCCCATCTCAGCCTTGTCTCCGGTCACGGGTGCGATTCCGCCGATCCGTATGGGATCCCCGGAAGGGGCGCCGCCGGACTCTTCCCCGTCAGTTGCAGGAACATCCTCCTGGGCCTTTGTGCCTGAATCTGCCTGGGTATTCTGGGCTGTCTCCGATTTGCTGCCGGATGAAGTACCAGAACCGCACCCAGTCAGAACGGATGCTGTCATGGCTGCTGCAAGGGTCAATGCAATGGTTTTTTTCATAATATTATTCTCCTTCCACTTTATTATGTAACGCAACAGTCCAGATAACCTCTGGTCTGCTGCCATATGATCCGCTGTCCGTCCGGACGCTTACTACAGATTTCCGCGCGTTCTCTGTTCATTTATGATAATTTTAGTTTAATGGAAGGGAGATTTTTTTACAATATGACGATTCATGGATAAGGTGGATTTTTCTTGTATTGACGAATTCGAGATAAACAGATGTATAAAACAGTGTTTTTCGTGCACAAACACATAAGACAGGCCGGTACCTGACATGCGCCGCCGGCACGGGGCGGGTGCAGGCATTCCGGCCTGATCTTAGAGGTCCGCTATACAGTATGCTGATTCCGGTATTCCTTGGGACTGGAACCCACGATACGCTTGAATTGCCGGGAGAAGTATTTTTCATCCTCAAATCCTACCAGGGAGGATACTTCATATATTTTGATTGTCGGGTCAGACAGAAGAACCTTGGCACGGTTCATCTGCTTCTCCAGAAGATACTTGACAAATCCCACCCCAGTCTCCTCCTTAAAGCGGACGGACAGATAATTGGGCGTGACATTCATCTCTGCCGCCATAACCGTCAGGTTAAAATGGGGATTGCAGTACTCCTGGTCAATCACCCGCAGGCAGGTCTCTATGAGTTTTGATTTGAAGGTACGGCCCTGCTGGCTGATCTTGCTGCACTGTTCCAGAATCGTCCTTGTCATATAATCCAGGATTTCCTTCTTGTAGGTCATGTTTTCCAGACGTTCTATGGGGTCATGGTCTTTTATGGCTCCCATGATCCCCTCGGTGAGAAAGGACATCCACAGACCCGAACAGAAGCGCTTCACCGTCTCCAGCGACACCTGGGGCTTAAGCATCTGAAAAGAAGCTGCCTGAAAAACCGCCAGCGCGCTCTTGCCGTCCCCTGACCGGACACTCTGAAGCAGACGGTGGGTATCATATCCTTCTGTCCGCATTCTGGAGAGAAGGCTGCGGTATTCATCCAGATTGAATTCCCGGGAAAGAACGTCTCCACTTACCGCCTTACGCTGCTGGTCAATGGAATCACGGATGCCGGCCAGAATAGATGTAAGGTAATCCGTATCAACCGGTTTCAGCACATACTCCCTGACCACCTCCAGCCGCACTGCCTTCTGGGCAAAGGAAAATTCGTCATAACTGGATATGAGGATCACCTGGGGAGATATTCCCATCTCCAGAAGATCCCCAATCAGATGAAACCCGTCCTTGTCCTGCATGCAGATATCTGTAATCAGAATATCAGGTGCACACCGTCCGCAGATCTCAAGGGCATGGTCTGTGCTGCCTGCGGTTCCGATCACACAGAGCCCCAGGGCATCCCAGTCAATATGTTTTCTCAACCCTTCCCGGATCAGAATCTCATCATCCACAATCAGCACACCATACTTCATAAGGATTCTCCACCCACAACATGCCTGCCGAAACACCAAAAAGTATAGCCAAAATAATACACGATATTTCCGTCACTGTCAAGCAGCAACAAACAGGGGGCCATGTTTGAGCCCACTTACTCTTCCCAGCCAGATTGTTTTTTCCCGACAGGCAGATACCGCCCGGAACAAACCCTATCCCTTACCTTTAATCCACAATCGTCTTCTCCGTATCATAATCAAAGATGTGGATCTTCTCCGTATCCATGGCCAGACGGACCTTGTCGCCGGTTCTGGCGCTGGTCTTGGCGTCTACGGATGCCACCCAGCTTGTGTCCTCGATATCAAAGTACAAGAGGGCGGAGGCACCCAGCATCTCGTATACCTTCACTTCCACATCAAAGGTGGATTTGGCGAATTTCTCCAGGGCGTCGGCTCCGTCGTGGATATCCTCGGGGCGGATGCCCAGAACCACCTTTTTGCCTACATAGCCGCCGTTCTTTAAGGCTTTGGCGCGGTTCTCATTGAGAACTACCTTCTGGTCCGCGAACTTGAGGACCGTGTCGCTGCCCTCTGCCGCCACGTCGGCAGAGATCATGTTCATCTGCGGAGAACCGATGAAGCCTGCCACGAACTTATTGCAGGGATGGTCATAGAGATTCTGGGGTGTATCAATCTGCTGGACAATACCGTCCTTCATCACCACGATGCGGGTGCCCAGGGTCATGGCCTCGGTCTGGTCATGGGTCACGTAGATGATGGTGCTGCCCAGTCTCTGATGCAGCTTGGAAATCTCCACACGCATCTGTCCGCGCAGCTTGGCATCCAGGTTGGACAGCGGCTCATCCATCAAAAATACCTTGGGGCTTCTTACAATGGCACGGCCCATGGCCACACGCTGTCTCTGACCACCGGAAAGGGCTCTTGGCTTCCGGTCAAGAAGCTTCTCCAGATCCAGAATCCTGGCTGCTTCCCGGACCTTCTTGTCGATCTCGTCCTTGGGCACTTTTTTAAGCTTCAGGGAGAAAGCCATATTGTCATACACACTCATATGGGGGTACAGTGCGTAGCTCTGGAATACCATGGCGATATCACGGTCTTTGGGCTCCACGTCATTCATGACCTTGCCGTCGATGATCAGCTCACCAGAGGAAATATCCTCCAGACCTGCTACCATCCGCAGGGTAGTGGACTTACCGCAGCCGGACGGTCCTACGAAGATGATGAACTCCTTATCCTGAATGTCAAGGTTAAAATCCTTTACTGCCTCATAACCGTTGGGATATTTCTTGCATACGTTTTTCAACTGAACACTAGACATTTTCTCCTCCATTCTGCGCACCTGGCTGTGCGCCCCAGTTTCTATATTGATTTCGCATAACCGTTCAGATGCCCTCTGAACGATTACGATTTCGCTGCTGAATCCTGCTTTTGCGACTGCTGCCGCAGATAAAGAGCGCACGCTTTGGCGCCGTCCATCTGGCTATGGGAAGCTGGCTTCACTTCCTGTAATATTTCTTCATTTCCTCTACAAACTCATCAGAAGGCTCAATGTAGACCACTTCCCCTTTGGCGCAGATGGTATAGACCTCTGCATTCGGCCTTCCGGATGTAAAATCCTTCACACGTTTCCCCTCTTTTTGGGGTACTCTTCCCTGAAGAAAACTGGTAATATCCGGGCGGTCTACATGGTATACATCTTTTCGCCTGCATTTACGGATGATTTTTGAGATATCGAACTCTCCGTTGACATATACATACTCATATTCGTAGCGCCAGCTCCGGAACAGGAAAAAGCCTGTCACTGCCAGGGCGACCGCCACGAACAGCATGGCTGCCGCAAAGAACAGTGCGTCGAAAAAGCTGACTACCGTGGCAGAAATCATCACCGCCTTTAAAAGCTGCTTTTTCTTATCCGGGACATAAGGAATATACCACTCAAACACTACGTCTTTCATACGAATTCTCCTATCGTCAACACTATATTCGTCACAGCCCAGATACCCCTTGAACTGTTATCTCTATATCCACCAGGTGATTCTCATACAGCCTTTATAACCATCTGAATCCCTTCATACTCGCCAAGCTCCGGGGGAACCGGGATGCCGGCGTACATGAGGATGGCTCCGGAATACAGTTCCGGCTGGCCTTCGATCTTATACACCCCATCCTTGTCAAGCCCTTTAAGCTTTACATATCTCTGGGCATCATTGCTTTCCTTATCTGTAATCACCAGACTCACCAGGGATTTCTTCTTGTTCCTGGAAACATGCTGCCACGCGGTAAAGTAAGGATTTTCATAGGGACTGGACAGCCTGTAGTAATCGCCCTCCGCGATCACCTTGTAATGCTTTTTGTAAAAGCGGATCTGGTCTCTGCACAAGGCCTTGTCTTCCTTACTGAGTTTTGTGGAATCCAGCTCATATCCCAGCACTCCGTCCATGGCCACAATACCCCGGGTCTCTATAGGGGTCACTCTTCCCGTCTGATGATTGGGGCATACGGAAACATGGGATTCCAGGGTACTTACCGGGTAGGCAAAGGAGGTCCCGTACTGGATCTTCAGTCTGGCCTTGGCGTCTGTATTGTCGCTGCACCAGATCTGGGGCTGGTAATAAAGCATGGCCGCATCATACCTTCCGCCGCCTCCGCTGCAGCCGCAGAAGATGATCTCCGGATGCTTCAGGATGATCTCATCCATTACATAGTAGAGCCCCAGAATATAACGGTGGGAGGTCTCCCCCTGCCGGTCCGCCGGCAGCAGCCCGGACCATACATCTGAGATGCTGCGGTTCATGTCCCACTTGACATACTCGATCCTGGCATCAGAGAGGATATCACCGACCACCTGGATCAGGTAATCACATACATCCTTTCTGGACAGATCCAGCACCAGCTGGTTCCTGCCCCTGGTCATCGGCCGTCCCGGCACCTTCAGACACCAGTCTGGATGTTCCCGGTACAAATCACTGTCCTCCGACACCATCTCAGGTTCAATCCAGATCCCGAACTCAAGGCCCAGCTTATGAATTTCTTCCGACAGGCCTGAGATTCCGTTTTCCAGCTTTCTCCTGTTGACCTTCCAGTCGCCCAGGCCGGAATTGTCGTCATCCCGCTTGCCGAACCAGCCGTCATCCAGCACGAACAGGTCTACACCCATGTCCACGGCTTCCCTGGCGATATTCAGGATCTTGGCCTCGTCAAAGTCAAAGTAGGCGGCCTCCCAGCTGTTGAGCACCACCGGTCTGGCCTTCTTCATATAAGGAGAGCGGCACAGATTCTCCCGGTAAATATTATGGTACAGATGGGTCAGCCCGGTAAAACCCTGGTCTGAAAAGGCCAGCGCCACCTCCGGAGTGACAAACTCCTCACCGGGGCAGATCCGGTAGGCAAAGTTTTTGGGGTTGATCCCCGCATTGACCCGGACCTGGCCGAACTGGTCCTTCTCCGCCTCCATAATGAAATTCCCGCTGTAAATCAGGGAATATCCAAAACATCTGCCATGATCCTCCCCGGCAGTCCGTTCACACAGAATGAGGAACGGGTTCTGCTGGTGGGAGGAGGTTCCACGGGTGCTGCCAATGGCATGTATCCCGCTTTGGACCGGAAGCCTCGTAAACTCCCGTTCCATGGTATGTCTTCCTGAAAAATACACCAGATCATAGTCGGACTCCTTGTAATCCAGGGTGGCGGACATAATCTTCGTAAGTCTCATGGCGCCGTCCCCTTCATTGACAAACCGGGTCATTCTGGTGATGATATTCTTTCCCTCAAAAACACTGTAGCAGAGTACTGCCACGGCGCCGCTCTCATGATCTTTCAGCCGGATTTCCAGGGTATCCACCCGGTCCTTTGCCGCGGCGTGGAGAGAAGGCATCCCCTCAAGGGTGTATTTTCCTTTATAAATCTTATAGCCGTCAACCTTTCCTGAGAAGATCTGACTGCCGTCCGCATTAACTACCTCAATACTCGGGATCCGGTAATCCCCTTTTCCGTCTGTAGAATACTCCTGAGATAAGTAATCCAGAGAAAAGGTTCTGTCATTCCCCGCCTCATTGGGATTCGGCGAAAACCCCCGGTCCTGGACTTTGATGAGGTAATCCAGATTCTCGTCCGGTATCCGCTCCCCATAATATAAATGCAACAGATTTCCATATCTGCTAACCTTCATCAGATACGAGGTGTCCCGTGTCTCCAGTATAAATGTATTGCTGTCTGCATTATATTTGATTGACATGTAATGTTTTACTCCTTATTTTCCTCCTGTCATTGCGACACCTTCGATGAACTGTCTCTGGAAGAACAGGTACAGTACCACCATAGGAATCATAGCCAGCAGGGAACCTGCCATCATGACCGGGAAGTTGGTGTTGAACTGTCCTCTGAGTGTTGCCAGACCTGAGGACAAGGTCATCATATTCAGATCTGTATTGACGATCAGGGGCCACATCAGGTCGCCATAGGCGAACACGGCTGTAAATACGGCCAGAGCTGCCATGGAGGCTGTGGTCAGGGGCGCCATGACCTTCACAAAGGACTGCCAGTGGTTGCATCCGTCCAGATAAGCCGCCTCGGCGATCTCATTGGGGATCCCCAGGTAGGCCTGCCGCAGGAAGAAGGTTCCAAAGGCGGAAACCAGACCCGGGAACACCAGTCCGAAGATGGAGTTGGTCAGGCCCAGCTTAGCTAACATCTGGTACTGGGGTGTGATGAAGATCTGGGAAGGAAGCATCATCTGGATCAGCACCAGGGAGAACAGCGCATTCTTTCCCTTGAAATTCAGCTTTGCAAACGCATAGCCTGCCATGGAGGAAAATGCCACCGCACACACCACTCTCCAGAAGATCATCAGGATCGTATTCTTATACAGTGCAAAGAATGGCAGGGAAGCCGTGGCCTGCCCGTAGCTGGTGGTCTGCCAGTCTGCAGGCAGAATCGTGGGCGGAACCATCATACTCTCTTCCACTGTCTTAAAGCTGGTAAGGAACATCCATACAAACGGGAAAATCATGATAATGGAGCCGATGACGAAAAACGCATATACACCGGCAGTCCGGATTTTTCTGGATTTTTCTAACGATGAATTCATAGCTGCCTCCTTTCCTTATACCTCGTAATTGACCCATTTCTTCTGTCCGACGAACTGTACCACAGTCACCAGGCCGATCACTGCCACGGTCCAGATAACCACGGAAGAACCCAGCCCCTTGTTGCCGGTAACAAAGGATTCACGGTAGAACAGATACATCAGTGACTGGGCGCTGGTCAGTGCCGGGTTGGCTTCCTCAATCATCATATAAATCAGATCATATACCTTGATGGAGGACATCAGGCGCATGATCAGAACCACGAACAGCGTCGGGGAAACCATAGGCAGGGTGATATGGAAAAACTGCTGCAGCTTGGTGGCGCCATCCAGGCTTGCCGCCTCGTAGTAGGACTGGGAAATATTCTGCAGTCCGGAGAGCAGAAGCACCGCGTCATAACCGATGGCAGACCAGATGGCCACAATGGCGCAGGTAATCATCACTATGTTGGGATCTGTGATCCAGTTGATCCTGTGCATCAGGATCGTATTAAGAATACCATATTCTGTGTTGAAAATCCACTTCCATACCATAGCCACCGCAGCCGGAGCCACCACCATAGGCAGGAAGAACACGGCACGGAAGAAGGTTCTCCCCTTGATCTTGGTATTCAGCATGACTGCCACCACCAGGGCCAGAAGCATCCCCAGAGGCACGGTCAGCACACAGAACCACAGGGTATTTAAGTTGGCCCGCCAGAACTCCGCGCTCTGGAACATCTGGATGTAATTCTGGATCCCCCGCAGCTCATAGAGGCCAAAGGGTCTGGTCTTTGAAAAGCTTAACTTGATGGTATCTAAAAACGGATAAATATTCAGGGCCAGAAGTCCGATCACCGTAGGAGCCACCATGATATAAGCCCACATACTCTCGGACTTTGCACGTTTGCTTGCTGTTAAGTTTTTATTCACGTTTTGTTCCCCCTTTCTTAGTCATCCTCTGCCGCTGTCTGGATCGCCTGCTGGAAGATCTGCATACCATCCTCGAAGGTGATCTGACCAGAATAAATCTTCAGCAGATTATCGGAAACCTGAGTCTTCCAGGTGGGACGGTACTTATTGTTGACAGACTGGACGCTGTATTCGAACATATCGGTGAAGCACTCTACATTTAGCCGGTAGTCATACTTGTCGAATACATTTACCCAGGTATCTTCCAGACCGAGATAGGCCGGAATGGCTGCTCCTGATTCGCCCTGGACTCTCTGCCCTTCTTCGGAACCGAAGAAACGGAGCACATCCTTGACCACCTCAAAGTTCTTGCCAGTGGCGGAGGTGGCATAGCACAGACCGTTGGAGATGGTGGCGCGTCCGTCGCCTTTTGCCGGATTGGGGCACTTGGGCAGAACCTGCACATCCCATTTGCCGATCATGTTGGGATAGTTATCCATCTCAGACATGATGTTCCAGTTTCCTTCCAGGAACATGGAACCCTGGCCGGAGAAGAACGCAGTACCTGGTGAGGTCTCCGCAAAATAGTTCTGGTCCGGACACCAGTCGTTCTTCTGGAGGTCTATATAGAAACGCATGGCATCGATTGTTGCCTGCTCGTCAAAGCCGCCGGTGATATTGTCCTCTTTCAGGATACAACCACCATTTTGGTATACAAAATTCCAATATCCCAGCTGGTCATCGCCATAAGCCATGTAACCGTAGTATCCGGTAGCGTCATAGATCTTCTGGGATGCCTCGCAAAGATCGT
>Ga0137308_101491_pt1 | contig 22364 bp, 17 predicted proteins | sample Inofrocosms_June_FD_97181 | JGI IMG/M metagenome (GOLD analysis project Ga0137308, IMG submission 97181) | Mouse cecal microbial communities from Vienna, Austria - N-Acetylneuraminic and N-Acetylglucosamine D2O microcosms_June | ecosystem: Host-associated > Mammals > Digestive system > Large... | reverse complement strand
TTGTATAATAATACCTGTGTATCATTTCCCAAAGTTTTTACATTATCAGAAACCAGAAAGAAAGCTATTAAAAAAAAATTGAAAACTTATTCTATGGAAGATTTCAAAAAATTGTTTGAAATGACAGAAGGAAGTAAATTTTTAAAAGGTGAAAATAATTGGAACTGGTCAGCTAATTTTGATTGGCTGATTAAAGATTCTAATATGGTGAAGGTTCTTGAAGGTAACTATGAGGATAAACTGGATAACAGACCAAGACAAACCAGTACAGGAAATATATTTTTGGATATGCTTCAGGAAGAGGAGGAAAAGGAAAGAAATGAACAGAATCGAAACAATTAAAATTACATCTGTGTTGCACGCTGCTTATCCTATACATTATAGGGGTATGACGAAAGCATTTGCTGAAAGCATGGTTGAATTATGGCAGGTATGTTTTGCAGAAGAGAGTTACAGCCGTGTAGGAAATGCCTTGAGAGCTTTTATTTTAAGTGATACAAAAGGATTTCCACCAGTTCCAGGTCAGATTAAGGAACTAATGGAAAGAATGTCAAGTGATACTAAAATTATGTCTGATATGGAAGCATGGGCGACAGTACGGAAGGCAATTAGAAATTCAAACTATCATGCAAGGGAAGAATTTGACCTTTTACCAGAATTAGTAAAAAGTGTTGTGGTAACACCTGAAAATCTGATTGAATGGGCAAAGCTTGATTCGAAGGAAGTGAGTACGATTATTCAGAGCAATTTTATAAAATCATATAGGATGGCAGTGGAAAGGCAGAAAGAGCTGGCAAGGATGCCGGAGGATATCAGTAAGCTCATGCAGAGCAATAGAACAGAAGAGATAGAAAAATCCGAAAATAAGAATTAGCCACATTGTTTTGAACCTCTCACGACTAAAGTCGCAAGATTTCTGGGAACAGATTTCTAACGAAATCTTATTTATTAGGCTATCTCATGTCATACATCGAAGATGTATGACCTAAAATACCTTGGATATTTTATGCACAGAAGGAGCTTGGTTTTCACATACGATTTCTCTGTGCAACCTCATATATCCAGTTGTCAATGTACTTATCATTAGCATAAGTATAGTAGACAGAAAACAAATTGGCAAGCGATAATTTGTGTCAATTCATCTCATGACTAAAGTCACGAATGTTTTTGACACATCTCATAAAGAAAAATGAATATTGCAAATTACATTTACATATGCTATAATGCCACTAGGCAAAAAAGATGATATCCAAGTAACACAAAAAAATGAATCCCAGATTGTACCGTCAATACATTCTGGGATTCTTCTTCTTTTTTCGGAGAAGTCAACCGTCTGGGTTAGGCTACCGCTAGTCTTCTCCGTCTAACCACTTGCATATATAGTAAGTAACTATACCTGCCAACACAGAGAAAACAAAAGATGATACTACTTCCAAGTAACACACCCCCTTTCTGTTACCAGATTGGAGGCGGTAACATAAACATTCTATCACAGAAATGAAGTTCTATAAAGAGAAGATTTGTCGAATAGTGTTAGGAATTTTTAGATTCCGCAATCAGTTCTTTTTTATACTACGTTTAAGCCCTCTATCTGCCATTTTATGACGTTTTTTCTCCAAGGTGATATTTATATACCACTAAGGTCAAATTTTAGCAAAAATCCTACTAATTTCCCTTAAATATCTATGATTTTTCTATCTTTATGCGTTTAGACACATTAGATTCTTGGGCAAGTTCTCTCTTGTATTTATAATATGTATTACGTGCCACACCCTGTAAATATTCCCTCATAATCTTAGCATCCGAAAATTTACCATCAAAATTTTTGGACTGTTCTTTAATAATCTTTTTAATATGTTCCGCCTTCGCTGTTTTTTTATTAAGACTTCCCTCTGGTCTACCTTGTGGCTTTTCGCTTCTAGCCTTTCCTTCCGTCACTCTCTTAATTAGAAACAGCCTTTCATGTTCTGCCTGTTGAAATGCAAGCTTTATATTATCCTTCAGGTTTTCTCTCTCAAAATCTGCTATCAAATCAAAAATACCATTCAGAAAATTATCCATTTTTTTATTGTCTGAAGATATCTTTGCTATGTGGCTCTGAGTCCTACGTTTATACTCATCTGTATCAATATGACGTTCTTTCAAGAATATAAGACTTATCCCCTGCTCCATGAGCTTCATGTACAGATTATATCCTTCTTCTGCATTTCTAGACATTCTAGATACTTCATCAAAGATGATTGTATCACCAGATTTTACTTTATTAAGTAATTTTCTAAAAACTATTCTATTTTCAATATCTTTTCCGGACTGCTTTTCTTCATAGATGATTGCCTCTGCAGAAAAAGATTTAATATTATCAATTTGTCTTTGAGTTTTCTGCTGGATAGTAGAAACTCTTACATATCCATATTTCCGCATGATAAACACCTTTCTGAATAATATTTACAAATAAATTTAATACTAGTATTTTATCAGATAAAAGAGAAAAACTCAAGAATTTTAGTATTGTTTATTTGATAATATTTTTAATACTAAATTTGCCAAGCTAAACCTTTCCTAACACTATTCGACAAATTTTCTTTTCTGTGATAGAATATTTACGTTACCGCCCCTATACTGGTACAGAGAGGGGGTGTGCTATTATGGATATACTCGCTTCGTTTTTAGTCGCTGTTATGGCTGGTGTAGCTTGCCACTACATCATCAAATGGTTAGACGGTGACAAATAGTCGGTAACTAGCCTATGGCGCTAAGCCCCGCCATTGCCAAAATTGGGAATAGAAAACCCCCTGTGCTGCAACACTGGGGGTTTTTGTCGTGCTATATAGAAGCACTCGCTTCGTTTTGCCTACTGGCATTATAGTATATACTGATTCAAATTGCAATATGCAGATTGAAAAAAATTTAGTTTTGGATATCTATCCTTCTAAGTCATGTTGTACCTGATTAGCAATATCTAACTTATATTGTTCTGGTGCCATATATAGTATTGTTAACATATATGCAGTTGGATTCTTGATTCGTACTGTTTGTTCCTTATACTTCCTAATAGCATATAGGATAGATTCATTATCTAATTTCATCAGTTTTCCAATTACTACCATTGTGGGCTTGTCCGTTCCAGAAATCCTAATAGTAGCTTTAGTTATATTCATGGTTGTATGTAGTATATCCATCACGGAATTAATATGTTCCTGCTCATCAGGATTATCATAAATCATAGCTTCATATCCAAAAAGCTGTTTTATTTGTTCTAAAGTGTATCTTTCTAAGTCTTGACTTTTTGGCATTAGTGTTGTATTCTGTTCTTGTAAATGTTGTTTTTTTTGAGTGCTTGTATCTGTAGTTTGGCCGCTTTTAGATTCAAGCTCTCTTTCTTTTATATTTACTTTATAACCCATTCTTTCTAATGCTGTAATATGTTCTTCAACTGTTAATGATAATTTCCCATTATTTTCAATTATTGTTTTTAGATCTTTTAAGTTCACACAATTCCACATTGTAGAATAATCTGCTAAAATATATAAGTTTGTTTTTGTTAACCCTCGTTGTACTTTTTTTACAATTCCTTTTTTAATTAAGTCATTTATTGCTCGTCTAGCTCTTGGTTTCGATAATTTAGCCCTTTTACATATTGTTTCCATACTTGGGAATACTTCACCTTCATCATAAGAAAAGTTAATATATGATTTTAAAACAATAAATATCATTTGTTCTTCTGATGTGAGGAAAGAATTTTCTAAAAAATCATGATAAATTCTCACATATTTTCTTTCAGGACTAGAAAGTTGTATTTCTATTTTTTCTTTGTTCATTGATTGATCCTTTCTCATTTTTTTGTCTATGTTTCTCCATATCTTTCTTTATTAAATTCATTAAATAATCTTGAATTGTAATTCCTTGTTCTACTGCATATAATTTCATTTGTTTATGAACTTTTTCGTTAACTCTAACACTTAATTGTTTTCTTTTATCCGTTTCCATAAATATAACCTCCTTTAAAAGTTTGGTAATATTTTATACTATAACATATCCTTAACTTGTTGGCAAGTTGTATTTTTGGCACATTTTTATTCTATCAATCGTTCCTTGATAGATAGATGAGTGATTATAAATATGGGTTTATTTATATGGATTTATTTAGAGGAACAAATTATTCTTTCTTGAAGAAACAAATTGTTCTTTCTTGAAGGAACAATTTGTTCTTTCCTGAAAGAACAAATTGTTCCTTCAGTGATAAAATAAGGCTTTCCGGTCCATTTTTATGATGTTTTTAAAAGTATAATTATAAAATGAATTAGTTATGTTCATGAGAATAAAACAGTTTTTCCCATTAAAAAACAGTTTCTTCATATTTTTTACTCACTAAATTTTTGTTATTTTACATTAAAATAAATTATAATAATTTATTTTAATGTATTAAAAAAAGAGTTATCTTATAAAAACCAGTGAATCTCTTGTTTTATGGAATGTATAAAAATTACAAATTAATTAAAATTTTTTAATTTTTGATTAATCTAATAATTAAAATAGAAAAATAAATATACATAATAGTTATTCACAGGAAAGATAAAAGTATATTTTGCTGAAAAAATCTGATGAAAATTTTCTCTTTTAAAAGTAAAACTTCTTCATTTCTTGTATTGCTTGACTTTTTAATTATTTTACATTAAAATAAATTATTATAATTTATTTTAATGTATCAAAAGGAGGATTTTTATTGAAAGTAATTTGTATAGCCAATCAAAAAGGCGGTATTGGGAAAACAACTACAGCAACCACATTAGCCTCTATTCTTGAAGTAAAGGGGATGAAAACACTTTTAATAGATGCTGATCCACAAGGAAACAGTACAGATACCTATAGAGCTGTTTCAAAAGACACTGCTACTTTATATGATGTCATTTTAGATAGAGAGGATCCACTTCCAATTATGGAAGCTATTCAAAAAACAGAAATAGGTGATATTATTGCAGCTGACCCAGAGCTTAAATCTGCGGATATAAAATTTCCCAATGATGGAAATGAGTATTTTATCTTACAGGAAGCACTTGCAGAACTCAAAGGATATGATTATGTAGTTATAGATACTGCTCCTGCAGATAATAAACTTTTGAAAAATTGTCTTATTGCTGCTGATAAAGTTGTCATACCTGTTACGGCAGATAGATATGCTATTCAGGGATTATCTGACTTGAATAAAACACTTGTAAAAATCAAGAAAAGGAATAATCCTAAATTAGAAATAGCAGGTTTGTTACTAGTAAAATACAAAAGTCGCCAAAAATTAGCACAAGAAGTAAAAGAATCTTTACAGAATATTGCTTTACAAATGAAAACAAAAGTATTTGAAACGACAATTAGAGAAAGTATCAATGCTCAAAAAGCGCAGGCAACAAGAACAACTCTAATTAAGTTTTCTTCAAATTGTACAACAGCAGAAGATTACATAGCTTTTACAGAAGAACTTTTGAAAGGAGATTTATTAAATAATTAAAAATAGTGTTAAATGTAAGTAAATATACTAAAAAGTACCTAAAATCCAAGGTATAGTTTGTGCTGGCTTTATAGCAGACGGAGTTACGGAAATAAAGCCCTTATCAGTTGAAAAAGTCTGGTATAACAAAGATGTAGAAATCTGTGGGTGTAACTGGTCAATGGTTAAGTCCAAAAAATCAAGGGTAAATTATGCAACCAGCCGAGGACTGATTGCTCAAATGACGTAACCATTTGTTGACTGATTACAAAAAAATCTGGGAAAGGAAAAGCTAATTAGATGAAATCCACAAGATTCCAAAAATTAGGTAAATGTGGATATGTACCGATGGCTTAGTCGGGAATTTACGACTGTGGAGTGTACAAGAACTTGTGAGTAGTATACCGGTAATGGTTACAAAAGCATACACGAGGAAGCAGTAACTATAAGTCGTGAGATTATAGCGAATCATCTGGCATATACACTTTTGTATATGTTTTTAGTAGCAGAAAAGAATGAGAAAGAAGGATAAGATATCATTTGGTGTTACAGAGGGTTTAGATTTTGACAGTGATGTTGAAGATACTGTAAAAGAAACTATTTCTGAAAAAGTGATAGATTGCACAAAGGAAGTTTCTGTAAGAAAAACGGAAATAGTAGAAATAGACCCTAACAGAAGTTATAGCCCATATTATACACCAAAGCCAAAAAAAGGTTCTAAAGGCGGTACTCTTGGGAGAGGAGCAATAGAAGAATCGAACAGAAAGATACAATTCAGTTTGACTTGTACTCCTACACAAAAAGAACGATTTGTAGAAGCTGCAAAAAAAGACAAAAGAAAACTATCAGATTTTATATGTGTAGCAATAGAAGAATATATAGAAAATCATGGTCTATAACAGTTTATTTTATATTAAAATAATTTATTATAATGTATTTCAATGGGGGTAGAATAAGAACAATGGAATTGTGACATAGTAGTATATAGAAAATAGCCACGAGTTAATTATTCCTCTATGACCTGTATATTCAGGTTCATAAGGAAATGGTGCAGAAGGCAAATTTTTACAACAGGCAAAGAGGAAAAAATGAGTCTATGGTGGCAAATATGTTTTGTCAAGCATTGTTTACTGCTCCAAATGCAGGATAATTACCATAGGATTATATGGAACAATAGGGGAAACATTCTATGGTTAGTAGGTGCTGTACCTGTGTGATGCACCTACCATTCAGAAATTGAATCTGCAGGATGTGGTAGTAAAGGCAATTTAGGAGATGTTGAGTGGAAAGGATGCATTCTTATTTGTTTTGGAAGAAAATATCAAAGAGATACTGGAGAATGAAAGCAGGATGCAGAGAGGAATAGCAGAGGATTGAAGAAATGTTTTTTTGGAGAAACAGGTAAATGAGCCATTGCGGTTGGTTTGAAGATTGGTAAAGAAAATTATGGTGTATGAGGATAGGCTGACGATGGAATTTAAATCAGGATTAGAAATAGAGGTGAAAAGATAAAGTTTAAAAATGACAAAACGCCTTGCGGTTCGATAGTGAACTGCAAGGTTTTTTGAAACTCTACAAAGTATGGTGTAGCCATATTGTGTTATTGAGCGTAAAGTTTATAATAAAATAAAATAGGAGTAGTATATTTATTTTGTAGAGGTGTTGGTTTATGAATAAAAAATTATTAGGTGTTATACAATTATTGGTTGCGATAGGAAGTTTAGTGCTTGCATTAGATAAGGCAATAACTATGTTTATTAAGAAGAACGAAGATTAAATGATAAAAATTATTACAAGTTTAGAAGAATTCATGGAATGTGATGTATTTTGGGAGACTTTATCTACCTATTGTAACATATTTACTTTTAAACAATGGTTATTAACTTGGTGGAAATGTTATGGGAATAATAGAAATTTAAAAATATATATATTGTTAAATGAAAATAATAATGCTATAGCAATACTTCCATTGATGTCAAGAAATGAGGATGGGAAAATTATTTTGTCACAATTGTGCGATTCATGTTCAGACTATTATAAAGTGATTTGTGACTCTGATCTTCTGGATGAAATAAAAGGAATAATAGAATATGTTATACAAAATGAAGTGTTTGATAAATTTGAAATTAATAATCTTAGAATAGATGATAAAAATACAGAACTTCTTATTCGAGCTGCATTATTGGTCAATAAAAAAGTTGTAATTTCATTCCAAGAAAAAAGTTATTTTATTCATACTGTTGGTAAATATGAAGATTATTTCGTAAAGCAGAGCAAGAACTTTAGACATAAATTAAATAACACAAGAAAGAATGGACAACAATTTAAATTTGATATTATTACTGGTTATAATAAAAAAATATTGGATAGTATAATGGAAATTCATTGTCAAAAATGGAATAACGATATGCAAGTATCAGTTTTTTTTGATCAACAGAGAGTGAACTTTTTGGAATCAATATGTATGGAATATTCGAAGAATGGACTGCTTCGGATATTTGTTTTGAGGGATAGTGATAAAATTGTTGCATATAGATTAGGATTTTTACATAACAATATATATTATGATTGGAATACATCATATGATATTGCATATAAAAATATGTCTGTAGGGATATTGCTTTGTGACTATGTAGTAAGATATTGTTTTGCAGAGAAAATTGAGGAGTTTGATTTTTTGAGAGGTGAAGAAGATTACAAAAAGAGGTTTGCAACTGGTAATAGAGAGCTATTAAAGATTGAATTTAGTAAAGTGATGGATGAAATTAGTAATATGTTTTTGGCTCCCCAAATTAGAATAAAACAATTAATGCAGAATATAAAAGGGTTTATTTTTGATTTGGATGGAGTTGTGTATAGTGGAAAGAAACCAATAATTTCTACTATTGAATTTATAAATTTTCTTTTGGAAGAAAATTATAAAGTAGGATTTCTTACCAATACAAGTTCAAAGTTTGTTAATACGATACAAACTACATTGAAAACTATGGGAATTGAAGGGAAAGGTTATTATATTGAAACATCTTCGACAGCAACAGCAGAATATATGAAGGAAAAGAAAATAAAAAAATGTGTTGTTTATGGAGGGGATGAGGTTTTGGCAGAAGAAATTAGGAAAAATAACATCAAAGTATTAGATATTACTAAATGTGATTGCAATGTTGATGCGGTTGTTATAGGTTATTCAAAAAAGTTTGAATATGATGACCTAACAAGAATTAGTGAATTGATAAGTAATGGAGCCGAATTAATTGCAACAGATGAAGATAAAATGTTTTCACATAATAATAGATGTTTGCCAGGGACGGCTTGGATATTGTCTTCAATTGAAACAGTAAATCGCAGAAAAGCGTATGTAATTGGGAAGCCAAATAGTTATTCAGCATTAAATTTACTTAAAAAGATGGAATTGTCTTCTGAAAATGTTATTGTTATAGGTGACAATATTGAAAGTGACATTATGATGGCTAAAGGAATTGGTTCATTTAGCTGTTTATTGCTGGGAGGAGTAAGTAGTAAAAATGATGTGGCAAAAATGAAGATGGCGGATAGACCAGACATTGTTATCGATAATTTGTACAAATTAAAAAAATATATAAATATAAAAGGAGAATTACTATGAAGAAAAAAATTGAAGTTTTAAAAAATGTTGAAAAAATTAATTATCTCACTCCACCTTCACATATTGTTTTAGTATCAACTATATCAAAAGAGGGTGTTCCAAATGTAGCACCATTTGGTATGTTTATGATTGCATCTTCAAAACCGCCTATGGTTGCCTTGGGAATATCTCCTAAAAGTGATACATACAGAAATATAATAGATACAAAAGAATTTGTAGTAGGGATTCCAGAAATCGAATCTTTAAATAAGGTTTACAAAGCAGGGGATAAAGTTGAATCTATAGTAAATGAATTTGAATATGCTGGGTTAGGGACGTATGGTGCAACAGAAGTTAAAGCCTATAAAATAGAAGAGTGTTGTGTTAATATAGAATGTACTCTGAACTGGATTCAAGAAGCTGGAAACCATATGATTATATGTGGAAATGTTGTATATGCAGATATAAATGAAGAAATTTTTAAAAAGTCAAAAACAAATGTTGAGTTGAGAACTTCTTTGGATTGTGCATATCATATTACAGGAAGTAAATTTGCAATTGGGCACGAAATGATTAAGGATGTAAAATAAAATGTTAAAAGCACGTTTAAAGATTAAATTTGTAAGAGATATTACCGTAGCATTCGGAGTTGAATATCTAAAAAAAATTTTATCATTTGGCAGTGCAAAAAATATTGCGATACGTCCAAAAGCAAGAGAGCGATTGTGTGAATACCATAAGGATGTTGAATGTGACATTGTTAATGAGTATGAAGATAATGTTGTAGATATAATCATTATATTTCCATATTGTTTATCAGGGGCAACTAGTGGGATAGCTGAATTAATTAACTCCTTGCTATATTGTTCAGTTTTTTCTTTAGTTGAAAATTATATTGTTGAGGATTTCTATTTAGATAGTAAATTGGATTTATTCAGCGGTCCGAGATTTGGAGTAGCTGGCATTAGAAATATGGTAAAAGTGTATCAAACTCCATTAATGGGAATAATTTTAAAACCTAGAACAAGAATTGATTTAAATGCCCAAAAATATGTAGTTCAAGAGCTATGTGAGTCAGGTCTGATTAATTATTTAATAGATGACGAGCTTGTTATTTCGCCGAATTGTTGTATGTTTGAGGAAAAAATAAGTAGTTATGTTGAAATGCTTGATTATATAGAAAGAAGATCTGGAAAGAAAATCATATATTGGGTTAATGCAACTGCTGATATTGAATTTTCTAAGAAAATTATAGATTTCTCGCTTAATAAAGGAATTAATACATTTTGTTTAAATCCAGTAACGATGGGATTTAGTGCAGTTAAGTTTTTAGTGGATACATATGAAAAAAAGGCGATATTTCTTGCAAATAATATTGGTCGAGGGGTTTTGTCTAGACCACCACAATATTACATTACTGAGAAGGTATTAGCAAAATTATCAAGATTAGCTGGTGCTGATGCAATATATACTGGACCTATTAGTTCATCATTCCCATATGATATAAAAGTATTGAGAGATGAAAGAGAAGCTTTACAATCGGATTTCTGCGGATTTAAGACTTCATTTGCAGTGACCTCTGGAGATATTGGAAATGGGAAGGGTGTTGGTGAAAACGTAAATGCAATGGGGTGTGATGTCATGATACAGATGGGAGGAGGATTATTAGAAGAAAATTCTGGCGAAAAGTTAAAGGTATTTTCTTTTATTGCAAATTATGCTTTAAATGAGGGTGTTTTAAGAGAAGTAAATGAAGTATTTATAACAGTCGAAAAAGAAAAGATAAGAAAGGGAAATAACTTAATGAGTGATAAACATTTGATTAGGCAGAGAAATGAGCAGCTAACAGAGTATATAAATAAACAGCTATTATTACGAAATGAGTATAAGCAAGCTATGTCGGCTACACGAGATCCACAAGAAATATTTAAATATAAAACAGAACTTAATAAGTGCGAAAATACTATTTTAGAATTTGCTTACGAACTTAATAATCTAGCAGAATCTAATCCCGATATTATTGATTTGGATGGTAGTTCGTATAAGGCAATTTTGCAAATTTCAGAGCAAAAACTATTAGAAACGGACGAAGAAAATCTGACAGATTTGATTGGTAATTTAGATAATTTGTTTGAGAATGTGCAAGAAATAACTGATGTTGATAATAGTATACATAAAAAGATTGATGAATACAATCTGCAAACTTCAGTTCATAACAAACTAGAATTGTCTCTTCCGATTATTCCGCTTTTTCTCAACTATAAAGTGGACTTGTCATTAGATTGTACTAAAAAATTGCGCAAGGTATTAGTTAAGATTTTTCAATTGGCAAAAAGGAAGAAATCATGAGCATTTTTTTGTTTGTTATTGATGGATTGGGAATATGGAATGCGAATACAAAATCTACTTTTGATGAACTGAGAGAAAAGTGTAGCATAGATAGTCGATGGCTCTCTTTTTTGTATAAAGTGGGATTAAAAGAAGCAATTGTTGGTAAGGGGAATTTATTGACACCAAAGTCTAGCATAGCAGGTTCGCTTGAGGGTCATAGAGAGATGATGGGGTATATTAGCACTAAGAAATATGATATATGTTATGATGGTATACCCATTAGTATTATTGAAAGAATGTTTCTAATGACCAATATAAGATGCGTTGGAAATATACAAGGTAGAGGGTGCGATATAATTCCTGAATATTCTAAAAAGTTAAATTCTGAAAGTATTATTTTGTATTCTGGATATGATAGTACAATTTCAGTAGCTTTTAGGGAAAATGATTTTTGTATGGATGATATTATAAATTTTGTTACTATCTTAATGGAAGAGATGTATAATAGTTATATTTCAATACGAAAGATTATTATTAGGCAATATGATAATGATTTTATATCTGTTAAGATGAGGAAGGAAATATTTCATAAAATCCAATTTGATGAGAAAATAGAAGCATTTCATTTTCCCAAAATTGTTGTTAATAATAAGGTACAAGATATATTGGAATTGAGCCATGCTATAATTAAAGAATGTAATAGAGATGAAGACTGTTTCAAAATTTTATCAAAGATAGAAGGGGAGGGATTTTATTTTATAAATTTTCCTGATTTTGATTTGTATGCACACCAAGGGAATTTTGACATGTGTTTCCAAACACTTAAAAAATTTGATATGTTTATTGAAAAGTTTTGGAGGCAGCTTAGAAGAAATGATTATATTATTGTGACTAGTGATCATGGGGTGAAAATTGAGAAATCCGATTTGAGTAATTCACATATCTTGGAAAATGTGGCTTTGCTTTGTTTGGATAAATTAGGTTATTATTACTTTGACGGAATTAGATATGGATTAGATTATATTTACAAAATTATACAAAGCATAAAAAATGATAGTTGTTTTTATGATGGTTATTGTAAAATATATTGATGCCAAGACACCGTGTTTGGTGTGCTGGTATTTTTTAATAATATATTTATTTAAGCGAAAAGAATGTAAAAATGTTTTTGATGTGTTCCTATAGACAGTCAAATTGTAAAAATGTTAGTTGATAGGTTTCCGTATACCAAAAGGGATATTTGACATACTTCTTATCCTCTCGTGCCATCATGTTAAAAGAAACATATCAAAAGTAATGAAATCTGATATAACTGTCTGTATCTATGGGCTTTAGATTTAACTTAAAATGCCCATTGTTTGATAACGGGTATCAAACAATGGACATTTTTCACACATGGTTTTAAACACGCTATCAAATATCTTGAATTTTTCATTACTTGTGCTCATTTGTACCTCCATATGATATATTTTGCTCTTAGGACATATTGTAATTTTAATCTATTTTTTCTATTTTGTCATCTTAATTGGAACGCATTTTTAGAAAATCTGTATAATATTTCTTTCTTTAATTGTTTTTTTCATTAGATACCTCATAGATATCTTTGATATAATGTTCCAGATATTTATTTTGCTGTTAGATATCTATAACGTAATGTTCCAGATATCTATTTTGCTATTAGATATCTCCAACATAATATTCCAGATATCTATTTTGCTATTAGATATCTACAATGTAATGTTCCAGATATCTACTTTGCTATTAGATATCTTTGATGTAATGTTCCAGATATCTACTTTTATTAGATATCTCTGACGTAATGTTTCAGATATCTATTTTCTGTTAGATATCTACAATGTAATGTTCCAGATATCTATTTTTTCTGTTAGATATCTACAATGTAATGTTCCAGATATCTATTTTGCTGTTTAGACATCATTAGAAAGAAAAATCTTCTTTTTGGAAACACTAAAATTCATTCTAGCTTTTCAGTTTCCCTTGCAAAAAGCAAGGGGCAAGATACGCATTTTGTCGGACAAAATGCACTCTTGTTAGTGGGACACCCCCTAAAACCCTCGGCACATGCATAACGAAAACTGAAAAAATGTCAAAAGTACAATTAAAAAGGTATCAAAAAGATTGTATTTTTAAGTCTATTTTTTAATAAAAAATGTCAAAAACACTATGTTTTTAATATCTAATTTTAGTACAATCTTTTTGATACCTTTTTTACATCAAGCAAATATTCAGGATATTTCACCATAAATGTCTTTTATATATCTATATAACATCTATAAGATATCTAATTCTAGTGCAATCTTTTTGATGTCTTTTTTACATTAAGCAAATATTTGGAACATTTTATTATAGATATCTACAAGACATCTGTGAGACATCTAATAAAAGTGAATATTTGGAGGATTTTATTGTAGATATCTGAAAGACATCTACAAGACATCTACAAGATATCTGTGAGATATCTAATAAAAGTGAATAATTGAAGGATTTTACCGCAGATATCTGAAAGACATCTACAAGATATCTACAAGACATCTGTGAGATATCTAATAAAAGTGAATATTTGGAAGATTTTACCGCAGATATCTGAAAGACATCTGTGATACATCTAACAAAAAACAATTAAAGAAAAAAGATTGTGTAAATTTTCTAAAATTAAGATGACAAAGTAGAAAAATTTTATTTTATTACAAAAAAAAGTGAATTTTCTCCACTTTAGTTGGATGCAGAAAGAAATTTTTTCAAGTATAATTGAAAATGCAAAAAATAACAGCTATCAATTTGCTGGATGAAAGGAGGTGAAACGGATTATGAAAGATAGAAACATATATTCTTATACTCTCAGATTTGATAAAGACGCAACACTTGACCATCAGGCGCTAGATAAGATAACACAATTCTGTGAGATTACTCATATGTCAAAACATGCTGCAATGATGTTTATACTTGCCACTGCTGACATCACTGTTCTTCATGAAAGTATCCTTTCTTTAACTGCTACTGCAAAGGTGCAGGACATAGAGGAAGATAGTAAGAGGAAAAATAATAAAAAGTCGAAAAATGTGCCTGTTTATGAAGAACAGCAGGAAGAAGAAAAGAATCTGGAAGAAAAGGAAGATGATGATTTGTTGTTAAATCCTCTGTTCAGGAAAATATTCAGTGATTCTTAGGCTGTAAAGTTTTACTGCCCACCATAACAAGGTGGGCAGCATGTTCTAATTATCTATCTGTTTTTTCTGCTCCTGTGCCTTTTTCTTCTGTTCCTCTGCCAGTTTCTCATAATCAATCCATTCTCCTCCGCCCCACGGCATTGCCATATCATTTTGATATCGTATTGCCGGATGGGGCTTACTCTTCATTTCTGTATGCATAAGATTCAGTGTCACTGAAACTTCCCTTTCACCTCTTTTTCCTCGAACTGTCACAGTATAAGTTTCCTCAAACACCATAGTTTTCGGCAGGTACACCACCAGATTATCGGTCACTGTTTCAGCAGGTGTCAGAGCATGGGTAACATCTTCCAGTCCCAGCTCATTCAGCTCGTCACAGAAATCATAGGTTACTTCTGTCATATAACCATTCAGTACAGTTTTAAACCAACATCGCATATCCCCATACTGCATATAAGTAAGTGTTTCCGTATCATCTGTAACGGTTGTTTTATTGTACTTCCATGCTTTTGTCTGAAGGCTCAGTGCAGGGTCAACATGGAATACCTTTTTTGTAACATTCCCCGCATTATCAGCTATAACAAGAGTGTAGTACATTTTATCACTGACCATATCATCTTGAAAAGTATAAGTAAGCTCTGCATTATCCCCCGAAATATTGTCCGCAGATTTCAATAAAGTCAGCGATGAGTTCTCTTCATCTTCTGCATTTCCTGAATACAGTTTAAAACTTCTGATACCAGAGCCACCCTCATCATGTGCCTTAATTGTTTTTGTCATAGTTCCGGAAGAATCCAGTACATATCCGTCTTCATTATCCGCTGTTGGAGGTATTTTATCTATCTTCACTGTGATATGCAGCACTGACTTGTTTCCTGTGTTATCTTCTGCTGTAAGGTCATAACGAGTGATTCCCTCTTTTGTAATGGTCTTCTTTATGGTATCTTTATTCGTTACCTTGATTTTTCCATCTTCACTTTCCAGATGAAGTGTTTTCATGCCGCTTCCTGTATCCTCTGCAGTAAATTGAAGAACCACATCCTGATTTGTCCATTTATAGATAAGCTCATCTTCTACTAAATCATATCCGCTTCCATCCTCGCTTCCGTCATCTGGAAGAACTGGAGTAATAACTGGCGGCTTTACATCTTTCCATTGTGCATATAAAGTAATCACATCTTTATCCTTCTCTGACAAATCATTTGTTATTGAATCTTTATCAGGAAGAAGTCCGCCACTTCCATCTGGTTCTCTGGACCACCCTGAAAATTCATATCCTTCTTTCTGATATTGGTTTTCCAGCAGGGTAATTGGTGTTCCATAAGTTTTTGTCTGGTCTGCCATACTTCCCTGTGTTGCTCCATTTCCATCAAAACGAATGGTATATTGGTTTGCTGTCCATTGTACATATAACTTCACCGTATTTGGAATCAGACCTTTTGGCTGTTCTGCCAGATTATTCACCTTTTGTGTATCTGCATAACTGTTTCCAGAACCATTTGCTTGAGTGGTCCATGTTCTCTTATCTTCTGCATGATACCCTCTCTTTTCATATTCATTTTTTGAAAGACTTTCCTCTAAATTGTACGCAAATACTGATTTATCCATCATTCCAGATTCTGCACCATTTCCATAATACTCTACATAATAGACATCAGGAATCCACTGTGCATACAGAGTGATAACCTCCCCTTCTGAAGCTGGAAAATCCACAACAGCACTGTTTCCCTTTGCAGCTCCACTTCCATCTGGTTTTGTATTCCACCCAGTAAACTTATAATCTGTCAGACCAAAAATATTCATGTTCAGTCTTGTATCTGCTGTTCCACAAAGTATTGTTTGGTCCTTCATGCTTCCGGAATCTGCGCCATTTCCATCAAAATGAATGGTATAACAAGCAGGTTCTTTTTCCACTGGTTTCCACAGGGCATACATTTGTATTGTATATCCATCTTTGTTTGACAACTTGGATACTTCTGAGTCTGTTCCAAATACCTGATACTTTTCAGGATTTACTAAGTATTCTTCATAAGAAGCTGCCGTTCCAAGAATCCAGCCCATAAATTCATATCCTTCATAGGAATAGTATTCGGCTGCTGATGGAAGCTGTATCTTATCAGAGTATTCAATCCCTGTAATATTTTCTATTCTGTTGATTTCCGAAGCTCCATTTGGATTAAAATGTATCTGGTAATGAATTTTTTCTGCTGACCAGCCAGCATAGCGGTACACCATTCCACCAGAAATATCTGTGAGATTTTGGAACTGTTCTCCTACTTCATAAGAAATCCCTGTCATTCCTGCTTTAGAATACCAGTTTGTAAAGTGATAAGATGTAGTACCATTATTTTCAGATTCTTTCTCAAACAAGCTCTGAGGATAGGTATAAACTGTATCATATTTATAAGTAACATCATAATAGGTACTTCCTCCAAGTTTTCCTCCATTTCCCATATATCTCACTGTATAGGTATTTGGGGACCACTCTGCATACAAATCAATCCTTTTTTCAGATTCATTCGTAAGTGGAATCGAAGAAATATTCGTTGAGGCTGGATATGAAATTCCTGTCAAATCTGCCTTTGTATTCCAGCCTGTAATCTTCCAGCCTTTGATACTGTATGCATCGGAACCTTCTGGAAGTATGGCTGAAGCATTAGAAGTCAGCATATCCATGTACTTTTTGGAATAATACCCTTCCCCTGTACCTGAATTTGTGCTGTTCCAATTCCATGTTGAAGGAACAGGGCGGCCATTAAATCCAGCTGGTTCTGAATAAACCTCATAAGAATAGTCTATATAAACAAACTTAACAGAACCGCCATGATAAGCATAAATATACACTACTTCATCTGTACTGTCTGTAGAATCTGCTCTTTTGTAATAATTTCCAGTAGCAATGTCATACAATATGACTTTATCCCCTTCTACATGATTCAAATCAGTCACATTCCAAGAGGTGATTTCTTCCTGATACACATACCATTCTGTATTATCTGCGCCAAAAGAACATGTATCACTGTCGAACACCCCAAAATACTCGATGCCATTTGCGTTCACAAGTTCTTTCATTGTATACTCAAGTTGTTCTGCATACTTTTCTGCGTCTTTTAATTCAAAACTAATCCCAGATATCAAAGTATCATGGTTTACATTGCTTCCAGCCTCCGATGGTTTGTTTGTATGAAGATTTATGGTAGTCGTTGCTGCCTTCCACTGTGCTGCGAATATGGTTCTTTGTTTTAAAACAAAAGATTCTCCTCCCTTATAGAGCTTGCCCACCATATCTTCAGGTCCTTCCACACATAACCAGCCAGCAAAGGAAAATCCTGACTTGGAAACTTTTGTAGATGTTACCATTTTTGTACTTCCTGCCTCTCCTGTGTCTGAATTTATTCTGCTGGGTGAAGCACCGGATAATCCTGTATATGTAATAAAGTATTGTGGTTTTTTGGCAGAAACTGTATAAGTAAGATTGGCAGTTCCCATCTTTTCTGTAAATGCAGTGTTTTTCGTATAATCTTTCTGACCATTTGCTTCCCATACTGGATTTTCATAATAATCTTTTAGAGCTGTGCTGATTGTATAGCTGTCTCCTTTAAAGTATCTTTTGGTAATGCCAGCTGATGAGGAAGTTATTTGTCCATCTAATGTCACAGATTTTATTCCTTCACCGGGCTTCACAGTAACAGTATAGTACAGTTTTCCATTTGCAGTTGCTCTTGTTGGAGCATTAGGCATCTTAAACTTTGTAGTAGCTTTTCCAGAATCATAACCAGATAAATAGGAAACACTTCTGTTCATATCCCAATCTGTAAATACTCCATTGGATACAGGAGTTTCTGTCAATGTCACGGTTTCACCTGGATAAAAATTTCCACTTTTTCTTTCTGAACCAGTGGCCGCAATCGTTGTACCTGATATTGAACCAGTAGCGGTTACTTTTGAAATACCAGTTCCACAAGAAATAGTTAATTGTTTTTTTGGAATAACACCATATTCATCGTTATCCGGCAAATAAATAATCTTTTCATCACTTAATGCCCCAGAATAAGATTTTGCCCTTACATGAATATATTGTCCTATTTGTGATGTATCAAATGGTATCGCAGAACTGGTCTGATAGGATGCACCTGATACATTTCCGAGACTATTCCCAGAAGAACTATTAATTGTATAGTAATATCCCACTACTGAGTCTGGAATAGATGCCGTAATGATACCACCCTCAAATTCTTCGTAATAATTTTGTCCATCCCATTTCATGAAGTATCTTAGATAGATATTACTTTTATTTTCAAATGCCTTGACATTACATTTGTATGTGGTGCCAGAAGAAAAGGAAATAGAGTAATTATTGGACATAGTTGGTTTTGCGGCAGGAATATCTGTAATGGTTTGTGTAAGTGTCTGCTTGTAATATCCAGCAGGAAAACTTTCAATCCCTGTAAATGTTGTCCAGTTTACCAAATCCTTTGAATACTGTCCATACCAGTTTCCACCTCTGGAATTATTTACTTCAATCATGCTCAGAAAATTATATCTTTGTGTTGCATCTGAAACATAACCTCCATAGGCTGTAAACTCATAGGCTGTATTCGCCTGTATATTTCTCTTATCTATTATGATACAGATAAAGAGAAATAAAGTGAATAGTTCCATAAAAAGTTTTCGTTTTCTTTTTCTTGACATATGATTTGCCTCCTTTTATTTTTGATTAAATTTTTGGTATAAGATACCTCCTGTGCTACCATATATCATTATAAAACTAACCCTTTTATGATTGCATCCAACTGGAGTGGAGAAAATTCACTTTTTTTTTTATTATAATAAAAAATCCTGTGGTGTAAATCACAGGATTTCATTTTTAACTTTAATATTCAGTTCCAAAACCTTGAACTGCATAAACTGGTCCTCTATTTGGTATTCCATCTGAATCAACAAGCATAGTTATAAATACTCCTACACCCCCTAATTCTTCTTCCGAAAGCATATTTAAATTGTGCCCATTTGAATTTTTCCAATTTTGCATTAATTCTGTAGCAACCATTGATGGAGAATTTTCAGCAGCTAGCCACCATAACATATTCTTTTTTAACATAGCTAAATTTTCTCCTTCCATTAATGCATTCAAATCCCATGTTTCTTTTCCATTTGGTCTATCATGACTAAATAAATATACACATTCTATTGCCCGAATTTTTGCTTCCTCATGAAATCTATTTTCCAATACAGGTAATCCATTTTCTTGACGGTATGTGTTTAGCTGTTTAAATATCTCATCTGCTATTTCATCATCAAAATATCCATACACCATTGTTGTCTGTCCGCCACCAATATCCACACTATGAGCTCCATATGCATGTATACTTCCTGTTTCCAAAGTGGTACCACAAGCATTACATATAGTTGCCCATGCTCCATGAGAGGATTCTGTTGCTGCTGTTGTTACTTTTCTTGTAGTATTGATATGCTGACATTCTGTTGGCTGTGATGTTGGGGATTCTGGTACAGGAAGTTGAGGTGCTGGCACTGTTACCGGTTCAGAAGACGGTTGTTGCTGTCCATTATTGGAAGGCTGTGTATTCTGTGAAACTGAAGGTACTGTTTCTGTATTTTCTTCCTGCCTTTTAGTAGATTCTTCCCCCTTATCTGAAGAAACCTTCTCTTGTGTCTGGCTGGAATGATTCTCTGATACAGAGACAGTTTCTTTCACATTGGTAACCGATTGAGAACTCTCTTCTTTCGTTTCATTATTTTCTACAACAATAGGAGAAATATTTCCTTTTATGTCTGTTCCCAGTTCCGTTTTCTTTTCCGGATCGGTATTCTTCTTTGATTTGGTATCTTCTGTATGAACTGTTTTGACACAATCAGTATTAGACGCCTCTATGACACCATCTTCTGCTTGTTTACTCTTTCCTAAGCTGTTAGACAAAACTACTGTAACAAATAGTATACCTACACATACTATCAATATGATAGCCAATATCCTTTTGTTTTGTATTAATTCTTTTGCTTTTTCCATTTCATTTCCTGCTTTCTAATTAATGATTGTGTATATTTTTCTGGTAGGAATTATTTTATACTACGTTTAAGCCCTCTATTTGCCATTTTATTACATTTTTTTCTCCAAGGTGATGTTTTATACCATTAAGATAAAATTTTAGCAAAAATCCTGATTATTTACTAGAAATTTTTACAAAAAACATACATTATTTCCGATTTTTGTGTTCTTATTTTATATTTCTTCACCAGTGTCTCTCATCACAAATATTCCTTTAAAATCGCAATTTAAAATATTAGCAATCTGATTTAGTTCCTTTTCGCTGAAATTATCACGTTTTAGTTTATTTGATAAATTACTTTGAGAAGTTCCAAGATTGATGGCTAGTTCAGTAATAGATATTTTTCGTTTGACTAATGCAATTCGTATTTTTTCTGACATTGACATAATTACGCCTTCTTTCATTATATGATTATTAAGTATATCACTTAAAAAGAATAAAAACAATGAAAAAATGATAATAGTTTAAGATAAGTATTGACAAAATAGAAAATATTTCCTATAATATCACTAATAAATGAAATAAAATACTATTTTATAATATTAATTATTTTTAAGTGTTAAAAATATTCTCTATAAATAAGCTAGGAGGAAAAACTATGGCAAAACCAAATAAAGAATTTGACATTTTCAGAGATGAAGAATTAGAACAGGAAACAGAAACTATTTTAGGTAAGATAGGTAATTTAACTTTCATTACAAGCAACTATCTTTGTGAGCAATCACAAAATCCAATAAACGAAAATATAGCTTCTCATATTGATTTTGTTGACCAAATTATGAATATGTGTACAGATTATGCTACACAATTAATTCCTGAGACAGATACAAAATATTCTGTTTCTATGAATCGTATTCGAGCTGCGCTTACCCTATTGTCTGACTATTTGACAATCTATCTTTTGACTGAAGAGTTACAAAAACAAGTTACCAGCATAATCAATATATGTTTTGATTATCTGAAGCAGATAGAAGTTCTGTCTTATAATAACCAAGGAGAAGAGGAATGAAGAAAAAAACAATAAAGAAAGAATACATATCCATTCCCCAAGTACATAAAAATAATCATTTACATGAAGTATATGGGCTGTTCTATCTTAGCGAATACAAACTTTGTATTAACACGAATGCAACTACTAATATTATTTTGTGGATAGATTCTAACTGTAATCACTATTGTATCAACTAATATTTTATATTAGTATATAAAATATGATATACATTTATAAATTGCTATAAAGTACAAAAATTTTATTATATTAAAAAAATTGGTTCAAAAAGTGCTATTTTTCTAAATTATAATTGGATGCAGAAAAAAATTATCTCATGTACAATTAAAAATGTTAGAAAATAACAGTTATCAATATACTGGAAGAAAGGAATGAATATTATGAATTACAAGGAATTGCTTATCAATAAAGACAAAGTTGTTATGACAAGTGTAGATTTAGCAATAATTATTGGAGATTTGGAAGAAGCTATTGTATTGAATCAGGTTAGTTACTGGCTTGAAAAATATAGAGAAATTAGCCACAATTTCAAAGATAAAAGATATTGGGTATATAACTCATACCAAAAATGGCATGATGACAACTTTCCGTTTTGGAGTCCGAAAAAAATACAAAGAATATTTAGATCGTTAGAAAAGAAAGGTTTGCTTTTATCTGCAAATTACAACAGTGTAGGATTTGATAAAAC
>Ga0137308_101489_pt1 | contig 22396 bp, 21 predicted proteins | sample Inofrocosms_June_FD_97181 | JGI IMG/M metagenome (GOLD analysis project Ga0137308, IMG submission 97181) | Mouse cecal microbial communities from Vienna, Austria - N-Acetylneuraminic and N-Acetylglucosamine D2O microcosms_June | ecosystem: Host-associated > Mammals > Digestive system > Large... | reverse complement strand
TAAAAACCGTTTTTTCGAGAAGCGGCTTCACCAAAGGCTACTTTGACGAAAGCTTTTCGGAAATGAGCGGAATAAGGCGCAAAGAAGACGCCGAAGGCTCCGAGGAAGCACTTAAGGAGATCAGGAAGCTTTACAGACAGCCGTTAAAAAGATATAAAATAGATATCACTATCGTAGCAAAAAAAAATACTCCGCTATATTGCAAAGCGGTATGCGGCGATATAATCTCCGAAGTTTACGGGGAAATTCCGCAAAAAGCAATCAACAGAAATATCGATGAAAAAGAAATTTCCGAAAGGATAGGTAAATTCGGCGGTACTGTTTTTGAAGCGGCGTCGATAAAGTGCAGCGCCGATAAAGGAATAGCCATCCCCGCAGCGGTCTTAAACGGACTCAGAAGAAGCCTCGCGAAACAGCTTGAAGATAAAATAGAAGAAAAAACCAAAAAATTGTAAAGGTAAGGATAAGCGTTTATGATAAGAGAAATAAATGAGTCGGATAAAAACGAGTATATTGAGATGGCCGAAAATTTTTATTGCTCCGACGCCGTTTCCCATAAAATACCCAAAGAAAACTTTGAATCCGCATTTGAGTCTGCAATAAATAATAACCCTTTTATAAAGCTGTATATACTGGAAAACGAAGGAATTATCGCAGGCTATGCCACAATTGCCGTTACCTTTACCACCGAAGGAGGAGGAAAAACCATTTGGCTTGACGAGCTGTATATTAAGCCGGAATATCGTGGAAAAGGTCTTGGCAGGGAGCTTATAGGTTTTCTTAAATCAGATGGAAGCATTAAAAGAATCCGCCTTGAAATAACACCGGAAAATGAAAAAGCAAAAAAGCTGTATATATCCGAAGGTTTTGTTTCCTGTGAATATAAACAGCTAATTTATGACAGATAAGGCAACCGCCTATTTATTAAGAATCCGCATATATGTGGCACCCTCTGCTTTTTCAAAACCAAGATTTTCGTAATAATTAACCAAAGGCGGATTTTCGGCAGAAAGAGCTATGCATAAGTAATCCTTATATTTTTCCTTTAACATAACGGTCAAGCGCTTTCCTATGCCCGCCTTTTGATATTTGGGATTAACCAGCAGATAATGCACATAAGCGGTTAGCGCTCCGTCGTCAATGGCATTGATAAGGCCTGCTAATTCCCCGTCAACCCATGCGGTGAAAACCGTTTCACAGTTATTGAGAGCCGTAAAAAGCTTATCGGGATAATTGGCGGAAAACCAGTTTACCGATTCAAACAGCGACTTTAACTGTTCCTTGGTGAATTCTTTTTTATCCGTATAAATAACTTCCATACTTATCTCCTTTTTAAAACGCCGCTTAAATTAAACTTTAAGCAGCGTTTTTAATATTATAATACATTTTTACGTTAATTCCGTTAAAGCGCAACTTATACTAATATCGGTTTAAAAAGTGGATAAAATGGCTTTTTAAACCGATATTAGTGTTTAGGGTGTAACTCTGTTTTGACTGTAGACTTTGTTATATTTTGTCTACAGTCAAAACAGAGATTAGTATTAAGGCAATACCGCACAAAGATTGTCGTTCAAACGCGCAGTGAGCTTTTTCGTCAGATTGTCCAAAACGACACAGGAATACCGGCGTATTTCAATGAGTTTTGGGCAAAAATGACGGAAAAGACGCAAGCGTATGCGCAGCATAGCGCGAAGCACGGTCTTTGCGCGGTGTTGCCTTAAATAAGCTGCCGAAATTGTAAAGCGATTCCAAAGTTTGATGGAGTTTATTACCCTCCACCGAACCTAAAGATGAAGAGACTTTGCCTGCAAAGCCTCATAAATCCTTTCCGCCTAAGAGACAAAGACATCCAACAGCGGTTATTTTATCCAAAAAATTATGACTCTGACTCTTTTCCGATAGCTTCATTAAAGGCTTCGAGTATTTTTGGATTAAAGGTGCCGCACTCTCCGTTATAAATCATTTTTACCGCCACATCGTGAGGGAACGGCGCTTTATATACACGCGGTGAGATCAGCGCGTCATAAACATCTACAATAGAAACGGCCTGTGCCCAAATGGAAATCTCATCACCCGCAAGCCCGTCAGGATAACCCTTGCCATCCCAACGCTCATGGTGATGGCGGCAGATATCGTAACTGTACTTATATGTATCCTCGTCCAATAAATTCGGTATATGAGATAAAATTTCGCAGCCCTTAACGGAATGGCTTTTCATAATCTCGAATTCCTCTTTGGTGAGCCTGCCCGGCTTGTTGAGAATACTGTCCGGAATGGCGATCTTGCCTACGTCATGAAGAATGGAAGCGCTCGATATCTTATCGATTTCCGCCTTAGGAAGATAATATTCGGGATACATTTTGCAAAGCTTGATAAGAAGCTTTTTGGAAAGGCTGCTGATTCGCTTAACGTGCTCTCCGGATTCGCCGTCACGAAACTCTATTATATTCGCAAGGGTTTCTATCATAGATTGGTTAATAAGATTAAGCTTATCGACTTTTTCCTCAAGAAGAGATTCAAGATCGTATCTGTGGCGGTAAAGTTCAATAACGTTATTGATACGGCATTTTATAAAGTCGGGCATAATAGGCTTAGATATAATATCCGTAGCGCCCAAATTATACGCGTCCATCAGCATAGGGTCATCGTTGGCGGCGGTAACTATAAAAACAGGAATATTGTTAATTTTTCCGCTTTTGTTCATTTCCCTAAGAACGTCAATTCCGCTCATAACAGGCATTAAAAGGTCAAGCAAAACGGCAACGACTCTTTCGTCGGAATCTATGATCTTTAAAGCCTCCTCACCGTTTTCGGCTTCAAGTATATCATAATTTTCCCTGAATGTTTCGGCTAAGATAACTCTGTTGATTTCTATGTCATCCACTATAAGAATGACATTTTTATCGTCTTTGCTCACTGTAAAACCTCCGATAGTTAATATGTAAAGACTTATTTTATGATTTGCTTTTTTCTATACACTCCAAAATATCGCTTTGAACCGGAAGTATCTTTTCCAACACCGACTTTGCGTCGCCGTATTTCTGTTCTCGAAGCAAATTTGTAATATCGGTATATGCATTGTACAAAGGGGTAAGGGAAAGATTTCCGGTTACGCCCTTAAGCGTATGCGCATTTGTCACCGCCGTCTCATAATCTTCCTTTTCTATACAGGGCATTACCTCTAAATCGTTGGCGGCGGCGGTAAGTTTTCCTAACATTTTTACGTAAAGCGCACTGTTCCCGCTGAATCTGCGGAGCGCTTCCTGTGTATTAACGCCTAATGCCTCAAGCTCATTGATCAAGTCCATTGTCGTTCTCCTTACATTATTTAAAGCCAATTTAATTATATTTTATCACATTATTTAAGGTTTTGTCAAGAGAGATTTGATATTTTAATATTAGGGACTATCCGACAAATTCGCAATTTGCACAATTTCTGCTAATTGCGGACGCTTTCCGCATCAAAAACACTGGAAATTTTACCGTATTTCCCACTCTTTTCCTTAAAAATCGCCACTCATTTAGCGAAATTGTACAAAATTACTTAGTTTTCATATCCGACTTACAGTACACTGTAAGCAAGGAAAAAATATTTTTGCTAAATGCATAAAACGCAATTTAAATCGCAACTTAAACAATCTGCTGGAATTGCTTTGCAATTCCGGGTAAAAGGCGGGGAACATCCGACAACGGTTATAGTATTAACAGTTCTTGCTATAAGTATTAAAATATAGTTGGTTTTTCTATATACAAATGAAACCGCTTTATTGTAAAAAATACCAAAAAAATAATTTAACATTGCATTTTCTTAGCAATAATGTTATAATAAAAGTACGATAAATGCAATATATGGGAGGATCATATGAAAAAAACGCGTCCTTTAATTATATCTTTTATTGCGGCATTTCTCGGCTGCGCTGCCATGGCGTCATGCGCTGAAAGTGAAGACGATCGGCTAATAATGGTTACAGATGCGGATTTTCCGCCTTTTGAATATTTTAGCGAAGAGGGAAACATAATCGGTCTTGATATCGAAGTGGCGGAAGCTATCGCTGAAAAGCTTTCAGTTTCGCTTGAAGTGGAAAGTATTTCTTTTGACCGCATTGTAGACGAAGTGGAAAACGGAAAATATGATCTCGGAATGGCCGCCCTCACCGTAAACGAAGAACGCAAAGCGAAGGTTCTGTTTTCCGATACATATGCCAAAGGCGTTCAATCGGTTATAGTAAGAGCCGACAGCGTCTATAATAAAATCGAGGATTTTTATACAAGCTTTGACGACTTGGGGAATCCTTCGGTTACCAAAGCGGGAATAACAATCGGAGTCCAAAAAAACACCACGGGAGACAAATACGCCTGTGATCCTCCAATCAAATGGGGCTTCGGAGAAACTAACGTAAAAAAGTACAATACCGGAGAGGAAGCCGTACAAGCGCTGTCCGACGGAAAAATCACAGCAGTCATTATAGACAACGAACCAGCCTCCGCTTTTGTTGAAAAGTACAACGACCTGCGCATAATGGATACGCCTTACGCCGATGAAGATTATGCGATTTGCGTAAATAAAAGCAACTATGAGCTGCTCGGAAAAATCAATAAAGCTCTTAAGGAACTAAAATCCGAAGGAAAGTTAGACGAGATAATAAACAAATATCTTCCCGAAGCAGACGAAGAAGAATGACTCTATATCCAAAAGTCCGACAAAATTAATCTTTTTAAGCAAACGCCGCATACCGTTTACAACGAAACGTTATGCGGCGTTTTTACTTGTAAAATTAATACTTTTTAGCTGTATAAAACGTATAAGAAGCACGTATAAGAAGCTGTTCCAATAGGAATGGTGTGCGGATTTTCAAGTATATTTTGTAGATGACAAGGCAAAAATGCGCAGGCGGACTGTCGCCCGTCAAGGATTTTTAACGCAGTCAGCGGCAAAATATGCCGAAAAGACGTGCGCCAATTTCTGTTGGTACAGTTTCTTATACTAAAAGCGATATTTTTCATCAAAATCAAAGGTCGCAAAATAATCGGACGGCGTTTCAGCACGGCGTATAAGCTTAAAGCTTCCATCCTCCTTTAAAAGTATTTCGGCGCTTCTGAGTTTTCCGTTATAGTTATATCCCATGGAGAATCCGTGCGCACCTGTATCGTGAATTATAATGTAATCGCCTGTTTCTATTTTGGGGAGCATTCTGTTAACGGCAAATTTATCGCAGTTTTCGCACAGCCCGCCCGTTATGTCGTATTTAAAATCACAGGGAGCATTTTCTTTCCCCGCTACGGTAATGTGATGATATGAGCCGTAAACCGCAGGGCGCATCAGATTTGCGGCACATGCGTCCAAACCTATATACTCCTTATATATATGCTTTTCACGAATCGCCTTTGCCACAAGGTGACCGTAGGGAGCAAGCATAAAACGACCCAGCTCGGTATATATTGCCGCGTTTCCCAGTCCGGCGGGAATCAGTATTTTGTTATAGGCCTTTTCAACACCTTTCCCTATTTCAAATATATCGTTTTCGGGCTGGTCGGGACGATAAGCTATTCCTATTCCTCCGGAAAGGTCAATAAAGCTTATTTCAACACCTGTTTTTTCCTTAATCTCCACCACCGTCTTAAAAAGAATTTCAGCGAGAACCGGATAGTACTCATTGGTAAGCGTGTTGCTGGCAAGAAAAGCGTGTATGCCGAAACGCTTTGCTCCCTTTTTCTTAAGGATTTTAAAGCCTTCTATGATCTGATCATGTGTAAAACCGTATTTGGCGTCCCTTGGAGTATCCATAACGTTGCCTTTTTCACTCGTCTTGAACTCTCCTCCCGGATTGTAGCGGCAGCAGATGGTTTCGGGGATCCCGCAAAGTCTGTCAAGAACCTCTATATGTGTGAAATCGTCAAGATTTATCTGTACGCCCATTTTTTTTGCCAACAGGAAATCCTCATCCGGAGTGGCATTGGAGCTGAAAATAATGTCATCTCCCTTTGCGCCTACCCTCTCGGACAGCATAAGCTCTGTGTAGGAGGAGCAGTCAAAGCCGCATCCCTCCTCCATAAGTATTTCCATTATATAAGGATTGGGCGTAGCCTTAACCGCAAAATACTCCCGAAAGCCCTTATTCCATGAGAATGCCGCTTTCAGCCGCTTTGCGTTTTCCCTTATCCCCTTTTCGTCGTAAATATGAAATGGGGTAGGGTACTCCTTTACAATCTCCTCAATTTTTTCTTTGGTTACAAACGGTTCTTTTTTCATTAAATTTGCCTTTCTTTTGTTTTTATTTCCCATTTTAACGCTTGCCCGCAATCAGAAAAAATACTTATACAGACCGATAAATGCAATTATAACAACGGAAACAATTTTTGCAATCAGAGCAAAGCTTCTGAGATCGCTCTCCTTTTTGTATCTGTACTCCTTTTCACCGCTTGAATATTTCCCCGTTTTGATAATCATATTGTCGGCGGGCAGAACGCTCATTGACGAAAATCCGAAGTAAGCGAAAAAGTCTAAAATTATGCTTATCATAAGAAGATTTCTTTTTAATATTTCATTTTCACGGTCACAAAAATTATTCAACAGTATAAGTGCCGCAACCAACCATGCAATGGCCAGTCCAAGCGTAACCCATTCCAACACGAATTGGCTTCGCTTATATTTTGTTCTTTTCAGCATAAATCAGATCAACAGCCTTTCATAGGATCAGATATTCATATATTTTTCAAGGAATTTTATTGACATTTTTATCCACCGTTTGCAGCTATTGTTATAAAAATACTCGTTCCAACCGGTATTTTTTGAACAATCGGAAAGCCCGTGAGGTCCGTCGTCAAACATATGGAGTTCACACGGAACCTTGTTGGAAACGCACGCCTTGGCGAAAACAAGACTGTTGTGCGCCGAAACACAGCCATCGTTGGCGGAGCACCATATAAAGCAAGGGGGAGTTTTCGGGGTTACTCTGTTTTCAAGTGAAAGCCTTGAAAGCTCGGAGGATTTCGCCTCGGTTCCGAGTAGCACCTCAAAGCTGCCTACGTGGGGAGAAGTAATTCCGCTGATTACGGGATAACTGAGTATTGCAGCATTAGGTCTGATATCCTGCGGCTCACAGCCTATAACGTTATAAATCCCCGCGTCTCCCCACATTGTGGCGAGACAGCCCGCTAAATGTCCCCCCGCGCTGGCTCCCCATACGGCTATCTTCTCCTTATCAATATTGAACTCGTCCGCCCTCGCCCTGATCTTATACATTGCGTAGGCGGCGTTTATAATTGCGGCGGGAAACTTCTTGTCACAGGTATAATAAAGCACAAAAGCGTTGTAACCTTCCGCAAGATAGCGCATGGCAATAGGCTCCGCTTCCCTTTCGGAACAATATTTGTATCCTCCGCCCGGAAAAATGATGATGGCAGGACGCTTTTCACCGAACGGTATGCTTTCAACCTTGTCCAAAAGATACGCCTTTACATAAGCGGTCTTTTCGTTGTTGAGATAAAATACTTTGTTTTTCATTTTGTTATTTCCTTTCAGAATATTTTCGGTGTTTATTTTAATTTATCATATGTTTTTACAAGAAACTTTTCGGTTTTTATAACAAATCTCTTATGAGTGCCTTCACCGATAATGCCTTTATCGTCAAAAGCACTCACCTTGAAAACAAGACACCTTCCATCTTCTTCAATAAGCTCGGCTTCACAGGAAACCGCACCGCCTACGGGTGTTGCGCTGACGTGCTTTATGTTTATCTCCGTACCTACCGTAGCTTCATCATCCGATAGATACGGAGCCGCGAGATTCATCGCGGTATTTTCCATAAGCGCGATCATCGCGGGAGTAGCATATACCCTTAAAGTACCGCTGCCATGAGCCAAAGCGGTATCCTTTTCGGAAACGACTGTTTTTTGCGTATTTTTTTTTCCAATCTCCATATATTCAACTTCCTTTTTATGCAGTATCCGATACCGCTTTTTCCAAATAAATATTTGTACAAAAAGCAAAATACCGATTATATATTGATTAACAAAAACTTCACATGGCACGGCTTGCAAGCTTACCGCCGATTATTTTATTTTCCTGTCCGTAGACTTCATAACCTTTGGAGAGCTGTACTTCTGCTTCCATATTCTTACAATATAAAACGCAAGCGCCACGAAAAAAACAATGCCTATCCATATGTACCTGGTAAAAGGCGTCAGCCCGATTTCAACCTTTGTAAGCCCCGCGGTGCTTTCCAGATAAAGTTTTTTTTCATCTGGCAAAAGGGGTTTTTCACCGCTCAGATGTAAAGAAAGATTTCGGAAATAGATATTAATCCTTTCGCCTTTGCCGTTTTGCTCCGCGTTAAGAACGACCTCAACAGTCTCCGTTCCTTCCGGAATGGGAAAATAGCTTGTCTCTTCTCCTATATAAAAGCGGGAGTAATTGTCAAAATTCTGTATTAAGCCTGTGGAAAGAGATAAAAGCTGCTCGCGTCCTTCTCCGTAAAAGCTCAATGTGCAAAATCCGCTGTCTCCCTCGCTGTTGGCTCCGTTTCCCGCGTCTATTCTGAAATAAAAACCCGTATCACTCTTGTCTCTTTTAAAGGTAAGCACAGCCGACTGTTTATTATTGTCGGAAATTTTTTTAAAATATACGGCGGTACTGGGTTCGTCAAGATAAAGAGTGTTTCCGCTCCATTCGGCGGAAGTGTAATTACCGAGAAGATTAAGATTATCCGGCTCTTCGGAAGTATCCTCCGCAAAAACGGCGGTTACAAAAAAAGAAAAACACACAACGGCAATCAACACCGAAAGGGATAAAATAAATTTTTTTCCCATTAACTGTTTCTCTCCTTTATAGTACGTTGAATAAGCCGCTGAGCGTCCCTGTTGGCGGCAGCCTCCCGCTTATCGTACAGCTTTTTGCCCTTGCACAAGCCTACCTGCACTTTAACGTTGCTGCCCTTAAAATACATTGAAATGGGTATAAGGGTTAATCCCCCCTGCTTCACTTGTCCGAAAAGCCTTAATATTTCCCTTTTGTGCATAAGAAGCTTTCTTTCACGCAAAGGATTCCTGTTAAAAATATTGCCTTTTTCATAGGGAGCAATGTGCATCTGTTTAACCCACGCTTCACCGTTTTCTATGGCAATCCAAGCTTCTTTGAGACTTACGCCCCCCTGTCGTATGGACTTCACTTCGGTGCCGAACAGTTCAATACCCGCTTCAATGCTTTCCAAAATGAAATATTCATGTCTTGCCTGCCTATTTTCGGCTATGGTCTTTATTCCCTTTTTACTTTCAGCCATACAGCTTCCTTTCATCAAAAATAATCTTTAAATGACTTTATATATTATACACTATTTAAAAGAACGTTTCAAGGGGAAATATGGAAATTTTGTCCCTTTTTTATTTCCTTTTTATCTGTAATAATCAAAGAGTTTTCCGTCAATATCCGCTATTGTTTCTTTTCCCTTTACGTCTTCATAAAGAGCCAATTTTTTAATTTCCGCCTTGTCCCTTACCCTTGAATATATTTCTTCCGGCGAACCGTCGGGAAGTGTGATACCGTAAAGTGCGCCGTACTCTATTCTTTCCTTGGATGAAAAATAATCCGGCGCCAACAGAAACTTCATAACCCCCAGATAAACAAACTCACCTTCCCGGATCCCCAACTCTTCACAGCATTCGCGTTTAATACACTCTCTCGGAGTTTCGTTTTTCTCCATACATCCGCCGAATACCTCATATCTTTTGCGCCACTTGTTCCAGCCTAAAAGATAGTCGCCGTTCATTTTCACCACGGCGAGACAATGAGTCAAAGGACTGTACTCCGCCGCGATTTTATTCTCGTCTATTTGCTCAAAAGAAATAAAAACGTTTCCGTCGCCGTCTTTTGAAATATAATTTTTAACACTCGGCTCCACAGCTGTATTATCCTCCTTATTTACGCTCTTTAAATAAAGGTCATACTCATACCCGTCGCCCTGATATTCCTCATATTTTCGGGCAATTGCCTTATCGAACCCGAACGCGCGGTATATATGGAGCGCCCTTTCGTTATCATCTTCCGCACCTACGGTAAATTCAGTGTACCCCCTATCGGAAAGAATATCAATAACTTTTTTCATCAAGCTCCGCCCAAGACCCTTATCGCGAAAATCACTATGGACGCGAAAAGCGAACAAATAAACTCTTTTCCCCTTTATCGTCTCTCTTTCGTCGTCGCTTATATATTTGACGTGAAGCTCACCGATCAGTTTCTCCCCCGCGTAAAGTCCGAATATTTCCACTTCTCCTTTGTCCAGAGCCTCTTTATTTGACCTCAGCATTTCGGCTTCGTCGTTATAATTAAACAGTTGGGTCAAAGACGGAAGATCAGCTTCGGTAAGGCTTCTTACATTAAAAATGTCGTTTTCCTCCAATATACCGCCTATTTTACTCATATATTTTTTTCCTTTCCTTTACATATGCAATATTATATCATAGTTTTTTTATCATTTCAAGGCAAATTTTCCCGATAAAAACCGTGTCCCCGCTTTTTGTCGAGAACACGGTTCTTTTTTACTTTAAGGCGACACCGCTCAATGACCGCCCTATGGCTTTGCGCGCGGCTTGCATATTTTCCGTCATCTTGCACAAATCCTACTTGAAATACGCCGGTATTGCTGCGTCGGGACTTCCTTGATTATGTATTACGCTTCCTGAAAACCAAGCTTTTTGAAGACCGATAAAATAGAAATTATCTGGCTCAATATAGCTTCTGATAATCCTACAGCCTCTGCCGCCCATTGTCTCTAAAGACGTATTCAGCATTTTTTTGCAATATGGCGAAGATATTCTGGTATTACGAACAAATCGCCTACGCAAATACACACCCCTTATATTTCCATGACCCAAACATCCATGTTGTTCATAGCTTCCATGCCCTTGCATACAACATAACCGCGTCTGAAATAAAACTCCTTCGCTTCTTCCTCCGCTGTCAGAACAATACGTCTTATCCCGTTATCAAAAAAATATTTTTCCGCCAAGGAACAGAGTGCGGAACCGTGGCCATTCCTCCTAAGCGCTTTTTGTACCCAAAATTCCCTAATAAACCCAAGCTTTTCCTTAAAAAACCAGTTTTCAAGCGTCACTGTGGTAAATTGGATAAACCCGGCGGGCTTACCGTCGCAAAAACGTATATAGGCGCAGTTACCGCCGTTATGTGTGTTCATCTCCTCAAAAAGCCCTTCCCAATCCTTAACGTTTATTTCAAGCTCAGCAAAATATTGCTTGAACATTGTCCGGAACATAGGGTCGGAAAAGTCGGTTATAAAAATGTTCTTTGTCATATTTACTCCTTAACGCGGTCAAAATGTTTCTTTGGACGCTTTTCAAACAAAAAAGCGTTCCCTCTAAAAAATTCGGGAACGGCTTTATATTATCATATACTTCATTCAGGCGTTTGACCGCAATAAGGCGCAGAATGTGAATGACAGATATTCCCTTTTTATTAAAATAATCATGTCAACCACCTGCCTTTCTTTAATATGTATAATACCATATTACTGTCTATTTGTCAATACTGTACCGAAAAAACGTTCCTTTCCGGACAATTAAAATAAAAAATATACACTAAGAACAATATCTTTATGAATACAAATCATTATTTTTAATCGAAATAAGTCTGAATTTCTACAATTATGCCATATTTATTTAATATTTTTTCGGTTTTATACTTGACAAGCCTCCTTCGGTGTGTTAAAATGTAAGTGTACAGGTATTTTAATTACCGTTTGGGTGTTCCCGAACGGTGTTTTTTTGTACAAAACACACTAAAGGGATAAATACGATAGGCAGTTTTTACACTTTATGTTAAAACAGATTCTAAAAACCCGAACAGTAAAAATTACACGCCCCGTCGTAGACAAAACCGTTTTAACCATCAAAATCTCCAAAGCCTTTATCAAAATCCTGTCGATTCCTTGGGGAACGCTTCTTCCCTCCAAAAGTAAAAAAAGGAAGCAATACCGATATATGAACGTCACGTAACAACGCATATACATCAGCAAAAAATAATACTCATACTAATTCCCGATCGACAACAAAATTTGTCTGTACTTTGATCGGGAATTAGGCATTGTTTGAAAATAGAGGAAATGACGGATTTTTGACCCAAAATGGTTAGCTTCAAGGAAAAAAACGCAGTCAAACTGTCGTTTGACGAGGCTTTTTGACGCGGAAGATGACCGTTTTGTGGCAAAAAAGACGGCGTTTCCGATTTTTCAAACAAGGCTTGGTATCAAAATCGTCTGTTGCTTTTATCGCAAGAGATTGTGGGGGCAATAAAAAAATCAGCAAGTTTTAAAATATCATCGGCCGCCGATTGATCCTCGGAAGCGGGAATAATATCTGTATTATGACTGACAATCGGCGGAAAAAAAGTATCCGCCCCCATTTGTCTCAATAAAATCCCTGCAGTTTTTTCGGCGGTATCAAAGCTTCCGTCCCCTCCACCCACTAATATAATACCACCTTTTTTTCCCGTATCAATCGGTTCGGTATTCAAATACCTGCGGGAACAATAAAATGCCTGGAATCGACTGCACAAGCTCAGCAGCGGCCCCGTAAGCTCCGAAAAATATATAGGAGAAGCTATTACTATATTGTCGCAGTCCTTTATATATTCATAAACACCGCTCATATCGTCATTCACAGCACAAACGCCGTTTTTACGACAATATCCGCAATCTATACACGGAGAAATATTGCTCTCAAAAACGTTTGTTATCATGTATACGCCTGTCAGGTTTTCCGTCAGCAGATTTATCAGTGCCGCTGTGTTCCCGTTTTTTTTGGGAGAACCGTTTAATATAAGTGTTTTCATATATTTCTCCAGCTTTTCAATGTCCTTTGATAAAAGTTTAGTGTACCAAATTATACTTTTAAAGTCAACCAACATTATATATAAATTTTTAATCTCTTTTTTAAAATAGTTAAAATTAACAAAAAAGAACATGATAATTTGTGCAAAAAACCGCCCTTGTCAAGAAAACGTTTTCTTGTTATAATGATATCAGTAAATATTTGTTAATACGCTTTAAGTCGTCAGGTCTTAAGGCAGTGAAAGGAAAAAAACAATATGAATTACGGTCATTTCGACGAAAAAAACAAGGAGTATGTCATTACCCGTCCGGACACTCCTTCGGCATGGGCAAACTATTTGGGTTCCCCCGAATACGGCGCCATCATCTCCAATAACGCGGGAGGCTACAGCTTCGTAAAATCGGGAGCCAACGGACGCGTTATCCGTTACCGCTTCAACAGCGTGCCCAACGATCAGCCCGGCAGATACGTGTATATCAAGGACAATGAGGACGGCGATTTCTGGTCTGCTTCATGGGCGCCCGTGTGCAAACCCTTGGACAGCTTCAAAAGCGAATGCCGCCACGGTACCGCTTACTCCGTTATCACCTCGGAATACAAAAGCATCAAATCCGAAGTGACCTATTATGTTCCCAAGGACGCTACCTATGAGGTATGGGCAGCAAAGATCACCAATAATGACACCAAGCCTCGCAAGCTGTCCATAACCGGATACTGCGAATTTGTAAATGACAACAACTATGAACAGGATCAGGTAAATCTCCAATACACCCTGTTTATTACCCGCACCTATTTTAAAGGCAACTTTATTCTCCAGAAGCAGAACGAGGTGTTCAAAAACCCCAACAACGAAAGATTTTTAGGAGCCGCCGGCGCGGAGGTTAACGCTTACTGCGGCGACCGTGACGCTTTTGTAGGCTCATACAGAAGCTACGCAAACCCCAAGGGAATCGAAGAGGGATTAAAGGGCGACTTGAACTATAATACCAACTCTTGCGGTGCGCTTCAAAGCGATATCGTATTACAGCCCGGAGAAACCAAGGAAATAACCTACCTTATGGGACAAAGACCGGAAAATATTGCCAAGGAAATAATCGCCAAGTATCAGGAAAAAGGCGTTGTGGAAAAGGAGCTTGAAGAACTTAAGAACTTCTGGCACAGCAAGCTTAACAATTTACAGGTACACACTCCCGACGATAATTTCAACAATATGGTAAACGTGTGGAACGCCTACAACTGCTTTATCACCTTTATCTGGTCCAGAGCAGCCTCTTTCCAGTACTGCGGGCTCCGCAACGGATTCGGCTACCGTGACACCGTACAGGACATTCAAGGCGTTATTCACCTTGCTCCCGAAATGGCCTACGAACAGATCAAATTTATGCTTTCCGCTCAGGTAACCAACGGCGCGGGACTTCCTCTTGTAAAGTACACCCATAACGCCGGCAAAGAAAACACTCCCGACGATCCTGCCTATGTAAAAGAAACAGGTCATCCCTCATACCGTGCGGACGACGCTCTCTGGCTGTTCCCAACCGTTTACAAGTATATCTCCGAAAGCGGAAACAGCGCTTTCCTTGACGAGGAAATTTTCTACGCCAATGACGGAGAAAAGGGTACGGTTTACGACCACTTAAAGAGAGCCATCGAGTTCTCCATGAACAATTTGGGCAGTCACGGGATGCCCGCAGGTCTTCACGCCGACTGGAACGACTGCCTGAGACTTGGCAAGAAGGGAGAATCCACATTTGTGGCTTTCCAGCTTGTTTATGCCATAAAGATTCTTCGCGGCTACGCCGAGGAAAAGAACGATACCGAATATATCAAGTATCTTGACGAAATCAAGGCAAGGCTTGACGCGATACTCGCCGATTGCTGGAATGAAGACCGTTGGATCAGAGGATATAAGGAGGATGGCACCGTTATCGGTCAGCGCACCGATCCCGAAGCTTCCATGTGGCTTAATCCCCAGTCATGGTCGGTTATTTCGGGATTCGCCACTCCCGAACAGGGCGTTAAGGCAATGGACAGCGTGGAAAGAGAATTAAACACTCCCTACGGCGCAATGGTTATGTATCCCCCTTATGTTGAACACGGATTCGACGGAGCTCTTATGCAGTGCTTCAACAGATGCACCAAGGAAAACGCGGGCATATTCTCTCAGCCGCAGGGTTGGCTGATACTGGCCGAATCAAAGCTGGGAAGAGGAGACATGGCTTACAAGTATTGGACAGAAGCCGCCCCCGCAACATATAACGACAAAGCGGATCACAGATGCCTTGAGCCATACGTATACGGTCAGTTTGTTGAGGGCAAGGACAGTCCTTTCGCGGGCAGAGCGCACGTTCACTGGCTGACGGGAACCGCCTCCACCGTTATGGTAGGTACTACCGAAGGTATTTTGGGATTAAACCCCACCACCAACGGAATTGTAATTGACCCCTCCATTCCCTCCGCATGGAAAGAATACACATTGGAAAAGACATTCAGAGGAAAGAAGCTGAATGTTACCGTAAAAAATCCCGACGGAAATCAGCACGGAGTCAAATCCGTTACCGTAAACGGCGAAAAGATCGACGGAATACTCATTAAGGCGGAAATCCTTAAAGATACCAATGATGTTGTAATTGAAATGTAATACCAATCTTTAATCAATTTGTAGACTTGATTAAAGATTGCACCCTAAGCATTAATCTTTGATCCTCAATATTATTTGCATATTATCTGATCAAAGATTAGTATAAAACTTTAAATGTAATACCACCGATATGCTTAACCGTATATCGGTGGTATTTTTTTAAATTTTTATTCCGTTCTTATCAATAAAATCATCGAGCACATCATATAAGCTTTCGGGTGAGTGTTTTGTCGAAAAATCAAGGTTCTCTCTACACTCGGAAAGCCAAAATACGCCGTACCCGCTTCCCTCCCGCCTTTCCTCATAATTTTTGGCGTATTCCGAAAGCTTTTTCAATACCTCTTTAAGCTTCTCACCTTCACCGTTTTTAAAGTAAATTTTTGCCCTAATCAAAGCTAAATTAAAAAGCCTTTCATTTAACCAACAGGGATTTTTACCGGCTAACATGAGAATCAGCTTTTCTCTTACCAAAGAAAGCTCCAAAAGCTGACCGTCGGTGTAATTTTCACAGGATTTTATCCTTCCCATAGTTATAATGACAGCGTCAATAAGCGTCGTCAAATTATTTTGATGCTCCTTCAGCGCTTCTTTCCCCGTTACGGTTTTCGGGTGCACCATTTCACGGCTGCACCATAAACTCGGCAAAGTGTCGGCAATCTCTTCCGCTCTTTCTTTTTCACCCAGTTCCACATAATTTAACGCCAAAGTCTGCTTGCATTGGCTTATAAAAAGCTGGTCGTTTTTGTCACAATACTTAAGCGCTCTTTTGCATAGCTCCGCCGCCTCCTCGCCCATCACCCTTGTCTCTTCAGCAGAAAATTTCTTCCCGCTCTGATGATAAAAGCTGAACAGCGAACACGCAAGTCGATGCAAAATTATGTGACATGAGGGGAATTCCTTTGCCTTTTCACGCAGAAACTCAACCGACTCCCTCGTCTTTCCTTCACTTCTAAGCTTTTTATCCTCCTCAATCACCTTGTCAATATTCTTTTGCTTATGAACGGTATCGACACCCAAAAGATAATCCGTTGTAACATTAAAGTAATTGGCTATAACGGGCAAAAACGAAATATCCGGAAACGCGGCTTCGTTTTCCCATCTGCTCACAGCTTGCGGAGACACATCCAATAATTCCGCAAGCTGTTCCTGCGTTATATTTTCTTTATTTCTCAGTTCCCGTAAATTTTGCCCCAAATTTATTTTCATTTCTGATCCGCCTTTCTGTTTTGTGGGAAGCTTCCTTTTATATAATAACAGAAAAAGCGTTAAATTAAAATACCTTATTTGTTGATTGAATATTAACCTAAGAGAGAATTTATGACAAAACAACGGTTTATACTAATCTTTAATCAAGGTATAGACAAATATATGAAATAATATGGATGAACAAAGATTGGCATTATAACTGAATATCTGTATTTGCACAGTCCTCGGAAAAATTGTTCTTTCTGTTGACAAACAAGGAAACGCTCATTCCCGCTATAATTGCCAAATAGAATGTAAGAAATCTCCAGATGACTGTTGACAAATGCACAAATCCGCCAAAAATACCTTTAAAGAAAAGAACATAGCTGCCTTCCGCAGCGCCCATTGCCCCCGGAAGGGGAACAAAAGCGGAAATCATCAGCACAAACGCCTGACACGATATAATGGTTATATAATCGGTGCCATTCAGCCCGAAAGCAAGGTAAATAACGTAAGAAATGCTGAAATATACCATAAGCTGTATAATTGTGAAAAAACAAAGCTTTAGTATCAAAATCGGGCGCTTTTTTATGAACTGGAAATTTTTATAGTACATTTCCATTTCTTCATCTATAAACCTCAGCTTCGCCTCCACGTCCTTTATTATATGGAGCTTTCCGAGAAGTCTTACTGTAAAACGGGCTATCTTTTCGGTCGGTTTTTTAAAGAACGCCAGCATAAGAAGCCCCGCTATAACCGCCGAGTTGACTATAAATCCGATAATGATCAAAGGTATCATCATCGGACTCGTGTCAATAACATAGCTGAGACGGAAAAACAGTATCACCACTGAAAAAACGGTTAACATTGCCTGATATACTATAAATTTACTTAAAAGAACGGTAAGCGACGAGCCCAACGGTACTCCGAATTTTACAAGATAGTAGGCCTGAATGGGCTGTCCGCCCGACGAAAAAGGGGTTATGCAATTAAAATACTGTCCTATCATCGAAACGGTAACGCTGTCCTTGAATTTAAGATGGGGGTGTACTTCCTTGGCGACAAGATGAAGGTTTACGGATTCCAACAGCCAGTATATCATCATACACCCCACCGAAAGAAGCATATACTCCGGCTTCGCACTGAGCAAAGCGTTAAGTATATCCGCGGGGTCGTCCACGAAAAACAAATACACTATCATTACCACAAAGGCAACGCCGCATATTATAAGATTAAGCCTTTTTGATTTTTTGTTCATTTATATTTCCTCTGTCATTTTAACACCGATGTGTAAAAATCGTCCCACATTTTTAAAACGCTGCTTTTTTCATAATATCTGTTGCCCTTCAATGAGCCTTCACAGCGAATTTTATAGTATTCCTTATCATTGCGCATTCGCTCAAGTTCCGTTACAAAGCCGTCAACATCTTTTGCCGACGCGTAAAAATCAAACAGTATGTTTTCGTATATCGGCAATTCTCTGAGCAGTACCGGAATGTTTACGCACATAGCTTCCAGCACCGTCATGGGGAAAAGTTCATCATAAGATGGAAGAAACATAACATCGGCGGCGTTGTAGACCTTGTTCATATCCTCCCTTTCCACTATTCCCAAAAATTTTACGTTTTCGGGGGGATTTTCCACAACTTTCGTAAGCTCCTTATAGCCGTCGGAAATAACACCGAAACTGAAGCCGCCCGCCCAGACAAACTGCACGTCCGGCATAAGCTCGGCACATTTAAGAAAATCAAAGGCTCCCTTTCGCACCTGAAGCTGCCCGGCGCACAAAACGGTAAATTTATCTTTGAGCAATCCGAATTCTTTCCTCGCTTTTTCCTTTTCCTCTTCGGAAACCGGGTGAAATCTGTCTGTGTCCACAAAATTCGGTATATAAGTAACCCTGTCTCTCGGTATCCCGTAATTTTCCAATGCATCGATAAAATACGGATTGACCACCACAAGATGCTCCATTACCTTATAGAATTTTATAATATAGGCGTAAAATATCTTTCTTGCCCATTTGGGAATTTTTATACTTTTATCCATTGTTTCGGGCAGTGTATGCACATAGCAGACCGAAGCACCGTTTTTGCAGCGTTTATTCTTTAAAAGGAAATAAGATGGATTAAAGGTATGATAGTGAGTAATATCCGCCGCCATTTTAGCGTTTTCGTATATATCGAATTTATCTGACAGACCCTCCCTCACAAGCTTTACCTGTTCGATATAAGCGGATCCCACACCCTGACCCTTGACGCTGGTTGCCTGCGACATCATATTTATTGTCTTTTTTTTGTTTTTTTCCTTTTCCATTCTCCCTCCGCCATCTCTTTTTATTTTAGGATATATTCCGCAATTGTGCGGTGTTGCCTTTATATTATATATTTTGTTATCGGTTTTGTCAAGGACGGGTTAAAAAGTTTCAGACAATGTTCAATTAACAAGGAGGCAAGAAAAGATTGTTAAAAAAATGTTTTTTAAAAAAACGCTTTTACAGGTTGACATTATCAAAAAAAGATAGTACAATAAAAAGGTGTGAAAAATAAAAAAACCGTACATATTGTCATAAAAATATCAATCGTTTTTTTCAAATCTTTCGGCGAGTTTCTGTAAAGCCTTTTTCTCAATTCGGCTGACGTAGGAACGGGAAATTTTGAGTTTTTCCGCTACCTCTCGCTGGGTTAGAGCCTTGTCGGGAATGCCCTTAGTGGAATTAAGACCGTATCTGCTGCACAAAATGAGTTTTTCCCTTTCGTCAAGGCTCTCATTTATATAGCGGTACAGCTTTTGAAGATCTATTCTGAGGTCTACCTCCTGTGAAACGTCGGTTAGATCGCGGAAAATGTCGGCAATAGTGAGGGGATTTCCTTCTTTGTCCGTTTCAATGGGGGCGTCAAGATACATTTCGTTCTGCTTGTGCTTTATTTTTCTGAGATACATTTTTATTTGATTGTCTATACACTTTCCCGCGTATGTGGAAAAATTTGTGTTTTTATCCCCCGAAAAGGTTTCTACCGCCTTGATAAGACCGATGGTACCTATGGATATAAGATCCTCCTGTTCGTTGGATTCGGAATAATGTTTCTTCACTATGTACGCCACTAATCTCAGATTGTGTTCAATCAGCTTTGCCCGCGCTTTTTCGTCCCCTTCGGCTATAAGCTTGATACACTCTTGCTCCTCCTTTTTTGAAAGCGGTTTGGGAAAGTTATTGGTTCTGTCAAGGTGCAGGGCGAAAAACATTAAATTTTTTAATACAAACTGCATGATCAGCGTAAACATATTGTGTACCGTCCTTTTAAGCTTTGTATTTATTATTTATTTTAGTTTCTCGGCAATTATTCTTTATAGCTTGTGACGTTTTCGGATAAAATTTTTTTAAAAATAAAAATATATTAAAAAGGTGTTTTTTATGAGTTTACATTCAATTCGGCTCCCACATCAGAAAAGCTCTGCCGAAACGCAGACCGCAAAGCCCCTGCTGCCACCCAAGGTGGTTATAAGCATGTCTCAGCACGGCGGAGTGCCGTGTACCCCTCTTGTACAGGTGGGGGACGATGTAAAAACCGGTCAGCTTATAGGCAGCAGCGACGCGGTGATTTCCGCTCCCGTACATGCCAGTATCAGCGGAAAGGTTACGGCTGTAACCGACGTTATCAATATAGCCGGAAAGCGTAATACCGCTCTCGTCATCGAAGCGTCCAACAAGCAGGAGCTTCATGAAAGCGTAAAGCCCCCCGAAGTCACCGACCGCACAAGCTTTATAGAAGCGGTAAAGAACAGCGGTTCGGTCGGTCTCGGAGGAGCGGGCTTTCCCACCTATGTTAAAATGAATTACGACCCAAATACTTCAAACGTGGACACACTTTTGATTAACGCAGCCGAGTGTGAGCCTTATATAACCTCGGACTACCGCGCCATAATAGAAAGCGCTGATAAGCTGATAAGCGGCATAAAGCTCATAATGAAATATTTGGATATCCCCAAAGCCTGTATCGGCGTAGAAGCGGACAAAGGGAAAGCCATCTCGATGCTTTCCGAGCTTTGTGCGAAGGAAAACGGAATCACGGTAAAAAGACTGCCATCCGCTTACCCGCAGGGAGCGGAAAAGGTTCTTATATACAACGTTACGGGACGTACTCTTAAGGAGGGAGAGCTTCCGCTTTCGGTGCACTGCCTTGTAATGAACGTTTCCTCGGTAATCTTTATCAACGATTACATAAAAACGGGAATTCCCCTTATAAAGCGCAGACTTACACTGGACGGAAACATAGTCAACAAACCGGTAAACGTGATAGTGCCCATAGGAACACAGCTAAGTCAGCTTACCAAGCCGGCCAATCTGAGGCGCCAGCCCGACAGGGTTATTTTCGGCGGTCCTATGATGGGAAGCAGCGTTTATGACCCAGAAATGCCGATTATGAAAACCAACAATGCGGTGCTGTTCTTTGAGGGAGTTTCGGCGGTTCATGAGCCTACGCCCTGTATCCGCTGCGGAAGGTGCGTAAGAGCCTGTTCCATGAACCTGATGCCCACCGAGCTGGAATCCGCCTACGACAGAAAAGACGCCGAGGCTCTTAAAAAGCTTAAGGTAAATCTTTGCATGAACTGCGGAGCTTGCTCCTACGTATGTCCGGCGAAAAGAAATCTTTCGGAAAAGAATCAGCTTGCGAAACTTTTCCTCAGAAATGCGTAATTTTTGAAAGGATCAATATATAATATGACAAATTATCTTGTTGAGCCCGCGCCGCATATAAAAAGCAAAATAACCACCCAGAAGGTGATGCTGCACGTAATTATCGCTCTTTTGCCGTCGGTTATGGCCTCAACTTACATATACGGGCTCAGAGCGCTGCTTATGATAGTTATATGTTCCGCCTGCTGTGTGCTTTCGGAGCTGATATTTGAAAAAATAACGAAAAGACCCAGAACAATAAACGACCTGTCGGCGGTGGTAACGGGTATCCTGCTCGCTTTTAACCTTCCGCCCACACTCCCGTTTTATATGGCGGCAATTGGAAGCGTTGTGGCAATTGTCGCGGTAAAGCAGCTTTTCGGCGGAATCGGACAAAATTTCGCCAATCCCGCAATTACCGCGCGAATAGTGCTTATGCTGTCTTTCTCTTCTTATATGACCACATGGGTACAGCCTTTTTACTATACTATGTCGGCTGACGCGGTTTCCTCGGCCACTCCGCTTGTTTCCGAAGAGCCGCTTGAATTTTTCGACCTGTTTTTCGCCAAATCGGGCTGTATCGGTGAATGCTGCAACGCCGCGCTTATATTGGGAGGTCTTTACCTTATATTTACAAGGATAATTACTCCCGTTGTTCCTATTGCTTATATAGGTACGGTTGCATTGCTTACTTGGATATCCGGCGGTGATGTGTTAAGTCAGGTGTTGTCCGGCGGACTTGTATTGGGTGCCTTTTTTATGGCGACCGACTATGCCACCACGCCCATCAGAACCAACGGAAAACTGATATTTGCCGTGGGATGCGGACTGCTGACCTTTGTTATCCGAAACTACGGTTCAATGCCGGAAGGCGTTTCCTACTCAATACTGATTATGAATATAATTACGCCGTATATAGATAAGCTTACGGTTTCCCACCCATTCGGAGCTAAAAAGGAGGCGAAATAGTCATGAGCAGATTCAAGCCCACTATCGTACTAACTTGTATAACCACTCTGACGGCGCTTTTGCTTACAGTGACCCACACCTTCACTTAT
>Ga0137308_101487_pt1 | contig 22436 bp, 18 predicted proteins | sample Inofrocosms_June_FD_97181 | JGI IMG/M metagenome (GOLD analysis project Ga0137308, IMG submission 97181) | Mouse cecal microbial communities from Vienna, Austria - N-Acetylneuraminic and N-Acetylglucosamine D2O microcosms_June | ecosystem: Host-associated > Mammals > Digestive system > Large... | reverse complement strand
TCAGGGCATACCGCACAGACCTCCCCGGGTACCACACGTTTCTTTCTCTCCATCCATCTGCCACATCTATCATGCATGATTCCGTGTAGTTACTGGGCTTCGGCTTGTATGGCAGTCTTACCCTCATGCATAACCTCCTATGTGATTTCTGTTCGTCAGACCAGAGATTTGCCCGCAGGTTTATATGTTCCCCACATCCGGCTTCCTTCAGATTCCTCCTCACGGCGGACACCCTTGCCTTCGGCTATATCCTTCCCACTACCGGGCGGATTCGGGACTTTCACCCGTTAGAAACGTGCGCCGCCGGGCGCACCACCATGAAAAAAGGGCTGTTGCAGCAGCCAGAAGCCTTCCAATGCAACAGCCCCTTTTCTTATCTTTTTATCTCCCCGGCGCCTTTTTCCCTACGGTTCAAAGCTCACACTGTCAAGAATCGCCTGGAAGATCGCATCCGCACCCGTTCCATAGCTCTCGTGGATATAAAAATCAAACCCGATATACGTATCGTCCTTTTGGATCAGCACGTAGTGGTTATTGAAGAAGCTTCCGTCCTCATTCTCCTGCATCCCCACGGCATCAATGGCGGGAAGGCCATTAATCTGCGTCTCTTCGGCCGCATAACCCATACTGGTCAGATATTCCCCGAAGTCCTGCAGATAACTCTCCTGGTCTATGCGATCCGCAGTAATGTACAGCGCCGCCATATCCCAGGCATTATCCTCCTCATACCGGGAATAAGCGGTGAGCTCAAAGCCATCCTGACCGGAGGTATCCGACACATCCCAGATATACGGGCAGGAGAACGTCATTCCCAGATCCTCCACCGTATGCTGCGTCATGGCCGGAAGCCAGACCGAGGGCTCCTGGTTCATAGCCGCATCCAGCTCTTCCTGAGTAATCGTTATGGAAGCTTTGCTTCCGGTATCCTCCAGAATCTTCTCTGCAACCAGACGAGTAACGGGCGCCAGCACGGAAAAGTGATCCGCCCCCTCCACAATATAGCAGTTAATGTTCTCATTTTCCGAAGCTCTCTGGATATTTTTGAGATTGATCGCATTTCCCTCGCTTCCCTCTATGAGAAAAGTGGGATTCTTCACATTGTCCAGCCAGTAGACCGGAGAACGCATGATAAACTCCTCCTCGTTTTCCGTGTCGAAGGTAAACTGGCTGTTATTGTGATACTTCACCTCATCCACTGCGCCGAAGCAGAAAACGGCACGGAATTTATCGCTGTATTCTGCGGCAAGAAGCGCCCTGGTACCGCCCGTACTGTGCCCGCCAAGATAAATCCGGTTCGTGTCCACATAGGGGAGAGAGGCCGCATATTCGTAAGCGGATACAATATCGTCCACCTCGCCGAAAAGAGCCTCGTAATACCCCGGGTTATTGCAGCCTCCCCGGAAGGAGGGATACATGGTAAGAATGCCGTTCTGCCAGAAGGCGGAGCCTGTCTGATCATTGTCCCACTCGGGATAGCACCAGGGAAAATCGTCAATGCCGTTTCCCCAGCCGCCTACCACCCAGATTATCATGGGATGCTTTTGCCCGTCTTGCGGATCCGAGGACACGTAAGCCGCCAGATCCCCCACCTTTGAGGGATAGGACACCAGATCAAAAAGCCCCTCCGGCGGTGCGGGGATTTCGTAATCGTCATTTTCCTCCCTCACCAGCGTGGTTTTAAAGGCGTCGTGGGCCTGGGCAAAACTCTGTCCCTTTCGGGCAGCGACAGCTGAATCTGCGCCAGCGCCATCCGAATCCTCCTGGGGCGCACCTGTATCATCCGCTTCCTCCTTTGCGGCCTCTTCCTTATCCGCACTCTCCTCCTGTCCGCTCTCAATCTTTGGCGCGCTGCCGGCCGCATTCCCGCATCCGCACACCGTGCCGAAAACAAGCAGGGCTGCGCCAAAGAGCGCAAGTAACTTTTTCTTTTTCATAATAGCTCCTCCTATTTCTATAAAAACCTGGGTACAAGCTCCCCTTCCACAGCCTTCCCGTCTATCAGCACACATTTCACCACGCAGGATATCTCAAAGGGGCAGCCCTGGGTAATGACAAGATCCGCATCCTTTCCCGCCTCCAGGGAACCTACCCTGTCAGCGATCCCTGCATGCTTTGCCGGATTGATGGTGATGGCCTGCAGCGCCGCAAAGGGATCCATTCCCGCCTGAACCGCAAGCCCTGCGCACAGCGGGAGATATTCCTGGGGAATCACCGGAGAATCCGTGATAATGGAAACCTGGCAGCCTGCAGCCGCAAGAACTCCCGGCGTTGTCCAGCTCTTATTGCGCAGCTCAAACTTGGATGCGCTGGTAAGGGTTGGCCCCACGGCAAGAGGCACGTTCTCTGCGGCAAGCTCCTCTGCGATCAGATGCCCTTCCGTCACATGCTCCAGGGTGATCTTCACGCCGAACTCCCTGGCGATGCGCAGGGCGGCAAAGATATCCTCCGTGGCATGGGCATGGGCCTTAAGGGGAATCTCCCCCCTCAGCACCGGGATCAGCGCCTCCAGCTTCATGTCAAAGGCCGGCCTTTTGGAAACATCATCTCCCGCCGCTTCCTTTTTCTCCAGATACTCCCTTGTCTTAAACAGCATCTCCCGAAGCAGGGCCGCGGTGGTCATCCGGCTGGAATCCTTCTTGTCGCGGTAAACCCTCTTTGGGTTTTCCCCAAAAGCGCATTTCATAGCCACACCGTCCCGGACCACCATGTCGTCCACTCTCTTTCCCACGGTTTTAATCGTGGTGAAGGTGCCTCCCAGCACGTTTGCGCTCCCAGGCCCCACACAGACACAGGTAACGCCAGCCGCTGCCGCCTTGGGAAATGCGGCGTCCAGAGGCTTTACCCCGTCAATCCCCCGCAGGTGGGGCGTGACGATATCGTTCATCTCGTTGTAGTCCATTCCCTCATAGCCGATGCCGTAACCGTCAAGGCCGATATGCCCGTGAGCCTCCACAAACCCCGGATACACGTCAAGACCCCCGGCGTCTATCACGGCAGTCCCCTCTCCCGCTTCCAGGTTCTCTCCAATGGCTTTGATCTTTCCATCCTCCACCAGAATGTCTCCCAGGAACGGCTCCCTGTGGATGGCATCATGTACTTTTCCGTTTTTTATGCAAAGCATCTTCGTATCCTCCTCTTATCTCCTTATTTTATTCCTTCTCATCCGCCGCCTCAAGTACGGCGTAATAGGCCTTTTTGGGCCGCAGCTTTCCGTCGAACAGCAGCGGATAGCTCCTCTCCTTCCGAAAAGCGCTGAGCCAGCTCATGTCGTCCCCAAGCCCCCAGAAAGTAACGCCCGTGATATTCGCCGTCCTGTCGTTCTTTGCCTGCAGCAGGATTTCAAACAATTTTTGATACCGCCGGGCCAGGCGCTCCATGGAAGAGTCGGATGCGTCTGGATTGTGGATATCCAACTCGGTAATCTGTACCTGCAGGGGCAGGGCCCCGAAATAACGGAGGCTGGTTTCATATTCTTCCAGGCTGGTTTCCATGGTCAGATGAGTCTGCATCCCCATGCCGTCCACAAGGCCTTCCGCAAGAAGGGGTTTCAGGATATACTCATAGACCGCCTCCCTTTTCCAGGGAAGAAACGTATCGTAATCATTATAAAAGAGCGCCGTCCCCGGCTTTACATATTTTCTGGCAAACCGGAAAGCCTGCAGCACAAAATCCTCTCCCACGCTCCGGAGCCAGAGAGACTCTCGCAGGCCCTCCTCCAGCACCGCCTCATTCACCACATCCCACGCATAGATCACACCCGGCCACCTCTCCTGGGTCGTTTCCACAACCGTGCGGATATAGCTCTCCAATCTCGCCAGCATGGTTTTTCTGTCTGCAAGCGGCGCATCCTCATCCGCACAATAGTCTTTTGCAAAAAACCACCTTGGGGTCTGGTTATGCCATACAAGGGTATGTCCTCTTACGCCGATTCCGTTTGCCGCTGCAAAATCCATGTAAGGTTCCACCTTCTCAAAGGTGAGTGCGGGATTGCGGTCATACTTTTCCGGCTGCGCCTGGTTTGCCGCCGCATCCAGAAGATTTTCCGGTTTCATATCATTCTCACAGGTAATGGAATCATATTCCTCTGTGATATGGCGCAGAACCGATTCCTCCTTCAATACCCTTCCCGGTATCGCCGCTCCCATCTTAAAATATGGCTGATACTTCTTTCTGAGACTCATATCCGTCCCTCCTTTGCCTCATCCTGTTTGATTCTTATACTACCATACAATATAAGAATCCTACAGTCAATAACTGCGCAAAAGGCCGGCCTGCGGGCCAGCCTTTTGTGGATCCTATTTTTTTAACCCTTCACTCCCCCTAAGGTAATCCCCTTTATAAAATTTCCCTGCAGAAAAGGATAAATCGCAACGATAGGCAGAATTCCCACCACGGCAATAGCCATTCTCACTGATACGCTGGGAATCGCCGCCAGCCCAACGTCCGCATTGCGTATATTGGCGCTGTTCTGGCTGAGATATTGTATGTTCTGTATCATCCGGTTCAGAAGATTCTGTATGGAATACAGATCCGTTCTCTTTGTCAGGTAAATATAACCGTTCTGCCAGTCATTCCAGTAGGCGATGCCCGCAAACAGGCCGATTGTCGCCACGATTGGCTTTGCCAGAGGAAGGGCTACTCTGTAAAAGGTCTGGAACTGCGACGCCCCGTCAATAGAAGCCGCATCCAGGATTTCCTCCGGTATACTGGCGGCAAAATAGGATTTCATCAGCAATATGTAAAAGCCGTTTGTCACAAGCCCGGGAATCAGCAGGGAAAGAAACGTATTCTTGATGCCGAAAACATTGGTATAATTCATGTAGGTCGGCACAAGCCCGCCGTTAAACAGCATGGTAAAAAACACATAAAAAGTCAGCATCCCTTTCCCCGGCAGCCCCCTGTTGGCAATCGCATAGGCAAGCATGGTAGTGACAGCCAGCGACAGCAGCGTTCCCGTTATCGTCAGAACAATCGACACCCCATAGGCGGAGATCACCGTATTTCCCGTCTTAAATATGTATTCGTAGGCATAAAAGCTGAATTCTCGTGGAAAAAAGGAATAACCGTCCCGAATCAGCGCATCATTATCCGTAACAGACGACATGACCAGCAAAACGATTGGCACGATAGCTCCCAGTGAGAGCACAGCCATCACAATATGACCAATGATCTGAAAAATTTTATCCTGTTTGGTACGCATAAAATCCATCTCCTTTCTTCCATCAAAACAGCGCGCTCTCGGGATCGATCTTTCGAACCATGAGATTGGTGGCAAGAACCAGGACAAAACCCACCACCGACTGGTACAGCCCGGCCGCCGCCGACAGCGTGATATCGCCAAGTTCCAGAAGTCCCCGGTATACATAGGTGTCTATGGTGTTCGTGACCGGAAAAAGAGCCCCTGAATTCTGTGGAACCTGATAAAAGAGCCCGAAATCCGAGTAAAAAATCTTTCCGATGGCAAGCAGCGTCATCATAATGATCGTTGGGCGAAGTAAAGGCAGCGTGATCTGCGTGATCTGCTTCCATTTTCCGGCGCCGTCAATGGCAGCCGCCTCATAGTATCCCCTGTCAAAGCTGATAATGGCAGCCAGATAAATAATACAGTTGTAGCCAATGGTTTTCCACAGATTCACAAGCACAAGAATAAAGGGCCAGTATTTTTTCTCCGTATACCAGGCCACGGGAGCAAGTCCCAGAGGCTCCAGAATGGAATGGTTGACAAACCCGTTTTCCATGGAAAGAAAGCCAAACACAAGATAACTCACAATTACCATGGAAAGCATATAAGGCAGAAGAATCACCGACTGATAGAATTTCTTGATCTTATGTGTAAGTTCCGATAATATAATTGCTACCGCAATCGCCGCAGCCGTATTTACGATGATGAACACCAGGTTATAGCACAAGGTGTTTCTGGTAATAATGAAGGCGTCGTTGGTGGCAAAAAGAAACTTGAAATTCTTAAGTCCGATCCAATCCGAGCCATAGATTCCTTTCCGCGCATTGTAATTCTTAAAGGCCAGGACCAGTCCCGGAAGCGGCATGTAATTGTTGATAAACAGATATACGATCCCGGGAAGAGCCATCAGATAGAGCGGGAAAAATTTCTTATAATTTGTTTTATTCTTTCTTCTCATTCGACCCATACAGTTTTCTCCATTCTCTTAAAAATAGGGGAGGGAACCGTCCCCTCCCCTGCGCGCTTTTCAGTTCACACCGTTTGCCGCAGCCCAGTCATCCAACGCTTTCTGTTTTGCCGCAATATAATCGTTCAGTCCCGCATTTTCCAGCTTTTCCTGCATCTGCGCAATTCCGGTTTCCGGATCCACAAAGCCGTACATGATCTGCTTGATATATTCGTCATAAACATTGGTCAGCGCCGTGTATTCCGTGGCGTACTCACTGTTGTCAAAGGTAAATCCAAGCGCCTTTGACTTCACGGAATTGTCGTTGAACTCCTCCATTCTCTCCCACAGATCCAGGGAATCCCCTTCCCAGATATGTGCAATGTACTGATTGGGAAGAAGCCAATTCATGGTGTGGTACCACTCAGAGTTCTCCGCATTGACGCCCTGGGCAAAGGTGATATGTCCGTCGGGCGTCTCCACATATTCCGTGCCTTCCTCTCCCCATATGATCAGATTAGAGACATCCGGATCCGTATACAGCAGCTCCATCACCTGGATTGCCGCAACCGGATCCTCGCAGCCCTGATTGATATGCCACAGGATTCCCGTCACTGCGGAGGATTTCATAATATCCTCCTCGGTTTGGAACACGATCATGGGACTCCCGCATTCACCGGAAATCTGAGTCTTGTAGCCAGGCTTTCCCTGAGCCATCATTGCCATATAGCTGCCGGATTTCACTTTTGCAGACAGAGCTGTGTCGTCTGTCAGCGCATCCTTGGAGATATAGCCTTTTTGATTCCACTCATAGACCATCTGGCACTTTTCTTTGAACAGATCGCTTGTAAAAAGATTTTCCACCGTAAGGCTGTTCGCCGGATCCAAAAGCACGCCAAACCAGTCTCCTCCCACCGGATCCACGCCGGTTCCCTGACTAATCAGGTTATCTCCTACCGCAAATACATACTTATCCGGATATTTCTCATGAAGCTGAGAAAAAATATCGTCCAGTGTCTCGTAATCCGTATAGATCACGTCCTGTACCCGAGGATCCTCATACAGGGAGGTATAGTCGTATCCGATTCCGTCCAAGTATTCCTGACCGATACAATAGGTTCCCGGTGCCATGGCCATATCACGCATCTGCGGGATTCCATACAGGATATTATTAATGCGGCATGCCTGAATATAGTCTGCACTTATGGTATCTAAAATTCCCTTCCCGTAAGTCTGGATCAGATCGTCCTCCTCCAGGTCAAGACAGTAGCCATCGTTTACACAGGCCGTATACCCGAGCGGACAGGAATTAAAAATATCAATCTGCTCTCCCGAAGAAAGCATCAGCCTGGCATTCTGTGTGTAAGAAGCCGAATCCATGAGCAGAATTTCCACCTCAAGGCCAAGCTTTTCCCTGAAATGTTCGTTGAGCTTTTCCTGGATCCGATCCGTTCCCGCGGGCCTTCCCGTCCAGTTGTAGAACGCAAACACCACCTTCTGGTATTTACCGTTTTTTTCAGCATCCGCTTTCCTCTGTGCAATTGCCAAAGCCGCCGGATCTTCGTCCGCACGCTCCCGATCCGCTTTCGTACCGCTGTTATCTCCACTTTCTTCTTCCTTCTCTTCCACACTCTCCTTTTCCGTCTCTTGAGATGCGGAATCCTTGTCCCCCTTACCCGAACCGCAGCCTCCCAGTAAGGACAGCGCCAGCGCCGCACCGAGTACCAGTGCCAATAATCTCTTTTTCATACAATTTCCTTCCTTTCCCTGACTCTTAAGACATTCCATGAATAGCCCGTCAGTATGCATTTAATCCGTTCTCTCTCCACCTGAATATCCTGTTTGGAATACTCTCTGATCTTATCTCTTTCCTCCGCACTGTTACGATCCATAATATGACCGGCCTCTACTGTCAGATGCTCCAGCGCTGTCAATGCTCCAAAACAGGCCGTCTGTACGGAAATCTCCAGCTCCTGTGCCGACTTGTTTACCACAAAAATATCCAGCTCTCCACTCTCCTCATGATAAACACACACGGAATCCATAAGTCCGGCATCTTTAAAACTCGCCGTATCGTATCTGCTGCACTGCGCTTCCTGCTCCATTACGTTTCCTCTTCCATACAGGGAGCAGTGCCTGAATATGTAATAGGAACCGTTTACCCAGGCTTTCCCGTTCTTCTCACATAGAATCAAACCGTTTCCGCCGCTGTTTATGGGAAAGGACTGGCAGGCGATCTTCACCCTGTGGGAATACTTAAACAGCTTGATCATGGTAAGGCCGAACAGCAGCGTGGACTTCATCGTCATCCCCCTTTGGCTGCCGGCAGGGCCGATCTGCCACGGGATCTGCGGCTTTCCGCTCCCTTCCTCATCTTCCCCGTCAATATCAATCACATTGTATTCATCTGCGGAAATATACATGGTTTTCTGACTGTGCTTTCTGCCCTTCACATAATCACATGCAGCGATCACATCCTGTATGTTTCTCTCAAAGCGCTCCGCAAGCTCCAGATAATCCCCCGTATCCTTCCGGTCGTAGGAATCCGGCGCATCTATGTCTTTCATCCCCATATATCTGTGCAGCGAGATATAGTCGTATTCCTCATACACGGTCTCCAGCACGGTCCTGTCCCACTCCAGATAAGTATCCAGCTGTGTGCCGGAGCTTCCCACCGCAATAAGCTCCAGAGAATTGTCCACCCGCTTTACCGCCTTTGCGGCCTCTCTGGCATCCCATGCGTAGACATCCGCCTTTTTCATTCCGAGATTCCACGCCCCGTCCACCTCGTTGCCCATGCACCAGAGCCGGATCCTGTAAGGCTCCTCATGACCATGCTCCCTTCGCAGATCACTGTAAAAAGAGCCTTGGGGATGATTACAGTACTCCACCAGATTGGCCGCATCCAGAGCTCCCCTTGTACTCAGATTAACGGTCATGATCAGCTCGCTGCCAACAGCCTTCACCCACTTTTCAAATTCCGCAAGCCCCACCGTGTTTGGCTCTGTCTGCCTCCATGCAAGATCCAGCCTTACCGGCCTTTCCTGTACCGGTCCTACCGTATCCTCCCATCGGTAGGGACAGACAAAGTTCCCGCCGGGATATCGGATCCCGGAAAATTTCAGCTCCCTTACCAAATTGATTACATCCTGCCGAAATCCGTCCCTGTCCGCATCCGGATGGGAGGGATCGTAAATACCATTATAAACGATATCGCCCAGGTGCTCGATAAAACCGCCAAACAGCCGTGGATCCACGGGATTTTTCCTGATAAAATTTTTATCCAGACATATTTTCCCCCACTTCACTACTCCATAACCCTTCCTTTCTGCTTTTTTCGTTTCAAATGCACTTGAAATATCCTGTGGTTTTATCATATAATAGTGCCAGCTTATCTGTAAGTTATTATTGTGAGGTTTTATTGTAAATTTCTTATATTTATCAGCAATTTTATACAACATTTGATTTTTACGAGGTGATACTCATGCATTTTGCAGATCATTTTTATCGTTTGCGTCCCTGTTTTACGCATTTTGTCATTCGCACCTTTCACACACATTCAGTAAGAAAGCTGGTTTCACGGTGCTTCTTTCTGCTTACCGCTTTTTCCCTGCTCGTCTTTTTCCTGTGTTCTGCCGCCTTTTTCCGTCAGATGGCACTCCACATTTCCCTGAATATGAAAAATTCCCTGGAGCTTTATAATGACGAAATCAGCCGTGACCTCGATGATGCCATCACCTTTCTCACCGACAATTGTTTCCGGAATGCCGATATTTCTTCTCTGAACACGTCCCATGACAGGAATGAAATCTATCTGCACACGGTAAAAATTCAAAAAAACCTTTCCACTACCACCTTTCCCAATATCGGCGGGCTGTTTATCTATTCCCAAAGCCAGGATATCTTTATTCCCCAGGTAAACGAAACCTGGGATCTGAATCAGAATAACACAAAGGCATCTTATCTGATTAAAGATATCCTGCGGGAGCGGAATCAAAATGATTCTCTGAAGGATCTGCCTCTGAACCAATGGTTTCTGATGCGGGAGGGAGAGGATTATTTTCTTTTTCACATCATCAATAAGCGCAACACCTATGCTGGCGCCTGGACCAGTTTAAACCTGACCGCCTCTACCTATCAGTATTTCAAGGATATGCAGGCTTCCATCCTATACGTGGATCAGAACGGCAGTGTGCTGGGAAATCCTCTGTTTGAAGGAAGCCGGCTGGATCCGGAGAAATCCGTCCATTTTTTCCGGAATTACCTTGCCGTGTCAAATCCGCTTGATTACTGCGATTACTATATCATGGCAATGATACCCGCCAGTTACCTTCTGCATCTGATGGCGTCGTTGCTTACGGCCTTTCTCATTATCATGACCTGGATCCTGCTGTTTTGTCTTGCCGTAAGTTTTCTCATGAAGCATTTCATCAATGCGCCTTCCGCAATCCTGCAGCCTGTGATTCAGTCCATGCGCAGTGGGGAATTTCATTCTCAGATCGAATCCAGCAGTCCCTTTGAGGAAACACAGAATGTAATCGATACCTTTAACGAAATGATCAGTGAAATCCAGAATCTGCGGATCAACATCTACGAGCAGAAGATCGCCAGGACTGAGCTGGAGCTGCAATACCTGAAAACGCAGATTGCCCCCCACTTTCTGATCAACTGTCTGAATACGATTTTTACCCTGTCCCAAGATAAGGCAAATCAGGACATTACCCATCTGCTCATCCAGACTCTGTCAGACCATCTGCGCTATACGCTTTCCACCCGCACCGAGGTCGCTCTGTCTGAGGAGATTCATTATGTAAAAAACTACCTCACCCTTACAAAACTCCGTTTTCCCGGCTCCCTGTCCTATGATATCCGGATCGAAAGTTCTCTGGATAACGCACAGGTGTTTCCTCTCATCCTGTTAATGCTGACGGAAAATTCCATCAAGGAAAATCTGGTCATGGGAGAGACGTTTTTTATCCGTATCCATGGATATTCCTACCAAAAGGGCAATGCGACCCGAGTACATCTGGTTCATATCGATTCCGGAGCCGGATTTGACAGGGAACAGCTGCTTCTTTTCAATCACATCGAAGAGCGCCCATTATCACTGGATAAAGGGAGCGGAATCGGCATTTACAACACGGTACGGCGGCTGAAACTAACCATGGGCGAAACCCCGGAAATCCTTTTTTCCAATGAGCCGGACGCAGGGGCCAGAATCGATATTGATTTTCCATACAGGAGGCTTTCATGAATCTTTTAATTGTAGACGACGAATTTTATATCGTTCAGGGCATCATCAACGCCCTGAACCGGGAAGCTCTGGGGATCGATCAGGTGTTTTCCGCTTACAGTGCCAGACAGGCCCGGGAGATTATCCGAAAGGAAACAGTGGATCTCATGATCACAGATATCGAAATGCCCCGGGAAGACGGCCTTTCCCTGATCGAGTGGACTCAGGTGCAGGGACTGTCCATCACAACGTTGATCCTGACTGGCCATCAGCGCTTTGACTATGCCCAAAAGGCCATTATGATGCATTGCTTCGGCTATATTTTGAAACCGGTGGATCAAAGATCCCTGGAATGCGAACTCAAAAATGCCATAAAAAGCCGGAGCAAGGCAGGAACCACAGCCACACCCCTTCCCATCCCTGCCCCAGTCACAAACGCAGATCATTTTGTGGAAAAGGTCAGATCCTTTATTTCCTCCAATATCGGTTCCCCCAACCTGAACCGGGATATGGTAGCCGGATATCTGCACATTAATCCCGATTATCTTTCCAGCCTCTTTCATGCGAAATTTAATCAGACCCTCAGTTCCTATATTGCCGTAGCCCGGATTGATAAAGCAAAAGAGATGCTGAAAAATTCCTCCCTTTCCCTGAACGAAATCAGTGAAAAGACTGGTTTTTCCAACACCTCTTATTTTCATAAACAATTCAAAAAGATTACGGGAATGACCCCGCAGCAATATCGCTACGGCCGCTGATCCCCGATTGCCTCTTCGGCAGACCGAATACACCGGTTACAGTCATGCCGCCCAAAGATGCATCCATCCGGCGGCACAAAAAACGCGGATACCACCGCCAGCAATCCCGCAATACACAGCACGGTTTCTCTTTTTATAAATTCTGACAGATGTTTTCTGATCTGCACCTTTGTCTCCTCTGTCTGCCAGCGCCCTGCCAAACCGTCTATTTCTCCGATACTTTTTTCAGATAATAAAAGCCGTAAGCCGGGATATCCACCCCGGACGCTTTTCTCTCCTGACCGGATAACAGATCCACGTAATCGCCGTCCGTCTCGTTGATCCAGGCCGTCCTGTCATGCTCGCTGAAATTGAACAGTCCAAGGATCTTCTCGCCCTCGTAATATCTCCCGATGCAGAGCACGGAAGGATCCCAGGTCTCGATGGTCCAGGTATCCGCATAGGAGACAAAGACCTTTTCCCTCCTGCGCAGCAGCTCCAGCCTGGAAAGGCTCTGAAACAGCTTTCCCTCCACCGTGGTCTCATCCGAAGCCTTATCCGCCAGCTCCCAGTTCATGGCGCCCCGGTGGATATACCGGGAATCCGGCGCCTTATCGGGATCTTTCTTGTAGGTATAGTCATTGACCTGCCCGATCTCGTCCCCGCTGTAGAGCACAGGAATTCCGGACTGCATGAACATGTAGGCGTGGAGCATCACGTCCATGCGGACGGCTTTTTCCATGGCCTGCTCATTTCCCTCAAATTCCGCCTTTTCCACCCCACACATAGAGGCGGTGGTTCCACAGAACCTGGCGTCCCCGGTGGTGGGATCCGCATTGTAGAGCTCGCCCCGGCTGTTGCTGTCCCCCGCATAGCCCTGGAAATAGTCGTTCAGATACTTCTTGTGCGCCCGTTCGTCAATCCCCTCCATCCGCAGAGACGCATAATCCAGGCCCCAGCCGATATCGTCATGGCAGCGCAGATAATTGAGAAACACGTACTGCTTGGGCAGGGAATTTATAATATCCAGCTGTTTCTTAAGCAGTTCCACGTTCCGGGTTGCAACGGTATGCCAGGTGGTTGCCATGGTGGTCACGTTGTAGAGCATATGGCACTCGGGCTTTTCCACCGTTCCAAAGTAAGGAACCACCTTCTCCGGCTCCATCACCACCTCTCCCAGAAGCAGAACGCCCGGGCAGACAATCTCGCTGATCATGCGCATCATCCGTACAATGGTATGAACCTGGGGGAGATTGCGGCAGGGCGTGTTGAGCTCCTTCCAGATATAGGGAACCGCATCTATCCGGATGATATCGATTCCTCTGTTTGCAAGGTAAAGGAAGTTGTACATCATCTCGTTAAAGACCCTGGGATTTTTGTAATTCAGATCCCACTGATAGGGATAAAAGGTGGTCATCACGAAATGGCCCGCATCGGGAAGATACGTAAAATTTCCGGGAGCCGTGGTGGGAAACACCTGGGGAACCGTGTTCTCGTACATGGATGGCAGGTAGGCGTTGTCAAAAAAGAAATAACGGCTCATGTACTCCCCGTCGCCTTTTCTTGCCTTCTTCGCCCACTCGTGATCCTCCGAGGTATGATTCATCACAAAGTCCATGCAGACATTGATTCCCTTTTTGTGGCAGGCCGCCGTCAGAGCTTCGAGATCCTCCATGGATCCCAGCTTTTCCTGCACCTTACGGAAATCGGACACCGCATAGCCGCCGTCGGAGCGTCCCTTCGGCGTCTCAAGAAAGGGCATCAGGTGTATGTAATTCACGTTGCATTTCTCAATATAATCAAGTCTGGACTTGACGCCCTGCATGTTTCCTGCAAAATTGTCTATGTAAAACATCATTCCCAGCATATCGTTCTGTTTGTACCAGCCGCTTTGCTCCTTGCGCCTTAAGTCCAGCTTCTTAAGCTCCTCTCCTCTTTCCCTGTAGAACCGCTCCATATGATCGCACAGCTCCGCAAACATGGAGTCGTTTCCATACAGCTCCGTGTAAAGCCAGCGCAGCTCCTCAAAGTGTCTGTCAAACCGTTTCCGGTAAATCTTACTCATTTTCCGCTCCTCTCTTCCTCCCCAGCCGACAAGGGAATATCCGCTTTGCCGAAACCCATTGTCACGAAAAGAAGCTGCTGCCGGCCTTTGGTTCCCCAACGACAGCAGGCAGCAGCGCCTTTGATCCCCATTTTTTTACAGATTGCTCTCAAAAAACGCCTTCATCTCCTGGCAGGCGATCTCCTCGTCCTCGCCTTCCACCTCCACGGTGACTTCCTCCCCGCACTTTACCCCAAGGCTCATAACCATCATCAGCTTGGCAGCGTCCGCAGACTTCTCACCCTTCACGATTTTTACCTTGCTCTGATATTTCTTGGCTTCCTTCACCAAAAGTCCCGCAGGTCTTGCATGGATCCCAACCTCGTCCTTGATGACATAACTGAAATTCTGCATGTTCTCTTCCTCCTTAAATTTTATGTATTTTCATTATACCTCAATTCCGGGCAGTTTTTCCATAGATTTTGTATATCCCGCTCAAAAATTTTCTTCCCTTGCATTTCCCCCTGTTCTTTCCTATAATGAAGGGGAACAGATAAAACAACCATTCAGATTCAGAGGGAGATTATGGGAAGAGAAGATTACAGTAAAGCGTTTCGATTAGGAAAAAAAGATTACCAGGCTAGGATGCTGCGCGGCGAGAAGCCCACGCTGGAGGTTTTGGACGACATTATGCCGGACAAGGGCTCCTATTACGAAATGCCCCTGGGGCTTGTACAGATTCCGATCGATCAGATCGTGGGAACCAAGACCATCGGACGAAGCACCTCCTTTTCGGGGAATTTCATGCCGATCCTGCAGGAGGACACGGAATTTGCCAGCAAATGGTCCAACCTGAGCACCAGCCATGTGGATGAGGGGATCCGGGATCCCATCAAGGCTTATGAATACATGAATAAATTTTATGTGCTGGAAGGAAACAAGCGGGTCAGCGTCATGAAGTACTTCGGCGTGGTGTCGATTCCCGGGAACGTAACCCGAATCGTTCCCAGGCGCTCGGATGACAGGGAAAACAGGATCTACTACGAGTTTATGGATTTTTATCAGGCGGCTCCCATCAACTATATCTGGTTTTCCCAGGAGGGAAGCTTCAGAAAACTGCAGGAGGCCGTTGGCAAACAGCCTGGCGAGGTCTGGACGGATGACGAGCTTCACACTTTCAGCGCCTTCTACAGCCGCTTTTGCGCCGAGTACAAGGCCAAGGGCGGAAACAAGCTGCGCATAACACCCGGAGACGCCTTTCTCGCTTTCATCACCCTGTACGGCTATGGCACCGCCGAGGAAAAGACCACCAATGAGCTGAAAGCGCTTGTCACCAAAACCTGGGAGGAATTCAAGCTGCTCCAGGAGGATCAGGACATTGACCTTAAAATGAATCCCAGCCAGGAGAAAAAGCCCCTGCGCAACATTCTGCTTCCTTTGAGCTCGCCCAAGATAAAGATTGGGTTCATCTACGAAAAGACGCCGGGGACTTCCGCCTGGACCTACGCTCACGAGCTGGGGCGGCTCTATCTGGAACAGACCTTCCCGGACGAGGTACAGACCGTCTGCTTTGAAAACGCCACACTGGATACCGTGGACGCTCAGATCCAGGACGCCATAGACATAGGCTGCAACCTGATCTTTACCACCACTCCCGCCTTTGTGCAGGCCAGTGTGAAGGCAGCCATCGCCAACAAGGAGGTTCGGATTCTGAACTGTTCCCTGAACACCTCCCACCGGTACATCCGCACCTACTATTCCAGGATGCACGAGGCAAAATTCCTCATGGGGGCCATTGCCGGCGCCATGGCGGAGAACAACCGCCTGATGTACATTGCGGATTATCCGATTTACGGATCCATTGCCAATATCAACGCTTTTGCCCTGGGAGCAAAAATGATCAATCCAAGAGCCAAGGTCTATCTGGAATGGTCCACCAAAAAGGAAGTGGATCTTGACGAGAGAATCCGCGAGACCCAGGCCTCCTGTATCTCCGGAAGGGATATGGTGATTCCCGAGGAAGCCTCCCGCTTTTTCGGCATCTATCACATGGACGGGGAATATCCCAGGAATCTGGCCATGCCCCTGTACCACTGGGGAAAATTTTATGAACTGCTGCTCCGTACCATAATGGACGGAACCTGGAAGTATGACGACGATCCCACCTCCACCAAAGCCATCAATTACTGGTGGGGCATGTCGGCAGGCGTGATTGACGTGGTGTGCTCCCACCACCTTCCCATCGGAACCAAGCGCCTTGTGGAGCTGCTCAAAGCCACCATCAGTTCCGAATTATTTAATCCTTTTTCGGGAATCCTATATTCTCAGAGCGGGGTTGTAATTGACGATCCGAACGGCAGTCTTACGCCGGAGGAGACCATGACCATGGACTGGCTTGTGGAGAACGTGATCGGCTCCATCCCGAAAAAAGAAGAGCTGAAGGAGCAGGCGGCGCCTGTGATCAAGCAGCAGGGAGTAATGAAAAAGGAAGGTTAATTTACATATGAAGATACTTGCAATTGCAGACGAAGAATCGAAATATCTGTGGGATTTCTTCGAAAAGAGCAAGCTGGACGGGATCGACCTGATCATCTCCTGCGGCGATCTGGATCCGCGCTACCTCTCCTTCCTTGTGACACTGTCCACAGTCCCGGTGCTCTATGTCCACGGAAACCACGACGGAAAATATGAAAAAATTCCGCCAGAAGGATGTACCTGTATCGAGGATCAGATATTCGTCTATAACGGCGTCCGAATTCTGGGCCTTGGCGGTTCCATGCGCTACCGGCCGGGCCCCCACCAGTACACCGAAAAAGAGATGCGAAAGCGGGTGGCCAAACTCTGGTTCCAGCTTTTCCGCCATCACGGCTTTGATATCCTGGTAACTCACTCCCCCGCCTATGAGCTCAACGACGGGCGTGATCTCCCCCATCAGGGCTTTCAGGTGTTCCGGACCCTGATTGAGAAATACAAGCCAAAATTTTTTCTTCACGGCCATGTGCATATGTCCTACGGGCGCAAGCACAAGCGCTACGACAAATATCTGGACACTCACGTGATCAATGCCTGTGAGCGATGCGTGTTTGACACGGAGGATGAAAACATCCAGGAGCATATCCGTTAGCTGCTTTTTCTGTCACCGGAAACCGGTTAATCAAAAAGGAGGAAACAAACTATGAGCAACGTAATCGACGCAATCAAAGAACGCAGTTCCACAAGAGGCTATACCGCAGAGCCCCTTACCAGGGAGCAGTTGGATGCGCTGATCGAGGCGGGCCTGCAGGCTCCCACGGCAGCAAATAAACAGGAAATCCATTTTACGGTCTTAAAGGGCGACCATCCGATTCTGGCCGAGCTTGAGGAGGAAAAGAACCGCCTGCGCAAAATCACCGCCCCGGCCCACAATTTCTACTACGAAGCGCCCACGGTGGTGATCCTGAGCGCTGACTGCGCAAACCATTGGAGCCCGCTTGACGCCGGGATCGCCGTGGAGAACATGGCCCTTGCCGCCGAAGGGCTTGGCCTTGGAAATCTTATTATCGGCTGCATCTATGACGCCATGAGAGGGGAAAAGAAAGATTATTTTTCAAAGGCCCTGCAGTTTCCGGAAAATTATCAATACGAGATCGCCATTGCTTTCGGACACAAGGCGGTCACAAAAGAACCGCACACCTATGACGCAAAAAGGCAGGTTACCTGTCTGTAAAATTTACCCCGATTCCCCTTGGCGTTGCCGACAGACTGCGCAGAAAGGAGAAATTGTGGAACGAGAACTCTTGAACAAAGGCCCCGTGCTGGACAAAAAGGGGCGGCCCGTTCCGGGCTTTTCCAGAAAAAGCATTTTAACCTATGACCGCAGAGCCATCCGGGCTTTCCCCTGGCGCATCAAAGAGTGGGATTTTTACCAGATCTCCAACAGCCATCTTTGTCTCCAGCTCACCATCGGCCACGCCGTCTATGCGGGCCAGGTCAGTCTCATGCTCTTTGATTTTCAGAAGGGGAAAAAATATCTTGATATCTGCCGCACCCTGGCTCTCCCCTTCGGCTCCCTCCATATGCCCACAGACGCCGAGGCCGACCATACGCTCTCCTATCTGCATCGGGGACTTCCCAACAAATACGGAAACAGCGATATTTTCATGGGTTTTGAAACCTCCTGCGGACGCCGCATCCTGACCTGCCGCTGGAAGGATTTGGATGCCCGGATCGAGCTGGAACGGAAGAATCCGGATTCCCTGGTGGTGAATCTGCCCTTTGATGAAAACCGGCACGCCTTTTACTACAACCACAAGATCAACTGCATGACCGCAGAGGGTTATGTCCGCACTCACAGCCATGAATGGACCTTTGACCCAGAGGATTCCTTCGGCATCCTGGACTGGGGCAGGGGCGTGTGGCCCTTCCACAACGAGTGGTACTGGAGTAACGGCAGCGGATGGCTGAACAGTGAAATGTTCGGCTTCAACCTGGGCTGCGGCTTCGGAAACACCGATATTGCCAGCGAAAATATACTCTTTTACCGGGGAACTTCCCACAAGCTCGGAAAGGTGGATTTTATTCTGGGAAAAGACTATATGGATCCCTGGCATCTGCGTGACCGCGAGGGACGGCTTGATCTGTGTCTCGTCCCGGTCTACGACCGTGAAACCAAAATCAGGCTCCTTTGGGTGGACAATCACTGCCACCAGATGTTCGGACGCTTTTCCGGAACCGCCGTGCTGGACGACGGAACCGTCCTGAAAATCGGCAATGTGATCTCCTTTGCGGAGCATGCGGTGAATAACTGGTGAGAAAATGGCAGACGTCTTTTTATAGTGTCTGCAAAAAGGAATGGGCTGTCACTTCTCTGATTGTAAAACCCAAGAAGTGACAGCCCCTGACCTTTAAAAAGCTTCCAACAGCATTCTTGCAAAATTTTTGTATCCGACATCCCCATCAAGTTTCAAAAGCAGATTTTCCGTTTTTTCACGGTATCTTTTGATGTTTTCCACTACCTGCCGAAACAGTCTGCGTCCCTTGGTCGCCACAAATGCCTCTTCATTACCGGCATCAAGGGATATCCTCAGCGAAACCAGATCCGCAGCCGCATCAAAAATCTCCAAAAAATCAGTGTATTCCAGTTTCTCCAGGCCGTCTAACTGTTCCAGCTGTCTGATAATCTCTTCCTTGTATGAGCTTGTGATAAGTAAAATTGTGTTTTCTGCATCTTGTGCCAGAAGAACCTCAACCGGATGAATCGGAATGGTTTTTCCCGCCATCACCTTTGTGGGCTTTTTATATCCATATACGTCCGTTTCCATATGGAGCGCCCCTGCCGGGCATTCCAGCGTACATTTTCCACATCCGGTACACAACCTATCATTCCTGAGTGTCACAGAAGTTCTCTTCTGAAATCTGAGCAAAACGTCTTCTGTATAAAATTCTCTTCTGTCCCGATCAAACCGCTTCTGTCCTGACAGCTGAAAACCTTGTTTTTTGACCTCGTCAATAAGATTAAGTTCTGTTAATCTCAAATATTTATATCGATAAGATAAAATAATTTCCGCCTGTGTTGTAAATAATTTATGTATCAGCTCCTTCCAATTACCGCTCCAATCAATCAGCAAAACAAATATACGTTTATATTTGCAGGCCATATCTGTCTCTTCCATAAACTGACCGCTGGAAATAATCTCAATATTTTTCGGTTTACCAAGAAACCGGGGAAGCATCTCATCACAAATAATCAATCCCTCCCAATCTGTTTCTGATAAGCGCCGCATCTCATTCAGGCGCAGCTTCTTTGAAGCCTTGTCCACGCTTTCAGAGACGTATTTTTTTCTCATATTGCGGAACATTATCTCGCTCACAGCATAGCAGATTCCCGTATGATGTCTTTCCAGGGACAGCCTCATTTCCTCATGGGAATCCAACAGAGTTGCTATAACAACGGCGGCATTCTCAGGAATATGATCAACTGAAATTACCGGTATCCCATTTATGGAATCCATACCACAGGGATATTGCGTAACGGCATAGGCATGAATCAATATATTTGACGTATTTTTAATTTCGACCGTCAGCAATTCCGCTACCATACCCGCACCGTAAATATAGATATCATTCTGCTTTATTTCTGTAATGTCATAAAGTAATTCCATAGTCATCCTTTCATCCTGCAATCGATAACCCTGTGCTAATTCCATTCCAGAATTTCCTTTAACGTCAGAATATCAGCACCCACCCTGTTCTTCAGGTAACTACGGATAGCCTCTGTATCATATACCGTTGTTATGATAATCACATCTACCGGTGTCAGATCCTCCGTCGGGCTCTTTATCTCCATTCCTTCGCAAATTATCTGCGGATTTCTGTCGATTCCGTAAAGTGTCAGATTTTCTAATTCGTGGTATAGGCGCTTTCCCAGACGCCCCATCCCATAGATTGCAGCCGAATGATACCCTCTCAAAGCAAGTGCATCCGAGAACGAAAAATGATCCTGCAGCTTTCCCAAAAATACATCGAATATCTCTGCGAGCCTGGCATCTCTGTCTTGTGGAACATCATCATACCCTCCGATACTGGCTCCAATACCCACTTCCATCATTTCTGTTATTTCTCCCGTCTGTCGGAGCAGGTTATATGTCTCTTTAAATAAATAAGATTTCTTTTTTGTAATTACTTCTGTCAATAGGTCTGTATACTTCCTTTCAGACAAATCCAAATCAAATACTGTCTCATATTTATCCAGTTTTCCAAGTGCCTTTAATGCCAGCACCGTATACACACATTTATCACAATAGCAGGTACAGTTTTTCTGTTTTGAATACTCCATTCCCTGCGAACCATTCAAAAGCTCCTGCAAACAAATTTGCAAATTGTCATAGGTCACAGGAAATTCCGAGATATATTTCAATTTATCGATCCGCTCAGCATCCAGTCCAAAGATCTGTATCCGGCAATTTTCTGTGCTCAAACAGGAAAGATTCCAAAGATCATAATCCCTGACCTCATACCGGATTGAAAAATCATTTATTCCATGAGTCGATGAAAAATAATATAGCTTAAACAACTGCTTTAATAACAGAATTGCGCCGGCATCCCGATAAGTGCCGGCATAATAAATCTCAATTGGCAGTTCGTCCTGAATGTTTGAATCGACTGTTATCAATTGAATATCTGTCTCATATTCCTGATTTAAATCTTCACATATCTTTTTTGCCCTTTTCACATTCCTGCAAAAATGCTTTCTGGCAACTGCCCCGCCATACTCGCCAAAACTTTGTAGGTTAAACAGGGTCAAATGAGTAAGTGGAAACAAGCCTTCCATGTGATTTAGAATTGTATAGAAGGAATCCACTCCGCCCGATACGCCTGTTGCCGTTCCCCATCCGGCTTTCAGAGGCTTATAAACCGGCTGCGCCTCAATGACGATCTGGCTGAAATAAAGCGAACTCTTTAAAGATGGGATCAAAATTTTTGTCAGCTGGTAAAGCAAATCTGCTGATACGCCGGGAGCGTTCGGTGCGAACCGTATATCATAACCATTTTTCATACAATATGGCAAAACCGCAACTAAGAATGGATCCATTCGGTCTATATATAAATATCCCGAATATGCAGAGGAAACCTCATACCATAATGTTGTCTTTCTTTCATTGTCTGCCGATAATACAATGTCTACATTTATTTTTGTTTTTTCACCATTCACAATCAAATACGGAGCATTAAAAATCAGATATGCCATTTTTTACCTCTCCTTTTCTTATTTTCTGAATAAATAATTCCATATTTGTTCTCCGCTTCTTTCGCAGCCCTTTTCTCTATTTTCTTTAAAACGATAGGCTAATGCAGATATATACTCTTCCAGCGTAATAACGTCTTCTGATATAATGTTTTTACTAACACTTTGCTCATCAATATATCCTTCCCAAACTGCTTTCATTTTTCTGATCCGCTTGCCTGAATAGCTAACTTCGTACAATCTGCTTTCTTCTTCTGCTAAGACTATCATTCCATTTCCGGCTCTCGGAAATAATAGTAATCGATTGTCCCAGATCTGATATCCGACAAACAGGCTTCCATGACTTTCTTTCCGATAAAAGTCTTTGGGAAGATATTCGTCTCTAGGTTCCCATGTGTTCTTTTCTTCATTAAACTCCCATATCCTATCCGTTTGATCCGGCAGAAGAAGCAGATGCTTCCCCCAGCGGGTGATTGTCATATAAGGATGAGTAATCTGCCTGTCTTCCATTAAATATTCGCAGCAGCAATTTTCTTTATCATTCCATCTCACAACAGTGCATTGATCTGCT